>WNGF01000114.1_pt1 | contig 151563 bp, 138 predicted proteins | sample 5400641 | NCBI WGS metagenome assembly WNGF01 (sample SAMN13153371, study PRJNA577476) | soil metagenome | isolation source: 80 cm soil or saprolite under grassland replicate 2 | place: USA:California | collected 2016-06-15 | reverse complement strand
GCGATCGCTCCCGTAAGAATCCCGATCGCGATCGCGACATAAATCCGTCGTCTTCGTGACGGGGTCACCGTTTGGACGTGAGTCAATGTCGGAGAGGCACGGGACCAAAGCGAATGAGTGAGTTCCTTTGGCAATCGGAACCGCGAGCAAACCTCAAGGTGGTATGAAAAGAAACGCCTGCAACTCCTCCAGTTGTGGACGGCGACTGTCTCCGCTGAAACTCGTATTCGGCGGGCCGTATTGAGAAACCAGCTCTGCGCGAACCTGATTCGCTCGTGCGATCCCCGGTCTGATATACCCCGGTGCTTGGAGAGCGCGGGTGATCCCTTCGGTCGTGAATTCGTGCACGTAAGCGGATTCGATTATTAGCCAGACCCGCCGCTCGTCACGCCTCGCCTCGGTGATTCGTCGCTTTACTCGAATTAACGCTGACTGGCTGACGGTGCGGTCGCGCATCGCAGTAAAGCGGATCGCCCCCTCGCGCCCGAATTCGGGAAAGTCGATCTGCTCGACATTCGGGCCATAATAGCGGTTGAACGACGACGCAATCCACTCTGGCGCAATGATCAGCAGATCAGATGGCCTGCTGTTCGCTGTCACAGTGAGAGCGAGTTCTTTTGCGTTGGAACGGGTCGTCTGCATTAGTTCCCAACCCGACGTCGCGTAAGTCGCAAGCAGTGTGGCAACTACGACCGGAGCAAGTGGCATCATTTGCCGAGTGCGCTGTGACCCAAGCCAAAACGCTAGCGCTAGAAGCATTGGAGGGGCCAGTGTCACAAGGCACCGAGACAGGATCATGTTTGACCGAGGAGACAACATCATAGCGCTGAGCCAAGTCGCGATCGGAACTACTACGAGTACAAGGAGTGCGGTCCGCTCTCTCAGGTTTCCTGGTTCAGCGGCGTCGCTTCTCCGTGTTGTTCGTACCGGGTAGCCCTGCTGGATACGCAGAAATTGCCCAACACAAAGCACGATGATTGGAAGCGCCACAAAAAGCCGCCCGCGGAGTGGATCGACCATTCCACCATCCTCAACTGAGGAGGCCAGCACGGTCGACTGAAGCAAGGCACGGGCAGAAAACGCGAAGAATTGAACGATGTCCGAGGCGCCTCGTATCACGACTTCCTCGTGCCCCGCGTGGCGCGTCTGAAATACGAGAGAGTGTGCCCAAGGTAGATATCCGATTGCGATCATTACCTGAGCAACGAGCCAGTCCCGAAGCATCGTTACTCTGGGACGATCGCTGCCCACGGTGATAACCACACCCACCGCGGCCCACTCTCCGGCAAGCACGAGCCACGACCAGTTATGGGTGTAGAGCAGAGCCAGTGTGCTCAACACGTATGCAAACCAGGGTGTGCGTCCCCCGCGTTCAATACCGCGAATGAGTGCGTAGCAGGAGAGGAGCGCCAGGAGTGGCAACAGAGAGTAGGGACGTACCTGCGATGAATAATCCGAAAGGGACGGAGAGATGGCGACGAATGCCGCCGCGAGAACGCCAACTCGGGAGGAAAACAGCGATGTGCCAACAACGTAGATGAGGGGCACTAGCGCGACGCCGATTACAACCGGTACGGCGAGTGCCGCCGCATCTGTGTCTCCTGTTACTGATAGCCACAGCCGCATCATCGCGTAAAAGAGCGGAGGGTGCGACTCGTGGAACCGAAGAAAGTCGAGCATTCCGGTCCACGAGGGAGAGCGGACCACGAAAAGAAACAGGGCCTCGTCGCGCCATAGACCACTGCGCGCGGCCAAGAGGATGCGCACCGCGAGGGCGAGAGTCGTGAGGCCGATTACTTGGATCGTCGAACCAGCTAACAATCCCCGCACCTTTTCTTGTTGTGATGCAGCGGGGCTTGATGCCACGACCGGCATCGTGTCGACGCGATTCAAAGCGGCGATCGCTCAGGGCTCCGTCGAAACACTCTGGACAAATAATTCATCCATGCCGTCACCGGGCCTTCGTTCGGCCTCCGCAACACCAGCAGGACGGCCGGGAGATATGCCGTAGCCACCAGCATCGTCCCTCCAACCTGCGCGGTTCTGGCGCTGTAAAGATCGGTAACAAGGAATGCCGTAGCGATCGATCCAGCCGATGAGATAATCGCAAGGAGGCCAGATTCGCGGAACGTATTTCCAACGGTGAGCAGCGGAAGGACGTTGTACGAGTACCAGGTTTGCGGCAGCGCGGCCATCGACAGCACAAGCCACGCCTCCGGGCGCCTCCACCGCAATGCGGCGAACAGTATCGCCACCCCGCCGAGTCGTGTTAAAGGAGAGCGCAGTTGCTCTGTGGCGCGAACATGTCCGAGCCACTCCAGCGGCCACCGCGGGAACAACACGAGGCTGACAACGATGAGCGCTATTCCGCCGATAATCGCCGCTTTGATTGCAGTCGTCGATCTCGAAGCCGCGACGATTGGTAGACCAGCCTGTGGCTTCGCCGCGATGACAACGGCAAGTGATGGAATAAAGAGGGCAGCGGTCATCAACGTCGACCACTGAGCGAGCTGAGCCGATGTGACAAACGATACTGACGCGAAGAGGGGAAGCCGGTGCCAGCCGTCGCGCGTTATGCCGTACGCAAGCAGAAACGTTGAAAGAGCGATGAAAGCAAGCGACGCCCACAGCTCGGATAGCAGGGAGAATGGAATCGCGAGAGCGAAGGCGGTGGAGGGATACAGCACCGGCAGGCGAGAATCGAACACGAGTCCGGGCCCGATCAGTCCATAGGGGTTCGCGCCGTGCAGGAGCGCCTTCGCGCCGAACCAGATAGGGCTGAAATCGGATTGTGTTTCGCCGTATTGCAAGTGGGTTGCATAAAACCGAATGCAGACCAGCAGCGTGATAACTGCCGCTACGACGACTCGCTGCTTTCGAGCCGGGATGGATGATCTTCCGGTTCCGCCCATATCTTGAAAGCCGGTCCCCGACAACCACGACATCATGCGGTCATTCCAAGATTTGATTGTCGGGAAACTTATGGGTACTAATTGGGCGACGGCGAGCAACGCGCGACTGAGGAGGGTGACGTGAGGGGAGGTCGGCGTACGCGCGCGCTTGCGCTGATAGGCTTGACGGCTCCCGAGGACGTACCTTCCGTCGATCCCCGATTTCCGTGGGGCTCAAATCGGCCGACCCGCCTTCAGCGTGCCATCGTAGCCATTGCTGTTGCAACCGTCGCCGCTGCGCTCCTCGCCCGGGAATACCACCGCCAGCCAGCGTACAAGTCGGATTTTGGAATCGTGTGGTTCGGAGCCAGAACAATGCTCACCGGAGCGGATCCGTACGATCTGATCGGCCCAGGTAAACCGTACGAGCTGGGCACTCCTCTGCTTTATCCCGGCACTGCATTCGTTGCGGGGATTCCGTTTACGGTTTTCTCAGAGCGAGCCGCATCACTCCTTTTTGTGTCGATATCGACGTTTCTCCTCGCCTATGGCATGACCCGTAGAAGCTGGCACCTTCTCCCCATGTTCGTGACCGAGGCGTTCGGTTCATCGGCGCGCCTCGCTCAATGGTCGCTTCTTCTCACCGCGGCATTTTTCATCCCCGCACTCTCATTTTTGATTCCGGTGAAGCCGCAAAACGGCCTTCCCATCGTCGTCGGGTCGTTCTCGCGCTCGACGCTCCGTGCGACTCTCTTCGGCGCGATGGTGCTTACAGCTATCAGCCTTCTGCTTCTGCCCGGCTGGCCCGAGAAATGGTGGAGTGTTCTTGGCACCGCTCATCATATGCGGCCGCCTGTTACGCGCTTCGGCGGACCACTCGTTCTGCTCGTGCTGTTGCGATGGCGGCGCTGGGAAGCGTGGCTCCTGCTCGCAGTTGTCTGCATGCCACATACGTGGGGCTGGTACAACGTGCTGCCGGTGTTCGTGATTCCCGCCACCTACCGCGAAGCGTGCGTGCTGGCTCTCAGCAGCTCGGCGGGCGCAGTGCTCGCCGGTTATCTAATCCAGCCCGGCATGTCACTCGAAGGATTTCAGGGGGCGATGATCGTTGCGACCGCGTACCTGCCGGCAACGCTGATGGTCTTGCGACGCCCGAATTCGGGTCCCGGACCGGCGTGGTTGCCGTATGCCGAGCGGCTGCTTCGATCCAAGCGAGGCAACGGAGACCCTCGCTAGCCTTGCCGGCTCACCTCTTGAACCGGGCGGACACTCCTTCCCAGTTCACCACGTTCCACCACGCGGCGATGTAGTCGGGGCGTCGGTTCTGGTAGCGCAGATAATACGCGTGCTCCCAGACGTCCAACCCGAGAACTGGATTCCTTCCCTCCATCAGCGGGTTGTCCTGGTTCGGCGTGCTCGTGATCGAGAGTTTGCCGCCGTCATTCAGAAGCCACACCCAGCCGGAGCCGAATCTCCCCACGCCCGCAGCGGACCATTGCTCCTTGAACTTGTCGAACCCGCCGAATGCCTTCGAGATCGCGTCAGCGAGCTTGCCGCTTGGCTCACCACCTGCGCCGGGCCCCATCATCTCCCAGAACATCGAGTGGTTCCAGTGTCCGCCACCGTTGTTTCGCACGGCCGCGCGAACACTTTCTCAGCTCCTCGAGCGTCTTGTTGGCGAGCTCGGGAGCCTTCTCGATCGCTGCGTTTAGATTGTTGACGTAGGTCTGGTGATGCTTTCCATGATGGATCTGCATCGTCTGCGTGTCGATGTGGGGCTCGAGCGCATCGAAGGCGTAAGGAAGAGAAGGGAGAGTGAACGGCATTTGAATACTCCGATTAGCTGGGTTTTCGGTGAGCTTTAGGCTTCGCTCCAATCAGCAAGACTCGACTTCGGGCGCGTTTTGAGTTTCCCGTTCTACCGTTTTGCGTTTTTCCGTTTGTCAAAGTCACACGCCGACGGTTCAATTGGCCGTCTGGGTGTGCATGTGCATTTAAACGGATTAACGGGTAAACCGAACAACGGTTAACTCACGACGCGCAAGAACTTTCAGATCGATCCGCTCCTGTGCTTAGTCCCGACAGCGTTAAACCGATACGCTTTTAGTTTGTTGCGGCAGCCGTCCTGTTCCGCTGCCGCCACCAGCTGATTATTCCTGGAAGTATCGACACAAACACGACCGCCAGCACCACCAGCTCGATATGCTTGTCGATTCCCGGAATATATCGGCCCAGAAAATACCCGGTGAACAGCATACTCCACACCCACAGCGTCGTACCGAGGATGCTAGTCGCGAGGAAAAGCCGATATGGCATCTGCCCGGCGCCGGCGACGACAGGTGAAAACGTCCGGATGATTGGCACGAATTGCGCGAGGATGATCGTCTTCCGCCCGTGACGAGCGTAGAACTCGCGGGCGCTGATCAAATGCTTGCGGTTGAAGAAAAGCGAATTTTCGCGCGTAAAGATTCTGGGTCCGGCGTTGTTACCAATGAAGTAGCCGACGGAGTTGCCGCAGATCGCAGCAACGTTCAGCAGCGCTCCGAGAACATAGACGTTGATGTATTGCTGCCCGGAGACGAGACCGGCAGTTACGAGGAGTGAATCGCCGGGAAGAAAAAAACCCACGAGGAGGCCGGTCTCGGCAAAAACAATTGTCGTCATCCCGATATACCCGGCCCACTTTATCAGCGCCGGCAGATCGGACAGATTCGCGAACAGCTCGCGCAGCTGGTCCATGCAGCAGTTGTGAGGGAGGATGCAGGAGAGGAGAAAGGCAAATTCAACCATTCAGCAAGCCTGGTCAACCGCCGCGGTTCCTCTTTCCGGCGGGCGCACGGTTCGGTGGTACAGGCGGAAGGGATTCTCTCCTCGTGGCGAAACCGTATTCAACATCGTCGCAACGTTCGTCGTAGTCGCGTTCGCGATCGGCTGGTCCTGGACAATCGCAATGGCGACATCGAGCGCCGACTCTCCGGCCGTGCGCCCCGCCGGGATCATCACCGCCGCCCTGAGTGATACACGCTCCCCATCTGTTGCCTACCTCACCGACGCCGCACTGGAGCTGGTGGACCCTCTGCGTGGCGAAAGTGGCAAGCTCAAAGCCAGCATCAAGCCGCCTGGCGCAAACGTAGTCTCCGACACGCTCCCCACCGGCGCTGTTGCAAGATTTTCGTCGGGTGCTGCGGCAGAGTCTAGCAGCGTCCTCACTGCCCCTCGCCGGCCAGGCATCTGGTCCATGGCGATTGCCGTCGGCAACGCTCTAAAGCCGGTCGCTGACTTCTCCCTGATCACATTGCGTCCCGCCACCGACAAGCAGAGCGGGAGAATCGGGCTCTACTACATCGGCAACTGGCCCGCTCCGCGAAAAAACGCTCGCGTCAGCTACGCCGCCCCGAGCGGCTTCATTGAGGCAACGCTGGACAATCAGAACACGTCGCTCTCCGACCATTTCCGGCTACGCGACTTCTTTCCGCACGACCAGCAAAACGTTTGGCCGAAGTACATCGTCGTGGACCTCAACCTGATTGACAAGCTTGAGCTCGTACTGGCGGACCTGAATGAGCATGGAATTCGCACAGACGGAGTCCGGGTGCTGAGCGGATTCCGCACCCCGCAGTACAACTCGACCGGAGGGGATCCGCGGGGAAGGGCGGCGCTCAGCCGGCATATGTATGGGGACGCTGCCGACATCTACATCGACAATGACCGCAATGGGAGCATGGACGACTTGAATCACGACGGGCGGGTGAACATTGGCGATGCCAGGGTCATTCTCGCGGCCGTAAACCGCGTCGAAGCGGCACATCCTTCGCTGATAGGAGGCTGCGGCGTGTACGCGGGAACGTCCGCGCACGGGCCGTTCACCCACATCGACACCCGCGGATATGCCGCACGGTGGATCGGAACTGGAGACAACTAATGGCTACTACGACATCTGCGTACACGCCCGAACCGGAGGCGAAGCCTGACGATCAGCCGAAAGGTGCGCGCGCTGATCCTGCAATGCCTGTTCGCTCCGAAGACCTCGAGCCCTACATCGGCCTCGGCTACCTGTCGAAGCTGTTCAAGCTCATGGCGGTGGTTCTATTGCTGCTGCTCGTCTCCGAAGTGGTCACCGGTCTGGTGGCGCAGGGAATGGCGTCCATTCCAACGCTGCTGGGAGAGATCAGTCGGCTCATCGTTCTCGCCGGTCTTCTTTGGGGCAGCGGAGATCTCGCTCTCCTCTTGATCGACATTGGACACGACGTTCGAGCAACCCGGATTCTTCTCGGCAGACAGGCATTGCACGAGGAGCAGGCGCATATAAAGCGGGAACCGTCGAGCTTCGTGGAGCGCGCGCCCCGCTAGCGCCGACTGTTGCGGTACGACAGTTGCCACGCGGGGGAGGAACCCGCTGAGGCGCGGCCAAAACCCTTACCGAGGATGTCGAAATGCTTTGGACTATCGCGATGGTTCTGCTCATCCTGTGGATCCTTGGATTCTTCGTCGTCCACGTGGGTGGCGGTCTGATCCACATTCTCCTCGTGATCGCGGTAATCGTGATCATCTATCGCCTAATCACCGGCAGGCCAGTAGTCTGAGCAAGCGGTGAATTGCCGGCCCCGGGTGCGGATGGACAGTCGCATTCGGGGCCGGTGCACATATGACGGAATCGCTCCTCGCCGCAGTGCGCGTGGTCCTGTTCGAGCCGCAGGACCCCGTCAACATCGCCGCAACGGTTCGGGCGATGAAGAACATGGGCGTCACGCGGCTGCGATTGGTGAATCCCGTGGATTACGATCCCTTTCGGATCGAAGGCGTGGCCCACGACACCAGCGAGATAGTCGATTCGATCGAGCGTTACGACACACTTGGCGAGGCGATCGGCGATTGCGTGCGCGTCGCCGGGTTTACCGCTCGAAGGCGGTCCGCGAAGCTCCAGGTGGCTACGCCGAGGGACGCAGCTCGGGAGCTCTTGCAGTACGCGTCCGAAGGACCGATTGCGCTGGTGTTCGGACGCGAGGACAAAGGGCTGCCCAACAGCGCGCTCGATGCGGCGCACGTCGTGGTTACGGTGCCGACAACGGGACATGCGTCGCTCAATCTCGCGCAGGCGGTGCTCATTGCCCTCTACGAGCTCCATCTCGCGGCCGGCGACGCCACTCGCGAGCTCGCGCCTCCAAAAAAGCTCGCTCCCGCGCCGACAAGCGAGCAGTACGATCTCTTCTTCAGCGACGCATCACGCGCTCTCGAGGAGATTGCCTTCTTCAAGACGCGAAACGACGAGCACATCATGCGGTCGCTGCGCTCGCTGCTGTTCCGTGCAGCACCGGATGCGAGGGAGCTCTCGCTTCTTCGGGCGATGGCGATCGAGGTAATGCGGACCGTAGAAAGAATTCGGCGTGAGTCGAGCAGTGAAACGTCGTGATGGGCTGTCTTGCGGCCCTATACGGGTGAGGCGCATTTTTCCCGCCGACCTCGGTTCTTGTGAAAATCTTCACAAACCCTGAATGACGCTCCGACGGACACCGGCGCACTAATGAAAGCGCGCAGCAGGTGGCTTGTTATTCCCGGTTTTCTCCTCATCGGCGCCGCCGCGGCAATGCTGTCCGCATATGCGGGAGCGTCGTCATCGCAGGGAAACAGCCCTGAGCAACCGGTGCGCTTTCCACACCCGTTGCACACCAGCGGACAGCTCAAGATGAACTGCCTGTACTGCCATTACACGGCGAACAAATCGCCGGATCCGGGGCTCCCGGCTGTAGGAACATGCATGGGCTGTCACGCCGTTGTCGCAACGGACAGACCCGAGGTGCAGAAGCTGACAGCGTTCTGGAACAAGCGGCAGCCCGTACCGTGGATACGCATTCACAAGCTTCCCGAGTACGTGCACTTCCCGCACATGCGACACGTCAATGCCGGCGTATCCTGCCAGACATGTCATGGCGACGTTCAGAACATGAAGCAAGTCTACCAGGCGAACACGCTGAACATGGGATGGTGCGTGAACTGCCACGTCGGTCGCTCGAACCCGCCGCTCAGGGCGCGCTACGATTGCGCGAATTGTCATTACTGACATGAGCGGCGAAACTACGACTGGCGTTCGACGACGCGAGTTTCTCAAGGTTTTTGGAGCGACCGGAGCGGCGACTGCGGCGATTGGCTGCACCTCAGAGCGCGTCGAAAAGCTGATTCCGTATCTCGTCTCGCCCGACGAGACGGTGCCCGGTGTCTCGACATACTACGCGAGCACGTGCCGCGAATGCGCCGCCGCATGCGGTGTGATCGCCGAGACGCGGGACGGTCGCACCATCAAGCTCGAGGGGAATCCCGAGCATCCGGTGAATCGTGGCGCGCTTTGCGCTCGCGGGCAGGCGGCGCTTCAGGGTCTCTACAACCCCGATCGCTTCCGCGGACCGATGATCCGGCGCGGCTCCTCGCTCGAGCCAACGACGTGGAACGAGGCTCTCCGAGTCTTTGCGTCGAAGGTTGGTGAAGTGCGTTCCCGCGGCACGGCGCGGAATGTCGCATTCATCAATCGGCACGAGAGTGGAAGCTTCCGGGCACTCCTCGATTCGTGGCTCGCCGCGCAAGGGATGCCGCCGCATATCAGCTACGATCCCGACCTCGACCATGCCGCGATCGCGGCGAATCGCCAGAGCTACGGTGTTGCATGGCCGCGGTATGACTTTTCGGCTGCGCGACTCATCGTCTCCATCGGCGCTGATTTTCTCGATACCTGGGGGTCGTCAGTCTCTCAGCAGCTCGATTTCGCCGAAGCTCGCGCGCGACTGGACTCAGCGCCGCGGCTCATATACGTCGGTGCGAGACGATCCCTGACGGGACTCAATGCCGATCAGTGGATCAACGCTCGTCCGGGATCAGAGCTCGCGGTGGTTGCTCTCTTGTCGGGTGGCATGACGGCTCAACAGGCTGCGACCGAGACCGGTGTTGCGGTAGCGGTGCTCGACGCGCTCGCTCGTGAGTTCGCGGCGGCGAAGCCGAATCTTGTTCTCGCCGGCGGCGGGACGGTAGGAGGCGCGGACCTCTGCGCGGCGGCGAACGCTCTCAACCGGGCACAAGCAAACCTCGGCAGCACCGTCCGCGCAGATCAGGCAATGCTCGCATTCGAGGATGCGGATCCGCCGTATCGTCTCCGAGAGATCGCCGGCAGGATGGAGAAGGGTGTCGTCCCCATGGTGATGGTGCGCGGAGTGAACCCCGCGTACACAATGCCGAAATCATCCGGCTTTGCAGCCGCGTTCGCGAAAGTTCCCTTCAAGGTCAGCTTCTCGAACGTTCCCGATGAAACAACAGCAATGGCGGATCTGGTTCTTCCCGATCATCACTCGCTCGAGAGCTGGGGAGATGCAGAGCCGGTTCGCGGGACGCTTTCGCTGCAACAGCCGGCGATGGATCCGGTGTTCGATACGCGGGCGACCGCCGACGTTCTGCTCTCGCTCGCCGCAGCACCAGCTGCGAGTCAGCCCGAAGTGGGAACCGCTTACCGAAGCTGGCTCATTCAGCGTTTTCCCGGTGGCGCAGCGGCGCTCACTCCTGCGCTCGCAAAGGGCGTTGCAGCTGGAACAGTCCCCACCGGTGCAGCCCGCGCGACAGCAACCCCTGCGGCCCCGTTTGTCCCGCAGCGACACGAAACCGGCGATTTCTTCCTTATCGTCTACCAGCATCCGTCGCTGGGAACCGGCAGCGGCGCGAACAAGCCGTGGCTTCAGGAACTTCCAGATCCGGTGACGAAGATCTGCTGGCAGACGGTAGTCGAAATGCATCCTCGCACTGCGGAGCGGCTCGGCGTTGTCAACGGTGACCATGTCACCGTGCAGACCAGCACCGGTTCGATCACAGCGCCAGCACTCAGCTACCTCGGCATTCGCGAAGACACGATAGCAATCGCTGCCGGTAGAGGACATGCACATTCCGGACGTTACGCGCGTGCCGGGATGAATGCGTTCGATCTTCTGCCGTACGCCGAGGATCGCTCCGGCGGTCTCGCGATGAGTGGCATTCGCGCGAAAGTGTCAAAGGCCGCCGGACATTCTCTCGTCGTCACGACTGAAGGTTCAGCGCGACAGCACGGACGCGGAATCGCGCAGGCTGTTGTCGCGGGCGAGCGCGCGAAAGGCGAAGCCACCGAAGAGGAGCTTCCCGGCGATGCGAGCCACGCTGATCTGCCCGGTTTGCGCTCACCGACCGCAGACGACGCACAAGGAAACCTTGGCGCCGAGGCGACGAGCTCGAAAGACAAGGGCATGTACGATCCGAAGCATTGGAGCGGCATGGCGAAGCGGCGCTGGGCGATGACAATCGATCTCGCCCGCTGCACCGGATGCTCGGCGTGCGTTACCGCGTGCTACGCGGAAAACAATATCCCCACGGTCGGCGCCGACTGGCAGGGAGGAAAGTTTCTTCCCGATCGCACCGGATTCGGCGCGAACATCACGCGCAGCCGCGAGATGGCGTGGCTCAGACTCGAGCGATACTTCGAGGGCGGAGAAGACGGCAGCGCGGATTTCGAGACACGCTTCGTTCCCATGCTTTGCCAGCATTGCGGCAACGCACCGTGTGAGCCGGTGTGCCCGGTGTATGCGACATACCACTCTCCAGACGGGCTCAACGTCCAGGTGTACAATCGCTGCGTGGGAACGCGGTACTGCTCCAACAACTGTCCGTACAAGGTCCGGTACTTCAACTGGTTCGGGTACGGCGAGCCGGCGCGACCGCAGTACGCGTTCCCCGAGCCGCTCAACTGGCAGCTCAACCCGGACGTCACAGTGCGCGGAAAGGGCGTGATGGAGAAGTGCACCTTCTGCGTGCAGCGCATACGCGAAACAGAGAACCGGGCTGCGCTCGAGCACCGCGGCGTTCAGCCGGATGAGTTCACAACTGCCTGCGCCGAAGCATGCCCGTCGAGGGCGATCGTGTTCGGCGACGCCGCGGACGATCGCTGGACGGTGGCGAAACTGATTGGTGATGAGCGCGCCTATCACGTGTTCGAGGAGCTCAACACGTTCACGGCGGTGGTTTATCTGAAGAAGGTCAGCCATCCCAGGCCGGGAGTGGTCTCCACGGCTACTCCAGCCGGAGAAGCGCACTGATGGCGACGATGGCCAAACCGGCGAAGGAGGATCGGGACGCGCTGCGACGTCCCAACATCGCGTCAGCTGACGTCCAGCTTCCCGCGATCCGCAGTTACGAGCAGGTGGACCGTGAAATAACCGGTACGCTGCATCCCACAGTCGCGTGGTTCATGGGGCTGGCTGTGGCGGTTTTCTTCCTCCTGGTCGGTATCAGCGCGTGGATGTACCAGATATACAGCGGCCTCGGCGTCGCCGGTTACAACCCGCCGGTGATGTGGGGCGTATACATCATCACCTTCGTGTTCTGGATCGGTATTGGACACGCGGGCACGCTGATCTCAGCGATTCTCTATTTATTCCGCGCCGGGTTCAGAACGACGATCTACCGCTGCGCCGAAGCAATGACCGTTTTCGCCGTGATGACAGCGGGACTGTTTCCGATCCTGCATCTCGGTCGGCCGTGGAAGTTCTTCTGGCTCATCCCATATCCGAACTGGCGGTACATCTGGCCACAGTTCAAGAGCCCGCTGGTGTGGGACGTGTTCGCGATCCTCACCTACCTCACCATCTCATCGACGTTCCTGTTCATCGGTCTCATTCCCGACATCGCTGTCCTTCGCGACCGTGAGAAGAATCCCGTTCGAAAACGCATTCTCGCTGTGCTGTCACTCGGCTGGAGAAACTCCGACAGGGAATGGCTCACGCCCGGTTGGCACACTACGATCTTTCCGCCGTACTTCGTCGCCGGCGCAATCTTTTCCGGACTCGGGATGGTCCTCACGATCATCATCCCGCTCAGAAAGTTCTTCGGGCTCAAGCACTATGTGACGATCAACCATCTCGACGCGGCGGCCAAGTTGGCTCTCTTCACGTCGCTCCTGGTCGGCTGCGCGTACATGACCGAATGGTTCGTCGCCTGGTTCAGCGGCAACGAAGCGGAGCAGAGCTTCTTTTCCAATCGAATCTGGGGACAGTGGTGGTGGGCGTCTGCGATCCTCTACACCTGCAACATGGTCCTTCCGCTGAGCCTCTTCTTTCAGAGGATGAGGCGGAACACGACGTGGCTGTTTCTTCTTTCATTCACGATCAACATCGGGATGTGGTTCGAGCGATTCGTGATCGTAGTGCCGTCGCTGTCGCACGAATACGAGCCCTGGCAGTGGGCCAGCTACAGCCCGACGTGGGTTGATTACTCGATTCTTGCCGGAAGCTTCGGCTGGTTCTCGATGTGGTTCCTCCTGTTCATCAAGCAGTTACCGGTCGTGGCGATCGCCGAGGTGAAGGAGATCGTTCCGCCGAAGCTGCGCCAGCGGCACGACCATGGGATCGATCCCGCCGGCCGCCACTTCGAGTTCGAGCCGTCAACGCCCGGAGAATACGAGTAATGGCCGGCGTTATCGGAGCATTCCGTGAGCTCGATGCGGCGGTGGACGCGATCGAGGCGCTCAAGGCGGAGCGGGTTGGAGACGTGACAGTCTATACCCCGACGCCGAGACACGAGATCGAGCACGCGATCAGCGGGCCTACGAGTCCAGTGAGGCGGTTCACGCTCATCGGTGGGCTCTGCGGAGTGACATTCGGATACTGGATCGCGACATGGGTATCGGATTACTGGCCGCTTGTAGTCGGCGGAAAGCCGATTGCGTCGTGGGTCCCCTACACAATCTTCGGATTCGAAGTGATGGTATTGATCGGCGGATTATCCACGGTGGCCGGTTTGCTGATCAACGCTCGCGTTCCACGGCTGACGATGACTGTGGGCTATGATCCCCGCTTCAGTCATGGCGATTACGGCGTCTGGGTGGACTGTGCACCCGACAAAGCGCAGACGGCGGAATCACTCCTGCGTCAGCATGGCGCGGTGGAGGTGCGCGGTGAGCGCTAGGCTGCGCGCTATCCTGTTTATCGCTTCGCTCGCGTTTTACACGTCCGGCTGCGAGTGGTTCACCGATTTCAAGCGTCAGCCTTCCCTTTGGACATGGGAGGTGGTGAAGGACACACTCACACCTTCGCGTGGGAATCCGCAGTTCTCGGTTCCGGTCACGGGTACGGCGATGGCGGGATTCCGGGTGTCATACGCTGCGCTGCCGGGAACGATCGACTCGATGTCAGTGATCGCCAACCCGACGCCGATTAGTGATCAGTCGCTCGCCAACGGCCGCAAATACTTTCAGATAAACTGCGCGGTCTGTCACGGCGACCGGGCGATGGGCGACGGTCCGGCGACGAAGTTCGGTATGCCCGGCATCAACCTGACCAGCGATGTCACTCGCGGCAGAGCCGACGGATACATCTATGGAATGATCAGGAACGGGCGCGGACTGATGCCGCCGTATAACCGGATCGAAGAAATGGACCGTTGGGATGTCGTGAACTATCTCCGAGGACTTCAGGGCTCGATTGGCAGAGAAGTCGCGATCGGTCCGCTGGCTGCTCCCGGCGTAACCGGTGACAAGGTTCCCGGCGCGACGACCACCGCTCCGACTCGTCCCGCGCCGTTCGTGAAGCCCGGCAGTGCAATGACAACCGGGGCGCAGCGATGACGCACGAGCACCATCACGTCGCCGGTCGCGAGGAGATCCTCGCCGGCACTGATAGGCCGCTCCCGGGCTCGCTGCGACTTTTCTGCTCGGTGCTCGCTGGTATCGGGCTTCTCGTTTTCGTAATCGGTCTCTTCGTCGCTCCGGACAGGACGTGGCGCGCTCTGCTCTTCAACTGGTTGTATTTCACGACGGTGTCATCTGCCGGCGTCATGTTCGTCGCCGCGCAGCGAATCACCACCGCGCGGTGGTCTCGATCGGTGATCCGTTTTCTCGAGGGATATGTCGCGTTCCTGCCGCTCGCGTTCCTTCTCCTCATTCTCATCTTCATCGGCAGGGCGTACATCTTCCCTTGGGCGGTAGAGCGGCCCCACATCGCCGAGAAGGCGGTCTGGCTCAACCCGTGGTTCATCATTCCGCGGGATCTTATTCTCTTCGGAGTATTGGCGGGGCTGTCGCTCTGGTTCATCTACACTTCCGTGCGACTCGACGTTGGCCTCACACCCGAAGGCGGAGCGCCATGGGCAAGAGCGATTCGCGAGCGCATGCGGCGAGGATTTCAGGACGAGCGTCGTGAGATTCATTCGACGCACTCGTTACAGGGCAAGCTCGCGGTGTTCCTGGCGTTCGCGTTCGCATTCTTCTGGATCGTTCTGTCGTGGGACCTGTCGATGTCGCTCGACCTGCACTTCCAGAGCACGATGTACGGGTGGTGGGTGTTCATGGGCGGATGGGTCGCATCGATCGCCAGCTTTACGCTGATCACGATGGCGTGGCGGCGTTACCTCGACCGCTACGACCTCATCACCGAGAAACATTTCCACGACCTGGGGAAGCTGTGCTTCGCGTTCACAGCTTTTTGGGGGTACCTCACATTCGGTCAGTACCTCGTCATATGGTATGGCAACGTCGGTGAGGAGACTCACTGGATGAGGCTGCGGCTGATCGAGCCGTGGATGCCGCTGACGCTGACCGTTGTGTTTCTGATGTTCGTGCTGCCGTTTTTCGGTCTCCTGTCGAGAGCAGCGAAGGTGTTTCTTCCGACGATGGCGTTCTTCGCATCGTGCACCGTCGTGGGATTGTGGCTGCACCGCTACGACGAGGTGTACCCATCCCTGTATTTCGGTGCGACGGACATTCCCTTCGGAATCTGGGAGATCGGTGTCGCACTCGGCTTGCTCGGCGCGTGGGGCCTCTGCTACACGGCGTTCATGGATGCTTTCCCGCGAATGCGCGTGACGCTGATGACATCGCCGTACCGGGACGAGGTGCAGATCCCATTCAATCCAGAGACAATGGAGCCGATACCGGCGCACGAGTAAGGTCGAAAGTTTCAGATAGTTCTTTGGTGCAACTCGTCCCCACTATATTTGCCGTTTCGGGGCGTTAGCTCAGCTGGGAGAGCGCCTGGTTTGCAACCAGGAGGTCACCGGTTCGATCCCGGTACGCTCCATTTCAGTGCAGTGCCTTCCATCGGAATACTCGGAAGATGTTCGAGTAGTCATCTGTCCATGCATCGACGCCGGAACGGAACCGAAGCGATTCCCATCTGGGGTCGGTCGCGAGCTCCCCGAGATCGCACGGCATCCGCGACAGAACCACCCATATCGATTTTGCTCGTCCCGTCGGCCCGTACTTCGCGGCGGGAATAAGCAGATCGCGGCGCACTCGCGCAACGAGTCCGACATCGCGCGCGGTCGCGGCGATTACTGGTTCCAGGTCGATCGCCTCATTGGATATGTGCACGGCGATGACACCCCCCGGCGAGAGTGCCCGCAGATACTCTCCGATCGCCTCGCGAGTGAGCAGGTGTACCGGGATGGCATCGGAGCTGAAAGCGTCAAGAACGAGAATGTCGTAGCCGGTCGCTCCAGATCGTCTCAGCGTTAGCCGCCCGTCTCCGAGCAGAATTCGTACATCAGGCGGGCAATCGCGGAGAAAGGTGAAGAAACGCGGATTGCGCGCGATCTCGGCCACCACCGGATCGATCTCATAGTAGACCCACCGCTCTCCACGGCGTCCGTAGCATGCCAGGGATCCCGTTCCCAGCCCAATGACAGCGACACTTCGCAGCGGGCGAACCGCGGGGGAAGTGCCGGTGAAGATATCTCCGGCTGGGCCTTCGCGGTGATAATACGTCAGCGGTTCGAGTCGGTGGGAGGGCGAGAGAGACTGCGCACCATGGATGGTCGTGCCATGCTCGAGAACCACCACTCCGCCTCGAGCCGGCCACACGACTCGCGACACGCCAAAAAAACTGCGCCTTCTATACAAGACATCGAATGTCCCATGACCGACGTAGCCGCGAAATTCACCCGCCGCGAACACTGCCGCGAGCACAAGTCCAAATCGCAACGGTCGTTCCCGACAACTGAACACCGCCACGCCAAGAACAATCGTCATGACTATCGGGAGTGGGGAAGGCGGTCGCCCGATGTTGGACGGGAGCAGAATGAGGCAGGTGCCAATCAGCAAAGGCAACAGAAAATCGGCGAACCGTGGCTTTTGGCCGCTGTTGTGCGCAGGGCGTAGCAGCCCGGCGACCGCCAGTGCAATCGGATACTCGGCGACAGTAGAGAATACGATGGGAGCGATCAGGGCGGTGAATACACCGCCGATGAGTCCTCCAACGGCGATCCACACATAGAACTCAGTGAGCTGCGAGGGCGGAGGGCGCCACCGAACGAGCTCACCGTGGCAGACCATTGCAACGACAAACAACACGAAGAGGTTCAACGCGATGCCAGGGAGACCTGGTAGTCTCAGATTCCAGAAGAGTGGAATCGCGGCGATGACGAGGGCGTATGCTTCCGCTTTAACCATCCAGGAGTGCGGAACCCACAGTCGTCTCGAAAAAACCAGGACGAACGACAACAGGTAGAGTGCAAGTGGCACAATCCATAGAAGCGGAACAGCTGCCACGTCCGTCGAGATATGAGTTGTGACGCCGATCAACAGGCTGGACGGCACTGCCGCATAGATGACCCAGCGCGCGCGATCCAGAATCGAGAGTTGCACAGAAGCGATGGGCACCGAGGCGGATGCCATCGCCATCGTTGACTGGCGCTGAATCACCATCCACGCACAAGCCGCGACAAGCAGTACAAGAATCGCGTAGACCGCCGACCATGCGAGGCGCTGCTCCGACAGAGTAAGCGCCGGCTCAAGCAAGAGTGGGTAGCTCAGAAGCGCGACCATGCTTCCGAGATTGCTTGCCGCGTACAGAAAATATGGATCGGTGGCATCTGGGTGTCCGCTGTCTGCGAGCCATGTCTGCGCCATTAAGGCACCGCTCGCGAGCATTACGAACGGGATTCCAATCGAAGTCGAAAGCAAGGCGAGAAGCCAGACGATGCCCTGCGCGCCTACCGGCGGAGATCCACGCACACGCAGTTGGAGTGGCAGGAGGGCAACGGAGCACGCGAGAATTGCGACATGAATGATCGCTTGACGCCGCCTACCAAGAATGCGCGTCGAGACATGAGCGTATAAGTATCCTGCGAGAAGCGCCGCCTGGAAAAAAACCAGACATGTGTTCCAGACGCTTGGAACCCCGCCCAGGAAGGGAAGAACGAGCTTCGCGAACATTGGCTGGACGCTGAACAAGAGGGCAGCGTTCACGAACACCGCCAACGTGAGCAAGGCGGGCAGGACCTTGAGAATCCGACTGGAGTGCGGCGGGGCGACGTCGAGAGCTGCTACATCGGCGGAATCGGCCACGCGCGACAGTATTGAGGGCTCCGGAGAGGCGCAAGGCGCCCGTGACGAATGACCCCAAGCGCACGTCTTCCTCCGTCGGACTGTCTCCGCCAGACCCTACCCGGGGGACAACATGCAGGCGCGCTCGCCGTTTCATTCCTTCACGCGATTTCCTCTATCGCGGTCAGTAACGCTTGTTGCGCTACTGGTCCCGCTTGCGTGCGGTCAGATGTCGGACGTCGTTGCGCCGCGGCTGCCGCAGATATCAGAAGGACAATCGATTCGGAAGCCGCTCGCGATCACGATCGCGGCGACCACCACCGTCGTGACCTTCGAGGACCTGGACGACCCCTATTCACTGCACGTGATGTGGCCGCACAACCCATGGTATGGAATCACGTTCGACCCGGCGGGAAGCATCTCCCACTGGGATAACATCTACTACGGTCACCCGCACTCGGGTTCGATCTTTCTCTTTAACGGGCTTGGATCTGACAACGAGTCGATGACGTTCGCAAAGCCGGTGACGTTCAACGGCGCGTGGGTCGGATCGCCGCACGACGTAGACGGAGACGGCAACAAGGAATTCTGGTTCGAGGGCTTTCTCGGCGGCGTGAAGGTAGGAGAGTCGAGCCACACCGCTCTCGTTGCAGAGGAACCCATGAAATATCTCGCGGCGGATTTTCCGGGCGCGGTTGATAAAGTCGTGATGCGACGCAACTACGGCTGGTGGGTCATGGACGACATCAGCTATACCGAAATCGTCGTCAATTTGCCGCCGGTTGCCGTCATCGGTGGCAATGCCGGTGGGCCGCCGCCTGATCACTACGAAGGCTTCGAGGGCTCATCGGTTATGCTCGATGCGAGCGCCTCATCGGATCCGGAAGGTGGATCACTCACCTACGCCTGGGATCTCGACAATGATGGCCAGTACGATGACGCTACCGGCGCAACGGTCTCGCATGCCTTCGCCGACAACGGGACATACACGATCGGCGTACAGGTGACAGATTCGGCGGGTTTGGCGAGTACGAGCGCCACTACCGTAACTGTCACCAACGTCGCGCCATCGGCGTCGTTCGGAAATGACGGTCCGGTCAATGAAGGCACGGATTTCGAGCTCTCGCTCACTGGCGCCAGCGATGCTTCCCTCGCCGACGAAGCCGCAGGGTTCGAGTTCGCGTTTGACTGTGGCGGTGGCTACGGCGCGTATTCGTCAGTTAGCACGGCGTCGTGTCCGACCAACGACAATGGCTCGCCGACAGTGAAAGGCAAACTGCGCGACAAGGATGGAGGTGAGACCGAATACTCCGCCACCGTCACTGTGAACAACGTTGCGCCATCGTTAGGTCCGATCACGGTTTCGGGAGATCCAGTCGCTACAGGCACTCTGGTAACTGCCTCAGCTTCGTTTTCCGATCCGGGATCGGCCGACACTCACTTCGGCGAAGTGCAGTGGGACGCTGCAGACGTCTTTGTCTCGGCGACGCCCGGCGTCGATCAGCCAACGAAGGGACTCGTCGCAACAAGTGCCGCGCTGCCGGCGGGTGTTTATACCGTCACACTCAAAGTGACCGATGATGATGGCGGATACGACACGAGAACGGCTCCAACTTACGTCGTGGTGTACGATCCTTCTGGTCGGTTCGTGACGGGAGGAGGATGGTTCATCTCACCAGCGAGTGCGTGCGCACCGGTGCTGTGCACGACTTTCACAGGCGCCGGCAAGGCAAGCTTCGGTTTCGTGTCGAGTCAACTCAAGAGTCGTGATGTCCCGAGCGGCGAAATCGAGTTCGACTTTCAGGCGGGTGGCCTGAAATTCAAGAGCACGAGCTACGAATCGCTCCAGATTGCCGGCTCGCGCGCGCAATTCAAGGGCGCCGGCAGAGTGAATGGAGTTGGAGGATACAGCTTCCAGATCACGGCTACCGATGGGCAGGCCACCGGCGGTGGCGGCGTGGACAAGCTTCGCGTCAAGATCTGGAATTCGGACGGCGTCGTCTACGACAACCAGCGCAACGCTTCGGGTGCGCCAATGCCCGATGACCTCGAGCGCGGCACGCCAATCGGTGGTGGGAGCATTGTGATTCACAACTAAGGACTCGGTCTGGCTGTCTCGACCGCGAATCGGGAGCGAGCTAGTTTTTCCCGATGCTGCGGCTCGCGCTTGCCTGGCTTCACCTCCTTGCTCTTGGGCTGGGGCTGGGCGCTGTAATCTTCAGAGGGAGTGCGCTGAGAGAAGAGGCGACGGCTGCTGGACTGCGGCGCGCCTTTCGTGCAGACACGCTTTGGGGCATCGCTGCCGGTCTCTGGATTACCACTGGTCTGTGGCGAGCGATCGGGCATACCGAGAAGAGTCTGTCGTATTACCTCGCGAATGACGTCTTCTGGGCGAAGATGGGAATGCTCGTTCTGATTCTTCTGCTCGAGATCTGGCCGATGATGACGCTGATTCGATGGCGTAAATCGCTCGCACGCGGAGCGGAGCCGACTCAGTTTGCCCATGCTGGCTCGCGAAGGCGCATCGCACTCATCAGTCACATCGAGGCGACGCTTGTCGTGCTGATGGTGCTTGCCGCGGTCTCGATGGCGAGAGGATACGGCGCGCGGTAAAGCTCAAGGTCCCGGCGGTTGGACTGTGTCGCTTGACAGCCAGGGCGAAGGACGGTAGGCGTGCCTGAGAAGAAAATATTCCGACAACGGGCGATCATCCGTGACAAGTGGACCAGGCCCCACGAAATCTGAGACCTGACGTCCCGAGAGCCGGACAAGCCGAGGAACGAGCTCGGCCCAGCCATCTGGAGACTGTGACGGCGAATCGAATGCGGAAGAGATGTCTTCGAGCACCCCCTGACGCGAAAGCACCATGCGAATGGAGTTCTCATCGAATTTGATCGGAGCCTCCGAGCCGAGCATATAGAATCCGTTTCTGCCCGGCCCTATGGCAACGATGACATTCGGGTAAACGTCGGCGAAAGTGCGAACATGAGCCTTGAACTCGTCGAGCGTCTGTCCGAATGGAACCCATTGCATCATTACTCCTCCACGATTCAGCCGCGCCTTGCACGCCGCGTAGAACTCGCGAGAGGAGATCACTGATACTCCTGAGCTTTCGACTGGTGGGGGCGGGTCGACGACGATGATGTCATAGCGCCGATCGACTAGCTCGACGTGACTCCGACCGTCGGCGATCAGGACTCGACCCCGCTCGTTTCTGAGGATGGACTCAGCATCGCCATAGAAGGTGTCGAACATCAGCGGCACCGAGGGGACAAGCTCTACGACATCGGTCCGCAGGCCGGCGATGATTCCCGAGCGATACGTCGAGCCCATGCCGAACGCGATTGCAAGGAGAGTGGTCGAGGATGGGCGCAACATGAGCGGCAACACCGACATGAGCTTCGCATCGACGGTGAGCAAACTCATTGACGTTCCGATCACCCAGAGCTTCTTGTAGCCTCTCGTTGATCCGGCCTGCACTGACGCGATCTTGTCCTCCGCGGTGCGATAGAGCGTGTCGCCGAAGGTGCGAAGGCGGGCGACGTTTGGATCGATGAACAGCGACTGCCGTGCGACGCTGCCTGCGATAGCGAGAATTAGCGCGAAGCCCACCGTAACAAGAATCCGTCGGGATGCGCTCCAGACAACTCCGCCGCTGAAGAGCAGAACGATTCCAGTCAACGCATTCACGACGGCGACGCAAGCCAGTGCGCGCGGCGAGCCGACCAGCGGGATTACCAGGAAGGGCAGCACGCAGGTGGCGAGGATAGCGCCGAGAGTGTTCGCGGCGAGAAGCCGACCGGACAGCGTCCCGGCTTGAGCGAGTCGCTCACCGAGGAGAGTCGCTGCTGCTGGAAGAGTCAGTCCCATCAGAAAGGTGGCCGGCAGGACCGTGGCGATCGTCTTCCAAACGAACGACCCGTACGTCGGGTCAAACGAAATAATCGCATACATCCCCGCCGTTGCCGCTACGCTGATACCGATCTGGCCCGCCGCGAGGAATTCAACGACCCGCGTAATCCGCAGCCGACTCCGCTTGTATTCGACAGCACCCGCCGCGAGACCGGTCAGGAACAGCGTCAGAATCAGCGTGAACACGTACGTCGAGTTGCCAGTCCCCGAGGCAATGAGGCGCGTCCACAGAACCTGGTATGCCAGTGAGGTGAGGCCAGAGACGAAAGCGACGAGGAGAGCAAGCCGTATCCTCGGAGGTTGGCCGACTGCCGTCTCTGCAGCCGACGACATTTTTTCCTCCGCCGAGCGGTCCACCGACGGCTCACCAGCGCGCGAGTCAAGCGCAAGTGCTATCGCACCCGCGATTCCAGAGCATGTCGCACCCACCAGAAGCGTGCGGGAGAGGCCAAGCAGCTCGATCAGTATCATGCCTGCCGCTGCCGCACCGAAGACCGCTCCCATAATGTTCGCCAGGTATAGTCGAGAGAATGCGGCGCTCAGCCCGTCCGCCGCCCTCGCAAGGTGGCGTGTAAGGGTAGGGAGAGTGGCACCCATCAGAATCGTCGCGGGCGCAAGCGCAAGGAGCGCGAGGGCAAAGCGGACGACGGATAGCGCCGCCGTGTGCTCCTCGAGGGTCGAAAAAACTGACCGGTAGATCTCTGCGATAAGCCGAAAGCTCACGGGCGTCAGCAGAACCACCGCCACCAGTAACAGCTCGAGGAATCCGTACAGTCTAAGGGGGCGGCGAACCGCGTCTGCAAGCTTCCCGCCCTGCCAGCTTCCGACCGCCATTCCGCCAAAGAATCCGGTAAGGATCGCAGAGACGGCCTCGCTGGTGTTTCCGAACACGAGCACGAGCTGGCGAGCCCACACTACTTCGAAAATGAGACCTGCAGCCCCGGAGAGGGCGAATATTCCGGGGATGAGATATCGCTGCACGCGCCGAATCTACGTGGTCACACCATCCGATCAATGAGGGCGGCGAGAGTAGAGTAGGGCACTGCACCTGACTGCCTCCCCACTTCCTGACCATCGCGGAACACGATGACAGTCGGAATTCCGCGGATTCCGAAGGACATTGCAGTGCGCTGCGACGCATCGGTGTCGAGCTTCGCTACGAGCGCGCGCCCGACGTAGTTGGCGGCGAGCTGATCGACGGCGGGTGCCATCATCCGGCACGGGCCACACCAGTCCGCGTAAAAATCGACCATGATCGGGACCTCGCTCTCCGCGATCGTGCGTTGAAAAGTCTCGTCGTCGAGCTTGACGGGACGGTCAAGCAGCATCGGCTTTCCACACTTCCCGCATTTTGGCCGATCCGTTGCGCGAGCTGCGTCCACCCGATTCCAGCTCTGGCAGAACTGGCAGCGAAGCATCGTCTTTTTCGCGGTTATCACGTCATCGGCCATCGAATCGTCCTGCATTGAGCGTGTTTGAGTCCTGAACGGATGCAAAAATCGCGGCCGCGGCCGGCCGCTTCCAGGTAAACAACTGTAGCACTACGGTTCCGGCAGCCGTGAGACTGCCGTGACCGAATGGGACCGGCGCTCGTCATTTCGGTGCACCGCGGCCCTGCCTGCGCCCACCCGGCAATGTCAGCGCGCGGCGCAAACTAAAGAGGTCTCGCCGTAATGATGAACGATAGGATGCCCTACAACGGCTCGCGCCCAGGCGCGGCCGCCAGGCAGCATCGCGATGCCTTCACCATGCTCGAGATGCTGGTCGTGATGATCATCATCGCGCTGCTGATCGCCATCAGCGTTCCCAAGATGGCGCGGATCATCCGTCATGAGCGCGTCAACCGCGCGGCCCAGGTCCTGGTCGCGGATCTCCAGAACGGCTTCGCCATGGCGGGCAGACAGCGGGCGCCGGTCCGTCTCGTATTCAATGGCGCAACGCTCACTTACACGTTCAGCGACCGGGCGACCGGCATCCTCTACCAGACTCGAGTGATGAACAAAGCATCCGAGTTCGCGTTGACCTCGCTCATCGCAAATCCGTCAACGATCGATGTGCTGCCCAATGGGATCGCGTCGACTGCATTCCTGGTGACTGTGACGCAAGGCGATTACTCACGACAGGTATCCGCGTCGAGCGCGGGCTTTGTCAGGATGACTCCACAATGACGCTCTTTGGACGAAACCACCGCCCAACCCATCGCCGCGCTCGTCACGGATTCATCCTGATGGAAGTGATCGTCGGCATGACGCTGCTCGCGCTCGTGTTGACGCCACTCGCGGTGATGGTTTTCAAGATTACGCAGCGGTCGCATCGCGTGATTGGTGGCGCGTACCGGAACGGCGTGCTGATGCAGCAGGTAAACCTTTTCGAATCGCTTCCGTACGACAGTCTGCACGTAGGGTCAACCTGGATGATGTCGAGTGCGATGCCCTATCCGTTCACGCGGACCGTCACGATCTCGGAAACGTACCGGCAGTACCAGCTGGCACAGAAGTCAGTCAAGCTCGTCGTCACTCCGACGAATCCGCTTTACCGACCCGACACCGTGATATTCGTTCGGACAACGGCGGCGACTCTGCGGACGTTCCTCGAGGATGACCCTCCGCCCCCATGATCACACGCTCGCCGAAGCCGACAATGGCGCGCCTTCGCTGCCGCCCGGGGGTCTCGATGGTCGAGCTGATCGTCGGGATGGTAATCCTGGCGATCATTGGCATGGCCCTCACGCGCGTCCTCGTGTCACAGGCGCGGTACTTCGATCACCAGAAGACGGCAAATCTCGCTCGGAGCGTGTCGCGAGGTCCGCTCAACCGCCTCGTGTCCGACCTTCGAATGGTGGAGGCGTTGGGCGGGATAGTCGATGCACACGCGAACACCGTAACAGTTCGTGTGCCCTACGCGATGGGTGTAGTCTGCGCCACGTCCGGTGGAGAGACGCACATCAGTCTTCTTCCCGTTGATTCCGCGATGTACGCCGCTCCCGGTTTCAACGGGTATGCGTGGCGTAGCGGACAGGGGACGTATCAATACAGAGAGAGCGGGCCGCCGGTTGTAAGCAGCGGGGATCTCGGGGTCTGCGCGGGCTCGCAGATACAAACGTTGACAGCGGCGAACGCAAAAGTAATCAAGCTCGCACCGCAACTTTCCGACACAGCGAGCGTCGGGACACCGGTGTTTCTCTACAGAACGATTCAATATCGCTTCAAGAGCTCGGATGCGGTGCCGGGGACCCAAGGGCTGTTTCGCACGGTGATGGCAACGGGCGCGTCCGAAGAGCTTTCGGCTCCGTACGACGGCTCGGCGAGGTTCAGGTTCTTCGTCGGGAGCAGCACCGTCGCTCAGCCGAATCCGCCGAACGATCTGTCCACACTCCGCGGCCTCGAGCTCGTCCTCAACGGGATGAGCGAGCGCACCCCGTCCGGCTCGATGGAAAAGTACAAGGCTCCATTCACAACCGCGGTTTTCTTCAAGAACCGACTCGATTAACCGGGCGGACTATGCTCAGATTTCGTAACAGGGACGGCTTCGCGATCCCCACTGCAATTCTCGTTATCGGAGTTCTCTCGATATCCATCGCTGCCGGCTTCTCACTCGTTATTGCCGAGAGGCGCGGAGTGGAAGATCAGAAGGCTCAGATATCAGCATTCGTGCTCGCGGAGCAGGGGCTCGAAATGTTCTTCGTGCGACGCGATTCGCTCGGATTCCATTCGATTCCGCCGGCGAACAAGGAAGGACCGATCAGGGTCTACATGAAGGGCGGCTACGCGGACATCACTCTCGATCGCGTACGTGCGCCGATCGGCTCGCTGGCGGGGCTATACGTCGTTCGCTCAAAGGGTACACAGACTCAGGGAGCGATCGGCAGTACACCCGCTGGCGTTCGGACTGTGGCACAGTACGCCGCCTGGGAGCCGGCGTCGTTCCCTGTATTGGCTGGATGGACTGCCATTGCGGGAATCAAGAAAAACGGCAACTCGGGGTCATTCCTGGGTGTTGATGCGTGCGGCGATTCCGCCGCGGTCGCGGGCGTCGCGGTACCGCAGGTGCCAGGGTTCAATCAGCCGAACACGGCCGACAGTGTGGATACGCTAGGCATGACCCCGCAGGAGGCTGCGGCTGACGTGAATATCATGTGGAAGGGGATCACCAACCTCACGGCAATCACGCCTACCTACCACATTCCCCCCGACCCAATTCCGTCGTTTGCGGACACGACTTTTTATCCGACGATTTACCTCTCGGGCGACGCGGGCTCGTCGGGGTTCAATAACGGGCGTGGTGTGTTGATAGTCACCGGAAACCTCGACACGGGTAGCGGCGCCACGTTCAACTGGAAGGGTGTCGTGCTGGTGGGCGGCGACCTGACCGGAAACGGGAACAACAACATCGAAGGCGCCATCATCAGCGCGCTCAATGTGAAGCTCGGTCAAACTGTTCCGATCAACGTCGTGAACGGAACGAAAACCTATCAGTACAACTCATGCGAAGTTGCCAAAGCGATGCAGCGTCTCGGCGCATTGATCCCTTTGCCAAATACCTGGGTCGACAACTGGGTCGAGTACTGATCGCGTCGTAGCGGGCTGAATACGCGGGCGCACTCGCCCGCCTGCGGGGATCGGATAGATTCCCGCGAATGAAGATCCTGGTCATCGAAGATGACCCGACGGTGGGCCAGTTCGTAAAACGCGGACTGGAGCAGCATCGATGGGGTGTGGACCTCGTCACCACCGGCGACGAAGGCGAGCGCCTCGCCGCCACCGGCAACTACGATCTCGTCATCCTCGACATGCGCCTGCCGGAGAAGCCTGGCCTTCAGGTTCTCAACGACCTCCGCGCGCGCGGCTTCGAGCGTCCCGTCCTCGTGCTTACCGCGCAGGATGCGATCGACGCGAAAGTAGAAACATTGCGCGCCGGCGCGGACGACTACGTCACGAAGCCGTTCGCGTTCGAGGAGCTTCTCGCTCGCGTCGAAGCGCTCTCCCGCCGGCCTCGAGTACTCGCTTCCCCGGCGCTCAAGGTCGCCGACCTCGAGCTTCACATGGACACGCGTGAGGTCAAGCGTGGTGACGCAGCCGTCGAGCTGACGCCGAAAGAGTACACGGTTCTCGAGTACCTGATGCGTCACGCAGGACGGGTGATGAGCCGGACGCTCATCACCGAGTATGCGTGGGGATACCATTTCGATCCCGGTACCAACATCGTCGATGTGGTGATCAACCATCTGCGCAAAAAGATCGACGCGAATCATTCTACGAAGCTTATTTATACGATTCGCGGCGTCGGCTACGTGATTCGCGCCGACGGGCACCCGCCGAAGGGCTGATCGGCCTTGGCCTCGACCCGCACGAACATGACCGTCGCGTTCGTCGCGGCGCTCGCGGCGATCACCGCGGCGATCGGGCTCACGGTGTGGACGGTTCACAACGCAACCGTCTATCGGGACATTGCGCGCTACGCCGCGACTCAGGCGGACGTCGCCGCCAGCCTCATCAGCGAAGCCGGCGAGGCAGCGCAGTCGGTAGTTGTCCGGCCGGACACGGCTTCAGAGACGATCGAGGTGACGCCGCGGCTCCGGGGGATGCTCGAGCTCTTTCCGGATTACGTCATCGTTTACGATCGGCATGCGACGCCGATCTTCCGGTCACCTTCCGCGCACCGTCTCAGTGATGCCGACTCGCTCATCCTCGACGATCAGCTTCCCATTCTTCCCGCCGACTCGGCGGCCGTGATCTCGCTTCCCCATGCACGCGAAAAGCTGTTGGTGGTTGCGCGCAACATCTCCGATTCCGCATCGGTCCTGGGACGTGTCGTTGTCGGGGTGCCGACCACAGCCGCCACAGCCTTGCCGAGAGCATACGTCATTGTCTTCTACTTCATCGCTCCGCTTCTAATCGCGCTCGCCGGATGGCGCGCCTACGCCGCATACGGCATCACCTCCCAGCGTGTTGCCCGAATAACACACGACGTCGCGGCGATCACCGACGGTCGCAGCCTCCACCGCCGTCTCAGCATTCAGAACGCCGGCGAAGAATTCGCGGAGCTTGTCGACACGCTGAACGCAATGATCGCGAGGCTCGAGACTTCGTTCTCGGGTCTCCGCCGCTTTACCGCGGATGCCAGCCACGAGCTCAAGACACCGCTTGCGGTGCTGCGCGCCGACGTCGAACGCGCAATGAGCGAGCCGACCCCGCCATCTGAGCGGATGGTCGCACTGGAAGAGGCGCTTCACGAGACGACGAGAATGGCCGATCTCGTTGAGAGTCTCCTGACGCTCGCGCGTGCCGACGAGGGACGATTCGACATTCATCGCGAGCCCGTTGAGCTCAAGCCGCTCGTTCAGGACATCTACGAGACGGCGCTGATACTCGGTGAGGGCGCCGGCGTTGCCGTGAGTCTGCAGTTCACCGCCGACGTGACGGTAATGGGAGATCCAACGCGGCTCCGGCAGCTCTTCCTCAACCTCGTGACAAACGCGATCAAGTACACCCCCGCCGGCGGGAAAGTGGAGATCGGTCTCGGACTGCACCCCGATACAGTCACCTTCGCTGTGCGTGATACCGGGATCGGAATCGCCGCCGCCGACGTGACGCACATTTTCGAGCGGTTCTGGCGGGCTGATCGCGCTCGGTCGAGAATGTCCGAGAGAGGAGGCTTCGGCCTCGGACTTGCCATCAGCCAGTGGATTGCGCAGGCACATGGCGGGACGCTCACGGCGTCGTCGCGTCTGGGGCGCGGCAGTCTCTTCACCGTGACGCTGCCGCTCGCGTCAGCAGTGACAACCGCCTGAGGAAATCAACCCTTCTTCGATGAAAATGTTTTAAGGGCGAATTCATTGATTCTTAATCTTCACGGCATTCCGCCGGCAATCCGGTTCGCGTAAGCTACAGAACAACGATTCCACCCTCTCGGTGACCCAATGTTCAATCTGCTGATCGAATCCAAACCCAGAAGGCAGAAAATGGCTGGAGGAACACTCTTCAGCTTCGTGTTCCACGGTGCGCTCATCACCGGCGCCGTGGTGGCGACGGCGAATGCTGGCATCGCCAACGAAAAGTCGAAGCAGGAGAAGATCCAGTTCGTCGAGATGAAGAAGCAGGAGCCGCCCAAACCGAAGGAGCCCCCCCCGCCGCCGCCGAAGGTGGTAATGAAGGCGCCTCCGCCAAAGGGCTTCCAGGTTCTTCGCGCACCCGTGGAGATCCCGATCAAGATTCCCGATATCGACCTGTCCAAGAAGGTGACCGACGAGGCCGATTTCAGCGGTAAGGGCGTCAAGGGCGGAGTCGCGAAGGGCGTCGAGGGCGGCACTCCGCACCTCTCGGATCAGCCGTATTTCGAGTTCCAGGTCGAGAAGCCAGTAATGCAGATCCCCGGCACTGCGACGCCGCGCTATCCCGATGCGCTCCGTTCGTCAGGCGTCGAAGGTGAGGTACAGGCGCAATTCGTCGTCAACGAGGAGGGAAGGGCAGACGTCTCGACTTTCAAGGTTCTCAAGTCCACCAATGAGCTGTTCTCGAGTGCCGTTCGCTCCGCGCTACCGAATATGCGGTTCTACGCGGCGGAAGTCGGCGGCCACAAGGTGAAGCAGCTCGTCCAGCAGAGTTTCCAGTTCAAGCTCGATCGATAACCAACTAACCGGAGATAAATCTCGATGCAACTCTCGCTTCTCGACCTTTGGGGTCAGATGGGCGGCTTCGCCAAGGGGATCGTCGTCGTTCTCGCCATCATGTCGGTATGGTCGTTGTCTATTACAATCAAGAAGTGGTGGGATCTCCGTAAGGCGCAGGCAGAGACCCGCAAGTTCGCCCCCGAATTCTCGCAGTTCCTCGAGGAAGACAACCTTGGCGAAGCGGTCATGCTGGCCGACAAGTACAAGAAGTCGCACGTCGCCCGCGTTCTCGGTGGCGCGCTTACCGAGATCAAGCCGCTAATTCAGGACGGCACCGTAACCGTCGGCGACATCAACTCGGCTGAGCGTGCGGTCGAGCGCGAGATGCTGATGACGGTGACCGACCTCAAGCGCGGCCTCGGCGTTCTCGCCACTGTCGGCGCAACGGCTCCGTTCGTCGGACTGCTCGGCACCACGATGGGAATCGTCAATGCGTTCGTCGGAATGGCCGCGTCCGGCTCGGGCGGACTGTCCGCGATTTCCGCCGGTGTCGCCGAGGCGCTGATCACGACCGCATTCGGTCTTCTCGTCGCCATTCCGGCGGTGTGGGCGTACAACTATTTCCAGGTCAAGATCGACAACCTGACCGCGGAGATGACGTACACCTCGAAGGAGATGATCGACTACATGATCAAGAACGTCAGCGGCGAGTTCGGCCGGTCGCGCTTTACACGTGAGTTCAACACCACCGCCGGCAGCGGCTCGACTCCGATCGCGCAGTAACGCGCAGAGGAGGATTCTCAAATGTCAATGTCATTGGGCGGCAGCGCGACGGTGAAGGCTGAGCCGAACGTCACGCCGATGATCGACGTGATGCTCGTTCTGCTGATCATCTTCATGCTCGTCATTCCGGCGATCAGCTCCGGATTCCAGGCGATCCCGCCGCAGGGAGTGAACCTCAAGCCGCATCCTGAAGAGGAGCGCGACCAGGTCCTCGGCATCGATGCCGACGGCAAGTATTTCCTCAACAAGGCGGCGATCCCCAACGCTGAGCTGCCTCAGCGGTTGCGGGCGATCTACGACAACCGCACCGAGGATAAGCTGCTGTATGTGAAGGCACACAAGGATCTCGAGTACTCCAAGGTTCTCGACGCGCTGGATATCGCCGCGCACAGCGGCGTCAGCGTGACGGGGATGATCACGGATCAGCGTCCGGGAACAATTTCGATGATTGCATCGGATCGGGTTCTCGGAGTCAAGCCGCCGGCGGGAGGGAAGAAGTAATGGCCATGACCGCAGCTGGTGCCAAGGGGCTGACGAACGATATCAACGTCACGCCGATGATCGACGTGCTGCTCGTTCTGCTCATCATCTTCATGCTCGTCGTGCCGATGTCGCGGAAGGCGATCGACCTTCAGCTTCCCGACCCCACGGAAACAACGCAGAGCTCGAACCCGCCGCCGCAGATCGTTCTCGAGGTTCTGCCCGGCAACCGTTACCTGGTCAACAAGCAGCCGATAACGAAGGACGACCTTCAGAAGCGGCTGACGGAGATCTACAAGGACCGGCCAGAGAAGATCATCTTCGTCAAGGGCGATCCGAAGGTGAAGTATTCCGACGTGATCTTCGCGATGGACGTGGCACGCGGGGCAGGCGTCAAGGTGATCGGCGTATCTCCGAAGGAGAGCAAGTAGACCGGCCGTACCGGCCTCCCGTCGGAATTCCGAGCAGAAGAGAGGGGCGGTGGAAGGGTGTCGCCGCCTCTCTTTTTGCTCATGTGGCGTTCGTTTTTCTCCTCATATATGAAGTGGCCCAACCTACCTTCACAGCGCGGCATGCGGAGGGCGCGGGAGGACCGGGGCAAGCGGGCGGCGGTGGTGGTGGCTCCGGAGGAGAGGGCAGGGAGCAGCGGCTACAGTTCGTCCGCGTAGTTACTCCGCCGGATGCGGCCGCCGCGGTAGTGGAGCCCCCGAAGGTTGTTCCACCACCCAAGCCCACTCCAATTCCAATAGTTGCAGCTCAGGCGCCCGTTGCGCCGGCGCCTGTAACATCCGGAAACGCAGCCGGCGAGGGAACCGGCAACGCCGGTACGACTGGCGCAGGTCCGGGATCAGGAGGCGGTACCGGCTCTGGCGTGGGACCCGGAACGGGGAGCGGAAGCGGCCCAGGCACTGGCGGCGGAAACGCATCATCCTATCCACCGACGCCAACACAATTCTTCCTGCCTCCCCTCCCGGCGCCCGCGAGCGTCCGCGGATACCACCTCACTGCCTGGTTCGACGTCGACGAGAAGGGGAACGCGACGCTGATCAGCTTCAATCCGTCGCGCGATTCAGGCTACAATAGAAAGCTGCGCGAGGTGCTGCTCGCTTTGAGGTTCCGTCCGGGAGTGAGGGCGGATGGGACGCCCGTCAGGGATACGGTGGATATCCAGTTCATATTCTGAGGCGCGGAACAACTGCAAGTTCGAACTAACTGTGAACTGTGAACTAACCGCAGGTCGCCTTCGCGGGGCTGCGCGTAATGAGTTTACCGTGTTTCAGTTCCGCAGTTCGCAGTCTAGTTGGCACTTCAAACCTCTCCACCTAGCCGCCGCGGGTCAGTGTCTCTTAAATTCCCGGCGCCTGATTCTCGGGCATTCGCCCACCGATTTCTCTCCTTGGCCCCGGGGACTGAATGAGCGACACGCCCGATACCGGCACCAGCGGCTTCGTCAAGGCCCTAACGCTCACCGACGCGACGATGCTCGTCGCCGGATCGATGATCGGGTCCGGCATCTTCATCGTTTCGGCCGACATCGCTCGTACCGTCAACTCCCCGCTCTGGCTCCTTCTCGCCTGGATCGCCGCCGGAGTCATCACCATGCTTGGCGCCCTTGCCTACGGCGAGCTCGCCGCGATGTACCCACGCGCTGGGGGACAATACGTCTTCCTCCGCGAATCGATGGGCCCGTTGATGGGTTTCCTCTATGGCTGGACGCTGTTCATCATCATCCAGACCGGAACGATCGCGGCCGTTGCCGTCGCATTTGGGCGATTCCTGGGAGTTCTCTGGCCGGCGATCACGCCTGACAGGTTCGCCTGGTTTCCGCGATTCGACTTCACCATTCCCGGTGGTACCGTCGAGGCGGGTCTCTCGCCACAGCGTCTAATTGCTCTGGTCTCGATCTGGATCCTCACCTGGATCAACCTTCGGGGAATTCGCGAAGGCAAGATCGTTCAAACGACGCTGACCATCGTCAAGACTGGCGCCCTCGCCTTGCTGATCCTGCTCGGACTGACGATTGGGCGGAATGCGGAGGCAATTGCCGCCAACTTCGGACCCGGCCGATTCAGCGGCGGTGTCGACATCAGCTCAGTGTTCCTGATCGCTTTTGGTGCTTCGCTGGTCGGCTCACTTTTCGCCAGCGACGCCTGGAACAACGTCACGTTCGCTGCCGCGGAGGTGCAGAAGCCACAGCGCAATCTTCCGCTCGCTCTCCTGCTCGGGACGGGGCTCGTCAGCGTTCTGTATCTGCTGGCGAATGTCGCCTACCTGAACATTCTTCCGCTCCACGGGGTCGAGAATGGCGCAACAGTGCTTGCGCGTGGAATTCAGCACGCCACGCAAGATCGTGTAGGAAGCGCCGCCGCCGAGATGATCTTCGGCCCGATCGGCGGCAGTTTGATGGCGGGCGCGATTCTCATCTCGACGTTCGGATGCAACAACGGCCTGATACTCTCGGGCGCGCGGGTCTACTACGCGATGGCGCGCGATGCCCTTTTCTTCCGCAGTGCAGGCCGACTTAATGTGAACCACGTTCCGGCGGTGGCGCTCATCGCACAGGCGATCTGGACGAGCTTGCTCTGTCTCACCGGCACCTACGGACAGCTCCTCAACTACGTCATTTTCGCGGCATTGCTATTCTATGTTCTAACGACCATCGGCCTTTTTATATTGAGGGCCAAGCGACCGGACGCCGAGCGTCCGTATCGCGCGGTGGGATACCCGGTGTTGCCGGCGTTGTACATTGTGCTCGCCGCGACCGTGGCGATTGTTCTTCTGATCTCCGACAAGACGCGGGGCGAGGCGGTGTCAGGGCTCGTCCTGGTCGCGATCGGTATCCCTGTCTATTTCCTCTGGCGCAAGACGGAGCCGCAGACCTAGGCGGCCGTCGCTGGTCTCCAGAGAAAATCCCGCAGTACCAGTAACCCGCAAACACGGCGTCCCCGAGGCGCCTGACAAACGTGTTGTCCGAACCCCCCAGGAGAATGTCAATGAGGATCTGGATGCACCCATTGTTCCGTCGAGGGATACCTGTCGTTCTCGCCGCACTTGTGGCGCTGGCAGGCGGATCGCTTTTCGCGACCGCCGCCATCGCTCAGCAAGCCGCGGACATTGCGCAGCCTACCACAGGCGCGGAAGCCCACCGACCGGGAGGGGAGGCCAACCTCATCATTCCCGATCTCACCAGCGTCAGTTTTCTGGGAGGAATTGGCGGCCGGAATCTTCTCATGTTCGGCCTCATCGTCTGCGTCGCGGGCCTTCTCTTCGGCCTCATCATCTACCGTCAGCTCCAGAGGATGGCGGTGCACGAGTCGATGCGGGAGATCTCCGAGCTGATCTACGAAACGTGCAAGACGTATCTGATCACTCAGGGAAAGTTCATCCTCATTCTCGAGCTGTTCATCGGGTTCGTCATCCTTCTGTACTTCGGGTGGCTGCAGCACTTCGAGCCGGTGAGAGTGGCCATCATCCTGGCGTTCAGCCTCATCGGAATCGGCGGCAGCTACGGGGTCGCCTGGTTTGGAATTCGGATCAACACATTCGCCAATTCTCGAACGGCGTTCGCCAGCCTCAGGGGCAAGCCGTATCCCTGCTACGCGATTCCGCTCAAGGCGGGCATGAGCATCGGCATGCTGCTCATCAGCGTCGAGCTGTTTCTCATGCTCTGCATCCTGCTCTTCATCCCGGGGGATTACGCCGGCCCCTGCTTCATCGGCTTCGCCATCGGTGAGTCACTCGGCGCGGCTGCGCTAAGAATCGCCGGCGGAATCTTCACCAAGATCGCCGACATCGGCTCCGACCTGATGAAAATCGTCTTCAACATCAAGGAGGATGACGCTCGCAACCCCGGTGTCATCGCAGACTGCACGGGTGACAATGCCGGTGACTCCGTCGGCCCGAGTGCCGATGGATTCGAGACGTATGGCGTGACTGGTGTGGCCCTCATCTCGTTCATCCTCCTCGCCGTACGTGAGCCGAGTGTCCAGGTCCAGCTACTCGTCTGGATCTTCGTAATGCGCGTGATGATGGTGATCGCGAGCGGCGCGTCGTACCTGATCAATGAGGCCATCTCCCGCGCCCGCTACCGGACGGTGGACGAAATGAACTTCGAATCGCCGCTCACGTCGCTCGTCTGGCTGACTTCGCTCATATCCGTGAGCCTCACCTATCTCGTGTCGTATCTGCTCATCCCGAACATCGGCGGTGATCCTACACTGTGGTGGAAGCTGTCGACGGTCATCACCTGCGGCACGCTCGCCGGCGCCATCATCCCCGAGCTCGTGAAGATCTTTACCTCGGTCACGTCATCGCACGTGGCAGAGGTCGTGACGTCCTCGCGTGAAGGCGGCGCATCTCTGAACATTCTCTCCGGCTTCGTCGCCGGAAATTTCAGCGCCTACTGGCTCGGCATGACGATCATGGTGCTGATGTCGATCGCATATGGCGTCAGCACGCTCGGCATCGGAACTCTCATGATCGCTCCGGCGGTCTTCGCGTTCGGTCTGGTCGCGTTCGGATTTCTGGGGATGGGACCGGTGACGATCGCGGTGGATTCATACGGACCGGTGACGGACAACGCACAGTCGGTGTTCGAGCTGTCGACGATCGAGCAGCTGCCGGGCGCGGCAGGCGAGATTCGTCAGTCTCACGGATTCGATCCCAACTTCGGGCGCGCGAAGCATCTGCTCGAGGAGAACGACGGGGCCGGGAACACATTCAAGGCGACGGCAAAGCCGGTGTTGATCGGAACCGCCGTGGTCGGAGCGACGACGATGATTTTCTCCATCATCGTCTATCTCACGCATGGCCTGCAGCAGGAGTTTCTCGCGAACCTGTCACTGCTTCATCCGCCGTTCCTTCTCGGACTCATTACGGGCGGTGCGGTGATCTACTGGTTCACCGGCGCATCGACGCAAGCGGTGACGACGGGCGCATATCGCGCAGTGGAGTTCATCAAGGCGAACATCGATCTCGAGGGCAGCACGAAGGCATCGGTTGCCGACAGCAAGAAGGTGGTGGAGATCTGCACGCGGTATGCGCAGCGCGGAATGTTCAACATCTTCCTGACGGTGTTCTTCTCGACGCTCGCGTTCGCTTTCGTCGAGCCGTATTTCTTCATCGGATACCTTATCTCCATCGCGTTGTTCGGACTGTACCAGGCGATCTTCATGGCCAACGCCGGCGGCGCCTGGGACAACGCGAAGAAGATCGTAGAGGTGGAGCTGAAGCAGAAAGGCACCGCGCTGCATGCGGCGACCGTAGTCGGGGACACCGTCGGCGATCCGTTCAAGGATACCTCGTCAGTTGCGCTCAACCCGATTATCAAGTTCACGACGTTGTTCGGGCTGCTGGCGGTCGAGCTTGCGGTATCGTTGACCAATCAGCGCGGCGCCCTGCTCGGTCACGTCCTGGCTGCGGTCTTCCTCGGCACGTCGTTCTTTTTCGTCTGGCGCTCTTTCTACGGAATGCGGATCGAAAAACAGTAGCGACTGGTGAATCTCCTCTCCCGGAAGCCGATCTCGGAGCTCCTCGCAGAGGAGGGACATCCGAATGCGCTGAGGCGGGCGCTGGGCGCGGGCGATCTGATCATGCTTGCGATCGGAGCGGTGATCGGAGCGGGAATCTTTTCATCGATCGGAACCGCGGCAGCGGGGGAGATTCTGCCATCGGGCGTGGTCGTGCGCTACGGCGCCGGCCCCGCTCTCATCATTTCCTTCATCCTGCTTGGACTCGTCTGCGGTCTAGCGGCCCTCTGCTACGCGGAGCTGGCGGCGATGATTCCGCAGGCCGGAAGCGCTTATGCGTACTCGTACGCGACGCTCGGCGAGCTAATCGCCTGGATCATCGGCTGGGACCTCATTCTCGAGTACGCCGTCGGCAACGTTGCCGTGGCAGTGGCATGGGGCGGATACTTCAATTCGCTGCTCACTGCGTTCGGGATCACGCTACCGGCGTGGAGCACACATGGTTACCGTGCCGCGCTGCTGAGCTCGGATCCGGCCGTTCACGGATTGCTCGACACAGCTCCGAGTATTGCCGGAGTGCCGCTGCTGGTGAATATCCCCGCGTTCGCGATCGTGATGGGGATCACCTGGCTCCTCATGCGGGGTGTGCGGGAGAGCGCGCGGGCGAACAACATCATGGTCGTCATCAAGCTGCTGGTGCTCGGGTTGTTCGTCGTCGTCGGCGCGATGCACATCGACACGTCCAACTATGTCCCGTTCGCTCCGAATGGATGGCGCGGAATCCATCAGGGCGCGGCGATCGTTTTCTTCGCCTACATCGGCTTCGACGCTATCTCGACGGCCGCGGAAGAAACAAAGAATCCGCAGCGAAATCTCCCCATAGGAATACTCGGTGGCCTGGCGATCTGCACCGTGATCTACGTGATCGTCGGCGCCGTCGCGACGGGTATGGTCCCATACCAGGAACTCAAAGCGGCTGATCCGCTCGCCAAAGCGTTGAGCATGGCCGGCCTCGCGACGGCGAGCTGGATCGTTTCCCTGGGCGCCGTCGTGTCGCTGACGGCGGTGCTTCTTGTCTTTCAGTACGGACAGCCGCGGATCTTCTTCGCAATGGGTCGCGATGGCCTGTTGCCGAAGTGGGCGGCGAAGGTCCATCACAAGTCTCGGGTGCCGCACATCACGACGCTCGTCACAGGAATCGCAGTGGCGGTCGGTGCTCTGCTTGCGGACGAGAACGAGATCTACGACCTCACCAACATCGGGACGCTGTCGGCGTTCGCGATTGTATGCGTCGGCGTGCTTGTGCTTCGGAAGATTGAGCCCGACAGGCCGCGACCGTTCCGGGTTCCCTTCGTGTGGTTCGTCACCCTCGCCGGCGCTGCGGCGTGCATCTACACGATGTTCGGACTCCCGGTTAAAGCCTGGGAACGGTTCGGGATCTGGCTGCTGGTCGGACTCGCGCTGTACTTCACGTACGGTTATCGGAACTCGACGCTGCGGAAAGGCGCTCCGCCGGTTCCAGTGCAGACGGGCGGATAAGCCTAGTCGATGTTCGCGCGGCTCCGGCGTATCTCCCTGACGCAATGGATACTGATCGCGATGGCGATCGGCGTTCTCATCGGCGCAGTAGCTCCTGACTTCGCGGTCAAGCTCAAGCCGTTGTCGACGATCTTCCTCCGCATGATCAAGTCGATCATCGTCCCGATCATTTTTGGAACGCTCGTCGTTGGAATCGCGGGGCACGGCGATGACATGAAGCGCGTCGGTCGTCTCGCGCTCAAGTCCATCATCTACTTCGAGGTGGTGACTACGCTCGCGCTATTCATCGGCCTCGGCGCGGCGAATCTTGTGCGTCCTGGCGTTGGAGTGCGCCTCACGGCGTCGGCGGAGCAGGGTAAGGCGTTGGCCAGCAGCACTCAAACGGCGACGGGTTTCCTCGAGCATGTCGTGCCGACGAGTTTCTTCGAGGCAGCGACGAAGAATGAGGTGCTGCAGGTTGTGTTCTGGGCGATCCTGTTCGCCGTCGCGCTGTCGCAGGTGCGCGGCAAGTCGAAGGAGATAGTGCTTGCCGGATGCGAAGGTCTCGCCGAGGTGATGTTCAAATTCACCGGCATCGTGATGCGATATGCGCCGATCGGCATCGGTGCCGCCATCGCTGTCACCGTCGGACACAGCGGGCTGTCCGTTCTTGTGAACCTCGGCAAGCTCATCCTGACGCTCTACGCTTCACTCGTCGTGCTGATGCTGCTCGTGCTGCTTCCTATTGCATACATCTTCAAGGTGCCGATCAAGCTGTTCGCGCGAGCGGTGAAGGAGCCGGCGCTGATCGCATTTTCCACGACGTCGTCCGAGGCGGCACTGCCGCGCGCGATGCAGGCGATGGAATCAATCGGGGTGCCGCGACGGATAGTCGCCTTCGTGATGCCTACCGGGTACTCGTTCAATCTCGACGGCTCGACCCTGTATCTCGCGATCGCGTCCGTATTCGCCGCTCAGGCCGCGGGCATTCACATGACTTTCGTTCAGCAGATTCTGATGATGCTGACGCTGATGATCACGAGCAAAGGCGTAGCGGCCGTTCCACGTGCGTCACTCGTCATCCTTTCCGGAACGCTCGCCACATTCGGGCTGCCGCTGGAAGCTGTCGCCATCATCCTCGGCGTGGATGAGCTGATGGACATGGCGCGGACAACGGTGAATCTGGTGGGGAACTGTCTCGCTACCGTGGTGATGGCGCGGTGGGAAGGTGAGTACGTAGCACCGCTGCCCGGATCGCTCCCCGCACAGGCTGAACCTCTGATCGGTTGAGCCGTGCGCCGGGAACGGCAGATTTCAACCGGAGCTCGAGTCGCGTACGAAGCATCGAGCCCTTTCCAAGCAATCCACCCGCGAAAGCCACCGTCACAGCAGCGCGCTCGTCGCCAAATGCGCGAACGGCGAGCGATCGGACGTGGAGAGTAAGCTCCTCGACCGCCAGGCCGACGAGAGCTCCGGCCCGCACGTCACCTGCCGCGGCCGCCGTGAAGACTGCCGGTGCGAGCTCCGCCAAATCTCCGGCACTCGCTGCTGCCGCCCACGGTATCAGATCCTCAACCGTATTGACTTCCGCCGCAGTCAGAATTGCACCCGTCAGCGCTGTAGGGGGCTCCCGTCCGTCGGCTGCGGCGGAGACGACGTTCAGCGCCCGCCGTCCGATCCAGGAGCCTCCGCCTTCATCGCCGAATATCGGACCCCAACCACCGCACCTCGCGTACGCGCCGTTCACGCCTCGCGCGTATGCAATGGACCCGGTGCCCGCGATGAGAATGATTCCTGGGCCTTCGCCAAACGCGTCATAGAGGGCAATCCCGGCGTCGGTATCAACAACGATATCATCGGCCACATCGCGAGCTTCGAGCTCGCTTTGCAGCGCACGACGCTCCTCTTCGCGACCGACTCCCGCGAGTCCCGCGTACAGCACAGAGGGCATCGCTCCGCCGTGACCCGATTCCGAAAGCGCCTGCTCCACGAGAGAAGCAATCACGTCCGCCGACCTGAAGGCTTCGCCGGGCCGAACCGCTGACTTCGGGCCTTCAGCGCTGGCGATCTCCTGCCCATCCGCCGATGCGAGTAGCAGCCGCGTGCGGGAGCCTCCTCCGTCCACACCGATAACAAGTCTCACGTTGTGTCCTGCGTGAAAGAGGCTGGGTGCGTGAGAGACGAGAGAATTCCCGTGAGCATCGTCACCGTCGTCCCGATCAGCACGTACCACGGCCATGCGATGTGCGACAGCTGGGTCAGTGTTTCCGTCATCGACGGAATTCTCGGAGCTAGCTGCTTCGCGAATACGACGAATGACATCACAAGCAGCCCAACGGTCATTCCGAGTATCGCGTCGCGCTGAATTGCGCGATTCCACAAGACTCCAAGGAAGAATCCCCCGAGCAAGGCACCGTAGGTGAACGATGCGATCGAAAGTGCAACGACGACGACCGGCGTTCCCTGCTGGCGGAACAATAACGCTCCGCCGGTGAGAACGACGCCCCAGACAAGCGCGCTCATCTTGCCGAATTTGAGCGTGGCCGCGTCGTCGGGAGTCTTGCGTGACAGCGGCAGATAGATGTCGTGAGTGGTCGTCGCCGCAAGTGAATTGATCGCTCCTGAATGCGTGCTCATCGTCGCGGCGAGGATTGCGGCGACAATCAATCCAATCAACCCTGGTGGCATCTGCTCCAGAATGAATGTCGGGAAGATCTGGTCCGACGCGGGAAAAACCCGGCCGGCGTAGAACGCGAACAATCCAATTCCGACGAACAGAAACAAAGTGAACTGAACGAACACGACGAGTCCGCTACCAATCAGCGCCCGCTGTGCATCGCGCAAGCTCCGCGAAGCCAGGAGTCGCTGAACAATTAGCTGGTCGGCACCGTGAGACGCCATCGACAGAAACGCACCACCGATCAATCCCGCGAAGATCGTATGCGGGCGGTCGAACCCCGTATACAGATCGATTACTCGCAGCTTATCGCGTGCCGAAGCGAAGTCGAGTATTCCGCTCCAGCCTCCTGTCACACGGCGGCCGAGAAGCACTGCTGCAGACAATCCGCCGACGATGTAAACGCTCGCCTGAAGCAGCTCAGTCCAGACCACCGCCTTCATCCCACCTTTGTAGGTGTAGATGATTGTCAGGATCCCCAGGAGGAGGATGGCCGCAGGCATCATGTATTGCGGCGGTAACAGGCCGCCAAGAATGAGAGCGATCGGTATCGCTGTGGCGAACACGCGCACCGAGTCAGCGAGCGCGCGCGTCGCCATGAAGACGATCGATGTGAATCGTCGCGTCGCGAGGCCGAACCGTTTCTCGAGCAGAGTGTAGGCGGTCACGAGATTGCCGCGGTAGTACCGCGGGAGCAGGACAAAAGCGACGACGATCCTGCCAAGGATGTAGCCCGCGACCACCTGCAGAAATCCGAGATTCCCGAGGTAGGAGAGACCCGGAATGCTGATGAAGGTGAGCGCGCTCGTCTCGCTCGCGACAACCGAGAACATCACCGCCCACCAGGGGATGTTTCTCTCGGCGATGAAGTAATCGTTGGAGCTGCGCTGTCGCCGGCCGATGTAGAGGCCGAGGAATGTTGTGCCCCCGAGGTAAGCGACGAGCACAAAAAGATCGAGGGCGGTGAAATTGGTCCTCATTTCACCGCCCCCGAAGAGGTGTCATCAGCGACGTGCAGGAATCAGGCAGTAAACGAGCTACCGCAGCCGCATCCACCCGTCGCATTCGGATTCTTGAAGGTGAATCCCGAACCTTGCATGGACGTGACGTAATCGATTGTCACGCCCGAGAGGTACTGCGCGGAAAATGGATCCACAAAAACCTTGAAGCCTTCGTTGTCGAGAACGAAGTCGTCTTCGGCGTACTTGTCCTCGATGACGAGGCTGTATTTGAAGCCGCTGCAGCCGCCGGGCTGAACGGACACGCGAAGCCCGCCCTGCTCGCCGGAAACTGCCTCGGCGTCCATGAACTTCCGCACCTCCACCACCGCGGCAGGCGTGACCGTGAGCTCGAGATCCGGAGTGATTGATGTCGACATTCTTGATCCTCCTGGTACGGCTCTAAAGTTATGGAGACGTGCTCGGCTGTGGTAGCCCGCCGCCTGCGGGTGACATAGAGCCGGCGACAACTTCTCCGGCGCCGCCCGGACCTTCCTCGCGGAAAGAGCGCGCGATCCACGCGAAAGCCGCCGCCGCGACCGCCAGCAGGATTACAGCGGCCATCGTCTGGCCGAAGATTATCTTGCCGATCCCGAACAGCGTGCAATACACCGCCACGATTCCGGCGATCCAGTTCGTCCATGCAAGGGCGCCTCCGGAAATGCCCTCGCGTTCGAACCCGGCCTGCCGCGCGATTCGCCTCCATCCCGGCCCGCCGGGCCGCACACGTCGATAGAACGATTCAAGCACGCTGTCCGGCTCGGGGCTGGTGGCAAAGGTCACCGTGATCCACACCACCGTGCTCACCGCGACAGTGACCAGCATGATCGTCGCATCGGCGTTCGGATGGCCCGGAGGAAATCGTCCCGGCACAACACGGAAAGCGATCGCTGACACGACGAACGACGTGACCATGGCGCTGATCTCCGACCACGCATTTATCCGCCACCAGTACCAGCGAAGAATGAGGACGAGCCCTGTGCCTGCGCCGAGCGCCAGGAGAAACCTCCACGCCCGTTCCACTGACGACAGCTGCGAAGTGACGCCGATGGAGGCTAGGAACAGGAACACCGTCGCAACGCGTGCGACGGCCACGTAGTGCTTCTGGGTTTCGTTCGGCTTGAGGAACCGCTTGTAAAAATCATTGACCAGATAGGAAGCACCCCAGTTGAGCTGCGTTCCAACCGTGGACATGTAGGCCGCCGCGAACCCGGCCATCATCACTCCACGCCACGGCGTGGGCAGATAGTCGACGAACGCGTGGACGTATCCGGATTCCTTGTCGGCCAGATTTGGATAGAGGACTATCGTGGCGAGCCCCGTCACGATCCATGGCCAAGGTCGCAGCGCATAGTGAGCGACCTGGAAGAATAGAGTCGCGAGAACGCCATCCCGCTCGCTGCGCGCCGAGAAGATTCGTTGCGCGATGTATCCACCTCCGCCAGGCTCAGCGCCGGGGTACCACGCTGCCCACCACTGGACGGAGAGGAAAACCGTAAGGGCGAGGAGCGGCATCCATGCGTACGCTTCGAGTCCCGACGGAGTAACTGACACGGGTAGCACGGAGAGCGCTGCGGTCTCGGATCCAAAATGTGCCGTGACCTTGTCACGAAGGACATCGATGCCCCCGACGGCCCCAACTGCATAGACGGCGAGAATGATCACCGCTGTCATCTTGATGACGAACTGGATCAGATCGGTCCACAGCACCGCCCATAGCCCCGCAGCAACCGAATAGATGACGGTGATCACGAAGCAGATTCCAACCGCGAGCACCGGCGAGACGCCCAGCGATATCGTCAGGATCTTGATCATCGCCCGCGTCACCCAGCCGAGGATGATCAGGTTGATTGGAATTGCGAGATAGAGGGCGCGAAATCCGCGAAGGAAGCGCGCCGGCCCGCCGCTGTAGCGAATCTCGGCGAACTCGACATCGGTCATAACCTTCGCGCGCCGCCAAAGCCGGGCGAAAAAGAAAACGGTGAGCATCCCGCTCATCACCATGTTCCACCACAGCCAGTTGCCCGCCACGCCGTGGGCAACCACGAGCCCGGTGACGACGAGAGGCGTATCTGCGGCGAACGTGGTTGCGACCATCGACGCGCCCGCGAGCCACCACGTTACCTGTCGCCCGGAGAGGAAATACTCGTCGAGACTCTCTCCGCCGCGTTTGGTGAACAGCAGTCCAATTCCGGTGGAGAGGAGGAAGTAGCTTGCGACGATTGCCCAGTCGATCGCGGTGAGATTCATCGAGGTGAGGGAATTGAGGTTCTTCGGTGTATCACGGCTGTGCGCGTATCAGCGGATGTGAGCAGGCCGGCTAGCTCGCCCGTATCATTTAGTGTTCGCAGCAAGGCGTTCCAACATAAGAAAAAGGACTACATGGCGCGACATGGGTTGTTAATCGCTCCCGCGTTTCTGCTTGCCGCTGCATGCACCGTAACCAGCCACCGGCTGGATGTCACCAGCGAGCTTCCGCAAGGGAAAGTAAGGCCTGGAATTACCATGCTCCTCGACGACAGCCTCGAGCTGCTGCGCGGAAAACGGATCGGACTCCTGACCAATCAGACGGGCATCAACGAGAAAGGGGAGTCGGACGTCGAGCTGCTGCGCGGCCCCAAGGCACGCAAGGCGGACGTCAAGCTGACGATGCTCTTCGCTCCGGAGCACGGAATCCGCGGCGAGGAAGACCGCGAGAACATCGCCAACGCCGTTGACGCGAAATCGGGGATTCCGATCTACTCCCTGTACGGAGCGCAGACCGTCGCTCCACCCGACAGCCTGATGCGGCAGATCGACGCCCTCGTATTCGATCTCCAGGATATCGGGACTCGCACGTGGACGTATGTCGGCGCGATGCTGTATTCGATGCGTGCCGCGGCGCGCAACGGAAAGCTGATCGTGGTGCTGGACCGGCCCAACCCGATAACCGGCTTCTTCGTGGAGGGCCCCGTTCTCGACAGTGCTCTGGCGAATCCGGAAGATCCTACGCCGACGAAGCCCGGACTGGCTTTCGCGTTGTACCCAATGCCACTCCGTCACGGGCTCACGATGGGAGAGATGGCGTTGCTGTTCAACGATGTCCTGGGAATCAAGGCGAATCTCAGAGTCGTTTCCATGTCCGGGTGGAGGCGGGAGCTATGGTTCGATCGAACCGGCCTCCCTTGGGTCAAGCCTTCGCCGAATATGCCTTCACTGGTAAGCGCGATGCTGTATCCGGGACTCGTCGCATTCGAGGGGACAAACCTATCGGTAGGGAGGGGAACACCCACTGCGTTCCAGCTTATCGGCGCGCCATGGCTCAAATCGAGGGAAACCGTGGCGCTGCTGCGCGACCGTGAGCTGCGCGGCGTGCGATTCTACGAGGAGCAGTTCACGCCTGAGTCACCGACCGATGGCAAGTACGCGGGACAGCGCATACCCGGCATCAGGATCAAGGTGATCAATCGCAGCTCGCTGCAATCGGCGCGCGTGGGTGCATCGCTACTTTGGGCGATCGCGAAGACATCCGGCTCCTCGCTAACGGTGAACAATCGGTCGTTCGATCTTCGCTTTGGCGCGGCGAGGGTTCGCGAGGCGCTGATGCGTGGCGAGGATCCAGATGCTGTGATCGACAGAGAGTACCGCGAGGCGTACGCATTTCGGGAGCGAGTGAGGCGGTATCTTCTCTATCAATGAAAAAGCGTGCGGCGGGCTCATGGCTTTGGCGGCTGCGAGCCTCGAGCTAGCTCAGAGCCCGCAGCCGCCCGGCCAAATGCCCGCTGCACGCAGTTTCTTGCTGCTTCGCACACGTCTTGCACTCCATCACATATCCTGAAAATCGATCTCAATGGAGGCGTGATGCGGGTCCTTCTCTCGTCCCTTGCCCTGGTGGCTGCTGTTGCGACTTCCGGCTGCGTTCACCGACAGGTGGAGGTCACAACCGGTCCGGAGCCCGCCGCTGACGTTACTCTGCGATTCACCAACAACCTGAGTCAGGCCGTCAACGTCTACATCACCAGCGGGGGTTCGGACGTCTTCCTCAAGCAGGTATCGGCAAACAGTGTCGAGGTTCTGCCTATTCGCGGGATAGCCGCAGGAACGACTGTCACCCTCAAGGCGCGCACGGTAGATGGAACTCGCACCTACACCCGTGACAACATCGTTCTCGCCACCAACTACGACTGGAGAGTGCCATAGGTCGCCGGCCGTTCTGCTGGCAATGCTCATTCATCACGAATAGTTCGATCGCGGCGCTTCTCGTACGTCTGAACGTCGATCCCAACGCCCTCACCACTACTGGAACGGTCTGCACCGTCCTTGGCGGCGTCGCTTTCGCATTCGGCCGCATCCGTGCTGCGGGACTTATCATCGCTGCCGCAGCCCTTTTCGACGTGCTCGACGGCATGGTCGCCAGGAAAGCTGAGCGGTCAACAATTTTCGGCGCTTTTTATGATTCGACTCTCGATCGCGTCGCTGACGGCGCCCTGCTCGGCGGACTGGCGTACTTTTTTGCGACCAGCCCGCGTTACGCGAGCCCAACCATGGTCGCGGTTGCGATCGTCGGAATGATCGGGACGTTCCTGGTGTCGTACACCCGCGCGAGAGCGGAGGCGCTCGGGATAACGCTCCGCATCGGATTCATGCAACGGGCGGAGCGTGTGGTGCTTCTCTCGGCTCCGCAGGCGCTATTCGGGCTGGCTCTGGGCGGCAAGGTGCTGATGGGTGTCGTGGTGCTTCTCGCTGCAAGCGCATGGATCACAGCAACGCAGCGCATCCTTTACGTGCGAAGGGCGACCGGTGGACCGGTTACCAAACCCCTTCGCGTCCTCATCAAGACCAAACCGCTCCGCGCGCGATTCGGTTCGCGCCGAGCTCAATCCTGACGGAGAAATACACATTGGCGTCCGCAGACAACACGCCGAAGCACCCTTCGCCGGCAACTGGCAAGCTGGGAGTCCTTACGCCCGGCCTCGGGGCCGTCGCGACTACCTTCATGGCCGGTGTGGAAAGTATCAGACGGGGCTTGGCGCAGCCAATCGGGTCCCTCACCCAGATGGCAACGATTCGACTCGGCAAGCGTACCGATAACAGATCTCCTCTCATCCGGGACTTTGTTCCGCTCGCGGGACTCGATGACATCGTGTTCGGTGCATGGGATCCGATCCCCGACGATGGATATACGGCCGCCAAGAAGGCGGGCGTCCTGGAGGACCGCGACGTCGAGCCCGTTTCCGAATTCCTTCGCGGCATCACCCCGATGCCGGCGGTGTTCGAGAACCATTACGTCACGCGTATTCACGGGTCGAACGTCAAGAAGGGTAAGACCAAGCGGGAGCTAGCTGAGCAGCTCCGACAGGACATCCGCGACTTCAAGTCGAATAACGGCCTCGACCGGCTTGTAATTGTGTGGTGCGCGTCGACCGAGATCTTCATCCGACCCGGTGCTCAGCACCAGACGCTCGAAAAGTTCGAGCAGGCGATGGACGCGAACGACGAGGCGATTGCCCCATCCATGCTTTACGCCTGGGCCGCTTTGATGGAGGGTGTCCCGTTTGCCAACGGCGCCCCGAATCTTTCCGTCGACGCGCCGGCTCTGCAACGCCTCGCTCTCGACAGAAGCGTCCCAATTTCCGGGAAGGATTTTAAGACCGGCCAGACATGGATGAAGACTGTGATCGCGCCGGCGCTCAAGGCGCGGATGCTCGGTCTCGCGGGCTGGTACAGCACGAACATCCTCGGCAATCGTGACGGAGAAGTGCTCGACGATCCGGCCTCGTTCAAGACCAAGGAGGAGTCAAAGCTGAGCGTGCTGCATACGATCCTTCAGCCGGATGTGTATCCGCAGCTCTATCGGGACTTCTGCCACGTCGTTCGGATCAACTACTATCCGCCTCGCGGGGACAACAAGGAAGGCTGGGACAACATCGATATTGTTGGATGGATGAACTACCCGATGCAGATCAAGATCAACTTCCTGTGTCGCGACTCGATTCTCGCCGCTCCGATCGTGCTCGACCTCGCGCTCTTCTCCGATTTCGCTCAGCGCTCGGGAATGAAAGGGATACAGGAATGGCTGTCGTTCTACTACAAGAGTCCGATGGCGGCTCCGGGTCTGCAGCCGGAGCACGACCTGTTCATCCAGCAGACCAAGCTGAAGAACACGCTTCGTCACATCATGGGAGAGGAACAGATCACGCATCTCGGCATGGAGTACTACGTGTGAGAATGGCAATCGGCGTGACCGCGGTGGCGGCGATCACACTCGCCGCCGCATGCGGTCCCAACCCCCGGGCTCTCGACAACCGGCAGTGGTCGGACAGCTTCGCTTTCCGGATCAACGTCAATCCAATGCCGCCGCGTGCAGTCGAGGAAGCGACATACAAGGTTGTCGTGCAGGACAAGAAAACGGGCGAGCCAATAGAAACCGGGCAGGGCCGCATCTTCGCTACCAGCAAGGACGGCGCGAATACTGACGACGGTTTGGCCAAGGGAAAGGAGATCGGGACCTACTACGGACGCTTGTTCTTCCCGACGACAGGCGATTGGGCGATTGCGCTCCAGTTCCGGCGCGATTCCACAGCAAAGCTGGAGAGGGTTGACTGGGTTCAGTCTGTGGTGGAAGCCAGCGGACCCGGAGCCTGATCGGGTGCAGCATTTTTTCAGGACGCAGCTTCCGCCCACGCAGGTGCTGCGCATCGCCGACACCTTTTTCCCTGCGCTCGATCTCGAGAGGGAAGCGCATACCCAGCGGTCGAGGACATACTCCGGGCTGCTGGGCACGCTCCATCTCTCGGTCAAGAAGGAGGGCGGTCACTACACCTTCGTGCAGGTCGGAACCGATCAGATGGGAGAAAGTCGCCTGGATCGAAACGCGAAGCGGTTCTTCGTTGAGCTTCACCGCACGGCCGATCCGTCCCACAAGGTCGAAGCCGCGTATTAGGGCGCGCGCGCGCGCCGGGGCATGAGCCACCCCGCTGAAATCGGCGCCGACCCGAGCGTGAGTCACGAGAGCCGTTATCTGGCCGCACTCGAAAGTGAGCGCGCGGAATGGTGGAGCTCCGAGAATTTCGACACATGGAAAAAACTGTACGTCAGCGAATACGATCGCGGACGATACGTGGTGCAGATGCTGCGCGAGTACGTTTCCGGATTCGATCCGGCCGCGTCAGCGGTACTCGACATCGGATGTGGTGATGGAGGAGCGCTGATCGCATTCGCCGAGCTCGGAGCAGAGTGCGCCGGCATCGAGACAAACCGGAAAAGCATTGCCCGCGCGCGGATCCGTGCGGAGGAGCACCGCGTGAAGGTGAGCTTTCAGTCTGCTTCCGCCGAAGCGCTCCCATTCAGCGATCACAGCTTCGATCTGGTAATGCTGGACAACGTCCTGGAGCACGTCGGCGACCGAGAGCACACGCTACTCGAGATCCGCCGAGTCCTTCGCCCCGGCGGAGTGCTCTACGCGGTCACTCCGAAGCCGCTGGCGCTTTACGCGATGTGGAATGATCCACACTACGACCTCGCCGGCCTCGTGTTGATGCCGCGATGGCTGCAGATCTGGTATTTCGAGCGGGTTCGTGGCGGAGGCAAGGGATCGTACGACGTTGGCGAGATTCCAACGAGGCACGCGGCCAGGCGACTGTTGGCGAAGGCGGGATTCGAGCTCATCGCGTCTCCACGCGACCTCTGGATCCGCTACCTCCGTTACCGAATATCACATCCCGAAGAGATCCAGGCGGGGATAAAGCGTCGAATCGCCCAGAGAGTGGCGAAGATTGAATGGCCGTTTCGTAATCCCATCACTCGATGGTTCTGGGACGTCGCCATCGGATCCAATTATTTCATCGCCCGATCAATCCGGTGATGCTTCGCGTTCTTCACGCGATCTACGACGACGTGTACAACCCCTGGGTTGGCGGGGGCGGCGCCGCTCGCGTGCACGAGCTATACAGCCGACTGACGGAGGAAGTCGAGGCCACCGTTCTGACGGGCAACTATCCGGGGGCGGTCAACGGTCAGGTCGATGGTGTCAGCTACCTACGAGTCGGCGCGCGAAAGCCATACCCTCTGAGTCGGCTGACGTACGGCGTCGCCGCAACGAGGTTGCTTCACTCGGAGCCTTACGACGTCGCGGCGTTCGATTTCTCCGCATACACTCCGATACTCGTCCCTTCCAGGAGGAAGGTTGGAATCGTCGTTCATCATTTGACGGCGCCGACTGCACGTGAGCGGTGGGGGCGAATCGGCGGTGTTACTGTCTCGGCCGCGGAACGGCTCATGCTCCGCCGCGGACGTCGGTTCACCGCGACGTCAGCTGCGACCCTCGAGGCGCTCGAATCGTTGCTACCCGGCAAACCGATCGACCTGGTCACCGCCGGGGTTCCCGACGATTTGTTCGAGCTCGAGCGGTGGCCATCCGGCTACGCCCTTTATCTTGGCCGACTCGATGTATTCCACAAGGGTCTCGACATTCTACTCGACGCCACGGCACTGCTCGCCGCACAAGGCACTCCGATTCGTCTTCGCATAGCAGGGCGGGGAGGAGATCTCGCTGAGATCGCGAAGAAGATCGGAGATCTTGGATTGCGTGACCGGGTGGCGCTGCTCGGTGCCGTTACCGTAGCAGAGCGTAGAACGCTGCTTGCGGAGGCGTCGGTGTTCGTGATGCCGTCGCGATTCGAAGGCTTCGGAATCGCCGCCGCCGAGGCGATGGCGGCCGGAGTCCCGGTGATCGCATCCGATGTACCGGCACTTCGCGAAGTCGTTGCTCCGCCAGCCGGGGGAGTGGTGGTTCCGCCCCGCAACGCCAAAGCGCTGGCGCGCGCGATTCATGATCTGCTCGGCAATCCCGATCAGCTGGCGACGATATCTGCAACAGCGCGCACGTCGGCGGAAAGGTTCCGCTGGCAGCACGTTGCTGAAGGGCATCTCCGGTTTCTCAAGGCGATTGCGGAAATGCATCCGTGAACCCGAAGGGAGAAAGTGCAAGGATGAGCAAGACCAAGGCGGCCGCGCCGCCGTTGACGCGGGAGCAGCAGCTCGAGCTCTACTATTACATGAGGCTCACCAGGACGCTCGAGGAGCGGCTGGTGAATCTCTACCGACAGACAAAGGTCGTTGGAGGGCTCTTCAGATCGCTGGGTCAGGAAGCTGATGCGGTCGGCAGCGCATACGCCCTCGATCGCACGAAGGGCGACATTCTCTCGCCCTTGATCCGCAATCTCGGCTCCATGCTCGTGCAGGGCGCTACTCCGGTGGAGATACTGCGGCAATACATGGCCAAGGGGGATTCGCCGACACGAGGTCGCGAGCTCAACATCCACTACGGTGATCTGGTGCGTGGCTTCATCGGTCAGATCTCGCAACTCGGTGACATGGTGCCGGTGATGGCGGGCGTGACCCTTTCGTTCAAGATGCGCGGGGAGAATCGGGTCGGACTGGTATATGTGGGCGACGGTGCGACATCAACCGGAGCGTTCCACGAGGGGATCAACTTCGCGGCCGTTCAGAAATGCCCTCTGGTAGTGATCGTGGAGAACAACGGCTACGCGTACTCAACGCCGGTGTCGAAGCAGACTGCAGCGCGTGAGCTGAGAGACAAGGCGGCGGGCTATGGTGCTGCGTCAGACCAGGCTGACGGAAACGACGTCATCGCCACATACGAGGCGACGAAACGAGCTGTCGACCGAGCCCGCGCCGGCGGCGGCGTGACACTCGTTGAGCTGATGACCTACCGAAGGAAGGGTCACGCCGAGCATGACAACCAGTCCTACGTGCCCGAAGGTGAGATCGAGCGCTGGGCGGCGGAAAACGACCCGGTTGACCGTTACATGTGCGTGCTCGAGGGAAATGGTGTGAAGAGGTCGGAGCTCGACGCAATAGATGCGAGAGTCGTCGCGGAGATCGACCGCGCTACCGACGAGGCGGAAGCATCGCCGATGCCGGAGCCGACCGACGCGCTCGTCGGGATCTATTCCGATCCTCCTGCGGAGAAGGCGCTCTGGTTTCGCGAGGGCGTTCGATCGGCGGTCACTGTGCACGAGCGCCCGGCAGGATGGGGAACTCACGATGGCTGAGGTCACGTATCTCGAAGCGATCCGGGAGGCGCTGATCGAAGAGATGGATCGCGATCCAGGAGTTTTCCTCCTCGGCGAGGACATCGGAAAGTATGGTGGCGCGTTCAAGGTGACCGAGGGACTGCAACAGCGATTCGGCGAATCAAGAGTCATCGACACGCCGATCTCCGAGATCGGGATCATCGGCGCGGCCGCCGGGGCGGCGCACATGGGAATGCGGCCCGTGTGCGAGATGCAATTCATCGACTTCATCTCCTGCGGTTACGACATGCTTACCAACTACGTGGCGACCGCGCGATACCGAGCAATGCTTCCGTGCCCGATGGTGGTCCGCGGGCCCAGTGGCGGATATGTCCGGGGCGGTCCATTCCACTCGCAAAATCCGGAAGCGGCGTTCCTTCACACACCCGGGCTCAAGATTGTCTATCCATCAACCGCGTCGGACGCCAAGGGACTTCTCAAGTCGGCGATCCGCGATGATGACTGCGTGCTGTTCTTCGAGCACAAGTACCTCTATCGGCGCATCAAGGAAGAGCTGCCGGCTGGTGACAACCTCACGCCGATCGGCAAGGCCAGGATCGCGCGCCCGGGCAGCGACGTCTCGATCATCACCTACGCCGCGACAGTGTGGAAGTCACTCGAGGCGGCGGAACAGCTCGAGCGCGACGACGGAGTGTCGGTGGAAGTCCTTGACCTTCGCTCACTCGCTCCGATGGATGATGAAGCGATTGTGGCAACAGTCAGGAAGACCAACCGCGTGTTGATCGTACACGAGGACACACGGACAGGCGGCATCGCCGGCGAGATCACGTCGCGAATCAACGAGCTGGCATTCGAATGGCTGGATGCGCCCGTGCTCCGAGTCACCGCGGTGGATGTGCCACTGCCGTATTCCCCGCCGCTCGAGGATTACGTACTTCCCCAGGTCGCCGACATCGTTACCGCCGTGCGGCGACTCGCGGCCTACTGATGGCAGAAGAGCTCGACCCTCTCGGAGAGCGAGCGCGCTACATCGGGGTTGGTTGTGTGACTGCCTTCGCGGGCTTGTTCAGCGGGGGAATGATCGGCGTCTTCGTCGCGAAGATGGTAGGGAGCTTGCGCGGATGCCGTCCGGAGCCGGAGCTTCCCGCGTGCGATTGGCACCTGTATGCCGCCGTCGGTATGTTGATTGGACTGACAACACTTCCCGTATTGGCGGTCACGCGGCTGCGAAGTGGCGACCGCAAACGGGGGAAACCGGAGTGAGGGCAGCTCGTTGGCTCGTGTAGACATCATCATGCCCCAGATGGGCGAATCCATCGCCGAGGGGACGCTGTCGAAATGGCTCAAGAAGGTCGGCGACGACGTCAAGCGCGATGAGCCGATCTTCGAGATCTCTACTGACAAGGTGGACGCTGAGATTCCAGCGCCCGCCGCGGGAACGCTCGCCGAAATTCTGGTGCAGGAAGGTCAGACGGTTGCTATACAGACCGTGGTGGCGAGACTAGAGACAGAAAAAGGTGCGCTGGTGACAGCCGCCGCGACGGCTCCTGCGGGCGATACTGGCAGTGCGAAAACCGCATTGCCAGACAGCGGGGGGCCCCCCCCGAAATCTGAATCTGCACCCAAACAGGCGGCTGCCCCCCACCGATCTGTCCCGGCAGCAACGAGTCCATCGCCATCATCTAACGGAGCCTCGTTCGAGGAGCGTGTACGCACGCGGTCGTCGCCACTCGTCCGAAAAATCGCCGCTGAGCACGGCGTGGACATTACCTCACTTCAGGGCTCAGGTATCGCCGGACGTGTTACAAAGAAGGACATACTCGGATTCATTGAATCCGGCGCGCCGACCCCCGTCGCCGCGTCGATGCACGCTCCCGGAGGCGCAGCCCCAGCGCTTCCGCTTCCCAGCGCATGGCCCGGCGACGTGGTCGAGCCGATGTCCAAGATGCGATCGCTCATCAGCGAGCACATGGTCGCCTCCCGCCGCGCTTCGGCGCATGTCACGTCGTTCATGGAGGTCGATCTCACGCGTGTCGCGAGAATCCGGTCGCGGAACCGCGCTGAATTCGAGGCATCCACCGGACAGAAGCTCACCTACCTGCCGTTCATCATTTCCAGCGTCGTACAGGGATTGAAGGCGTTTCCCATCCTCAATGCTTCCGTCGCCGGAAACAACGTCATCTATCGCAAGCAGATCAACATCGGCGTCGCGGTTGCGCTTGATTGGGGCCTGATTGTGCCCGTCATCAAGCGCGCCGACGATCTTTCTCTTTCGGGCCTGACTCGGGCACTCAACGACCTCGCGCAGCGTGCGAGGGCCAAGCGTCTCGATCCCCAGGAAGTCCAGGACGGGACTTTTACCATCACGAATCCCGGCGTCTTCGGCTCACTGATGGGAACACCGATCATCAATCAGCCGCAGGTGGCCATTCTCGGAATCGGAGCGATTGAAAAACGACCCAAGATCCTTCCCGGCGCCGATGACGAAGATACGATCGCAATACGCACCTGCGCATACTTCTCACTCTCCTTCGACCATCGGATCATTGACGGCGCCGTCGCGGACCAGTTCCTGGCGCACGTCAAGAAAACGCTCGAGGAGTATCCGGAGACCGGAGTCTAGAATGCCCGCGCGCAGAATACTGATTGATGGCGCCGAATGGAGCGTTGTTCCTTCGGGCTACGTTACTTCTTACGATCAGGACGAGTTCGGGCTGATTTTCACTCGTCACGATCCTGCAGTGGGCGCTCGTGAGATTCGCGTGACTCGCTACTCGCCGCAGGGCACACGCTCACGGGAGCAATCCTTTCGCGAGCTATCTGACGACCAGCTTCGCGCTCTCTTCGAGATGTCACAGCCGAGCTTCACGTCTCCCGAGGCCGGCTACGCCCGGTGATCAGGCGGGGGGCGTAGCGGGATCGGCGCCCGCCGTCGATCTACACACGCATTCGACCGCTTCCGACGGATCCCGCTCTCCGACGGATGTTGCCGCCGCCGCGGTGGCTGCGGGTCTCTGCGCGATTGCCTTCACCGACCACGACACGCTCGCCGGATTCATAGAAGCGCGTGACGCCAGCCCACCAGCGAACCTTCGGCTCGTCGCGGGAGTGGAGCTGAGTGCGCATCAGGGTGATGAGGAGATCCATATCCTCGCGCTCCACGTTGAGCGAGTCGAATGGCTCGAAGCACAGCTGGAGCAATTTCGTCACGCGCGTGGCATACGCGCCGCTCGCATTGTGGATCGTCTCCGCACGCTTGGCACTGACATCAGTCTCGAGTCGGTGCTGGAGGAGGCGGGCCGCGGATCGATTGGCAGACCGCACATCGCAACCGCTCTGATCCGCGCGGGCGCTGTGCGCGACCGGCGTGAAGCGTTCGATCGGTTCCTCGGAGCAGGGCGGCCGGCATTCGTCGAGAAGGAGCGTCTCGATATTCGCGCCGCAATCGAGCTCACCCACCAGGCGGGGGGAATCGCGGTGTGGGCGCATCCCGGCGCAGGCGGACTGCGGGCGCGACTCGAGCCGCTCGTCGCGGTTGGACTTGATGGTGTCGAAGTGCGTCACCCGAGTCACGGTCGCGAGGACATCGGCCGGCTCTCGGCGCTCGCCGCGCATTTTTCGCTGTTGTTGAGCGGGGGCTCGGATTGGCACGGAGCCAGCCAGGGACCGCGCGTTCTTGGGTGCATGAATGTCCCCGCGGAATGGCTCGCTCGTCAGGACGTCGTTGTGGCGTCGCGAGTCGAGCGGACCGGAGCGCAATGAAGCTCGCCGGAGGTGTCGCGCTGGTGACGGGTGCCGGACGTCGTGTGGGGAAGGCTCTCGCACTCGCGCTCGGTGATGAGAGCATGCGGGTCGCCGTTCACTACAATACCGGAAAGGATGGCGCCGAAGACGTCGTGCGTGAGATCACCACGCGCGGGGGGGAGGCAGAGATTTTCTGTGCCGACCTCGCGGATCCGAAAGCGCCGGCTGATCTCGTGGACCGCGTACAGCGACACTTTGATGGTCTTGGCGTAGTCATCAACTCTGCGGCGGTAATGGAGCGAACGCCCGTCGGGGAGGTCACTCCGGAGACCTGGGACCGAATCTTCGCGCTGAATCTCAGAGCCCCATTTCTGATCGCACAGGCAGCGTGGCCGTGTCTGCGGGACGCCCGCGGTGCGATCGTTAACATCTCCGATCTCGCTGCATTCGAGAGCTGGCCTGGCTACGTTCCGCATGCGATCAGCAAGGCGGGCGTCGTCAAGATGACCTCGGCCCTCGCGCGCGTGTTCGCACCAGATGTGCGCGTAAACGCAATCGCGCCCGGAGCGGTGTTGCTTCCGGAGGATTGGGATGAAGGTTCAGCGGATCGGCTCGCCGACACCACCCCGCTTGGCCGCCTCGGCGATCCCGGCGACGTAGTCGACGCGATGCTGTATCTCCTTCGAGCCGGATACGTTACGGGAGAGACGCTCATTGTCGACGGCGGCCGTCATATAAGGAAGTGATCACGCGGGCTGATCTTGTCTGATGCGTTACCATTCAGTGACAACTCACACCCCAGTTCATTGGAGCAATTCAGCAGCTTGACCAGCACTCGCGACTACGATCTGATAATCGTCGGCGCCGGACCGGCGGGGATGACCGCGGCGATGTACGCGGGACGGTCAATGCTCCGAACGGTGGTCCTCGAGCGTGGAATCTCCGGAGGTGAGCTTCTCAACACGGAGATCGTCGAGGATTACCCAGGGTTCGAGCACATCGAGGGTTGGGACCTCGCTCAGAGGTTCGAGGCGCACGCAAAGAAGTTCGGCGCCGAGTTTCTTCAGGAGAATGTGCTCACCCTCGAGAAAGGTGACGACGGCGTTTTCAGGGCGACAACCGAGGATGGCAAGGTGTACTCCGCGCCAACGGCAATCATTACTGCCGGCGGAACCCCGATCAAGCTCAACATACCGGGGGAAGTCGAATACGCCGGGAAGGGGGTCAGCTACTGCGCCATCTGCGACGGCGCATTTTTCAAGGGACACACCATTGCTGTTGTTGGCGGCGGCGACGCCGCCGTGGAGGAGGCGGACTTCCTCACGCGGTATGGACAGAAGGTGTATTTGATTCACCGTCGGGGTGAGCTCCGCGCGTCGAAGATCCTGCAGAAGCGCCTCTTCGAGAATCCGAAGATCGACGTCATCTGGAACACCGTCATTGAAAGAATCGAAGCTGACACCGCTGGGTTCGTCACGAATCTCGCGCTGCGCAACGTGGACACTCATCAGGTCAGCAGTCTCGCTGCGACGGCGATCTTCATCTTCATCGGCTTCCGACCGAACACCGGTATCATTGCCGGCCATGTCGCGCACGACGAGATGGGTTATCTGGTTACGGACACGAACATGGAGACCTCGATCCCCGGGCTTTTCGCCGCCGGCGACCTACGGTCGCAGCTGACACGACAGGTCACGACCGCGGCAGGCGACGCCACGACCGCGGCGATTGCGGCGGAGAAGTATCTCGCCGCGCTCCGCAGTGGGGCTGGACATCCCGAAATAGTAGCCACGGGTGGGTACGCCGTTTGATCGTCACACCGATTCCGGTAGGAGCTTTTCAGGAGAACGCCTACATCGTTGGCGACCCCGGCAGCGACGCTGCGGTGGTAGTGGATCCCGGCGCGGAAGGGGAGCGAATAATTGCCGAGGTCGAGCGAATGGAACGGCGGGTGGAGGCGATCTGGATTACGCACGCACACGTCGACCACATTGGTGCTATTGCCACCGTTAAGCGCAGATGGAACGTTCCCGTTTACCTGCACCCACTGGACAGGCCGCTCTACCGAGTCGGTGCGCGACAGGCGCAATTGTATGGAATACCGTTCGAAGATCCTCCTGATCCCGACGCTGACCTTGTAGAGGGAAGAGACGTTTCAGTTGGTGGTCTCAGCATGGCAGTTTTCCACGCCCCAGGGCATTCGCCGGGTCATGTCGTGATTCATGGACACGGTCACGCCCTGGTGGGGGATTGTCTGTTCGCAGGCTCGGTCGGTCGCACCGATCTTCCTTTTTCCAAGGCCGAGGAGCTCGAATCTTCACTCAAGCGAATCACCGCGCTCCCCAAGGACACCATTCTGCATCCGGGACACGGAGACAGCACCACCGTCGGCGAGGAGCTCATCTCGAACCCGTTTCTGAACGGGAGTGCCCGCCTCGTCCGCACCCAATAGCGAGTTGCCACCGATGACACAGCAAACCCGCGTGGAGAAGGACCCCCTTGGGGAGCTTTCAGTACCTGCGTCCGCGCTATATGGCGTGCAGACGCTGCGCGCGGTTCAGAACTTCCCGATCAGCGGTCTCAAGCCAATGCCGGCGTTCGTCGAGGCCACAGTCCGAATCAAGCGCGCGGCCGCTCTGACCCATCGCGAGACAGGCAGGCTCGAGCCCAAGCTAGCGAACGCGATTATTGCTGCTGCGGACGAAATCCTCGCCGGAAGCCACCGCGACCAGTTCGTTGTTGACGTGTATCAGGCCGGCGCGGGCACGTCGCACAACATGAATGCGAACGAGGTGCTCGCCAATCGCGCCAACGAGCTACTGGGGGGTTCCCGCGGGGAGTATCGTCCAGTGCATCCGAACGATCACGTCAACATGGCGCAATCCACTAACGACGTGATTCCCACCGCTATCCGCCTCGCCTGCGTCTCCGAGCTTCCCAGCCTCGTCGTTGAGATCTCCGCCCTCGCGGATTCTTTCCTTCGCAAGGGGGATGAGTTCGACGATGTGGTGAAATCTGGGCGAACTCATCTGCAGGATGCGATGCCTATCCGGCTCGGCCAGGAGTTCGCCGCTTACGCGGGAACGCTGCAGCGCAGTCTGAAAAGAGTCGAGGAGGCCGCCGATTATCTGCGCGACCTCGGCATTGGCGGCAGCGCCGTAGGCACCGGAGTGAACGTCGAGCCGGAGTACCCGGCGTTGATGGTTCGTATTCTTCGTGAGATGACCGGAGTCGAGCTTCGCGAGGGCGCCGACCGCATCCAGCTCATGCAGAGTATGGGCGACGTCGCCGGATTCAGCGCTCAGCTGCGCGTTCTCGCAATTGACCTGAGCAAGATCGCCAGTGACCTGCGACTGTTGGCGAGCGGTCCTCGAACCGGATTCGATGAAATCAGGCTCCCCGCTGTGCAACCGGGGTCGTCGATCATGCCGGGCAAGGTGAATCCGTCCATTCCGGAAATGGTGAATCAGGTGTGCTTCCAGGTGATCGGAAACGACGCGTGCGTTGGCGCAGCCGCGGAGCATGGCCAGCTCGAGCTCAACGTGATGATGCCGGTCATCGCCTGGAACGTGCTGATGTCGATGCAGATCATGACGGCAGCGGCCAAGACGCTCGACGAGCGTTGCGTTCGAGGAATCGAGGCCAACGAGGAGCAATGCCGGTACTGGGTTGAACGCTCGGCGGCGCTCGCAACCGCGCTTGCGCCGCAGATCGGCTACGCGCGAGCGGCGGAGCTCAGCAAGCAGTCGGTAAGGGAAGGAGTGCTCATCCGGGACCTCGTCCGTAGGGAGAAATTGCTGCCCGACGAGGAGATCGACGAGGTACTGGATCTCAGGAAGATGACCGAGATCGGAATACCGGGCGGAGTGCATGGACCGGCCTCGGCGGGATAGCTCTCGATTCGCGGGGAGCACCAGAGAAAATCACTGGTCCGAGGGGGTAGGAACGTCAGGTGCATAGGCGCGAATGGAAATATCACCGAAACTCGAACCTGGCGACCTCTCGTTTCTACAGCCCCGGACCTGTGATTTTCTCTGTTTTAATGCCTTACTAGCCTTGTTCCCGCCCCATTTCTGCCCTATCCTGAACCAATGCGAATAACTACCTGGGCCGAGTATGGCGTGATCTGCGCACTGCATCTCGCGCGGCGGGGCAGTGACACTCCGGTCAATGGTCGTGAGATCGCTGCACTCGAGAGGCTTCCTGCGGACTACGTGGAGCAGATTCTGCTGCGGCTTCGCCGCGCGGGCGTGATCCGCAGCACTCGCGGCGCGCGGGGAGGATATACTCTCGCGAGACCGCCGTCGGAGATCTCGATTCGTGCGGTCATTCAGGCGTCGGAGCTGGAGACGTTCGATCTGCACTGTCTCAGTCATCCCGTCGAGGAGGATCGCTGTGCGGCATCGCACAGCTGCAGCATCCGGCCCGTCTGGGTGATGCTACAGACGAAGATTGACGACGTGCTCGAGAGCGTGTGTCTCGCAGATCTGCTGCACGACGAGCCGGTTGTAAGGGAAAGAGTAGGACTGCCTATTCTCCAGCCCGTCTGATCCGCTACCCGATTGCCGCTGGCAATCGGGCACCGGGTAAAAAAAGCGTCCCTCTGATTTCATGGGACGCTCGACAAACCATCGATCGTCTTAGTGTGTAGTGCCGAAGGGGGGACTCGAACCCCCACGGGCTTGCGCCCACTGCGCCCTGAACGCAGCGCGTCTACCAGTTCCACCACTTCGGCGTGGAAATCTCAACCTAGATATGCTCGGAATCGAAGTCAACGCGGGTCGTTCTAGGCCCTGCTGCCTTGCTGCGGAGAATCGAAGTCTCCGAATTAAGGTAGCTCACTACCCGACCCCGCAATCAAAAGAGAACACCACAGGTCTGCGGAGATAGGCGCAACGGTCGCAAGGTGCGAGTGTGCTGCACGAGAGGGTTGAAACGAAAAGCCACTACGTGCCGGCAAAGATGTCGGCGTGCCAGATGCTTGTTCGACAGCTTTGGAGCATGAGCGATTTCAAGAATCTCAAAGTATGGAAAAAGGCACACATCCTCGCATTGGATGCGCAGCGTGTTGCGGGAAAGATGCATTCACCGGGTCAGGCTCCGCTGCGAAACCAAATCATCCGCGCGGCGATCTCAATTCCGACGAACATCGTGGAAGGACGAGGCCAGGTGACTGGACCCGAGTCTCGTCGATTCCTGCGCATCGCGCTCAACTCGACGACCGAACTGGAATATCACCTTATAATGGCGAGGGACACGCGCGCGTTCAGCGAAACCGAATCGATCACGCTTACAACCCAGGCGATCGAAGTTCGAAAAATGCTCTATGGGTTGCTACGATATCTCACAAATCGCGACGGCGACGCAAGCGCCTTGAAGCCCGAATCGGTTGCCGATCCAACTGAACTCGCACTCCCTGCCTCGATTCCTATCCCCTCGGACCTGTGATTTTCTCGGTTGCTTTTACTAAGATTCCTGACGGGGATGACTGGCGAAAAGGAATCCAAGGTCGAGAAGCAATCCATCGCGCGGAACAAGCGCGCCCGTCACGACTACCATATCCTTGATACTTGGGAAGCGGGAATCGTGTTGACGGGCAGCGAAGTGAAGTCGCTTCGGAATGGTAAGGCGAACATCTCCGACGCATACGGGATCGTGAAGAGCGGGGAAGTCCACCTGCTCAATCTTCATATCTCGCCGTATGAACAGGCGAGCTACTTCAATCACGAGCCGACTCGAACGCGAAAGCTCCTCCTGCACAAGCGTGAGATCAGAAGGATGATCGGCGCGGTGGAGCGGCAGGGGCTCACCCTTGTTCCACTCGAGCTGTATTTCAAGCGCGGCAAGGCGAAGGTCGCGATAGCGCTGGGGCGCGGAAAGAAGCTCTACGACAAGCGCGCAGACGAGCGACGCCGCGATGACGAGCGCGACATGCAACGCGCGGTGCGGGTCAGATGATCGCCGCCCTCGGCCTCTTCCTCCAGATCTCGGCCGCGCCGCCTCCAAATCTGGTGGTACGCGACGGTGACATCATCCGCACCGTGCCGGTCACCGCAACGCTCGTCGGGCGCTACGTTCGCGGTGACTTGCTCGCGGTCGCGCTTGGCGGACGCGCCCTCGAGAGGCCGAACGGCCACTACCAGATAAATCTTGGCGATACGCACATCGACGTGATGGAGGGTGTACCGTTCATCAGGGTCGACAGCTTCGTCGTGCCGTTGACCGTTCCTCCGCTTCGCAGCGGCCACACGTTCCTGCTTCCGTTTCAGACAGTCGCGTCCGTCATTCCGAAGTACGGCAGCGGGTACATGTACGATGCCGCGGCGTCCGAGGTCCGAATCTTCTCGACGGCTGCGCGGCGCGTTACCGCTCTCCCCCCTCCTGGCCAGAGCACCGTCCCGACTTCTCCCGCACCCGCCCGCCCGCGTGGGGCGCGAACGCGGCGACTCGTCGTCGTCGACGCGGGTCATGGCGGCGTTGACCCGGGAATGACCGGGCCGATCGGTGGCGGCCCGCGTCTCGTGGAGAAGGACATCACGCTCGCCGTGGCCCGCCTTGTCGCGGACGAGCTCCGCAACGACGGCGTCGACGTGCTGATGACGAGGACGTCGGATACATTGATCGCCCTTGCCGATCGCGGCCGCATCGCGAACCGAAGCAAGGGCGACCTCTTCGTTTCGATTCACGTCAACGCCACGGGCTCGCGAGCGTCGTGGGCAGGGCGAGAGCGTGGATACGAGACCTACTTTCTCGCCGAGGCGAAGACGGAGGAAGCACTACGGGTCGAGCGAATGGAAAACGAAGTCGTCAAGTTCGAGACCGGCGCCAACGCGCCGAAGGGCGATCCGCTCAGCTTCATCATCAACGACATGGCCCAGAACGAGCATCTCCGCGAGTCGAATGATCTGGCGGAGACGATCCAGCAGGCGCTCGGGCGCATTCATCCTGGCCCCAGCCGCGGCGTGCAACAGGCGAACTTCGCCGTGCTCCGCGGGTCGTACATGCCGGCCGTGCTTGTCGAGATCGGCTTCGGTACGAATCCGTCGGAGGCGGCATACTTGAGCGACCGCGACAATCAGCGCGGCATCGCGGCGACTCTTGCGCGAGCGGTAATGGATTACATCGCCCACTACGAAGCACGCATCGGCGGCACCCGTTGACGAAGGATCCGACGCTGCTCCGAACGACTGCAGCGCGGATCGATTTTCAGAATCCAATCGTCCTCGCGGCGGGCACCGCGGGTTTCGGGCGCGAGCTGGCGGGTGTGATGGATCTCGACCGGCTCGGTGGGATCATCACGAAAGCAGTGAGTCTCGATCCGCGCGGCGGCGCGCCCTCGCCGAGGGTCGCTGATTTTGACGGCGGAATGATCAACGCGGTGGGTCTCGCGAACCCCGGGTTGAAGCATGTTCGCGATGCGGATCTGCCATGGCTCGCAGCCAACGTTCGCAGTGCACGTGTGATTATCAATGTCGTCGGAGATCGCGTAGAAGATTTCGCCGAGGTGGTGGCGGCGCTCTCTCCATCTCAACGAGTCGACGCGTTCGAGCTCAACGTGAGCTGTCCCAACATAAAGGCCGGCGGAATGGAATTCGGCGCGAGTGAGATGACTCTCCGGGAGCTGGTGGTCCGCGCGCGCGAGTCGACGGCGAAGCCGATCTTCGTAAAACTTTCGCCGACGCTTCACGACATCGCGCACAGCGCGTCCGTAGCCATTGACGCGGGAGCTGATGCGCTCACACTGGTAAATACTCTTCCGGGAATGTTGATCGACATCGAAAGTCGGCGGCCGGTGCTCGGGTTCGGGACTGGAGGCGTGAGCGGTGCTGGCTTGCTGCCGGTCGGAGTTCTGGCGGTCGCGAAGGTACGGCGCGCTACTACCGCACCGATACTGGGGGTCGGCGGCGTCGCCCGCGGGGCGGACGCCGTTCAATACCTGCTCGCGGGCGCAACGCTCGTGGGGGTCGGGACGGCGACAATGAGAGATCCCCGAGCCCCGGAAAGGATTCTCGCTGAGCTGGCGGAGTGGTGCGAGTCCCACGGAATACGCCGCGTAAGCGAATTGACCGGCGCGTTGAAGTGGCCGCAGTGAGACCGACGCCGATTGTTGCGCTGGATTTTCCGGCCGCAACCCCTGCGCTTGAGATGGTGGAGACTCTCGGTGACACCTGCCGCTTCTACAAAGTGGGGAGCGAGCTATTCACCGCCGAGGGACCGGTTGTCGTGGCGCGGCTGCGGGAGCATGGATGTGAAGTCTTCCTCGATCTCAAGCTGCACGACATTCCGAATACCGTAGCGAGTGCGGTCCGTGCTATATCGAGAATGGGGGCTTCGCTCACGACGGTTCACGCATCCGGCGGCCGGGCGATGCTGCGGGCCGCCGCAGACGCCGCGCACACGAGCGGAGAGTGCCGGATCCTCGCCGTAACGCTCCTGACATCACTTGACGCAGCGTCGGCCGGGGAGGCGTGGGGCGTCGAGGGATTGACTGTTCTACGCGAGGTGCTTCGGCTGGCGGCAATTGCCCTCGATGAGGGAGCGCAAGGCGTTGTCTGCTCGGCAGACGAGGCGAAAGCGGTGCGAGCGCTTGCCGGCGAGGACTTCGATATCCTCGTCCCTGGTGTCCGTCTGCCGGGGGATTCGCCCGCGGATCAGGTGCGCGTAGCCACCCCCGACGCGGTCGCCCGCACAGGTGCTGATTACATTGTTCTCGGTCGATCAGTGACCGCCTCTGCTGACCCGCGGGCGGCGATGGAACGAGTCAATAAACTCCTCGTAAACCAAGCCACCGCTTCGACTTGATTTAGGGCCGTTAGAGGCCTATTTTACAAGGCTAATCCAGAAATTTTGTCCCCGCGCGACGCTCGGGGACGTTTGCACGTCCATTGGAGCTTTTGTGAAAGTACGAAGCAGCGTCAAGCCCATTTGCGAGCACTGCAAAGTGATCAAGCGAAACGGCGTGACTCGGATCATCTGCAAGCGAAACCCCAAGCACAAGCAGCGACAGGGATAAATGGCACGCATCGCCGGCGTGGATCTGCCACGCGAGAAAAAGCTCGAGATCGGACTCACCTACATCTACGGCATCGGCCGCTCTACTGCGCGGAAGATCCTCGAGGATTCAGGCGTCAGTCCCGATCAGCGCGTCCGCGACCTCAACGACGCCGATACCAACCGCCTTCGCCAGACGATCGAGAAGGATCTTCGCGTCGAGGGAGCGCTACGCACCGAGGTGGCGATGAACATCAAGCGATTGATGGACATCGGTAGCTACCGGGGCAACAGACATCGCCGAGGCCTGCCCGTACGCGGACAGCGCACACACACGAACGCCCGCACCAAGAAGGGGCCGCGCCGCGCGATCGCGGGCAAGAAAAAGGTCACGAAGTAAATGGCAACTGGAAAAAAGACCAAACGAATCATCGAGGCCGAGGGCATCGCCCACGTCAACGCGACTTTCAACAACACCACGATCACGATTACCGATTCGCATGGGAATACGATCTCGTGGGGCTCCTCCGGGAAGGCGGGGTTCAAGGGATCCAAGAAATCCACTCCCTTCGCCGCGACCGTCGCAGGCGAGCAGGCGGGCCGCGAAGCGGTGACTTTGGGTGTTCGCCGCGTGCACGTGCGCGTCCAGGGACCGGGCTCCGGGCGTGAGTCCGCTATTCAGGCGCTTGTCGCCGCCGGATTGCAGGTGAAATCGATCCGCGACGTTACGCCGATTCCGCACAACGGCTGTCGCCCGCCCAAGCGCCGGAGGGTCTGACCGATGCGTTACACCGGTCCTAGCTGCCGACAGTGCCGGCGAGAGGGAACGAAGCTCTTCCTCAAGGGCACCAAGTGCTTCACCGAGAAGTGCCCGGTCGAGCGTCGCCCGACGCCGCCAGGTCAGCATGGCTCGAGCACTGCCCGCCGCCGCAAGTTGTCGGAGTACTCCAAGCAGCTTCGCGAGAAGCAGAAGATCAAACGCATCTACGGCGTGAGTGAGAAGCAGTTCCGTAATACTTTCGAACGTGTGGCTACGCTACCGGGAATCACCGGTCACAACCTGCTAGCCGCACTCGAGAGCCGTCTCGACAATGTCGTCTACCGGATGGGATTCGCGTCGAGCCGCAAGGCGGCGCGCCAGCTCATTCGCCACCGTCACGTCGAGATCAACCAGAAGTCGGTGGACATCCCGAGCTATCTCGTCTCTCCCGGAGAAGAGGTTCGCCTGAGAATGAAATCCCGCGAGCAGGTATCGGTGATGGCGGCGATGGATCAGTCGACCCGTGGCGCACCGCTTTCCTGGATTGCCGTCGATCGCGACACGTTCAGTGGAAGGATGCTCGAGCGTCCGTCGCGGCCGAACATCCCCATCGCCGCTCAGGAGCAGCTCGTCGTAGAGCTTTACTCGAAGTAGACCCCCCGGGACCCTAACTCCCGTACGGACCCAACGCGCGTTAGGGGCGGGTTGGGACGTGAGGAATCAGAGGAAATGGCACAGGCAATTGACGTGAGAGGGCTCGTCAGGCCGCAGCTCGTCGAGATGACGAAGCGCGATGACAATCCCAACGCAGCAGAATTCAGGCTCCAGCCGCTCGAGCGCGGTTTCGGTCATACACTGGGCAATGCGATGCGGCGTATGCTGCTGTCGTCGCTCAGAGGCTCAGCCGTATGGGGAATCCGCATTGACGGCGTTCTCCATGAGCACCAGACCATCCCTGGCGTTGTCGAGGATGTTCACCAGATCATCGGCAACCTCAAGGCGCTGACCCTCTCGCTCGACGAAGGGGTGGAGGATGTCATCCTCCGTGTCACCAAGGGCGAAGCCGGCCCGGTCACGGCGGCGGACATTGACGCCCCGTCGGGCGTGAACATCATCGACCGGTCGCATCACCTCTTTACGCTTCAGGAAGACCGGGACATCACCGTCGAGCTGTACGTGAATAAGGGCCGAGGCTATATCGAGGCCGATCAGCACACAGTGGATCGCTCGCTTCCGGTTGACGTGGTTCGTATCGATTCCATCTACAATCCCGTGCGCCGAGCCAACTTCTCGGTCGCGGAGACACGCGTTGGCCAGCGAACGGACTACGATCGGCTGACGCTGAACGTGGAGACGAACGGAACCATCTCGCCTGAGGAAGCGGTCAGCTATGCGGCGGCTCTGGCTCAGACGCACTTCCAATATTTCACCGGTTTCGGATCACATACATCGGCGCCGCTTCTCCCGGGCGTCGAGGCGAACGGAGGCGACAGCCAGCGGATGGCCGATCTCCTCCGGACTCCGATCGACGATTTCGAGTTGTCGGTGCGATCGGTCAACTCGCTCAAAAACTCGAACATCAGAACCCTCGGGGATCTGGTGAAGATGAGCGAGAGCCAGATCCTTCAGGTCAAGAACTTCGGCAAGAAGTCGTTGAACGAGATCGCGGATCTGCTCGAGAAGCACGACCTCAACTTCGGCATGAAGTACGAGGACGGGCCGGACGGCGTGCGGTTCACCGACCGAGGCACACCTCCCAACAGAAACGTCGTGACGGTCGCAGCCGACGACGACGAGGAGTAAGGAATGCGGCACAAGGTCACCGGACGACGCCTCAGGCGCACCAGCGAGCAGAAGCTTGCGCTGATGCGAAGCCTCGCCACGGCGCTCATCGAGCGTGGCTCGATCGAGACGACCGAGGCGAAGGCTAAGGAGCTCCGTCCGTTCGTCGAGAAGCTGATCACCAAGGCGCGGTCGGGCACTCTTCACGACCGCAGACAGACCGGACGTCACGTGCAGAAGCGCGCGGTCAACGATAAATTGTTCAACGAAGTCGGACCGAAATCGGCGACACGCGCCGGTGGGTACACGCGGATCCTCAAGACAGGACACCGCAAGGGCGACGGCGCCGAGATGGCCCGCATCGAGCTGGTGGACAGATGAAGATCAGCAGGAATCGCTGTTTCGCGTGCGGCAAGGGAGTCGCATTCGGCAACAACGTGTCTCACGCGAACAACAGAACGCGCCGCGTGTGGAAGCCGAACCTTCAGGTCGCGCGTGTAGTAGTCGACGGCACCGTGAGAAAGGTAAAGGTTTGCACTCGCTGCCTGCACGCCGGAAAGATCCAGCGCGCCCCGCGTGGCACCGCTGCCGCGTAATTCTCGCGTGACGGCCGGCCGGAAAAGGGGAGCGCTTCTGTGCTCCCCTCTTTTTTTGACATTCCTGAATGCCACGTCGTAACGACCTTCACCGCATCCTCGTCATCGGCTCCGGCCCGATCGTCATCGGCCAGGGAGCCGAGTTCGATTATTCGGGAACGCAGGCCGCCAAGGCGCTCAAGGAGGAGGGCTATGAGGTAGTTCTCGTGAACTCCAACCCGGCGACGATCATGACCGATCCCGAGTTCGCCGATCGGACGTACATCGAGCCGGTCACGCCCGACTTCGTCGAGCTGGTGATCGAGAAAGAGCGGCCCGACGCGCTATTGCCGACGATGGGAGGGCAGACAGCTCTCAACGTCGCGATGAAGCTTTACGAATCGGGCGCCCTTGCGCGGTACAACGTCGAGCTGATCGGCGCCGACGCGCGCGCAATCAGGATGGCGGAAGACCGCGGTGAGTTCGCCGGTGCGATGCACCGCATTGGGCTCTCGATGCCGACCGGTGGAATCGCCACTACACTGGACGAGGCGCTTGGCCTCATCGACCTGGTGGGCTTTCCGGCGATTATCCGGCCCGCGTTCACCCTCGGCGGAACCGGCGGAGGAATCGCCTACAACCGTGACGAGTACGACGCGATAGTGAAGCACGGACTCGAGCTGTCACCTGTAGCGCAGGTTCTCGTGGAGCGGAGCGTCATCGGCTGGAAGGAATTCGAGCTCGAAGTGATGCGCGACGGCGCAGACAACGTCGTCATCGTGTGCTCCATCGAGAACCTCGACCCGATGGGAGTCCACACCGGCGACTCGATCACCGTCGCGCCGGCGATGACGCTCACCGACCGCGAATACCAGCGGATGCGGGATGCGGCGGTGGCGGTCATTCGCGAAATCGGCGTGGAAGCGGGCGGCTGCAACATCCAGTTCGCCGTGAATCCAGTCAATGGCGAAATGCTCGTGATCGAGATGAACCCGCGCGTGTCGCGATCGTCGGCGCTCGCCTCGAAGGCAACCGGATTTCCAATCGCGCGAATCGGGACCAAACTCGCAGTTGGTTACCGCCTCGACGAAATCCCCAACGACATCACCAAGACCACGCCTGCTTCCTTCGAGCCGGTACTGGATTACGTCGTGGTGAAATGCCCTCGCTTCGCGTTCGAGAAATTCACCGCTGTCGATCCGGGCCTCACGACCCAGATGAAGGCAGTAGGCGAATCAATGGCGATCGGGCGAACCTTCAAGGAAGCATTTCAGAAAGGCATCCGTGCGCTCGAGACGGGGCGCGCGGGCTGGGTCCTCGGTGAGCGCCTGGGTGACGACCGGCTCTCCGATGAATCGCCGGAATCACTGCGTGCCGCGCTTCGGCGGCCGACGCCGGAGCGGGTTTTCCAGATCAAGCGCGCGTTGATCGAAGGAATGACGATTGGGGAGATCTACGAGCTGACGCGGATCGATCCATGGTTCCTCACCCAGATGTCGGAGCTACTCGACGCCGAGCGGGAGTACGCTGCGCTCCAAACTCCAGGCGCCGAGGATATCCGCCTGATGAAGCGGATGGGATTCTCTGACAGGCAGCTCGGCGCGTTGCGCGGAATGAGCGAAGAAGATGCTCGAAGCCTTCGCTGGTCGCTCGGAATTCATCCGGCGTACAAGATGGTCGACACCTGTGCCGGCGAGTTTCCGTCGTCCACACCCTACCTCTACAGCAGCTACGACGAGGAGGACGAGGCAGGGCGCACGGGACGCAAATCAGTCGTGATACTTGGCAGCGGACCCAACCGAATCGGTCAGGGCGTGGAGTTCGACTATTGCTGTGTACGAGCTTCGCTCGCGCTTCGCGAGCGTGGGTTCGAGACGATAATGATCAACTCGAACCCCGAAACGGTTTCCACCGACTTCGACATCTCGGACAAGCTGTTCTTCGAGCCACTCACGCTGGAGGACGTCCTCGAGATAGTGAAGCGCGAGGAACCCCTCGGTGTGATAGTGCAGCTTGGCGGCCAGACCCCGTTGAAGCTCACTCACGCTCTCGAAGCCGCCGGCGTTCACATTCTCGGAACTTCACCCGACTCGATCGACATCGCCGAGGATCGTCGTCGGTTCGATCGCATTGCGCGCCAGCTTGGAGTGCGGCAGCCGGAGAATGGGACCGCGACAAGCGTCAACGAAGCGCTCGCAGTGGCGGAATCGATAGGATACCCGGTGCTTGTGCGACCCTCATACGTCCTCGGCGGACGCGCGATGGAGATCGTCTATGATGCGGAGTCGCTGACCGGCTACTTCGAGCGCGCTGTCCGCGTGTCAGAGGAGCGTCCGGTTCTCATCGACCGGTTTCTCGAGGACGCATTCGAAGCCGACGTGGACGCGATCTCCGACGGCGAGAACGTGGTGATTGGCGGAGTCATGCAGCACATCGAAGACGCGGGAATCCACTCCGGCGACTCGGCGTGCGTGCTACCACCCTATCTCATCGCGGAAGCTGACCTCGCCACGATGCGTGCACACACCATCGAGTTCGCAAAGGCGCTCGGTGTTGTCGGGCTCATAAACGTCCAGTACGCAATCAAGGACGGCCGTGTGTATGTCCTGGAAGTGAATCCGCGCGGAAGTCGGACGATACCGTTTGTGTCCAAGGCGATTGGAGTTCCACTCGCTGCGTACGCCGCACGGGTAATGCTGGGCGAGACCCTGCCGGAGCTCGGCCTTGCCGAGGAGATCGTGCCGGATTTCATCTCGGTGAAGGAAGCGGTATTCCCGTTCACGAAATTCCGCGAGTTCGATCCGATTCTCGGACCGGAGATGCGCTCGACCGGTGAGGTGATGGGAATCTCCGATTCGTTCGGCAGCGCGTTCGCGAAGGCCCAGCTCGCCGCAGACAACCGTCTCCCCCGCGCGGGTACGATTCTTCTCACTGTCAACGACTTCGACAAGCCGGCGGTGACGCCGATTGCCCGCCGATTCCACGAGATGGGATTCCGTCTGCTCGCCACCGACGGCACCGCCCGGCACCTTCGCGAGAGGGGCATACCGGTTGAGCGCGTGCTCAAGGTGCACGAGGGACGGCCGAACGGAATCGACCTGATACTCAACGGGGAAGTCCATCTGCTGATCAACACTCCGTTCGGAAAACGGGCGCAGCAGGACGATTACACGCTCCGGCAGGCGGCGATTGCTCATGGTGTCGCATACACCACCACCATGTCCGCGGCAAACGCCGCCTGCGACGCGGTGCTTGCGCTGCGTTCGCGGGCACCGGCGGTTCGATCGCTTCAGGAGTGGCACGCAGCGCTGAGGAGCGAGGTCACAGCGTGACTGTCGAGCACGAGACGTTCATTCACGAGTCGTCATACGTCGACGAAGGAGCGCTGATAGGTGTGGGTACACGTGTCTGGCATTTTTGTCACGTTCTTGCCGGCGCCGTGATCGGTGAGCGCTGCTCACTTGGCCAGAACGTCGTGGTGATGAACGGCGTTCGCATCGGCAACAATGTCAAGATTCAGAACAACGTCTCGATCTACGAGGGAGTCGAGCTCGAGGACGACGTGTTCTGCGGTCCTGCGATGGTATTCACGAACGTCGTGAACCCTCGGAGCCATGTTCCGAGACGAAACGAGTATCGGAGAACGCTGGTGAGGCGCGGTGCGACCATTGGAGCGAACGCGACGGTCATTTGCGGCAACACGCTGGGCGAGTATTCGTTCGTCGGAGCGGGGAGCGTAGTGACGGACGATGTGCCGGCACACGCGCTAGTAGTGGGTGTTCCGGCACATCGCATTGGGTGGATGTGTCAGTGTGGGGAGCGGTTGAGCGACGACGGACGCGGACCGTGTGAGTCGTGCGGGTCGGAATATGAGCTCGACGGCCCGGGGCTGAAGAGACTCGCGGCGCGATGAGGGCAGACGCTCGCGACATTCGAATCGCTCTGGTTGGCTGCGGACGTGTCAGCGCGAATCACATCGCTGCCATCGAGCAGATCGAGGGGCTGAAGTTGGTCGCTGCCGCCGATGACGTGGATAGCCGGGCGCGAGCGGTGGCCGAGCCGCGCGGCATTCCCTGGTTCTCGTCGTACGAGAGGATGCTCGCAGAGGCCGAGTTCGATGTCGTGGCGATCGCGTCGCCGTCCGCATTTCACCCGGCCCAAGGCGTCCTCGCCGCGCGCGCGGGAAAGCACGTGGTGACGGAGAAGCCGATGGCGATCTCCCTCGCTGGTGCGGACGAGCTCGTACGTGCGTGTGATGCGGCGAAGGTCCATCTATTCGTGGTCAAGCAGAATCGGCTGAACGCACCCGTCCAGATGCTGAAGCGAGCCGTGGACAAGGGACGCTTCGGTCGCATCTACATGGCGAATTGCACTGTCCGCTGGACGCGCCCTCAGGAGTACTACGACCAGGCGCCGTGGCGAGGAACTTGGGAGTTCGACGGCGGGGCGTTCATGAATCAGGCGTCACATTACGTGGATCTCATTCAGTGGGTAGTCGGTCCGGTGGAAAGCGTGATGGCGAAGACCGCGACGTTAGCGCGGCGGATCGAGACGGAGGATTCGGGGATCGCGATTCTCAAGTTTCGATCGGGAGCGCTTGGCTCGATCGAGGTGACCGTGCTCACCTACCCGCAGAATCTCGAAGGGTCGATCACCATTTTGGGGGAGCGCGGGACGGTGAAGATCGGTGGGACCGCCGTGAACAAGGTGGAGCACTGGACATTCGCCGATCAGGATGCAGACGACGAGCGGGTATGGACGCTCGACAGCGAGCCGCCGAACGTCTACGGGTACGGCCACGTCGGGTACTATCGGAATGTTCTGGCTGTCCTCAGAGGGGACGCCAAGCCTGATACCGACGGACGCGCGGGACGGAAGTCGCTCGAGCTCATCCTTGGGATCTACGAATCGGCGAAGACTGGACGCGAGGTCCCGCTCCCGCTGAAAGCGTGAACCGGTCATCTTTCCAGGCTATGCCCAGCTTCCGACAATGGCCGTTCCGCTGCTAGACCTCCGTGCTCAGCACGCCAGGATCCGACCGGACGTGGTACCCGCAATGATGCGGGTGGTCGAGGACCAGGCGTTCATCCTCGGCTCGCCGGTCGAGGAGCTCGAAACCGCCGTCGCCGCATTGTCGAACACTCGCCATGCGGTCGGGTGCGCGAGCGGAACGGATGCCTTGCTGCTCGCATTACGCGCTGTCGGCGCGGGGCGGGGCGACGAAGTCGTTACTACACCGTTCACTTTCTTCGCCACCGCCGGTGCGATTCACAACGCCGGGGCGCGACCGGTCTTCGCGGACATCGACCCCGACAACTTCAATATCTCGCCACAGGCGGCCGCCGCTGCCGTTACGCCGTGCACCAAAGCCGTCATACCCGTCGATCTTTTCGGGCAGATGGCGCCGATCGACGCGATCCTGGCGGCGATTCCCGGACTCACCCTCATCGAGGACGCCGCCCAAGCGATCGGCGCGACACGACAGATCGCTGGGCAGCCGGTGCGCGCTGGCGAACTCTCGACAATAGGGACGCTCAGCTTCTTCCCATCGAAGAACCTCGGCGGCTACGGCGACGGGGGAATGATGGTGACCAACGACGACGGCCTCGCCGCGCGGTTGCGGCGTCTTCGCGTGCACGGTGGCCTCAAGACCTACTTTCACGACGAAGTCGGGTTCAACAGCAGGCTCGACGCGCTCCAGGCGGCGGTGTTGCTGGCAAAGCTTCCGCGGCTGGAGGAGTGGAGCGCCGCACGTCGCTCGAACGCCGCCCACTATGACGAGTGCTTCAAGGACGTTCCGGAGCTTGTGACGCCGAAAATCGATCCGCAGAACGTATCGATATTCAATCAATACACGCTGCGCGCGACGCGTCGAGACGATCTCCAGACTCACCTGAGGTCCCGTGGGATCGGGAACTCGATCTATTACCCGCTGCCGCTCCACCTGCAGCCGTGTTTCGCGTATCTGGGCTATTCCGAAGGCGCTTTTCCGGAGAGTGAGCGCGCATCGCGCGAGGTGATATCGCTACCGATATATCCTGAATTGACCACCGGGCAGCTCGACGAAGTTGCCGATGCCGTGAGAGAGTTCTATGGCCGCTGACAAGAAGCCGGTGCGGGGAAGCAAGGAAGCGCTGCTCGAAAAGATCCAGAATCGCGAGGCGTGCATTGGCGTCGTCGGCGTGGGCTACGTGGGACTTCCACTCGCTCTGGAATTCGCGAGGGCGGGATTCCGCGTCATCGGGTACGACGTGAGCGAGCGTGTGGTATCGGGACTGACTGCCGGAAAATCGCACATCAAGGACGTTTTGGACTCCGAGGTTGCCCAGGTAGTCTCTTCCGGGGAGCTGGAGGCGACCACCGACGAGACGCGAATGCGGGAGATGGACGCAATCTCCATTGCGGTACCGACGCCGCTGGCGAAGACACGCGACCCCGACATGAGTTACGTGATCGCCGCCGCCGACGCGATTGCGCGCAACTGCCATGCGGGCCTTCTGATCGTTCTCGAGAGCACGACGTATCCGGGAACTACTCGCGATCTCATGCAACCCAAGCTCGAAGCCGCGGGACTCACCGTGGGTGAAGATGTGTTTCTCGCCTTCAGCCCCGAGCGTGTGGATCCCGGCAACCCGTTCTGGAATACCCGCAACACGCCGAAAGTGGTGGGCGGAATCACTCCTGCATGCACCGAGCTCGCAACCGCGCTTTACGCCTCGTGCCTCGAGAAGATTGTCACGGTGTCAAGCACCGAAACCGCCGAGGTCGTGAAGCTGCTGGAGAACACGTTCCGGTCGGTGAACATCGGGCTCGTCAACGAGATGCAGATAGTCTGCGACAAGCTTGGTATCAGCATCTGGGAAGTGATCGACGCCGCGGCGACCAAGCCGTTCGGGTTCATGAAATTCACCCCCGGTCCGGGCATCGGTGGCCACTGCATTCCACTTGATCCGCACTACCTCGCGTGGAAGATGCGTACCCTCAATTACAAGACGCGGTTCATTGATCTGGCGAGCGAGATCAACAGTGAGATGCCGGCGCTCGTGGTCGAGCGTGTTGCGCGGGCGCTGAACGAAAAACGGAAACCGGTGAACGGAAGCCGCGTCCTCGTTCTCGGGGTGGCCTACAAGAAGGATATCGATGACATGCGCGAGAGTCCCGCGCTGGACGTTATTCGTTTGCTCGAGGAGCGAGGCGCGGTGGTGGTGTATCACGATCCACATGTGCCATCCTTCCGCGAGGACGGGCACGAAAGGACGAGCGTCGAGTTCACTGACGACGAGCTGTCGAGCGCCGACGCGGTGGTAATCGTTACCGACCACAGCGTTATCGATTACCAGCGGGTGGTTGATCTGGCGCCGCTGGTCGTTGACACGCGTAACGCCACCGCCGGCCTCACGCGAGGCGGACGTCTCGAGTCTCCGGCGCCCGATCTGGCGATGGCATGATCCGGACTCGAATGGAATGAATATCTCCGTCATTGGAACCGGTTATGTAGGGCTCGTTGTCGGCGCCTGCCTCGCCGAAACAGGAAACGACGTAGTGTGCGCTGACGTCGTAACCGCGAAGATCGACGACCTGAGGCGAAATGTCATTCCGATCTACGAGCCCGGTCTCGAGGATCTAGTCAAGCGAAATCAGCAGGACGGTCGTCTCACCTTCACGACTGACATCGGCGAGGCGATCGCTACGGCAGACGTGCTGTTCATCGCCGTCGGCACTCCTCCCGATGAGGATGGGTCGGCGGATCTTCAGCATGTTCTCGCGGTGGCTCGTCAGGTCGGCGAGAGCATGACGCGGGAGATGGTCATCGTCACCAAGTCGACTGTCCCCGTCGGAACCGCGCAAAAGGCGGCAGCGGAGATCGCTCGCTCCGCGCGCTTTCCGTTCCACATGTGCAGCAACCCCGAATTCCTCAAGGAAGGCGCCGCCGTCGACGACTTCATGAAGCCGGACCGCGTCGTCCTCGGCGTTGCCAGCGACTTTGCGCGAAAGGTGATGTCGGAGATCTACGCGCCGTTCGTGCGGACGGGAAAGCCCATCATCTTCATGGACATCGCGTCGGCGGAAATGACGAAGTACGCCGCCAACGGAATGTTGGCGACGCGGATCTCATTCATGAACGAGATCGCCAATCTGTGCGAGCGAGTCGGAGCGAACGTCGACCTGGTGCGAAAGGGAATCGGTAGCGATTCGCGAATTGGCCCGTCGTTTCTGTTTCCCGGACCCGGCTATGGCGGATCATGCTTTCCGAAGGACGTGAAGGCGCTGGTACGAATGGCAGCGGAGATGGGTCTGGACCTGGATGTGTTGAGCGCAGTCGAGCAGGTGAATCAGCGTCAGAAGCTGAGGCTCGGAGAAAAGCTCCGCGAGGCGCTCGGCGATGATCTATCCGGTGTTCACATCGCCGTTTGGGGACTCGCCTTCAAGCCCCAGACGGATGACATGCGGGATGCGCCTTCGCTGACGCTGATTCAGGATTTAATCGATGCCGGCGCAACCGTTTGCGCGCATGACCCGGCGGCAATGAAGGAAGCGGCGCATCGGCTACGTGATACGATCCGCTACGCCGAGACCAACTACGATGCGCTGATTGGCGCTGATGCCCTGGTCGTCGTTACTGACTGGAACGAATACCGTCACCCGGATTTCGAGCGGGTGAAGCAATCTCTGAAGCGGCCGGTGATCGTCGACGGGCGAAACCTTTATGACCCGGAAAAGATGCGCGAGCTCGGTATCGTATATCACTCAATCGGTCGCACGCCTCAAGAACAACCTGCGTCAGAGAGGGTAGGACAGTACGCATGACACGCTCGCGCGCGTTCTTCCTGATCCTCGTCTTCGCTGCTGGCTGCAGACCGACCTTCAATCCCGCGTCGTACGCGGACGTGGATGCTCTCTTTCGGGTCGCGATGCGTGAATACAGTGCACGCCGCTTCGACAACGCCGCAAAGGCCTTCGAGCGTCTCACCACCGAGTTGCCCGCGCGCGATCCGCGAGTACCGACGGCGTACTTCTATCTCGGAAAATCGCAGGAGAAGAACGGCGACCGACTGCTTGCAGCGAAGTCGTACGCCCGCATTCAGGAGCTATTTCCGCAGGACACACTGGCCGACGATGCCCTGTTCCAATCGGGACTGGCGTACCGGGGTATGTGGCGGAAGCCGGAGCTCGATGCCGAATACGGCGAGAACGCGCTGACGCAATACCAGACACTTCTCGGGCTCTATCCAGATTCGCCTCTCGTGCCGAAAGTGGACGAGCAGATCGCCCGTCTCGACGAGTGGTTCGCCACGAAGGATTACCAAACGGGCTATCACTACCTGAAGCGAAAGGCATACGACTCAGCAATCATCTACTTCAAGGATGTAATCCGCCTCCACCCGGCTGCGCCGAAGACGCGCGAGGCGTATCTCCGTCTGCACGAGGCTTATCGCGCGATCAACTATCGTGATGATGCCCGCGACCTTTGCGACGCGATGAGGAAGGCATATCCGGCGGACCGCGAGGTGCTCCGCAAATGCGGGCCTACGGCGGCGGCCGCTTCTTCGCGATAGGCACGTTGAGGCTGGGGATCTTCGGCGGGACCTTCGACCCTCCGCACGTTGGCCACCTGCTTGTGGCCATTGACGCATATGAAGCGCTGTCCCTCGACCGATTGCTGGTGATACCAGCGGCTGCGCAGCCGCTCAAGGGCGGAGATCCCGCGGTTGCCGGCGCCGAGCACCGGCTGGAGATGGTACGGCTGGCATTCGGCGGCGATCCCCGTTTCGAGGTGAATGAGACGGAAATCGGGCGGCCTGGTTTATCTTACACGGTGGATACACTGGAGGAGCTCGCTTCGCAGCGATCGGGCGATGAGCTGGTGCTAATTCTCGGCCGCGATGCGATCGCGCGATTCGATCGCTGGCGGCGGCCGGAGCGCATTCTCCAGCTGGCGCGGCTGGCGGTGCTCGAACGGACTGGCATCGAAGGTTCGCAGGCAGCCGAGAGGGATTCGTACGAGGGCGTGATCGAGCGAACTGGCGCGACGATGGTTACTACCCGGCGGGTGGACGTCTCTGCCACCGAGATCCGCCGCCGCGTACGCGACGGGCTTTCGGTGAGGGGGTTCGTCGCCGAATCGGTGGAGCGGTACATCTCCACCGAGAAACTGTATATGGCCTGATGCCGCGCATTCGGCGCGAGCTTCGCACGGGATGGGAATAGGAAGATGCTCAAGGGAATGCTGGCGGGAGTCTTCGGCACGCGACACGAGCGCGAGCGCAAGCGTGTCCAGCCGATAGTCGACACCATCAATGAAGAATACGAGCGGCTCCACGCCATCACGGATAATGAGCTGCGCAACCAGACAGAAAAGTTCCGAGCCCGCATTCGCGAGGCGACGAGCGAGCTGGAGGCGCACGTTGCCGCGCTCAAGGAAGAAAAGCGGCAGACGCCTGATGCTGCCGAGCGCGAGCGAATCGACACGGAGCTGAGCGGCGCCGACGGCAGAGGTGGCGTGGAGCAGGGGCTCCGCGAGGCAACGGCCGATGTTCTCGACGAGATTCTGCCGGAAGCGTTTGCGACGGTCCGAGAAGCCTGCCGGCGGCTGGTGGGCTCGACGGTGCGCGTCACGGGCCACGACCTCGAGTGGAACATGGTTCCCTACGATGTGCAGCTCATGGGCGGAATCCAGCTGCACATGGGACGGATCGCCGAGATGGCGACAGGCGAAGGCAAGACGCTCGTCGCGACGCTCCCGCTGTATCTCAACGCGCTTCCGGGTAAAGGCTCGCATCTCGTAACGGTGAACTCCTATCTCGCCCGCCGAGATTCGGAGTGGATGGGTCACGTCTATCAGTACCTCGGGCTCACCGTAGGCTGCATCGACGATACCGACCCCGGCTCTCCGGCCCGCGTCGCCGCGTACAACTGCGACATCACGTACGGGACCAACAACGAGTTCGGGTTTGACTACCTTCGCGATAACATGGTCGTCGCCAACGACCAGCGCGTACAGCGTGGTCACGTGTACGCGATCGTCGACGAGGTGGACTCGGTTCTCATCGACGAGGCGCGGACGCCGCTAATCATCTCGGGGCCCGTTGGGAACGAATCAGACGCGGAGTACGCGCTGCACAACTCCGCCGTGTCGCGTCTGGTGAAACGACAGACCGAACTCGCGAACCAGCTTGTCGGCGAGGGTGAGCGGGCACTCGAGGCCGGAGACACTGCTGAAGCGGCGCTGAAATTCTACAAAGCGCAGCTCGGATCGCCCAAGAACAAGCGGCTACTCAAATCGCTCCAGGAAACCGGCGTAAAGCAGCTCGTGCAGAAGATGGAGCTCGAGCACATCGCCGACCGCAAGCTTCCCGCGTCGAAGCAGCAGTATCGCGACATGGAGGAGGATCTTCTCTATGTGCTCGACGAAAAGGGACACACCGTCCATCTGACGGATCGCGGCGTGGATTTCATGTCGCCGACTGACCATGATGCCTTCGTGCTGCCTGACATCTCACAGGAGGTCCACCGGATCGACCACGATCCGGACATGACTCCGGAGGAGAAGCTTTCCACCCGCGCCGAGATCAACCGCGAGTATGCGGCGAAGAGCGAGAAGCTCAACATCGTCCACCAGCTCCTCCGCGCGCACGCCCTATATGAGATCGACGTCAACTACGTCGTTCAGGACGGTCAGGTTCTGATCGTGGACGAGTTCACCGGCCGTACGATGCCGGGGCGCAGGTGGTCGGAAGGACTTCACCAGGCAGTGGAGGCGAAGGAAGGAGTGCAGGTGAAGGGCGAGACGCAAACGCTCGCAACGATCACCATTCAGAACTACTTCCGCATGTACGCCAAGCTCTCCGGCATGACCGGCACCGCCGAGACTGAGGAAACGGAGTTTCACCAGATCTACGGTTTGCCAGTGTCGGTAATTCCGACAAATCGACCGATGATCCGCGAGGATCGTCACGACCTCGTTTACAAGACCCGCCGAGAGAAGTACAACGCGATCCTCGAAGAGACTGAGCGGTTGCACAAGCTCGACTACCCAGTGCTTGTGGGAACGGTGAGCGTCGACGTCTCGGAAACGCTGTCGAAGATGTTCAAGCGGGCAGGTCTGCCACACAACGTCCTCAACGCAAAGTACCACCAGCGCGAGGCGGAGATCGTCGCGGGCGCGGGACAACCGGGAGCGGTGACGATCGCGACGAACATGGCGGGCCGCGGGACGGACATCAAACTTGGCGAGGGAGTCACCGAGTCGAAGCCGTCACAGGTCAAGGATGCGGAGAACAAGCCCGTTGACGTGATCGAGATGGGCGGCCTTCACATCATCGGGTCGGAGCGGCACGAAGCGCGGCGCATCGACCGCCAGTTACGCGGCCGCGCCGGCAGACAGGGCGATTCCGGCTCGTCCCAGTTCTTCCTCTCGCTCGAAGATGACCTGATGCGGCTGTTCGGCAGCGACCGCATCGCGAAGCTGATGGATCGGATGGGAGCCGAAGAAGGAGAGATGCTGACGCATCCTCTCATCACGCGCTCCATCGAGCAGGCGCAGAAGCGCGTGGAGCTCCAGAACTTCCAGTCTCGTAAGCGGCTGCTCGAGTACGACGACGTCATGAATCAGCAGCGAGAGGTAATCTACTCGCTACGCTCATTCGCGCTCGAAGGGGGCGAAGAGCTGAAGGGCGAAGCCGAGAAGATGATCGAGAAGGGCATCTCACGGCGGGTGGAGACGATGCTGGCGACGTTCGAGTCGGAGGAGGAATGGGATTTCGCTCTCCTTCGGCAGGATCTCCTGATGCACTACCTCCTCAGTGTTCCGTCGTTCGAGGAGGGAGTAGACAAGCCCACCTCGCTGGAAGCTGCCCAGTCGGACGCAGTCGAGGCAGGGAAGCGCGCGTTCGAGGAGAAGCTCACGAGCTTGAGCGAGTACGGCGATCGGCTCCTAGCGCTCGTGATGCTCAACGTTCTCGACGAAAAGTGGAAGGACCACCTCTACGATCTGGATCAGCTTCGGAACGCGATCCACTATCGGTCATGGGGGCAGAAGGATCCACTCATCGAGTACAAACACGAGGCGTACACGATGTTCGTGGATCTGATGTCGGACATCTATCACACGTTCACCGAACGGTTCCTGAGGGCGCAGATCACCTTCGAAGCCCCGCCAGTTTTCGAGGAAGCTGCTGTGGGTAACGGATCTCGCCGTTCGACCGGTACGCGCGGCCCCACGCGACGCTACAATGCGCTCGGCGTCCTCGAAGACCTCGAACCAGAGGAAGTCACTGGGGGCGACGGCGCCGAAGAGGTGGTGGATGTCGGACCTGCGGAGCCGCCGACGAAGAAAGTGGCGGCGCGGCCCGAGCCGGTAGTCACTGGTGCCGGACGTGTGCGCTCACTGAATGCAGCGACCGGCGGAGCTATTGGTGGCGCAACGTCCGCAGATTGGAGCAATGTGGGGCGGAACGACCCGTGCCCGTGCGGATCAGGAAAGAAATTCAAGAAGTGCCACGGGGCGACAGCTTAACGCTCACCGCCTACGGTTGACGCCCGCCAGACGCGCCCCCGAAGCATAAGCGAAACGGCGATTGCGGACGAGAAAACAAGGTTGCGGCGCAGAGGCGATACGAGGTTAGCCGTGAAAGTCTCCTTGTCGCCGAGCGCACAATGACTTCGATTCTGCATGAGATCCCCGCTAGTGAACGGCCACGTGAGCGGCTGAAATCACACGGCCCGCGCGCGCTCAGCTCCGCCGAGCTGCTCGCGATCCTCGTCGGCTCGGGCTCTCGCGGAAACTCAGCGGTAGGAATCGGGCACGAGATACTCGCCAGCGCGCGCGGTTCGCTTCGCCGACTCTCGGCTCAGCCGGTCGCAACGTTGACGAATCTGACCGGTGTGGGTACGGCGCGAGCGGTCGCGATTCATGCCGCGCTGGAGCTCGGACGGCGCATGTCGGCAGAGGAGCGTGATGACGGAATACCGGTACGTTGTCCCAGGGACGTGCACGATATCTTCGGCGGGCGGCTTCAGGATCTTCCGGTGGAGGAGTTCCATGTTGCAGTGCTCGATTCGCAGCACCGGCTAGAGCGCGACGTCACAGTAACCCGCGGTCTTCTTAACTCGTCGCTCGTTCACCCGCGCGAAGTTTTCAGGGAGGCAATCGCCGAGAACGCTGCGGCCATCATTCTGGTCCACAATCATCCGAGCGGCGATCCGACCCCGTCCACGGATGATCGCGCTGTCACCGATCAGCTCGTGCAGGCGGGTCGAGTGCTCGACATACCAGTGCAGGACCACATTATTATTGGAAGAGGACGGTATCTGAGCTTCGCGGAGGCGGGTCTCTTGTGACAGCGATCGAATCGCACGCGGTAATTCCAGGATGGAACGACAAGGGCGGGACGCTTCCCGAGCGCCTCGACCAGGAATTGATGCTGCGCGCCTATCGCTTCAGCGAAGCGGCGCACCTCGGGCAGAAGCGGCTCTCCGGCGAGGATTTCGTCTCCCACTGCGTGGAGGTGGCGAAAATACTCGCCGACCTCCAGCTCGACAGCGTCACGGTCGCCTGCGGGCTGATCCATGACGTAGTCGAGGATACGGAAGTCAGCGTCGCCGACGTCGAAAAGGAATTCGGCAAGGAAGTGGCCGAAATCGTCGACGGCCTGACGAAGATCGGCCACTTGCCTCTCAATTCCTCTCAGGAGCGGCAGGTCGAGAATTACCGCAAGCTGCTGCTGTCGATCGCGCGTGATGCACGCGTCATTCTCATCAAGCTTGCAGACCGCCTGCACAACATGCGGACGCTGGATTATCTCCCGATCGAGAAGCGGCGGCGGATCGCGCAGGAGACGCGCGACCTCTACGCTCCGCTCGCCCACCGCTTCGGAATGGCGCGCATGCGTTGGGAGCTCGAGGATCTGGCGTTCAAGCACATCGAGACGCCGGAATACAAGGCGTTGGCCAAGCTCGTCGCTCAACGGCGGGCAGAGCGCGAGGCGATGATCGCTCAGCTCAGTGTTCCACTCCAACAGCTTCTCGACGAAGCGGGAATCCCGAACGTCGAAGTGACGGGCCGTCCAAAGCACCTCTGGTCCATCTACAAGAAGATGACCAAGTGGGACAAGCCATACGAGGAGATCTACGATCTGCTGGCGATCCGCGTTCTCGTGGACAGCGTGCCCGACTGCTATCACGCGCTGGGAGTGATCCACGAGCGCTTTACCCCGCTGCAGGAACGAATCAAGGATTATGTCGGTCAACCGAAGTCCAACGGCTACCAGTCGCTGCACACGACGATCTTCGGTCCTGGCCGGCAGCTGTTCGAGATTCAGATACGCACGCGCGAGATGCACCGAACCGCGGAGTACGGCATCGCCGCGCACTGGCGATTCAAGGAGCAGGCGCGCAGCGCCGATGAGCTCGACCGTGCGCTGCAGTGGTTCCGGCAGGTGCTCGAGCTTCAGCTCGACGCAAAGACTCCGGACGAGTTCCTCGAGTTCCTGAAGCTCGACCTGTACCAGGACGAGATCTTCGTCTTCACACCTACGGGTGACGTCATCCAGCTCCCCAAGGGAGCGACGCCGATCGATTTCGCGTTCGCGGTTCACACCGAAGTTGGTCTGCACGCCTGCGGCGCGAGAATCAACGGAAGACAGGCCACGCTCGCGAAGGAGCTCAAGAACTCCGATACGGTCGAGATCGTGACGTCACCGGCCGCGCGACCCAGTCGCGACTGGCTGTCGCACGTCCGGACCGGAAGAGCTCGGCACAAGATCCGACAACGGATCCGCATCGAGGAACAGGCGACATCGGCCAAGCTCGGGCGGGAGATACTCAACCGCGAGGTAAAGCGGCGGCGACTTTCAAAGCCGGACGATGACCAGCTCGAGGCGGCCGCGAAAGCGTTGAAGCTGAATGACGCCAACCACCTGATCGCATCAATCGGGCAGGGCGACGTTGGGATCGTTCAAGTCCTGAAGCATCTCTATCCGGAGACGGAGGTTCCTCCGCCCCCGGTAAAGCCCGGTCCTCTCGATTGGCTCGTCGACAAGGTGCGAGGCAGCACGAAGGGCGTCCGCATCCAAGGTGTAGACGGGCTGATGGTGCGATACGCCCAGTGCTGCCAGCCCGTTCCGGGAGATCCTGTCGTCGGCTATGTGACGCGCGGTCGGGGCGTGAGCATCCATCGCGCGGATTGTCCGAATCTTCTGATGCTTGTGTTGGAACCCGAGCGTCGGCTGGAGATCGATTGGCAGGAGCTCGAAGGCGAGCGGTTCATGGTGCGGCTCGCCTTGGATGCGACGGATCGACGCGGACTGTACGCGGATCTGGCAGCGGCAGTCGCCGCGACTGATACCGACATCAGGAGCTTCGAATTGCAGAGCTCGGACGGACACGTCACCGGCGCGCTCGCCGTAGAAGTAGAAAACCTCGCGCACCTTCAAAGAGTTCTGAAAGCTGCGCGACGAGTGAAGGGCATTACGGAGGTGACGAGGAAGGAACGGATACCGAGCGACTCTTAGACTACATCCCGTTACCCGTTACCCGCAGCGGACGACGGGCAACTGGGTCGTACCCCGAAGAAACCCCGGCCCTCTCATTATATTTCGGGGTGTCCAACGCCGAATTCGACCTGCGCGCGCCCTTTCAACCCGCGGGTGATCAGCCGACAGCGATCGCCGAGCTGACCCGCGGACTCAAGCGTGGCGATCGCTTCCAGACACTCCTCGGTGTGACCGGTTCGGGCAAGACGATGACGATGGCCAACGTCATCCGCAATTACAGTCGGCCAGCACTCGTTCTCTCCCACAACAAGACCCTCGCCGCACAGCTTTATGGCGAGCTCAAGAGCTTCTTCCCGCACAATGCGGTCGAGTACTTCATCTCGTATTACGACTATTACCAGCCGGAAGCCTACGTACCAACCACCGACACCTACATCGAGAAGGACGCGTCGATAAACGAAGACATCGATCGCCTCCGGCTCCGCGCGACCTCGAGCCTCATGGAGCGCGAGGACGTCGTGATCGTCGCCACTGTTTCGGCAATCTACGGACTCGGCGATCCGGTCAGCTATCGCGAGCAGATGGTGACCCTCACACGCGGTCAGCGCATCCCGCGCGATGAGATTCTCCGCTCGCTGGTGAAGATCCAGTATTCACGGAATGACGTTGCATTCGAGCGCGCGACTTTCAGAGTTCGTGGCGATACCGTCGAGATACTTCCCGCGTATGAGGAGCAGGGAGTGAGGGTGGAGATGTGGGGCGACGAAATCGAGCGCATCACCAAGATCGACCCGCTCACCGGCGAGGTGATCGCCAACCTGGACGGGGCGGCGATCTATCCCGCAAAGCATTTCGTGACGTCGCGGCCGACGATCCAGAAGGCAGTAGAGCTCATCCGCACCGAGCTCGGCGAGCGGCTGACGGAGCTTCGTTCAACCGGCAAGCTACTCGAGGCACAGCGGCTCGAGTCGCGGACGAACTTCGATATAGAGATGATGCTCGAGATCGGGACGTGCGCCGGTATCGAGAATTATTCGCGGCACCTTTCCGGACGCGCCGCGGGGGAGCGGCCGGCGTGCCTCTTCGATTATTTCCCGGAGGATTTTCTCCTGTTCGTGGACGAGTCACATGTAACGCTGCCCCAAATCGGCGGGATGTTCAACGGCGACCGCGCCCGGAAGCTGACGCTCGTCGAGTACGGATTCCGGCTTCCAAGCGCGCTCGACAATCGTCCGCTCATGTTCGACGAATTCCTGTCACTCACTCCGCGTGCGATCAGTGTGTCCGCCACGCCTGCGGAGATCGAGCTGCGTCTCTCCGAGGGAGTTGTCGTCGAGCAGATCATCCGACCCACCGGCCTCGTGGATCCGGAGATCGACGTCAGGCCGGTGCGCGGACAGGTCGACGACCTCCTGAACGAGATCCGGCTTCGCGAGCGCAAAGGCGAGCGCGTTCTCGTTACGACGCTGACGAAGCGAATGGCGGAGGACCTGACAGACTATCTCCAGCAGATGGGCATTCGCGTGCGGTATATGCACTCGGACATCGACGCCATCGAGCGGATGGAGATCGTGCGCGGTCTGCGGCTTGGCGAGTTCGATGTGCTCGTCGGAATCAACCTGCTGCGAGAAGGGCTCGACCTTCCCGAGGTGTCTCTCGTCGCTATCCTCGACGCTGATCAGGAAGGATTCCTGCGCAGCGACCGGTCCCTCATCCAGACCGTGGGGCGTGCAGCGCGCCATATCAACGGTCGCGCGATTTTCTACGCCGACAGGATCACGGGGTCGATGCAGCGCGCGATGGACGAGACCGGCCGCCGTCGAGAGACACAGCGTGCCTTTAATGCCGAGCATGGGATCGTGCCCCAGAGTGTGCTGAAGAGCGTGGAGCAGGTGCGGTTCATCACTCTCGTCGCCGACGCCCGCGTCCAGCGAGAGGCGCGTGAGCGGGAGCGGTCGAGACGGGTCGCGGAAGCAGGGTCGCCCTACGGAACGAAGGACATCGCCGCGATAATCGCCGACCTCGAGCGGGAAATGAAGGACGCGGCGGCGGCCCTGGACTTCGAGACCGCTGCCCGACTGCGTGACGAGCTTTTCGAGATTCGCGCGAAGGCGGATGGCTCACGAGCGCGCCCGCGTGGTGCGCTCGCCGGAATCCAGGCCCGGCGTTAGTGCGGGCGCAGCGACATCTTGTGCCGAAGCTCGCCGGAGGGAGCCGCCTCGTTCTCGATGAGGAAGAGATGCGCGACTGGGGGCGACATCTCGGGAGAGAGATCGTTCCACCGCTGTTGATCACGCTGACAGGCGAGCTCGGAACGGGGAAGACTTCTCTTGCCCAAGCGATCTGCGCCGGGTACGGGGTTGAGGATGCAGTGACGAGTCCAACGTTCGCACTCGTTCAGCGCTATTCCGCGCCCAAGTCCCCAGTCTATCATGTGGATCTTTACCGGCTGAAAGGGGAATCGGAATTGACGAACATCGGCTGGGAGGATCTCCTCGTAGAGCATGCGCTGGTAATCGTCGAATGGCCGGAGCGGGCGGGTACACGAATACCCGAGGATCATCTGCCCCTGGATATCGATTACGTCCCCGGCGACGCGCAGCGGCGCGTGCTGCTGGCAGGATGATCGACGGGTACACGCTGGTCATCGAGGGGGCGACGTACGCCGGAAGCGTGGCACTTCTCACGAACGGCAGTGTCGTTACGGAGCATGATCTCGCAGAGACCCGGATAACCGGAAAGCAGGGACGTCCTGAAGGAGTTCTTCCGGCGGTGGAAGACTGTCTCCAACGCGCCGGGATCGTGGTTACAGACATCGCGAGAATCGTCTGCGGCGCCGGGCCCGGTAGCTTCACAAGCTTGCGAATCGCCGCGTCGGTGGCGAAGGGGTTGGCCTCCGGTGCCGGTATCCCGCTCTTCGCGGCGCCGTCTCTGGCGCTCACCGTGGCCGCGGCTGGGCTCGGCGATGGTCGTTACATCTCGACCCTGGATGCGATGCGCGGCGAAGCCTATGCGCTCGGGGTCGAGTTATTCTCCGACGGCCGACTCACCCATGCCTCGTCCGCCAGCAGAGTCCGCGCTACCGAGTTGGAAGCACTGGCCCGACTAGCCGGGGCGAGAATCGTCGGACCCGGTCGCGAGATTGACGCACGGCCGAAAGCGGCGGGCGCGCTCGCCTTTCTGGAATCCATCGTTGCTCGCGGACCGGTGAAGCTTGGTGAATGGGAGCCGGATTACGGGCGAGCCGCAGAGGCTCAGGTACGGTGGGAAGAGCGGCACGGTCCGCTCGAGGCTGCGCAATGATTGGCAACGCACGGGAGGAAACGCTTTCGTTGAGGCGCGCATCGACCGCCGACGTTACCGAGATCGTGAGGATCGAGCGTATGTGCTTCTCCGACCCGTGGTCAGAGAAATCATTTGCGGACATGCTTGTGCATCCCGCAGCTATTTTTCTAGTTGCTTCCGACTCTGCGTCATCGACCCCTCGCGGCTATGTCCTGGCCGTTTCCGTCGCGGGGGAAGCCGAGATTCTCAACATCGCGGTCCCCGAGGCCAACCGGGGCTGCGGAATTGGAGGAAGACTTCTCGACGCCGCTATCGAGGAGATTCGTCGGAGGGGGGCGAAGCTGGTATTCCTCGAAGTGCGTGAGTCCAACAGAGCTGCGCGCGAGCTATACCGGTCGCGCGGCTTTTGTGATCTCTTCCGTCGGAACGCGTACTACAGGAATCCCGTGGAGGATGCGCTTGTCCTGTCACGAGCAATCGAATGATGATCAACCACCGGCTTCGGGTGACGCAGCCGGCTGACCGCTGGATTACAATTGCGGGCGGGAACGAGAACTCTCGCCGGGAGGAAGTGTGAGCAGGAGTCTGAACAAGGTGAGTCTGATCGGGAACCTGGGGAATGATCCCGAGGTCCGGACGACGACGGGTGGCAGCAAGGTGGCGACGTTTTCTCTCGCGACGAGCCGTTCATGGAACAGTGCCAGCGGCGAGAAGCAGGAGAAAACCGAATGGCACCGATGCGTTGTATGGAACACCAAGGGATCCGGCCTAGCCGACGTCGTGGAGAAATACTGTCACAAGGGCGACAAGCTGTACGTCGAGGGGCGAATCGAATATCGCCAGTGGCAGGACAAGGATGGCCAGACCCGGTACACCACGGAGATCAACGTCCGCGAGATGTTGATGCTCGGAGGTGGCGGTGGCGGACGTGGTGGCGACTTCGACGCCGACGTGGATCAATCGCGCAGCCGCGCACCAGCGAGAGCCGGTGGCAAGGCGTCCGCGGCCACCGAGAGCTTCGACGATTTCCCCGCCGCGCTCGAGGATCAGGACGACGACCTGCCGTTCTGACGTCGGTTTCGGGGCTAAGGCTCCGTCCGTGACGTGATTCCGAGCCGGAACGTCTACTAGACGTACCTCGCCGGGTGTTTTGCGGTCACGTGCCGCATATACCCGGCGCTCATCGCGGAGCAATGATCGGAATGCGGCATTACGAAACGACCCTCTGCGCCGGGAAACGGGTCCTGAGCGCGCTCCTGATTGTCGTCGCGGTCGGTTCGGCCGCCGGCGTTCGCTTGAACGCGCAGGAGAATCGACCCCGTCCCACGCTCACTCCGGTCGCTGCACCGGCGCCGGGCGAGGTTGTGCACGTGGTGAAAAAGGGCGACACCCTCTGGGACATCGCCAAGACGTACCTCAAAGATCCGTTCCGCTGGCCGGAAGTTTTCCGTCGGAACACCGACGTCGTCGAGAATCCACACTGGATCTATCCTGGCGAGTCGATACGCATTCCGGCGACGGAAGTGCGGCCTGACGTACTCGCTCGCATCAACACCTCGGCGGCTCCAGCCTATGAGCGAACAGTCTTCTCGACCATGCCCGGAACGCTATCCACCCGCAACACGCTCAACCGGGAGGTTCTGGGACGTGGGCACGCGGGGTCGGTTCGCTCCGGAGAAGTGGACGCTGCTCCATTCGTGGATCGTGAAGGCGGACCCAGTGGCGCCGGTCGGCTTTCGGCCGCGTACGATCGCCCGGGAATTCAGGTGCGTGCGAGCGAAATGAGATTCCATCTCGAAGATGCGGTCTTTGTCGAGCTCCCCGACGGCCGCCAGCCAAGGGTAGGCGATCGATACCTCGCCTTCGCGTACGGTCCGCTGCTCGCCGAGGGTCAGCAGGTCATGCTACCGACGGCGATCGTTCGGGTGGAGAGCTTCGTATCTGGTCAACCCACTGTCGCGCGAATAGTCCGCCAGTTCGGCGAGATTTTTCTGGACCAGTCTCTTGTTCCGTACGTACCGGCGTTGACCAACACGACTGCCGCTCCCGCTGCTGTCGCGAACGGTGCGACTGGGGAAGTGGTGTGGGTCAACAGCGACCCGGTTCTGCCGTCCATCCAGAGCTACGTGATTCTCGCGGTCCACGGCTCAGCACCGAAGCTCGGCGATCAGTTCACGCTGATAGACGATCGCGACGATCCAACCCATCCGGCTCCGCCGGTGTCGGCCGCGGTTGCGCAGGTCGTTCGCATCACGCCATTCGCGGTTACGGCGATCGTGCTCGACCATGACCAGCCGACGATCAAAGCGGGAATGCCAGTCCGTCTCACCGCACGCCTGCAGTAAGGCAGAAGCTCTGGGTCGCAATCACGTTCACAACCGCGCTCAGAGCTGAATTTTTTCTCGGCCGCACTCAAGTCCGGGGTTAGATTAGGGCGATTCGATGACTTCGATCGCCCTTCTCTTTTTTAGAGTGGAATCACCGTGCGGAGCCGCTGATTGAAGCGGGCGCTCGTCACCGGCGGCGCTGGGTTCATCGGCTCGCACGTCGCCGAGCTTCTTCTGGACAACGGTTACGAGGTCGAGATCATCGACGACCTCTCCAGCGGGAAGCGTGGAAACGCACCTTCCGCCGCCGTGCTGCATGAAACGAGCATCGTGTCGCCGGATGCTACGCGCATTATCGCCGATCGACCGTTCGACGTGATCGTGCATCTCGCTGCACAGATAGACGTGAGGAAGAGTGTCGCGGATCCGATGCTCGACGCGCGCACCAACTTGCTCGGCACGATCAACTTGCTTGAGTCCGTGCGGCGAACGGGACGCCGGCCGCGGGTTGTATTCACGTCGACGGGCGGGGCCATATACGGAGACCTGAACACACCGCCCAACAGCGAGAGCTATCCCAAGGATCCGGAGTCACCGTACGCGATATCCAAGCTGGCCGCGGAATATTATCTCGCGTATTACGACCGCATCCACCGCATCGATCACGTAGCGCTGCGCTTTGGCAATGTGTACGGACCTCGCCAGGATCCTCATGGAGAGGCGGGCGTGGTCGCCATCTTCTGCAATCGCATTCTCGAGCGCAAGCCGCTAACAGTCTACGGTGACGGCCGGCAAACGCGCGACTACGTGTACGTCGGCGACGTTGCTTCGGCCGTTCTCGCCGCAGCAGTCAATGATCTTCCTCCGGCCGAGCGACTGGATTCGCGCAGCTTCAACATCGGCACCGGAGTCGGAACATCGGTCGTCGACCTCGCTGCAATGCTTCTACGGGTGGCGGGCACTACCGGGGAGGTCATCTTCGCGCCTCGGCGTCAGGGTGAGCAGCAGGAATCTTTCCTCGATATTGGTAAGGCGAAGGCGGAGCTGGGCTGGATGCCTGAGACTTCGCTGGAGGAAGGGCTGGGAAAGACGTTCGCGTGGACTGAAGTGCAGGTGCTGGCGCAAAGCACGTGACAGACCTGTTCGCGCAGCTGGGCGCTGCCGTTCCGACCTCTCCTGCTGAGCTCATCACCAGCTCGACAGCGGCGACGAAAATCGTGCTGGTCATCCTCGCGCTGCTTTCGATTCTGAGCTGGGCATTGATGATCGCAAAGACCATCGAGTTCCGCGGCGCCGAAGAAGCATCGCTCGCCTTCGTCGATGACTTCGAGAGAACGCACACACTTGACCAGGCTGCCGCGCTGTCCAAACGTTCTTCACCGAATCCGATGCGCACTGTGTTCGAGCGGGCGCTGCGATTCATCACCGAGACAACTCCGGCCTTGTCACCGACATCGGAGCGCGCAGGCCGGCTGAGCGCGTCACAGGTCGAGGCACTCCGGCTCGTGCTGGACGCAGAGAGCGCCGCAGTGCGCGACCGCCTCGGGAGATTCGTTCCGTCGCTCGCGACGATCGGGTCAGTCAGTCCCCTCATCGGACTGCTCGGAACCGTACTCGGTGTGATCGACGCGTTCATCGGCATCGCGACCAAGGGATCGGGGAATCTCGGCGCTGTGGCGCCCGGCGTGGCTGAGGCGCTCATCGCGACTGCAGCGGCATTGGCGGTTGCCATTCCCGCCGTGTTCGGGTACAACATCCTGGCGCACCGACTCAACCGATTCGACGGCGAGCTAGAGAGCTTTGCTTCCGAGCTGATTGCCCTGATGGTGCGCGAGGGGCGCATCTAGTCGTGGCAAGGCGGCGCGGAAGGATGGTCCTCAATGCGGAGATCAACGTCGTGAGCCTGATAGACGTGATGATGCTGCTGATGGTGATCTTCATGATCACCGCTCCGATGATGCAGGGCGGCGTGGATGTTTCGCTGCCGAAAGCGGAAGCGCGTCCGCTCGAGCCGAAGAGCGGACTCGTCGTGACCGTTGACAGGCGCGGCAGCATCCACGTCGAGGACGCGGTGCTCACGTACGATGAGTTTCGCGCGAGCTTTCGCGCGCTCGCAGCTGAGCGTGGCAAGGATGGCATCTATCTGCGCGGCGATGCGGGGGTTCCCTACGGTTCGATCGTGCGCGTGCTTGCGGTGATGCGTGCGAGCGGTGTAGGAGATGTCGGGCTTGTGGCGGAGCCAGAGCAGGGCAGATAATGGCGGCGGTGGAAAATCGTCTGCGTCTCAGCGGGCCGGTCTGGATTTCGTTCCTCTTGCATGCCTCGATCGCTGCCATCGCGTTGATCGGGTTGCCACATGGCGGTGTCACTGAAGCACTTCCGCCGATCTACAAGGTGAACATCGTCGCCGCACCTCCGGGCGAGCGGGCGATCGGAGAGGTGCGTCCTCCGGATGTGGTGCCTCCTAAAACTCCGGCGAAAGCAGTTCCTGCTCCAGTTCGGCCCGAGCCGAAAGTGGCGCCATTGACGAAAGCGCCACCCGCGAAGACCGCTCCGCGGTCAACACCATCGGAAGCGCCGGCGTCGGCAGCGCCGAAATCGCCAGCGCCACGAGCGGGCGGGGGTCCGACGGGAGGAACCGGAACCGATGTAGCGACTGTCCAAACGGAGGGAATCGATTTTCCATTCCCTGGGTACCTCAACAACATCGTCCGGCAGGTGGCGCTTGCTTTCAAGCCTACTGATACCAATTCCGGTCGCCGCGCCGAAGTAATGTTTCTGATTCATCGCGACGGTTCGGTGACTAACTTTCGGTTCGTAACGAAGTCGGGGGCGTATGCCTTCGACCTGGAGGCACAGGGCGCGATCGAGGCGGCGTCCCGGTATTTCGGTCCCCTCCCAGAGGGATTCCGAGACGATGTCCTGCCAGTAGTGTTCAGCTTCGATCCACGGTTCCTCAGATGAGTCCTCGTTCATTCACGCTCCTTACGTGCGTGGGGGTTGCCGCGCTGTTTGCGAGCACGCGTGCCTGCGGGCAGGACACGACGACAACGCGGCCCGGCGTCCGCCTGGGTCTCAGCTATCCACGGGGCACGATACCGCGCGTGATCGTGATGCCGGTGGATACCACTCCCGGCGATTCCATCCGCACCATCATCGAGCGCGATCTCGATTACGGCGACAGGGTGTCTCCCATTCCCCTCGATGAGGCCACGCTACGAGGGATGGCGCCCATCGACGGAGGCGAGCCGAACTACGCGTTGTTCGCGAAGCTCGGCGCAGTCGCGATCGTCCAGGCAAGACGGACTGCTGCCGGTCTGCATGTCACTTTGTTCGACGTCGGCGCGGGTAAGCGAGCGGATTCGCGCGCTTTCGGGATGTGGAGCATTCCCCGGGTGCGCGACACCGAGGTTCGCGATTCGATTCTTGTTGCCACGACCACGCGCGAGAAAGCGATCCGTGATTCGGTCGCGCGCGTGCTGCGGACCAGAGCCGAGATCATGCGGCGACCTCCGCTCAAGAAGGACACGCGGCAACACCGATTCGTCGTGCGCGATTCGCTGCGCCGGGATTCGGCGGCGACAGCCTACGTGAAGCGTGGTCTCCAACGGTGGGAAGACGAGCGCCGAGACTCCGTCACGGCGGCTATCACGACGGTCACCGAGCGAAGACTTCGGTCGGATTCGGCGGATCGCGCGAACGCGACGCTCGCGCAGCGCATGAGCATCCACCGCGTGAGCGACGAGGTGGAATTGTGGATCACCGGCCAGCGGGGAATCGCATCGAGCCGCATCGCCTACGTTCACAACGGACTGATTCGAATTGTCGACAGTGATGGCGCCAACGACCGTGCGGTCACGAGAAGGGGTCTCGCCATGTCACCGGCCTGGCATCCGTTGGGCCGGAAGCTCGTGTTCTCCCGATTCGTAGACGGTGGCACGCAGATCGAGGAGTTGGACATCGCGAGCGGACGGACGCACGTGATTAGCGCTGCAGGACTCAACATCACTCCGGTCTATTCGCACGACGGCCGCTACGTCGTGTACTCGAACGGCAGCGAGGCGGGTACCGATCTGATGATGGTAGGCGCTGATTCCGGCTCGCTCCCTCAGCGTTTGACATTCGGTCGCGGCAGTGACAATGCGTCACCATCGTTCAGTCCCGACGGCAGGCAGATCGCGTTCATCTCGGCGCGCTCGGGGTTTCCGCAGATCTATTCGATGGACGCGGATGGGACGAACGTGCAGCTGTTGACCCCGTTCACGCCTGGCGTGCGGAGCTATCGTACCGCGCCGGATTGGTCGCCCGATGGGCGTGCGGTCGCGTACGAGCAGCAAAACGGCGATTTTCAGGTCTGGATGATCAATCTCCGCGATCGGGAGCCGCGTCGTTTGACCAGCGAGGGAGAGAACGAAGGTCCGTCGTGGGCACCAGATGGACGTCATCTCTCGATCTCGTCGACTCGCGGCGGATCCAAACAAATATGGGTTCTCGACACGGAATCGGGTCGTTTTCGGCAGGTTACGTTCAACGCCGGAGCGCGGCTTTCGGCATGGTCTCCCGTTCTTCAGCCCGGCCAGTGATGCAGCGTCAATCCACCACCACCCCTTCAATGACGACACTCGCACGCGCCGTTGCATTCTCGATCCTTGCGGCAGCCGCAATAGCGGGCTGCTCACGGAAACCCAGGACAAGACCTACGCCGGCGAGAATCAACGCCGACAGCCTTCTTCGCGAGCAGACCCGGCGCGATTCAATTGCGCGGGCGGAGGCCGCTGCCAGAGCTGCGGCTGCTGCACCGACTGTTGCTGCAAACGCTGGGGCTCCAACCAACGCTCCCTTGACCAGCAGCGAGCGGACGGTGGTTGGCGCCACCATATACTTCGACCTCGATGAATCGGTGCTCACCGAAGAGTCGCGCACCGCACTCGAGGCAAAGGCGCCGGTGCTGATCCGTCATCCGCGCATGCACGTGCGGATCGTCGGCCACTGCGACGCTCGTGGCTCCGACGAGTACAACCTCGCCCTGGGGCTGAGGCGTGCCGCAGAGACAAAGCGGTATCTCGCCGCGCTCGGCGTTGACGAGTCGAGGATGGAGATCGTGACGATGGGCGAGGAGCGTCCGGCGGTGCAGGGAAACACCGAGGAGGCGTATGCCCTCAATCGACGCGCCGAGTTCGAGGTGCTGACCGGAGGATGAACTACGACTGCGAACTGCGGACTCAACGCGGATCGATTTCGAGACGGTCGTTCCGGGGATTCTTGATGGTCCAAGCGTTTGCTGTTTCGGGCACCGCGTGCATGGCAACGCGCACCGACATCGACCAGCTCCGTGACGAGGTGAACACCGTTCGTGCTGAAACCGCGTCCGCGGATTCGCTTCGCGCCGTGCAGCTCGTACAGGTCCTGGCTGCGATTCGCTCGATGAACGATTCGCTTGTCGCACTTGGGACGCGTGTCAACCGCGTTCGCGCGGAGTCGGAGGGCGCCTTGCGAGAGGTTCGCCGGGGAATTCTGCAGATGCAGGACGTGGCGGGTCAGAGCCAGCAGCGGCTGCAGGAGATGCGAGCCGCGGTGGAGGAACGGGGGAGGACGCGCGCACCAGCGTCCGCGCCGATCAGTGGGGCCGATACCTCCACCGCCCGCCCGGACAGCGCAGCAGTCGATAGCGGGCCCGGCCCGAATCAACTCTTCCAGATGGGTCGCGATCAGCTCACTCGTGGCGCCAACTCGGTGGCGCGGTCGGTGTTCGCCGATCTGCTGTCACGATACCCGCAGTCCGAGCTGGTCGCGGATGCCCAGTTCTATATCGCCGAGACGTACGCTGCAGAAGGAAAGGTGGCGGCAGCTGATTCCGCCTATGCTGCGGTGTTGGCGAATTATCCGACGTCGCCCCGCGCTGCGACGGCGCTGTACAAGCGCGGCGTCGCTCAGCAGGGAGCGGGCCGGAAAACCACGGCGCGCCGGCTATTCAACGAGTTAATAGAAAAGTTTCCGGATTCGGACGAAGCAGCGCTCGCTCGCGAGCGCCTGCGCGCAATGTCATAAGGGAGAGCTGGCCTCTTGGCGAGGACCCCCGCCGACACAGAGATGCCCTTCCTCGATCACCTCGAGGAGCTGAGGCACCGGCTATTCTGGATTGCGGGTGCGATCGTGGTCGGAATCGTGGTTTCGTTCATTTTCCTGTCGCAGAAGCGACTCGACCTCGTCGGCGTTCTGGCGGAACCGATCAAGCCGTACTTGAGCGGAAAGAGTCTCGTTTATACGCACCCTGGCACGTCGTTCAAGATCATTCTGAATGCATCGGTGATCACGGGTCTTCTGCTCGCGACGCCCGTGATCGGATATCAGCTCTGGGGCTTCTTCGCTCCGGCCCTTCACCCGCACGAGAAGCGCATCATCGTTCCGGTGCTGTTCGGGATGCTGGGTCTCTTCCTGGCGGGAGTCGCGCTCTGTTTCTTCGTGGTGCTGCCGTTCACTCTGCGCTTTTTTCACGGATTCGAATCGGCGACGCTGACGCCAATGATCGAAGCGACACAATACTTCGGCTTCGCTTTCAGCATGATGCTCGCATTCGGAATCGCATTCGAGCTACCGATCGCAATAATGCTGCTATCCGCGCTCGGAATACTGTCGCCATCATTCCTCACGAGGTACAGGCGTCATGCTATCGTGGTGTGTGTCGTCGCCGCCGCCTTCATCACTCCCGACGCGAGCCCGACGACGCTGTTCGCTCTGGCCGGTCCGCTTTACTTCCTTTTCGAGTTGGGTGTCGCACTGTCCTTCATGGTGACGCGTCGGCGGCGCAAGCGACAAATAGAAGCGGCGCTCGAGGAGCAGCGCGAGCGGGAGACTCGCCCTGCCGCTGATGCGATAGCTCGTCGCGAGCCAAGGCGACTCGGGGTTAACGCTTGAAGTACCGGTCGTTCGCAGTTGTCTTCGTCACGCTGTTCGCGTTCAACGCCGGCGCGCAGGTTGTCAGACCATCGGTGCGAGGTCCGGCGGTCAGTCGTGACACGACGACTGATTCAACCTCAACCGACTCGACCAAGAACAAGCAGCTCATCAAGTGGATCGAGCCGGACTCGATGACGAGCGCCCTTCTCAACCGTGAAGGGTATTCCGCAACACGGTATCAGGGCGTTCGGGTGACGTTCGACGCCAAGGCGAGAACGTTGTTCCTTGAAGGAGATCCGGCCGGTGTCGGTCGCGGCGTAACGCTTCTCGTCGGCGACACGATCATCTACAACGATTCCACGAAGCTCGTCGTGGCACGCGGCGATACGCTTATCCTCAGGGATCCGACGCAGGGCTCAGCCGACGTCATCGCGCTCCGGGAGATGAGGTACAACGTCGAGGCGAAGCGTGGGAGCGTAAACAACATCAGCACCGCGCTCGAGAGCGGCGAGCGCTGGTTCGTATCCGGGTCGAAGGCGGGGTTCGTTTCCGACACGACGCGGGGAGCGCAGACCGCCTTTTTCGTTCGCAACGGCTCCATCACTAGCTGCGACGACTCGATTCCCGACTATCACTTCCAGTCGAAGCAGATCAAGCTTATCTCGAAGAACCTGCTGGTTGCTCGACCGGCAGTGCTTTACATCGGTGACGTGCCGGTGATGTGGCTCCCGTTCATCTTCCAGGACATGCGAGCGGGGAGACGCAGCGGTATCCTCACGCCGCGGTTTGGCTTGAGCGAGCTGTTCCGCAACAGCCCTTCGTACCGCCGACACATGGAGAACCTCGGTTACTATATCGCCTTCAACGATTACCTGGATTTTCAGGCGTCGCTCGACTGGCGTAGCGGGTCGAACTCTAGCTCGAACGATCCTGGGTGGGTCCGTCTTAACGGGGAATGGCGTTATCGCTGGCTCAACCGATTTCTCACCGGCAGATTCGCTGTCTCACATCTGGCTCAGCGCGACGGAACGACGAACACTGCTTATTCCTGGGGCCACCAGCAGGATTTCTCCCAGACGACGCATCTGACAACGAACATCAACTACGTTACCAACACCACCGTTCAGCGACGGACGACGTTCGATCCGCGGCAGGTGCTGGCGACGATTCAGAGTCAGGTCAACTACCAGCAGAAATTCGGGCCCGCCAACGTCAGCATCGGCGGCAGTCGCCGACAATACTCGGGCCGTACAGAGGTCTCCCAGGATTTTCCGAACTTCAGCCTCACCACTCCGACGCTGTCACTCGGGCGGTTCCTGGAATGGACCCCGTCTCTCAACATTCAGAATACGGAGCAGCTGAAGGTTGATCAGAACGGCGAGTTCGCGTTCCGCTTCTTCGAGCGGAATGGACTGCGAGACAGCACACGGGCGAAGGCGAACTCTAGGTCGAGCAACCTGTCCTTCCAGACGCCGCTCAAGATCTTCGGCTTTCTACTGAGTAATTCCGTTCGGGTGTCCGAACGCGAGAACAACGCTCCGGTGAGAATTCCCATCATCGATCAGAACGACCCATCACACACTAACGACCGGGTTTTTTCGCGGACATTCAGCACGGAAGTGGACTGGCAGTCTTCGTTCTCGCTACCGCCGCTTTTCTCGAGCTCGCTCAAGCTGTCGCCGAACATCCAGATGTCGAACGTCGATCCTCACGCGTACTGGGTTCGCACCGAGCAGACGGGTGGACGTTACGTTCATCAGTCGAAGCGATTCAGCTATGGCGCAAGTGCATCGCCGGCGATTTTCGGATTGTTCCCCGGGATCGGACCCGTCGCACGCTTCCGTCACTCGATTACGCCGACTATTTCCTGGAGCTATTCGCCAGGAGCGAAGGTCAACAAGGAGTTTCTGGGGGCGCTCAACATCAATCCGACCACCTACCTCGGATCACTTCCACAGCATCAGGTGTCGCTCGGGCTGGCCCAGGCGCTGGAAGCCAAGCTCAAGTCAAAGGACACGACCGGTACTGAAGAAGGGAAAAAAATGAAGGTGCTCGGCGTCAACTTCACGACGCTCACCTATGACTTCGAACGAAAGAAAGCGACCGGGCACTCCGGCTTCACAACCGACAATTTCGGATACGATCTGTCGTCCGACCTCCTGCCGGGATTCCGGCTTGGAGTTCAATACTCACTGTTCAAGGGAAACGTTCTGAGCGACACGGCGAGATTCAAGCCCTTCAGGACGGGGCTGGATGCCTCGTTCTCTTTCAACGGACAGTCGGGCATCTTCGCGGCGCTCTCACGGATCTTCGGGAAGGCGGTGACGCAGAGCACCCCGCAGATCGAGCGGATCGAGCCGTCGGCGGAGGACGCACTGGCGCAGAGAGTCGCGTCAACGCCCGTGGCCGGAAGCTCGACGCGCAATCGACAGTATGCTCTACCATCGACTCAGGGATGGCAGGCTTCGTTCACCTTCAGCTCGTCGCGCCAGCGGCCGATTGCGGGCGGTACCGTGATCGAAGAGGATCCGACGGCGCTGTGTCGTCCATACATCGACAACCCGATCTCCTACGATCTCTGTCTCGAGACTCAGCGGACGAATCCCACGGGTGCAGTCCCGATCGAGCGCCTGACGGCTGGCGTGCCGATCATCCATCAGCCATCCCGCGAGAATCTCCAATCCCAGATGTCCTTTCACATCACACCCAAGTGGTCGGCGTCGTGGGGGACCACCTACGACTTCCGGGCGCGCCAGTTCGCATCGCATCAGGTGACGCTCCAGCGCGAGCTTCACGACTGGCGGTCAGTATTCGCCTTTACGCGTAGCCCCAACGGAAACTTCGCGTTCAGCTTCTTTATCGCGCTGAACGCGCAGCCGGATATCAAGTTCGACTACGACAAGGCCACGTATAGTCAGTCCGGGAGGTAACGTGCATTCCGCGCAACGCGGAGACCTGGGACAGGCCGTCGCAGTGAGATCCGTCCTGCACCTGACCAACGGCGATTCCGCAGTACGTCCGATCGAGGAATTGGGAATCGGCGGTGAAGTGATTCCCTGGCGTGACGTGCTTCACGATGGACCGGTGCCGCCGAATCTTTCGCTGAGGGATCTGAGTCGTGTACGCGCTGAATATCTCGCCAGCGAGGGGTTTGGCAATGCAGCGGATCTCGCTAGGGAGTTCGCCGACCGCGACGCGGCGATCGCGCGTGCGACCGATCACGACCTGGTTGTGCTCTGGTTCGAGTGGGACCTGTGCGACCAGCTGCAGCTGATTCAGATTCTCGATCAGCTCGCCTCGATAGACGATGAGGAATTGCGGGAAGCAGGAACTTCGCTGGAGATGGTATCCGTCGCGGGCTATCTCGGTGCAACGGCGTACGACCGGTTTCCCGTGTTGTGGGAAGAGCGTGAGCCGGTCACGCGCGAAATGCTGGACACAGGAAGAGTCGCGTGGGGCGCGGTGAGATCTTCGGATCCGTCGGCGGTGGCTGAGCTGATGGAAACTGGAACCGAGTCGCTTCCGTTCCTTGCGGGCGCTCTGGAGCGGTTCCTCGAGGAGCTGCCGTCGGCGGAGAACGGTTTGTCACGCTGCGAACAGCAGCTGCTGGAAGCCATAGCCGGAAGGCCGCGAAGCTTTACCGAGGCGTTCCAGATCGCGGCTCGTCGCGAGGAGCGCGTGTTCTGTGGAGACGCAAGCGCGGCCAGGTACCTCGAGCGGCTTGGTAGTGGCGAAGAGCCGCTCGTTCTCTTCCCCACGGGCGAGCGCGTCCGAGCTCCTCGGAGAGAAGCTGATTCCGCGGCATTCAGAAACACGGAGATTTCGCTCACTGAGGCGGGCCGCGCAGTGCTGTCAGGCGAGCGTGACTGGATCGAAATGGGCGGTGCCGATCGCTGGTTGGGCGGAATGCACCTCGAGGGACGCCATGCGGCTTGGCGGTGGGATCGCGACCGGCGGTCGCTGGTATTCGCCGAGTGAGACAAGCGGCCGACGAGGTGCAGCTCGACGGGAACTCGCTGACGCTGAATCAAGTCAGCTCCGTCGCAACCGTCGGCACGAAGGTACAGCTCTCTGCAGCAGCCCGCTCGAGGATGGAGCGCACGAGGGACGTCGTGATGCGGATCGTCGAGAGCGGCGACGTCGTCTACGGCGTGTCGACTGGATTCGGGAAACTGTCCGAGGTCGCCATTCCTCGCGAGCGGCTCGCGGAGCTTCAGGTGAATCTCGTCAGGAGCCACTCCGCGGGAGTCGGACCGCTCCTTCCTGAAGCCGAAGTTCGCGCGATGATGCTGCTTCGCGCGAATGTGCTCGCGAAAGGCTATTCCGGCGCGAGGCCGGAGCTCGTCGATCTGATCGCCGGCATGCTCAACGCCGGTGTCTATCCGCCGATCCATGAACAGGGAAGCGTCGGCGCGAGCGGTGACCTGGCACCTCTCGCTGCACTGGGTCTGGCGCTGATCGGCGAAGGCGAGCTCTTTCGCGGGCGAATCGGAACAACGCCGACCGGTTCCGGTGTTGCGGATCCGACCTTCTCCAACGGATCAGGAGCTCCCGCAGGGGACGTTCTCGCCGAGCATGGCCTGCAACCAGCGAAGCTCGAGCCGAAGGAGGGCATAACGCTTCTCAACGGCACGCAGGCTCACACCGCGGTTGCCGCGCTCGCCGTTCCTGCGGCTCTTCGAGTGTGGCGAGCCGCGCATGTCGCGGGCGCGATGTCGCTGGAAGCGCTGCTTGGTACTCCGGTCGCGTTCGACCCGCGAATCCACGATGCTCGCGGTCAGACTGGACAGTCGCGTTCCGCGGCGCTCCTGCGCGCACTTCTCGCTGAGAGCGAGCTCAGGGAATCCCATCGTCATGGGGATCCGCGGGTTCAGGACGCCTACGCCCTTCGCTGCATGCCGCAGGTGCATGGCCCCGTCGGCGATGCGCTGGACTGGATCGAACAGATCGTTACCCGCGAGATCAACGCCGCTACCGACAACCCGCTCGTTTTCGAAAACGGAGAGACGCTGAGCGGCGGAAACTTCCACGGGCAGGCAGTGGCGATGGCGCTCGACTTCTTGACGATTGCCCTCACCAACCTGGCGACGATCGCCGAGCGGCGGATCGACAGGCTCGTTCACCCGGATTTCAATCAGGGGCTGCCGGCGTTCCTCAGCCGTGATCCTGGCGTGCATTCCGGATTCATGATGGCGCAGGTTACCGCCGCTGCGCTGGCCAGTGAGTGCAAGGTCCTTTCACATCCGGCCAGCGTGGATACGATCCCCACGGACGGAAGCCGCGAAGACGTGGTACCCATGGCGATGGGTGCGGCGTGGAAGGCACGCAGAGTGCTCCAGAATGTCCGCAACGTGATTGCCATCGAGTTGATGTGCGCCGCACAAGCGTTGGATTATCGGTCGCCGCTCAAGCCCGGGCTCGGCGTCCGTCGCGCGCACGCGACAGTCAGGTCGATCGTTCCGACGCTGGATGGAGATCGCGTCCTGACGCCGGATATCGAGGCGCTTTCCCGCGCTGTTGCCGATGGCCTCTTCGAGCGGCGGGAAGAATGACGAATGTAATTGCGGGGCGACCGTCCGTTGATCCGGCATCCGCTGCTCAATCACGGAATCAGGTTCGCGCGCCGCGCGGAACGAAGCTCTCCTGCCGCGGCTGGCAGCAGGAGGCGGCCCTCAGGATGCTGATGAACAATCTGGATCCCGAAGTGGCGGAACGACCATCCGAGCTCGTGGTGTACGGCGGAACGGGGAAGGCGGCGCGGAGCTGGGAGGCGTTCGATGCGATCGTGCAGGCACTGCGCGAGCTCGCGGATGATGAGACGCTCATCGTTCAGAGTGGGAAGCCTGTAGCGGTCTTCCGTACTCACGCCTCGTCGCCGCGAGTGTTGATCGCGAACAGCAACCTCGTTGGCAGATGGGCGACATGGGAGAATTTCCGCGAGCTGGAGCGGCTCGGCCTCATCATGTACGGCCAGATGACCGCGGGATCCTGGATCTACATCGGATCGCAGGGAATTCTGCAGGGGACTTACGAGACTTTCGGCTCGGTTGCGCGGCGACACTTCGACGGATCCCTCGCCGGTCGCCTCATTCTCACGGCCGGTCTGGGCGGCATGGGAGGAGCGCAGACACTGGCTGGAACAATGAACGGAGCCACCGTTCTGGCGATTGAAGTGGACGAAGCGCGGATCGATAAGCGAATCGCGACGCGATATTGCGACCGCAAGACCTCCGATATCGACGAGGCGCTGGATTGGGCATTGGCGGCAAAGGACGCAAGGGAGCCGATCTCCATCGGGCTGTTGGGAAACGCCGCTGACGTTCTACCTCAGCTAGCTGCGCGCCGGATCGTCCCTGATGTGCTTACCGACCAGACGAGCGCGCACGACATGCTCAATGGCTACATACCCGCTGGGATGCCGCTGAACGAAGCGCTCGCGCTGCGCGCCGCAGACCCCGCACGCTACGTCGAGCTGTCGACGGCGTCCGCTGTCGTTCACGTCGAGGCGATGCTGGAGCTTCAGGGGATGGGCGCCGTCACGTTCGATTATGGAAACAACATCCGCACTGTCGCCCGCGACGCGGGTGTCACGCGCGCCTTCGACATTCCGGGATTCGTTCCCGAATACATTCGGCCGCTCTTCTGCGAGGGAAAAGGCCCGTTCAGATGGGTCGCGCTTTCCGGCGATGCGCGAGACATCGCCCGTACCGACGACCTTGTGCTCGAGCTGTTCCCGCACGACGAGCACTTGCGGCGGTGGATCACGCTGGCTCGCGAGCGGGTCAGCTTTCAGGGTCTCCCGGCGCGGATCTGCTGGCTCGGCCAAGGAGAGCGTGCGCGGTTCGGAATTGCGCTCAACGACCTGGTCGCATCGGGAGAGATCACCGCCCCGATCGTCATTGGGCGCGACCATCTGGACACCGGTAGCGTCGCGTCGCCATTCCGCGAGACCGAGGCGATGCGCGACGGGAGCGATGCCATCGCCGACTGGCCAATTCTCAACGCCATGCTCAATGTCGCGAGCGGCGCATCGTGGGTGTCGTTCCATCACGGCGGCGGCGTCGGCATCGGAAACTCGCTGCACGCCGGTCAGGTGATTGTCGCTGACGGAACGCCGGAGATGCGACTCCGCCTCGAGCGCGTACTGACAAACGATCCCGGTATCGGTGTCGCGCGCCATGCGGATGCCGGCTACGAGACGGCAATCGCGACGGCCGCTGCGCACGGTATCAAGATTCCGCTGCAGTCCTGACTTGCTTTCCAGCAAATTCAAGCCGTGGCACGTTCCAGTCTTTCTGGCAAAGTACGCATATTTGTCGGCCACGCGCCGTCCGGTTCTGGTGCACTTCGAAGTAACGCTACGCTGCAACGCCCGCTGCGGGTTCTGCGATTACTGGAAGACCGACCCGTCCACTCGCTCGAGCGAGCTCAAGAGCTTTTCCGACGCCGCGCGGTTCTTCAATCCGATGATGATCACCTACACGGGCGGAGAGCCGACGCTGAGACGCGACCTGGAAGACATCGTCGCGGCGGTGGATGGCGCGGTGCGAATCCAGTACTCCACGCTGATAACGCACGGCGGCATGCTCACCGCGGAGCGAGCCAAGTCTCTCTGGGATGCAGGCATCCATCAGTTCAACATCTCGCTCGACTTTCTCGACGAGCGACACGACCGGGCGAGAGGAATTCCGGGCCTTACGGTGAAGATCTTCGACGTCATCGACAGAATGCGCGCGATGGGGATTGACAGCATTCGCTTCAATACGGTCATCAAGGATTCGAATCTCGATCAGCTGATGCCGATTGTGCGCCGGGCGGCCGAGCTCGGATGCGGGGTGAACTTCAGCACCTACTCGGACGCAAAAAACGGAACGACCGACGGCCTCATCGGCGCCGGTCGCATAGCAGAGCTGGAGGCTGTTACCGCCGAGCTCCTCGCATACAAGCGGAGACGGCGCGGTGTGATTACGAATTCCGATTATTATCTCGAGCAGCTTCCACGGTACGTTAGAGGCGAAATGTCCGAGCCCTGCCGATCGGGAATTCGAACGATTCACATCGATCCATCGGGGCGCGTCAAGCGCTGCCCCGATTTCCCGGCTGATTTTCATTGGCGTGACTTCCGCAAATACAAGCCGATCGACTGCAACGCCTGTTATTATGCCTGCCGCGGCGAAGCACAGGCGCCCATTCGGCTGTCGCGCATCCGTGACGTGATGGCGTGAGGACGACCGCCGAAACAGAACTCCTCTTCGTAGACGCGCGGCAGGTCGTCACCTGCGCTGGTCCAGCCACCGCTCGGCATGGCTCGGCGATGGGAGACGCTGGTGTGCTGACGCAAGCCGCCGTTGCAGTGCGTGGCGCGACCGTCGCCGCGGTCGGATCTCAGGTACTCCTCGAGCGCGAATTCGCCAGTGCAGATCGCGTGGATTGCTCAGGCTGCGTAATCACTCCCGGGCTCGTTGATTCTCATACCCACTCTGTATTCGGCCGCGCACGCTACGAAGAGCAGGAGATGCGCGCCGCTGGTGTCGGATATCTCGAGATCGCCAGCCGCGGCGGCGGCATTCATTCGTCGGTGCGCGACCTCAGGTCGCGAGACGAAGACGAGCTGTTCGCGCTCGCAGTTTCGCGGGTGGCGCGACTTGCCTCTTATGGATCCACTACCATCGAGGTGAAATCGGGATACGGACTCACCGTCGCAGACGAGATCAAATCGCTGCGAGTCGTGGCGCGGCTCGCACATGCGCTTCCCGTCCGCATTATTTCGACGTGGCTCGGCGCGCACGAGATTCCCCTCGAATTCCGGGACACCGCTCGGAGTCGCGAGGAATACGTGAGCGTCGTTGTAGAAGAGATGCTTCCGGAGGTAGTGCGCCTCGAACTCGCACAATTCGCCGATGTCTTCTGCGAGCCGGGTGTCTTCACAGTCAAAGAAACGAGAAGGATTCTCTCCGCGGCTAAGGCGAGCGGGCTTGGCTTGAGGCTGCACGCCGACGAGCTGGAGGCAAGCGGAGGTGCAGAGCTCGCGGCCGAGCTCGGCGCCGCGTCCGCCGATCACCTCGTCGCGATCTCCGATATCGGCATCGAGGCAATCGCGCGATCGGAGACAGTGGCCACGCTGCTTCCCGGGACCATGCTCTTTCTCGGGCGCGCCCGGCAGGCGCCGGCACGGCGCCTCATCGACGCAGGGGCGGCAGTGGCGTTGGCGACCGATTTCAACCCCGGAACCTCTCCCACCGTCAATCTTCCCTTGATTCTGACCCTCGGAGTCAGCTCTTTGAGAATGACGACGGCGGAGGTAATCGTGGCGGCTACCGTCAACGCCGCGGCGGCCTTAGGGCTCGCCGGCACGACCGGTCAGCTGTCGCCGGGCTTCGACGCTGACGTGGCAATCTTCGAGGTCGACGATTACCGGGAGATACCGTATTGGTATGGTGATCGTCGTTGTACAGGTACCTGGGCCCGGGGAAAGGCCTGTCACCCCTGGGCCCCTCCCGATAACTTGCATGCCTCGCGGTAGGTCGCGCCGAAGGCGTGCGCGCGAGCCACGCGAAGAGAGTCGATGTCGAATATCGCCAAGCTGAAGCAGAAAGCCTCGGAGTTCGAGCAAAAAAAGCAGTACGAGAAGGCACTCGAGCTCTACGAGCAGGTGCTCAACTTCACGCGATCGGGCGACGAAGACAGGGACGTCGCGCTCTACAATCGCGTCGGCGACCTGCATTTCCGGCTCGGCAACAGCGAGCAGGCGATTCATTACTACGAGAAGGCGACCGACCTCTACGCGGAAGGCGGCTTCTTCAACAATGCGATTGCGCTCTGCAACAAGATCCTGCGGTATTCTCCAGGCCGGAGTACCGCCTATTACAAGCTCGGACTGATCAGCGCGAAGAAGGGGTTCAACAGCGACGCGAAGCAGAATTTCCTCGAATACGCCGATCGGATGCAAAAAGTCGGCAAGATGGATGAGGCTTTCCGCGCACTGAAGGAATTCGCTGATCTCTGTCCCGGGCAGGACGACGTCCGACTGATGCTCGCCGACCAGCTCTCGCGCGCCGATCGCAAGGAAGAAGCGCTCGAGCAGCTCCAGCTTCTCTACCACACTCTCGACAGCGAGGGACGCTCAACGGAAGCGGCGGCCGCGGTGGAACGAATGAAGGCAATCGATCCGTCCTTCACGCCGCAGCGGAGCACGAAGCCCCGGAGTCGGAAGAGCGATGGGCTCGTATTTCTCGATCTTGGCTACGACACAGACGTCACGCCGGCCGTTGAGGACAATGCCGATGAGGAGGACGAAAGGCCCCTCGCGGTCTCGACGATGTCTCCCGACGCAGCGTCGCGGACACCCGAGACGCGCGACGTGGCAAGCAGGGACGCAGCAGACGACCGGATCGTAAGCGGCAGCTCGATAGGTGATATTTCCGTCGAAACTCATCAGCACCAGCTCACACCGATCGAGTTGGCACCACTCATCGATGCGCCGACCGGCGGCCATTACGTAGTGGATCAAGCTAAGCTCGGAGTCGAACCCGGCTCGTCGGCGGATGCGGTCGTCCCAACGCTCCATGAAGCTTCACTGAGCGATCCGCTCGCTGGGCTCGACGTCATCGAGGAGCCGATCGGCAATGACGATGTGGAGCGCACCGAACGGGCTGCCGCCATCGATCAGTCCCAGGACGTGGTCGCGTCAACCAGCGATACGGCAGAGTCCGGCGATGACTTCGTTGATCTCGGCGAGTGGTTGACGCGCACGCGGACTCCTCAGTCGACGCGGATGATCGCGCATGACGAGGAGCCGGAGAACAATGAGCAGAAGGATTTCTCGGAGATGCTCGAGAAGTTCAAGGAAGGCGTTGCTCAGAGTGTCGACATCGAGGATTTCGCGAGCCACTACGATCTGGGCGTGGCGTTTGGCGAGATGGGCTTAATCGATGAGGCAATCTCGGCGTTTCAGAAAGCGCTCCGTGGGCCGGGCCAGCGAATCCGCGCGTCCGAGGCTCTCGGCGAATGCTTCATCGACAAGGGTGAGCCCGCTGTTGCGGTTACCGTGCTCGAGCGCGTTCTTCGCGATCCCGCGTTCGATGACGAGAAGCTCATCGGAGTCCTCTACCTCATGGGAAGAGCTTCAGAGTCACTCGGCAGACAGCCGGAAGCTGCGTCGTACTATCAGCGGGTCTTTGCGGTTGACATCGGATTCCGGGACGTCGCGGAAAGAATGAACGGTCTCACCCAGGCCGCTGGATGACACCATCCGGATCCGCCGCGCCGCCGCGCGCGAGCGAGGTCCTTCGTACGGCACCGGCTCTGCAAAGAATTCAGGAGCCGATAAGAGAGCGCCTGGACGCGGTGAGCGCCGAAATGCTCGAGGCTGTGTCAAACGATGCTCCGCTCGTCGCACGCATGAGCGGCCACCTCATGGCGATGCGCGGAAAGATGTTTCGTCCGACGCTGCTCCTCCTCGCCAGCGCAATAGAGAATCGCCCGGACGCACGCGGAGTGAACCTCGCAGCGGCCGTCGAGCTGGTTCATCTTGCCACGCTCGTCCACGACGACGCCGTGGATCATTCCGTGTTGCGACGCGGAATGCCGACGTTGAATTCGCTCTTCACTCACCAGATATCGGTGATCATGGGCGACTTCCTGTATTCGATTGCGCTGGAAAGGCTCGTCGGCCTCGCGGATCTGGACGCTCTTCGCGTTCTCGTGCGTGCATCCACGGAGATGACCATCGGCGAGATGCGACAGCTCGCCGTGAGCGATCAGCTCGCGTTCGGGGAAGACGACTACTACGCGCTGATTCGCGCCAAAACGGCCTCGCTGATGTCGGCAGCCTGCGAGATCGGTGCTCTCGCTGGAGCGCCCGCCCATGCCAAAGCGCTCGCGCGCTACGGAGCCGCGCTGGGAATGGCTTTCCAGATAGTCGACGATCTCATCGACTATACCGAAGCTTCCGCGACGACGGGCAAGCCCACTGGTCAGGACCTCCGTGAGCACAAAGCTACGCTTCCTCTCATTGCTGCCCTGCGGGAGATGCCGCCTGCAGCGAGGAGGGAGGTAGTGAGCTTGTTCACTTCCGCCGCGCCGTCTGACGAGCAGGTGGGACGCGTGATCGAGCTCACTGGCGCTCATGGCGGACTGGAGTACGCCCGGCTCCGTTGCGGCGAGTACGCGCTTGAGGCCGAGCACGCCCTCGACGACCTGCCGGAAACGGTGGCGCGAACGGCGCTCATCGACTCTATTTCGTATGTAATGGAGCGACACGCGTAGGTGCCTCCTCGTGGTGCGGCAAGGCGCGGCCCGCTGTTCCACGGCGTGGTGCTGGCGAGTGGCTTCATCGCCGGAGGACTTCTAACGCAGGTCGCGCGGAAGTTTCTTCCGCCCGGAGCGGCGAAGGAATTCTTCACCACCGGCGTCACCCCATCCATCGGACCGTTCCCGGTGGACCTCGTGATACTAAAATTCGCGCTCGGCCCGGTGGCGGTGGACGTAGCGTTACTCAGTCTGGTGGGTGTCTTGATAGCTTATCTGATAGCCCGCTCGCTCTTCTAGGAGGTACACACAATGTTCGGCAACCTCGGTTTTCCCGAGATTCTCATTATCATGGTCATCGTGCTGCTGCTCTTCGGGGCGAAGCGCATTCCCGAGATAGCCGGCTCGATGGGGAAGGGGATTCGGGAGTTCAAAAAAAACATCAACGACGCCACGCGCGAGATCGAGTCTGATGCGCCTCGGTACGAGCCGAGGCTGAGCCCCGCAGAGCTCGAGCGCCAGCGCACAGAGCAGAAGGAATCCGAGCCCGTAGAGCCGAAGCGGCTAATGTAAGAAAGGGCCGCGCGACCGCGGCCCTTTCCAATTCGGTTTTTTCGGTCGGTGCCTACTGTGTCAGGCTACGATTGGCTGCCTCGATCTCCTTCCTGCGGTCAACGATCTTCGCCGATTCGCGAAGATTGGTGAGGAATTCCCGAACCCGCTGCTCCCGCAGGGAGTTGAGCACCTGAGCCCGCTGCGCCGCTTTCTGCTTTTCCCACGCTGCCTTGTCGCTCAGAACTCGCTGATCGACGCGCTCGACGAAGATCGCGTCGTGCGTGCGAATCGGAGCGCTGATCCCGTCAATCGGCAGAGAGAATGCGGCTCCGATGGCTTCGTTCAGCCGGCCGAGTCCTTCGGCTCCGCTGATGCGCGTGAATGGAGTGCTGCGCGTGACGGACATGCCTTTCGCCGCTGCAGCCTGCTCCAGTCCTGATTTAGCCGCCGCAGATGCGAGCTCAAGTGCGCGAGGCATTAGCCGCTCAAGTTTTTTCTGCTGTGCCAGTATCGGCTTGATCTCAGGTGTTGCCTGCTCAAGCGACGGAATGCCACCGGGAGTGAGGGACTCGAGTCTTCCGATGTAGTATCCGTCTTCCGCGTCGAACAGCTCGCTTGTCTCTCCCGGTTTCGCTCCGCCAAACGCCCATGGCCCCACGCTGGGGATGAACTTGCTATCGATTACAAGAGCGTCGGTCTCGACAACCGTTCCCCGCTTGACGGTGAGGCCGAGCTTTCGCCCCGCCTCCTCCAACTTGCCTGGCTTGTCGCTTGAGGCGGCGATACGCGCGAGCTCATCAGCCCTGCGGTCGGTTGCCGTCGCTGCGGAATCGCTTTGCTGTATCCGGAGGAGAATATGCCGGACAGCTATCGTATCACCCTTCCTTTCATCGGCCTTGATGAGGTGATAGCCGAACGGCGTCAACACCGGCTGTGAAAGCTCGCCAACCTTGAGTGCGTACATCGCGTTCTCGAACGGAGGGACGAAACGGCCCTTCGTTCCCTTTCCCAGTGATCCGCCCTGGGCCGCAGAAACCGAATCGGCCGACTCTGCCTTCGCTACGTCCTCGAACTTCTCTCCACGCGCGATGCGATCACGGATTGCGACCAGGCGCGCGCGAGTCGCCGCGCTGTCGGCCGCGGTCGGCGTGCGCGGAATCATCACGACCGAAATTACTGCTCGCGCCGGACGCTCGAAATCTTTCTTGTTCTTCTCGTAGTAATCTCTGATCTCGGACTCCGGTACGACGATGCCTGTGTCCGGGAGCATGTCCGGACGGAATGCCGCATACGTGACCTGCGTAGTGTCGTGCGTATCCTGCCAGATCTGCCAAAGTCGGTCGTCGCTGACGTAGACGTCAGCCGCGATCTGCTCGAACAGTTTTTCCTTCGGGATAGCTGTGCGGTAGTAGCTCTCGAGTTGGAACAGAAGCCCTTCCTGGCGCGCCGCGGGACTGGCAAGGAAGCGCTGGTATTTCGCCGGATCGAACTGGCCCTCGGTCTGAAGATCGGGGTTCTGCATCAGCTCAGGGGGCGGACTGGATCGAGCGGCAGATTGTATCTCGTCGTCCGTAACGGTTATTCCGCGCCGACGATATTCCTGCTGCATGAGAACATCGCCGACAAGTTGATCGAATGCCTGGTCGCTCAGGCGCTTGCGCTCATCGAGGGTGATGCTGCGTCCGGTACTTTGGGTTGTCTGCTGTTCGAGAGCAGACGTCGTGTTGAACCAGTTTGTTGCGAGAATGTCCTCGCCGTTCACTGTAGCAACTGCGGTGGAAGTTGTAACTGGCGCTCGACCGAGCAGCCCCGACGTTTCGGCGAGGAGAAATCCCCCGACAAAGAAGATGACGAGGAATATCCAAATGTATTTTGCGGAGCTCCGCATCGATTGAAGCACGGTGCTTTTTTACTCCTAGAATGTCATTGGGAAGGTGTCGTGCCCGTGTCGCGCACAGCCTAGAAAACTACCGGCTTAATGCGCGTAAAAGCAAGCCGCGCAGCGACTTCACATTGGCGTCGTGAAACGGTGCGCGGTATCTTCACCGCTTCGATTCCGCTCTCTCGCGGATCGCAGATTGACGAGGTATCAGGATGCAGGGCTCCGCCCGAATCGACGAGCTGAAGCAGAAGTTCCACGAAAACCCGCGTCGTTACTTCGCGCCGCTGGCCAACGAGTATCGCAAGGCCGGAGATCCCGAGCAGGCGATAGCGATCTGCCGGGCACATCTCGCGCAGCAACCGGGACATATGAGCGGGCACGTCGTTTATGGTCAGGCACTCTACGACGCCAAGCGCATCGACGAAGCCCGCACAGTGTTTGAGAGAGCTTTGTCTCTCGATCCAGAAAACGTCATTGTTCTTCGCCATCTCGGTGACATCGCGCGTCAGGAGGGAAACACCGAGGAAGCGCGAAAGTGGTATAGCAGAGCTCTCGACGCCGACCCGCAGGACACCGAGATCGCTGCCTATCTCGCCGAGCTGACGGAGCCACTGATGACTTCGGCCTCGCCGACAGCCGAAGCTTCCGTCGAACAGGCGCCAGCTGCAACGACGAGAGCCGCCGAACCCGCAGAAGAAGAGAAAGCCCCAGAATACGAGCCGGTGACAGCTCCGGCGGGAATCGACTTGGATACGCTGACCGAGCTCGAAGATTTCGATCTCATCGGGGAGTCCGAATCCGAGCGCGAGGTTGCACTCGAATCGGCGAATGGTTCCGTTGATTCCGAACGAGAGGTGTCGGGCGCCGGCAGCGAATCCACTCAGACGCCTGCTTCTCCGTTCGTCACCCGCACGATGGCGGAGCTGTACGCGCAGCAGGGACACCGCGCCGCGGCACTCGAGATCTATCGACAACTCGCGGCGTCGGATCCCCAGAATGAAGAGCTTCGCGAAAAGATTGCGGAACTCTCAGCGAGACAGACTCCATCGAGCGAAGCACCAGCCACGTCTGCGCATTTCACGGAAGCCGAGCTGACCGAGGGTGACACGTGGGATACCGACGTGTGGGGTGCCGGCTTCTCGGCGGAAGAGCCAGCGGTGGCGGAGGCGTTCGCCGAGCCGGACATCGCCCGAGAGCCAGCGCGACTGGAGGAGGACATCGCCGCCGAACCAGCCTCTGAATCCGCCGAAACCGCGATTGAAAGCGCGCCAGCGGCGGAAGAACCTGCGGCCGCCGAATCAGAGCGCGAAGTCCCAGTCGAGGCAGCCGCAGAAGTTGCCAGGCCGGAGCCCGCTGAAATCGCCGTAGAATCCGCAGCCGAGGCAGCCGAAGCCGCGACCGAAACCGCGGCTGTAGCGCCCGAGGAAGAGAGGCCTCCGGAGTCTGACATCGTCGCGTATGCGCCTCCCGTCCCTGAGGCCATGCCAGCCGCGCCCGTCGCGCAGGCGCCTGAGGTGACGACGGCGTCGCCACAACTTGGCGCGCGTACCGTGCGTCAGTTCTTCGCCACCCTCGGCGCACGAAAACCGCCCGAGATTCCCGATCGCACGCACCCCGAGATTGCCGAAGAGGCCGCTGCAGCGGAACGATCAGCTGCAGCAGTGCCGGCGTCGGGCACCCCGTCCGCAGAATATCCGCTTGCCGACGACGCGTTTGCGACGCTATTCGCGGGATCGGCGGTAAGTCCCGACGATTCGCGCGCCGCAGCAGCGTTGAGCTCAGCAGTCGCACATCCGCCGCGAACCACTCCGTCTCCGACAGTGGCGCGGCCGGCGGTTCCGGCCGCTCCAGCGGCAGAAGTACAGGAATCGGAAGACGACATTCGACGATTTCGCGAGTGGCTCGACGGCCTCACCGAGTCGTGAAGGTCCTCGTTCTGAACGGGCCGAATCTCAATCTTCTCGGAACACGCGAGCCAGAGTTATACGGCAGGGAAACGCTCTCCGACATCGAGGCGCGACTGCGCAACGTTGCACGCGAGCTCAACGTGGAGATCGAATTCGCTCAGCACAATGGTGAGGGCGAAATCATCGACGAGATTCATCGGATGAAGGGGCGGGTCGATGCCGCGTTGATAAATGCCGGTGCATACAGCCACACCAGTCTCGCCATTCACGACGCGCTGACAAGCGTGTCCGTTCCATTCGCAGAAGTGCATCTCACTAACATCTTCGCGCGGGACCCCGAGCGTCGTCGGTCCGCTTTGTCAGATGCCGCGGTCGGCATGCTTTGCGGATTTGGTTCCATTGGTTACGAGCTGGCGCTGCGCGGCCTCCTTGCCAGACTTGGCGAACGTGGCTGACCGGCGTTCCGCGCGGCGTGCTGCGCTGTCCGACAAGCTCGCGGAGCAGCAGGTGGACGCACTTCTTCTCGGGAGCCTGCCGAACATCCGGTATCTGACCGGATTCTCGGGCTCAAGCGCGCTCGTTATCGCGACTCGCTCCGACCTGTTGTTGCTGAGCGATTTCCGGTACGAGACACAGGCCGCCGAAGAAGCTGGCGATCTCGCAAGTGTTCGGATCGAATCGACGAGCCTTTGGACGGGATTGTGGGGTGCCTTACCGAAATTGCAGGGCATCGAGGTGATCGGCTTCGAGTCGGCACATCTCGTTCATCGCGATTTTCAACGCCTCCTGTCGGAAGGAACCCGATGGCAGTGGCGCCCGCAGATCGGTTTGGTGGAAGATCTCCGTGAGTCAAAAGACGAGGACGAAGTCGCCCTGATTACCGAAGCGGGGCGGATCGCGATTCGTGCGCTGGAGCGCGTGCTGCCTGAAGTAACGCCCGGTTTGAGCGAGCTGGAGGTGGCGGGAATTCTGGAGAAAGCGTTGCGAGACGAGGGTAGCGAGGAATCCCCATTTCCGCCGATAGTCGCGTCGGGACCCCGGGCCGCGTTACCACATGCCCGGCCGAGTGGGAGGGTAATCGAGCGAGGAGACTTTCTTCTACTCGACTTCGGAGCTCAGCACCACGGGTATTGCTCGGACATCACGCGCACCGTCGTAGTTGGAAAGGCGACGGGAGAGCAGCGAGAGGTGTACGAGATCGTCCGTGAGGCGAACCGGATCGCGACCTCTTCGGTCAGGGCGGGAATGACCGGAATGGCTGCCGATACGCTCGCTAGGAGCTACATTGAGCGCCGCGGGCACGGGAACGGGTTTGGCCACAGCCTCGGCCACGGCCTCGGACTCGAGGTGCATGAGGCGCCGCGGTTGGCGAAAACGGCTGACACGGCCCTCAAGGAGGGGGCAGTAGTCACCATCGAACCGGGCATCTACCGGGCCGGATGGGGAGGCGTCCGCATCGAGGACGACGTCCACATCTCCCCCGCTGGACCCCGGATTCTCACGGACTTTTCGCGGGAGCTGCTCGAGGTCGCATGACACGGTCGTCCGTTTCTAAGCCTCCCGGTCCCCCCGTTCGACCCCCCAATACCATTTCGGTGGTGACATGATCGATCTCCGATTCGTCAAGAAGCTGGTGGAGATGATGGACGCGTCCTCAGTGGACACCATCGAGATCTCCAACGAGAAGGGGATGAAGATCCGAGTCTCCAAGCGGTCGCAGCAGCGGGGGACGGTGCAGCTTGCCGCCCCGGGGCAGTTTCCGCAGGCGGGGGCGTTGGCGCCGGCGATGGGGGAGAGCCCCGAAGCCGGCACGGCCGCGAGGCCGGAAAAGCCGAAGCCGAGCTATCTGGAGGTGAAGTCGCCGATGGTTGGGACGTTCTACAGCGCTCCGGAGCCTGGAGCGAAGCCGTACGTCTCGGCGGGCGACCGGATCAGCAAGGGCCAGATCCTCTGCATCATCGAGGCGATGAAAATCATGAACGAGATCGAGTCCGAATTCGACGGGGTAGTCAAGGAAGTGCTGGCCCAAAACGCACATCCGGTCGAGTACGGGCAGGTTCTCTTCCGCGTGGACCCAAATGGCTGATCTGCTGACCGAGCTCCCACCGAGCGAAAAAGAAGCGCCGACCGCGTTCGATTACCGCGGCGTGCTGCGCCAGATGCTGGAACAGAGCGCATCCGACCTTCACCTCAAGGTCGGGTGTGCCCCGACGCTCAGGGTGCACGGAGAGCTGCGAACGCTGCCGATGCCTCCAATGCGGTCGGAGGAAATGAAGAGCCTCGCCGACCAGATCATGCCGCCGAAGAGGCAGCGCGAATTCAGCGAGCTGAAAGAGGCGGATTTCGCACTCGGAGTTCCGGGGGTTGGCCGCTTTCGCGTCAATGCTTACCAGCAGCGAGGAACGATTGCCTATGCGTTTCGCGTCGTCCCATTCCAGGCGAACACCATCGTCGAGCTGAACCTGCCCAAGGTGGTCGAGCAGATAGCGCTCAAGCCGCGTGGACTCGTCCTCGTCACCGGTATCACCGGATCGGGCAAGTCCACAGCGCTCGCCGCGATGATAAACTTCATCAATCAGAACCGCCACGCGAACATCATCACGATCGAGGATCCGATCGAGTTTCTCCATCGTGACAACAAGTCCCACATCAATCAGCGCGAGGTGGGAACTGACACGACGAGCTTCGAGCAGGCACTGCGTCGCGTCCTGAGACAGGACCCCGATGTGCTTCTCGTCGGCGAAATTCGCGACATGGCGACACTCGACACGGCGATGAAGGCGGCGGACACGGGTCACCTCGTGTTCTCGACGCTGCACACGACCGACGCGACGCAGACGATCAACCGAATTCTTTCGTTCTATCCGCCGCACCAGCAGTCGGAGGTTCGGTTCCTTCTCGCCAGCGCACTGGAAGCGGTGATTTCGCTGCGGCTCGTCCCACGCGCGGATCGTGCGGGACGCGTGCCCGCCGCTGAGATCCTCATGAACACAGCGGCTGTGCGCGACAACATCCGCGACATGTCGAAATCGCTTAACATTCCCGAGCTGATCGCGGACGGCACAATCCAGTACGGAATGCAAAGCTTCGATCAGTCGCTCATGAACTGGTACAAGAAGGGCGTGATCAGCTACGAGAACGCAGTCTACTTCGCCACCAACCCGAGCGAGTTTGCGCTGCGGGTGCAGGGAATCGCCGGTGCAAGCGAGACCAAGTGGGACACGATAAGCCAGGACGCGACGGCCTGACCGCAACCACGAGTTGTTCAAAAAAATTCTGATCGCGAACCGCGGGGAGATAGCTCTCCGCGTCATTCGCGCGTGCCGTGAACTCGGCATCGCCACGGTCGCGGTCTATTCCGATGCCGACCGCGAGTCGCTCCACGTGCGCTTCGCGGACGACGACGTCTGCATCGGGCCCGCACCCGCCCGCGATTCCTACCTGAAGATCCCACGAATCATCGCCGCCGCAGAAATCGCAGGCGCGGACGCGATTCACCCAGGATACGGCTTTCTCGCCGAAAATGCCGAATTCGCGGAGACGTGCGTCGCGAGCAACATCGCGTTCATCGGACCCACCGCCGACCAGATACGAGTGATGGGCGATAAGGCGGCTGCCCGCAACGCGATGATACGCGTAGGAGTGCCCGTCGTACCCGGGACTCCTGGACCGGTCGAAGATGCTGATGAAGCGCTGGGCTTCGCGCAGGAGATTGGCTTTCCGGTCATCATCAAGGCCGCCGCCGGCGGCGGCGGGAAGGGAATGCGCGTCGCGGCCGACCCCGACGATTTCGTCCGCTCCTTCCAGTTGGCACGCTCCGAAGCGCTGTCGGCGTTTGGAAACGGTGACGTCTACGTCGAGAAGTTCCTCCAGCGTCCGAGACACATCGAGTTCCAGATCCTTGGAGACCGGCACGGAAACGTCGTCCATCTCGGAGAGCGTGACTGCTCGGTGCAGCGTCGTCACCAGAAGTTGATCGAGGAAGCGCCGAGCCCGGCCGTGACTCCTGAGCTGCGTCAAGCGATGGGCGACGCGTCCGTCCGTGGCGCCGAAGCAATCGATTATGTCGGGGCGGGCACCATCGAGATGCTGCTGCAAGATGGAAAGTTCTATTTCATGGAGATGAACACCCGCATTCAGGTGGAGCACCCGGTAACCGAAATGCTCACTGGTGTGGATCTCGTGAAGGAGCAGATCCGAGTCGCCGCCGGCGAGCTCTTGTCCGTGATGCCCCCACCGCAGCCGCGCGGGCATGTGATCGAATGCAGGGTTAACGCCGAAGATCCGGCACGCAACTTCCAGCCATCACCGGGACGGATCGACGTCTTCCATCCGCCAGGAGGACCAGGCGTCCGGCTCGACACCCACGTTTACGCGGGCTACACCGTACCACCCTATTACGATTCTCTCCTCGCCAAAGTCATCTGCCAGGGCCGCGACCGACCGGAAGCGCTGCGGCGCATGCAGGTCGCACTCGAGAGCTTCATCATCGAGGGCGTCACAACGACCATCCCGTTCCTGGCCCGAGTCATGGCCAACCCGCGCTTTCAGGCGGGTGATGTCGACACCAAGTTCCTGGAGCGCGAGACGGAGCTTTTCAGGGACCTGGCGTAGGTGAAGCTGGATGTGTTCCTGTCGCCCGCCGAAGTCGCGCCGGGCGACGTAGCGGCCCGTGTCGTTGCGGTAATCGATGTGCTTCGCGCTTCCACCACGATTGCGGTCGCGCTGGCCAACGGTGCGCGCACGGTGGTTCCAGTGGAATCTGCCGAGGAAGCGATTACGCGCGGGCGGCAGTTCGAGCGCTCGCAGGTGCTCCTCGCCGGAGAACGGAGGATACTTCCGATTGCTGGATTCGACGCCGGCAATTCGCCATCGGAGTTTGGTGCTTCGAGCGTCGCCGGGAGGACGGTAATCCTCACGACAACGAACGGCACACACGCCCTCACGAACCTGCAGGGAGCTCGCGACATCGTCGTTGCCGCCTACGTCAATCTCTCCGCAGTTTCGACGATGCTGAGGCTCGCGGCCCGTGCCGATACTGACATAACGATTGTTTGCGCGGGGGATGAGGGACATTTTAGTCTCGAGGATGCCGCGTGCGCCGGACGCTATGTCCGCGCGATTACAGCTCGTGGTGCTTCAGCCTCCCTCAACGACGCCGCCTGCGCGTGCGCCCTGATAGACCGAAAGTATGGCGACAACATCGCGAAGATCTTCGAGGACTCGAACCACGGGTCGGCGCTCGCGCGCGCCGGCTTCTCCGGGGATCTCCTCGCGTGCGCTGAGCTGGATTCGCACCCTGTGGTCCCCATCTACCAGGATCGACAAATCACGCGGCTCGGACCCGATCGAGAGCGCTGACCCGCGGGCGGCGGCGCTCCGCCGGGAGATCGAGGGAATAGCGCTCCTGCTATTTGCGGTGTTTCTCGCCGGCGCCCTCGCCGTGGAGGGATTCAGAATACTGGGCTCGACCACCGACGTTCGCTCCAACTTCGGATTCGCCGGCGACATCCTCGCACTGCCGCTTGCCAACACCCTCGGGTGGCCGGCGGCGGCCCTCCTCCCGCTCGCGCCGGCCGCTCACGCGCTCAGACTGTTCGGCCGCCTCGATCAGAGAACGGACAGATCGTGGATGGTCTTCCTCCTCGGGCTCGTTGTTGTGGTGCCGATCGTGTTCGGCCTCGCACAGGGAGGGGCCAGAGTCGCGACGGCGTTGTCGGGGATCTGGGGCAGCTTCGTAGCGTTCTATCTGCTGCAGTTCGCGGGAAGCGCGGGCGCCTGGATAATCCTTGCCCTCGCGGTAAGTGCGCTGATGGCTGCGACTCTATCCTGGAATCCGGTCCGAGCTCTGGTGAGTCCACCGCCGCCGGGTGAAGTCGCGACTGCTGAAGCAGCCAGGATTGACGCCCGCGAGGAAAAAAATCGGGACGGCGATCTCTATCGATCGCGCGAGCCGACGCCTGAGGAGATGCCCGCGCTGGACACGGCCCTGTTCGAAGAGGATGACGAGCGGTTCGACGTCGCGCGGAACGAACGAAAGAAGCGAGAGCGTCGCACCAAGGCGGACATCGCAAACGAGCATGCAGCGCGAATAGCGGCGGAGATAGAGGCAACTGCAGTCCTTCCAATGCTTGCAGGTGACGATGAGCTTCCGTCACCCGAATTGCTCGCACCGGTCAAACAGCGCAACACCGACCTTGGAAATCGGGAGCTCGACGCGATGGGCGCAAAGCTGATGGATGCCCTTCGCACGTTTCGTGTGGAAGGCGAACTCATCGGGCGGACGACAGGACCGGTTGTGACCCAGTTCGAGATTGCGCCCGCGGCGGGAGTAAAAGTGCGACAGTTCGCCTCGTTGGCGAACGACCTTGCCCTCGCCATGCGCGCGCCGAGCATCCGTGTCGTGGCGCCGATCCCGGGGAAGGCAGCGGTGGGAATAGAAGTTCCAAACCCCACCGCTGAGATGGTGCCACTCCGCGAGCTGCTCGAGTCGCGTGAGTACCGCGAGATGCGCGCGGCACTTCCGATCGTGATCGGACGCGATCTGCAGGGGCGGCCAGTAATCGAGGACCTCGCGAAGATGCCGCACCTACTCATCGCCGGCGCGACGGGATCAGGAAAGTCGGTTTGCATCAACACGCTCATCACGAGTCTGGTCTACCGCCACACTCCGAAGACTCTCCGGTTCTTGATGGTCGATCCGAAAATGGTCGAGTTGTCGGTGTACAACGTTCTGCCGCATCTTCGACATCCTGTCGTAACTGACAACCGTGACGCCGCGGCAGTGCTTCGATGGGCCCGCGACACGATGCAGGAGAGGTACGAGCTGCTAGCCGCGAATGGGGCACGCAACATTCAGGATTTCAACAGAAAGGTCCTGGACGGCGCGAAACTGAAAGTTCCCAAGCGCGCGGACGTCGCGTTCGAGAACGCAGATTACCCGGGCGGTCTGCTTCCATATATCGTGCTCATCATTGACGAGCTCGCCGACCTGATGATGACGGTGCAGGCTGAAGTCGAGACACCACTTGCCCTCCTCGCTCAGAAGGCGCGCGCGATCGGCATTCACATCATTCTTGCCACGCAGCGTCCGAGCGTGAACGTCATCACCGGCTTGATCAAGGCGAACTTCGCAAGCCGAGTGGCGTTTCGCGTCGCATCGCAGATCGACAGTCGGACCATTCTCGATGGAATCGGCGCGGAATCGCTGCTTGGAAACGGCGATATGCTATTCGTGCCACCCGGGAAATCCGAGCCTGCCCGCATCCAGGGCGCATTCATCTCCAGTGAGGACACGGAGCGACTCGCGGGATGGTATGCGGCCCGGAAGAGCCGCCGCCGTCAGCTTGCCGAAGCACAAGGCCTTGTTCCCGAAGAGATCGCCGAGCCCGACATTCTCGAGCTCGTGCGGAAGAAAGAAGCGGAAGAGAGCGGAGGCGGCGAGGGAGACGACATCGGCGAGGGCGATCGCGACAAGCTGTTTCGCGAAGCTGCCGAGGTGGTAATCCAGCACCAGCAGGGATCGACGTCGCTCCTGCAGCGGCGCCTGAAGGTCGGCTACGGGCGCGCCGCACGAATAATCGACCAGCTCCACGCCGCCGGAATACTCGGACCACCGGACGGGTCGCGCCCGCGGGACGTGCTCGCCGGACTTGACGACCTCGACCGTATCTGCGGGCCGCGCGCCTGAACCGGCGCGCCGGCGCGTGAAAGTGCTCGTGACTGGTGGCGCCGGATTCATCGGCAGCCATTTCTGCGAGACACTGGCTGCGCACGGGGATGAGGTCGTCATCATTGATTCGTTCGACGACTTCTACGACCCCAACATCAAGCGGAAGAACATTGCCGGACTCCTCGAGAGGGGCGGGGCAGAGCTGATCGAGGCTGATGTCTGCGACGGAGTTTCTGTCGCTGCATCTCTCGGGAGTCGAACCTTCGACGCGATCGTACATCTCGCAGCAAGAGCAGGCGTTCGGCCGTCGGTCGAACGGCCGCGCGAATACGTCCGCACAAATATCGACGGCACCCTCGCGATGCTCGAGCTCGCGCGGGGGCGCGATATCCGCTCGTTCCTTTTCGCTTCGAGCTCGAGCGTGTATGGTGATACCACACCGGTACCGTTCACGGAATCAGAGCCGGCGAACTTTCCGATCTCGCCCTATGCGGCGACAAAGCGCGCGGCGGAGCTCATCTGCCATACGTACGCCTATCTGTACGGCATGTCAGTCGCGTGTGTCCGCCTCTTCACCGCTTACGGTCCGCGACAGCGGCCGGATTTGATGATTCACAAGTTTGCATCGCTGATGACGGCGGGACGCGAGTTGCCGATGTTCGGCGATGGCGGCACGCAACGGGACTACACGTACGTTGACGACATCGTCCGGGGATTGGAATCCGCCCTCGACTGGGTGATGCAGGCGCCCGCGGGACGGTTCGAAATAATCAATCTCGGTGGCGGTGCGACGACATCTCTCGCGCAGGTAGTGGAGCTGCTGTCGACCGCGCTCGGCGTGACGCCAAGCGTGAAGCGACTGTCTGCGCAGCCCGGCGATGTCCGCAGGACATACGCCAATCTCGAGAAGGCGCGCTCGCTTCTGGGCTACCACCCGCAGGTGTCGATCGAGGAGGGAATCAGCCGGTTCGCTCGGTGGTTCCGCGAACAGCAGGGTAGCTGATGTTCGTCGTTGCCCATAATGGCGCGCGAATCTGGGGAGGCGCCGAGCGGGCGACAGTGCTGCTGCTTGCCGGGCTGCAATCGAGAGGACATCGCGTGCTGCTGCTGTGTAACGCCCAGGTCGTGCTCGAGGAGGCGGTGAAGCTCGGAGTCCCTTCACAGCTGTGCGCGATTGGTGGCGACATCGCATTGTCGCACGCGTTTCGCCTGTCACGCCTCCTGCGCCGGCTAGAGCCGGACGTGTTCCTGATCGGAACCTTCAAAAAGCTCGCGCTGGCCGGCTTGGGAGCCCACATGGCGAAAGTTCCACGTGTCATCGCTCGTGTTGGTCTCCAGAGCGACACGCCGCGGAATGCGAAGTATCGGTTTGCGCTGCGGCGCTGGATCCACGGCGTTGCGGTGAATGCTGAAGGAATCGCCGAACCGTTTGCGCACCTCGACGGTTTTGGAAGGGAGAAAGTTGCAATCATTCACAACGGCGTGCGCGCACCAAGACGTGTTTCACCGACAGGAGCACTTCGACATGCGCTGGGAATCACCGCCGACGCGCCTGTCATCGGAACGGTTGCCAGGCTCGCGCGGCAGAAGCGAATCGATAGGCTGATTCGCGCGCTTGTGATGCTTCCGGTTAACGTCCATTGCATCGTCGCCGGCGACGGTCCAAGGCGAAACGATCTGGAACGACAGCGCGACGAGCTCGGACTCGCCAATCGCCTCCATCTGCTCGGCCACCGTGAAGACGTCGGCGACATACTCGGCGCGCTCGACCTGTTTGTCGTGACATCGGATTCGGAGGGCATGTCGAATGCGATGCTCGAAGCGATGGCGTTCGGACTGCCGGTCGTCAGCACACGCGTAAGCGGCGCTGAAGAGGCGCTGTGCTCCGTCGATGGCATCGCGACGGCTGGGCGAGTGGTGGACCTGTCAGCCACTGCGGTGGCCGATGCGGTGCACGAAATCCTGATGAACCCTTCGGTTCGCTCACGGCTCGTCGACGGCGCGCGTGTTCGGGCGGCGCGCGAATTCTCCTATGAAAGAATGCTCGATCGTTGGGAATCGTTCCTGACAATCACTACTTCGCACGGCGCTCGATCAATGAGCAGGGCGTGAACCCGGTCCGCCCGCGTCGCACCCGATGAAGCTCGTGGCGCAGAACTCATCCCGTCACTGGCTGGGGAACGAGAAGGCTCTCGGCACCCTGGTCCGCGGACTGGCTGAGCGCGGTCATGAGGTAGTCGTGTCTTGCGCGGCCGGAGTCGCGCGAGACCACTTCGAAAGCCTGGGAGTTCGCACGTCATCCATTCGACCGCGAGGCGTATTGGACGTTGTCAGTGCACTTCGGTTCGCGAAGTGGCTCGACCTCGAGAGGCCCGATGCCGTGCTGCTTACCTCGTGGGTCGCGTCGCTGCCCGGTTCGCGGGCGGCTCGTCTTGCCGGAGTAAAGCGCGTTGTGCTTCGGCAGGGGATCGTGCGTCCGTTTCCTCGTTCTCGTGCCCGCCGGCTCGCACTGAGGCGATGGATCGACGCCGTAGTAGTGAATGCGCCCGAGATTCGAGATCTCTGGTTAGCCAATGGGCCGCGTCATCTCGTGGGTCGTATCAATGTCGTCCTGAATGGCATCGAGTCGCGCTTGCATGAGCGCGACGAGCTGCGGCGGAGGCTGAGGAACGAGCTCGGTCTCGCGCCAGGAACTCTTCTCGTCGGCGGCGCGGGCCACCTCGCGCCTCGCAAAGGATTCGACATTCTGCTCAGAGGATTCGCAACTGCAAACCTCCCTGACACCCGTCTCGCGATCCTGGGCGGCGGTGAGTACGGAGAATCTCTGAAGGCGCTCGCGGGTGAGCTCGCAATCGCGGACAGAGTCGAGTGGCTCGGGCGCCGGGCGAAGGGAGCGGACATCATCGCGGGCTACGACGTGTTCGTCCTGAGCAGTCGAAATGAAGGGATGGCGAACGTGATGCTCGAGGCGATGGCTGCCGCGATTCCCGTAGTTGCGTCTGACATCAGCGGAGTTCGAACCGCGTTGGGCCCAGCGGACGATCGCGGCGTCGCCGGATGGATAACCAAGCCGGATGATTCCCAGGCGCTGGCCAATGCGCTGAGTGAGATCGTCACGTCACTTCGCGGCGACGGCCGCAAGGTTCGAGCGCGCGCTACCGAAGCACATTGGAGAATACTGAACTGGTTCAGTCCCGAGCGAATGGTGGATCAGTACGAAGAGATTCTCTTCGGGAAAATGAGCCGCGCGTCCGAGAGATGAAGCAGCTTTTTGATTTGAGCGGAGAGCATATGGTCGCTGTCTCCGAGCAACGTCCCGTAGAATTCGCGCATGTCGGCTGCACGACAGGTGCTTGGCATCCGGGGTGAGCGGCTCGCCGAAGATTGGCTCGTCGGTCGTGGCTGGGAGGTGGTAGGGCGGAGGTTTCGAAGTGGACATCGCGATATCGATCTGGTAGCGACCAGACCGAACGTCAGTGAAGCCGGAAGACTGGTTGCCTTCGTAGAGGTAAAAACGAGGCTGTCGGAGAGCTATGGTGGGGCGCTTGGGGCAGTGCAGTGGCGAAAGCAGCGCGAAATGGCAAGGGCAGCGCGCGAGTGGATGGCGAAGTTCCGGGAGCCAGGCGACACCTACCGCTTCGATGTGATCGGGGTGACCTTCACGGGTGGCGGCGCCGAAGTGATCCACCTGGAGAATGCCTTTGCTACACGATGATGCTTGAACGGTTGAAGGAGTCTTCGTATTTTATTCGGGTAGCCGCGGGGGGTCTCTTTTCGCGATTTTCGCCGAGGGTGTGGCCCAGCCAGGACGATCAACGATAACAACAGGGTGGATGAGATGGCCGTATCGGTGATGCACGAAGACAAGAAGAAAGCATTGAACCTGGCGATCGCGCAGATCGAGAAAACCTGCGGGAAAGGTTCGATCATGAAGATGGGATCGGAATCCGCCCGCGTCCGAATCGACGCCATCCCGACGGGCGCAATCAACCTCGACGCAGCAATTGGAGTCGGGGGTATTCCTCGCGGCCGCGTTACGGAGATTTACGGACCCGAGTCGAGCGGCAAGACCACGCTTTGCCTTCACGTTGTTGCCAACGCGCAGCGCGCAGGCGGAGTTGCCGCGTACATCGACGCCGAGCATGCGCTCGACACCGATTACGCGCAGAAGCTGGGCGTGGACATCGACAATCTCCTCGTCTCGCAGCCGGATACCGGCGAGCAGGCGATGGAGATTTGCGAAATCCTCGTTCGCTCCGGAGCGGTGGATGTGGTCGTCATCGATTCCGTTGCCGCGCTGGTACCCCGCGCCGAGATAGAAGGCGACATGGGCGAGTCGCACATGGGACTTCAGGCTCGGTTGATGAGTCAGGCGCTGCGAAAGCTTACCGGCGCGATCGCGAGATCGCGGACGTCGGTGGTCTTCATCAACCAGCTGCGAGAGAAGATCGGCGTGATGTTCGGAAATCCGGAGACGACGACTGGCGGAAAGGCGCTCAAGTTCTATGCGTCGGTGCGTCTCGACATCCGTAGAATTGCGGCAGTGAAGGAAAAGGAAGACGTGGTCGGCTCGCATGTGCGAGTGAAGGTTGTGAAGAACAAGGTCGCTCCGCCTTTCAAGCAAGCTGAGTTCGACATCATGTATGCCGAGGGGATCAGCCATGCCTCCCTGGTCCTGGACATTGCTGCCGAATCGGGCATCATCGACAAGTCCGGTGCGTGGTATAGCTACGGGTCGCAGCGAATAGGACAGGGCCGTGAGAACGCGAAGATGTACCTGAAGGACAATCCGGCATTGCTCGCCGAGGTTGAGGAAAAGGTCAAGACAGTGCTGGGGATCCGGCCGTCGAATGTTGTCGAAAGTGATGCGGAGGTCGGGGAAGAGTAACTCGTCTCGCCATCCTCTCGCCGAGCGGGCGCAGATGGTAGCGGAGCCCGGTGCTCCCGCTGCCACTTGGGCTTCGCTCGGCGTTTTCTTATATGGCTGACTCTTCCTCGGACAAGGGGCGTGACGCATATGAGTCTGCGCTGCTTCTGCTCACGAGCCGCGCCCATTCTGCAGAGGAGTTGCGCCGGAAGTTGAGGCGCAAACGATTCGAGGGGTCCGAGATCGCGGCTGTCATGGAGCGCCTCGAGGGGAATGGCTTGGTGGATGACAGAAAGTTCGCCGTTCAATTCGCACGGTCGCGACTCTCTGGAGACAGGCCTGCGTCGGCGAGACGAGTGAAGCAGGAGTTGTTGAAGCGCGGGGTTGCGGGTGAAGTGGCGACGGAGGCCATCGAGGAGCTGGTTGCAGACGAGCGCATCGACGAAAGCGCTGGTCTGGAGGCAGCTGCGAGGAAGAAGCTCACGTTGATGGGAAACCTCGAGCCCAAAGTCCTCCGGCGACGTCTGTTTGGGTATCTCGCGCGGAAAGGATACGAGCTCGACGAGATCAATCGCGCGATTGATCGGCTCGTATCGCGTTCCACTTAATAGGCTCGCGACTGCCCTAAAGTCGCTGAAGGGTCACAAAATTGTATTAATCGAAAGTTTTGTTGACAGTCGATCGGGGCACTGGTAGCGTCGTCGGCAACTGGGGAATTCAATCAGTCGCCGAAAGCGTACGATCGAAGCCCCAGCCATCGTTCTCCTTACGAAGGGCACCCCGGTCGCGAGGCCGGTCCGCAAAGCCAAGGGGTCTCCGCAAGAGACAGCCCAGCTGTCGTAAAGGGGGTGCCGGAACTGTCCGGCAAACCTTTATGTATCGAGGAGCAGTGGCAATGAGGCACTATCTTTATCCCGCCGCGGCGGCGTTCCTGGCCGTCGCATGCACCGAGCCGACAGCACCTTCTTCCGCGCCGTTGGCGAGTCCCGAACTCAGATCCAGCTTCACTACCGCCGGAACGGATTTCTCGGCGGGTTCCAGCCTTCCGTCAGGATTCAGCTTGTCGTCGTCGGCGACGACAGTCTCGCCGAGCGGTCAGACCTACCTGGGTCCATTCCGAAACGAACAGATTGTCCTGAGCGTACCCGCTAACAGCGGTGCGATCACCGTTGCTTTCAATCTCTACGTCGTCGGAACGTGGGACGGCTACGGTGGAAAGAAGTACGGATCGGATACGTGGGGAATTGTTGCGCGGTGCGTCGGGTCAACGAGGACTTTGTCCGGGTTCGAAACGGACTTCTCGAACAAGACCACCACACTCCAGCATTATCCCAACGCAAGCACCGGGGCGCTGAACGCCGGTCTCAGCGGCAGCATCGCCCAGAACTCTTTAGGGTATAACGGGACAGCTGGAGATCAAACCAAAGGTGCCCAATCGGCCGCAGACGCGACGTACGCCATTCAGCTTCGGCTGGCGAGCAACAATTGCTCGCAGGGAGTGCAATTCGTTCTCCGGTCTCCGACTCAGCAGCTTCAGTATGACGAGACTTGGGGAATCGACAACCTTCAGGTGACCGGGAACTAGAGTGTAAGAAAGCGGAGGGGATTTTTCGAGGCTGCGGGGTCGAGCTTGGGTAGGGCTCGGTCCCGCAGCTTTTTTTGGCCACATGTTTTTTTGTTGCAATCTCGTGATACCACGCTTATCGTTCGGGCACTGGAGCTTCGCCGGAGACCGCCCTTAGGTGAGTCCCGTCAAGGCACCAGTCATTCGCCACCTTCGATAAGGGCACCCCGGCCGCGAGGCCGGTCCGCAAAGCCAAGGGTCTCATTGAGATAGCCTGGCCGCCGAAAAGGGGGAACCGGCTCTGTCGGTAACCTTTTCATCAAGGGGCAGCAAATGACTCACGATTCACGATCCCCCGCCGGCCCGGGTGCGAGCCGGCGTTTCCCGTTTCTGGTAGCTGGATAGCGGGAAACCCGAGTTGTCTGCCGGTTGCTTCACGAGCGGTGAAGCGATTTCTGGCGCACGATGGACATGGCGGCGCAGCGTGACCGCATCCGCTCACCGAAATCACAACGCAGCACTCCTTCGATAAGGGCACCCCGGCCGCGAGGCCGGTCCGCAAAGCCAAGGATCTCCATGAGACAGCCTGGCTATCGAAAAGGGCGTCACCGGCACGCACGCCGGTCACCTCTTACGATTCAAGGAGCAGTATGAAAAAGTTCGTCGCAGTAACCGCCTCGGCAATTCTTCTCGCAGCTTGCAGCGAGAGCACCGCGCCCGTAGCTCAACAGATTGTTTCCCCCACGATTCGCGAAGTGACCATTACGAGTGGCGGGAGCGTTTACGATTTCGAGGCAGCTATCGAAGCCAGCGCGTCGCCGTTCACGCCTTATGCGCGTAGTGGGATTCCGACTTCGTACTCCGATGCCGCAACCGGCTTTTCGTCCGGCAATTGGTACGGGGGCAGATACACCAATGAAGTCGTGACGTTTACAGTGGACTATGCAGCCGGATCGTTCTTGTACTATGATCTCTATATCATCGGCACCTGGGACGGGATCTCGAAAAATTACGGCCCCGACCAATGGCAGCTCGCCGCGTATTGCGGGCCGACGGCAAGTGGCAACGCAGCGGCACAGTTCACTACTACTTTCAGCAATAAATCAACGACGAAACAGAACTATCCGGCGCAGATCGGGGGTCAGGTTTATCCTGGCACGTACGCCGCCTTGGTTGTTGGTGAGCTCGGCTTCGTGGCTCCGGGAGAGACGCGTGTAACAAATAAAGCGGTGTCCAGCTATGATGCTGTTTATCGTATGAGCGCCGCGTTCCCAAACTGTTCCGCGGGCACAACGAGCCTGACGTTCGTGATGCAGAGTCCGACACAGCAGCTCCAAGCCACATTTGATGAGGGATGGGGAATCGATAACGTGTCCACTAGCGGGTTCTCGGCTTCTTCCGCGTCTGGTTATAATCAGCTTTTTTAGAAGACCTCGCGGACCGGTAATAAGAGGGCCCCTTCTGGGGGCCCTCTTTACATTTCTGTAACCGCGGGATACGATCATTACTGAACCTTCACAGATAGCCTGAAACTTCTCCCCAACAGGAAAAAATCACGGCCTGATGTTTGCGTCAGGCGAGCAATTGTAACAAGAAAGTCTCCTTCGATAAGGGCACTCCGGTCGTGAGGCCGGTTCGCAAAGCCGAGGATCTCCGTCCCGGGAGATGGCCTGGCTGTCGAAAAGGGGTTCCGGCTCAGTCCGGTTAACCTTTACGATCAAGGAGCATGGTATGAAGAAGTTCCTGGTTGTTCCGGTCGCGGCACTATTCCTCGCCGCGTGCAGTGAAAGCACTGCCCCCACCGCAGTCGCCAACTCTCCCAACTTTGCTCCTCGTGCAGATTTCGTCGCCGCCGGTCTCGGCGACAGCTTCGATTTCGAGGGCGGGTTCAGCGCCGCGGCATCACCGTTCTCTCCAAACAGAGTGGATGACATCCCATCCGACACGTATTCCCGGGGTGGAAAAGGGTTCCTCGGCAAGTTCACCAACGACGCGGTCACTATCGGCACGAGCTACGTCGGTAACGGGTGGCTGAACTTCGATCTTTACATCGAAGGCACATGGGACGGTAACGCGAAAGGGAAATACGGCCCTGACGTATTGGCGATCTCCGCTTACTGCGGCAGTACTATAACTGGGACTCCCGCGGCAACTTTCGTCACCAGCTTCAGCAACAAGGCAACGACCAAGCAGAGCTTCCCTGGCTCCTACCCGGCAGCATCATATGCCGGTCTGACGGGAGCGACTCATCTCGATGAGCTTGGATTCTCTGCGGCAGGCGAGGTTCTTACCACCAACCACGCTGTGTCAACATACGATGCCGTTTATTCGCTATCGTTTGCGTATCCAGCCGCCTGTGCAACAGCCGGTGCAGTGACGTTCGTCCTCAGCTCGAACACACTGCAGAGTCCGACGGATGAATTCTGGGGCATCGACAACGTATCCGTCACCGCTTCCGCAGCAAACACGGCGCATAGCTGGCAGTAACCGAATCACGACTCGTAATGGAAAGGGGCCCCGAAATGGAGCCCCTTTTTACTGCGCGGTTGTCAACCAGTGAGTGGGATATCGCTATCGGCTCTGTGCAGTGCCGAAGCTGGAGAATCGCCCACGCTGATCGTAGGGTCGCGTGAATTCGCCGATCGGTGTACCCACCGTCAGATCGCCGATGATTCTGTAGTTGACGCTTCCGCTCTGGATCAGCTCGCGGCCCGCCGCACCGAGACCGGCGTATGTGAAGTTCACCGGAATCGTCACGAAGGTCGAATCATGATCCTTCACACGAAATGCGTTTTGAAGCGCTCCATTTCCGAGCTCCATGCTGTCTCCAACCATCAGCTTGTATGTCAGTCGGACTGCGTTGAGGTTGTAGCCGTTCGGATTGTAGATGTTCAACACTACGTCGGCGGCTCCGCCGCTCAGCCCCAGCCCGCGAATTTTCACGTCGTTGAATTTCACCACCGGTTGCTTGAAGCCGCCGAGACCGAGCGTCGCGCAGCCGCCCAGCGTCAGCGCCGCGACCGCGGCGAAAGCGATCCTTCTATTCATCACATCTCCTTGCCGGCGTCGTCGTTCGGCCGGCTGTCGTTGTCTGCTTCACGTCCTGCACGCTGCTTGAGGTCGTTCCACCAGGCCAACCGTTTCGCAATCTCCTTTTCGAATCCGAACGGACCAGGCTCATAGAACGCCTGACCCTTCAGTCGGTCGGGCAGGTACTCTTGCGGGATGTATGCCTCGGGAACGCTATGCGCGTATTGGTACCCCTCGTGATAGCCCAGTTCCCGCATCAGCTGTGTTGGAGCATTGCGGATATGAAAGGGGACGGGTTCCGCCGGGGTTTCGCGTGCAGCATCGAGGGCGGCGTTCAGTGCGCGATAGGCGGAATTCGATTTGGGAGCAGACGCGAGGTAGATGATCATCTCGGCCAACGGTAGATAACCTTCAGGCGGACCGAGCATGTGGTAAGCGTCGCGCGCCGCGACAGCGATCTGAAGTGCGTTCGGATCACTGAGGCCGATATCCTCGGCGGCCATCGCGATCGAGCGGCGGAAGATCGTCATTGGATCCTCTCCGCCTTCGATCATGCGTGCCATCCAGTACAGCGCGCCGTTGGGATCACTTCCGCGAAGCGACTTGTGGAGCGCCGAAAGCATGTTGTAATGCGTCTCGCCGGATTTGTCGTGATGAGCGTGCCGCTTCTGCATTGCGTCGCGGGCTGTGGCCGTGTCGATGTTGCCGCCTTTGCCGGCGTGTATTGCCGCTGCTTCGATCACGGTAAGTGCGCGTCGTATGTCCCCATCTGATTCGTGTGCGATCAGCTCCAACGCGTCTGGCGAGACGTTCAGCTCGAATTCTCCGAGCCCGCGCTCGCGGTCTGTGAGAGCGCGGTCGAGCACCACGCGGATCTCGTCCTGCGAGATCGGCTCCAGCACGAACACCCGCATTCGCGATAGTAGCGCGCCATTCATCTCGAACGAGGGATTCTCTGTGGTCGCGCCGATGAGTGTGATCGTGCCGGCCTCGACGTGCGGAAGAAACGCATCCTGTTGCGCACGATTGAAGCGGTGGATCTCGTCGACGAACAGTATCGTTTGCCTCCCCAGCTCCAACCGCTCTTCTGCGGCGGCGATTATCTCGCGCACCCGCGGCACGCCTTCCGTCACGGCCGAGAACCGCACGAATTCGCGATCGGTGTATCTCGCGATCAGCCACCCCAGGGTTGTCTTGCCAGAGCCCGGCGGACCCCAGAAAACCATCGATCCTACCGCTCCGCGCTCAATAGCTTCCCGCAACGGTTTTCCGAGGTCGAGAAGATGTCGCTGGCCGACGACCTCCTCGAGCGTGCGTGGCCGCATCCGCGCCGCGAGCGGCTGCGCGGACGCGGGAGGCGTGAACAGTGATTGTTCACCGGTCTCTCCTCGCGTTGTCATGGAGAGCGGCGGACGGCGGAATTTTTTTGGCATTAAGCGAGTGTCAGCCGGTAAGGCCTATCACGTTCCGCGCCACGAGATAGAGCGCGCAGCCGGCGAAGAAACTGAGCGAAAGCCGCCATCCACGTTTTGCCTGGAACTCAGGCACCAGATTTGACGCCGCAACGTAGATCGAAACTCCCGCCGCGAGTGCCAGACCGTATCCTCGAAGCGGAGCGATTTCCTCCGTGAGCAGTGCGCCAGCCAGCGTCGATACGCCGAGAGAGGCGCCCGCACTCAGCGCTCGCGCGCGTGTAGCGCCTGCGGCTAGGAAAAGACTCGAGATCGCCAGCCCCTCCGGAAGCTTGTGTAGCAGGATCGCGAGAAAGACTAGAGTGCCCAGAGCAGCGCTCACCTCGAACCCGCTCGCAATCGCAACGCCATCCACGAAGGTGTGAAGCAGCAGTCCGGCGAGTGCGGATGAGCTCACTGATCTGGTTACTACGTGGACTTCCTCGCCGAAATGGAAGTGCGTAGTGAGCGTGTGTTGCGTGAGATGGACGAGAACGTATCCGAGCAGCACAATGAACCCCGCCCGCGCCCCGTGCTGAGCGATTGATTCGGGGACCAGATCAACGAGTGCCACGGAGATCATGAAACCGGCGGAGAGAGCGACTACGCTCTCCAGCGCGCGAACGCTCCAGCGCGAGGTACTTGTCACGGCCGCAGCGCCAATGACATTCGCTGACGCCGCGATCAGAGTGTAGACGAACGCGGTACCGGTCACGCCTGCGTGAGCGAGAGCCTTTCTGCCGCCGCCGCAATCGCGGCCGTTAGAGTCGGAGCCGGCGCGCGATCCCACGATTGGGAGCGCCAGGTGCGATCCGGAAGCGCCGCGCGTTCTTCGAGGCCCTTTCCCTGAAGTAAATACAGCCAGCGATCCGAGCGGGCGAAGATATACAGCTCGAGCTGCGGCGTGAGTGTGAGCTGGTCGTCCGGGGTGTAGAGAGTGATCTCAACTCCGCCGTATGTCGCAAGCGGCACTTTGAGGCGAGCGATAGCGTCCCGGACGTCCGGTAGGGCCACCGTTTCCGTTGTCCAGGTGGTTTCCGATCGCAGATCGTGGATGTAAATGTCTATCGCCGGTGCAAGCTGTTCGCTCAGCGTGTAGAAAAGGTCGACTACACGCTCGGCGTTCGCGCCAACGTACGCCTCGAAATGGTCATCGACCTTGGCGAAGGTGAAGCCGTCGACGCCGGATCTGAACCGTTTCCAGACTGTGACATCGGGATTTCTGCCACGAAACAGCATTCGTTGTCTATCCCTTGGTTGACCCGACATCTGCTTCGTGGAGCTCACGTGCGAGCTTGATGAGCCGCTCGGGCGTGTTCATCGACGGCTCAGAAATAACCGCTTCAAGCAACCGACGTAACATCAGACCGACTTGAGGTCCCCGGATCCCGAGAGCTTCCATGTCGCGACCCCCGACAGCGAGATCGGAAACGTCGATGGGGTCGCGGTAAGCGATTCGCAAAGCCCGGCGGTACACAGATGCGACACTTTGCGGCGATGGTGCGTCGGCGCCGGCATCTCTCGCAGCGGCCCAGTGAGCCTCAGCGAGACGGAGGACTGAAGCAAGACGCGTGCGACCAATGCCGGCGGCCCATTTCCGAAGAACCGAATCCGCAGGAGGTGTCGACGCCGAAACGGCAGCCGTCATGTCTGTCCGCCACGACTGCCAACCCCGCACTATCGAACCGATCCAGCTGACGTCGGAGTTGGAGAAGCGTAGTCCCTTCAGTGTAGGATCCAGCTCCGATGCCGAAGCCGCGGAGAAAAGCGCGATGATTCGCATCAAGCGGCGTTGTGGGCGGCGCGCGAGCCCGGGCTGAGCCAGATGATCGATTGCCGCCAATTGCAGGGCGGTGATCTCTGCCAGTGCAGGTACCAAAGCGTGTATTGCGCCACTCTCCTGCCACATTCCGAATGCCACACCTGGATTCCCCACCTGATCCATCGTCTTCTCGATCTCCTGCTTTACGCGCTCGGCGGAAAGGCGTGTCAGGTGGGGCGCGCTATCAACTATCGCCCTCCACGTCTCACCGTCGATCGAAAACCCGAACCGTGACGCGAAGCGGATGGCGCGAAGAGCTCGGAGCCGATCCTCACGCATTCGCTCTCGCGGATCGCCGACTGCGCGCACGATGCCTCGCTCGAGGTCGGTTTTGCCCTCGAAGGGGTCACGGACCTCATCACGTTCGGGTGAGTAGGCAATCGCATTGATTGTGTAGTCTCTGCGTGCGAGATCCTCGTCGAGCGTTGCCCCGAACTCCACGACGGCGTGTCGTCCGTCGGTGTTCACGTCCCGGCGAAAGGTGGTCACTTCGTGCATGATGCCGTCCTCGTCGAGGACGCCCACCGTTCCGAACTCGATTCCCACCGGGACTGTCCGTGCGAACAACCGTCGCACATCGGCGGGACGGGCCGCTGTAGCGAGGTCCCAGTCCAGATGCGGATGCCCCAGGAGTGCATCGCGAACGGCGCCGCCGACACACCACGTCTCGAAGCCCGCCTTCTCGAGCTTGCGGGCAATCCGCCTGACGCTGCGCGGAGGATCGAGGTTAGGCTTCCGCGACTTACCGGCGGCCGTACTGTGCGCCGACATCAATCCCGTTTCTGTGGTGCGAGTGCGGCGATGCGGCTGGACCACGCCGCTGTTTCTGCGTCGAAAGATTCACAGCCATCCGCAGCGAGCTCGCACGCGATTGTGATCAACGCGTCCGCCGCCAGGAGATCGACCGCCGTGGCGCGAGCACCCTCGGGTGATTCACGGCCGGGCTGCTCGACGGCCGCGATCCGCCGGAGGATGTTGGTTGCCGCGTCGATGCACGAATTCGCAGCAGCGCGAAGATCTTCGTGCAGATGGCCGCCGATCAACTCGGCGAGTCGCTGCTCGAGAGTCCCGTCGAACACTCCGGGTCTCCCACTCAGCCACTCACCGAGCGTCGTCGGAGTCAAGATCTCGTTTGCGAGCGTCGGGTCAATTGCGCGACAGATGCGCGCGGACCACACCGGGGACCGCGGCGAGGGCGTCGGGAATCCGCGACGCATCGGGGACGCCGGCCTGTGCCATGTGCGGTTTCCCGCCGCCGCGGCCTCCCGCGACCGCGGCGACTTCACGGATGATCTCATCTGCTCGTACGCCGCGCTGCCGAAGGTCGTCGCTCACGATTCCAAGGAGCGAGCTCTTTCCGTCTGCGAATGACGCCGCGAGAATTGCGACTCCGCTCTCGAGTCGGTCGCGGAGTGCGTCGCCGAGGGACGTAAGCTCGCGCGAATCCTGCGCCGATACCTCTGACGCGACGACGCGCGCGCCGTCCACCGTCTGTGCCTGCGACAAGAGCCGGTCTATTTCTCCGGAGCCGCCGGATCGCATTGCCTCGTCCAGTCGCTTCTCGAGCGCGCGACGCTCCTCAACAAGAGATTGCACCCGCTTCGGCGCAGCGCCTGCGGAAACTTTCAGCAGCGCTTCAATCTCTCGAAGCGACCGTTCCTCCTTCTTCGCAAGCTCGTACGCGCGAGATCCTGTAACCGCTTCAATTCGCCTCACCCCGGCAGCGACCCCGGTCTCACTGACGATGCGGAACAAGCCGATCTCCCCCGTGTTTCGCACGTGGGTGCCGCCGCAGAGCTCGGCGGACACTCCTGGAATGGATACGACCCTCACCACGTCACTGTATTTCTCTCCAAACAGAGCCATTGCTCCCGACGCGACTGCGTCCGCATAGGCGCGCTGCTGGATGTCAAGCGGTGTCGCCGACAGCACCCCGCGATTTACCTCTTCGGTGACGGCGTCGATCTGCTCGACCGTCAATGGACCGTAGTGGGTGAAGTCGAATCGCAGCCGATCAGGCGCCACGAGCGAGCCCGCCTGATGGACGTGATCGCCGAGGATACGTCTCAGCGCAGCGTGCAGGAGGTGCGTCGCAGTGTGATTGCGCTCCGTATCGAGGCGAACATCACGCGGCACGGTAGCGTGCACATGACCGGACGCTACCGGTCCGGTTGCCTTGCCGGCCACGACCATCCCCTCGTCGGTTCGCTGCACGTCATCGACATCGAGCTCCCAATTCTCTCCCGTGATCTTTCCCCGATCCGAGATCTGACCGCCGGACTGGGCATAGAACGGATTCGCTTTTAGAACAACGGCGAAGCGCTCCTGTCCCAAGTCGAGCACTTCGATCGCTTCGGTATCGACATCTGTCTGGTCGTATCCGACAAACTCGGACGATTTAACGGACCCGGTTCCGCTCATGACGATGCCGGAGAGGCTGATGGACCCGCTTCCGCTTACGACCTGGCGCGACTTCCGCTCCTGTTGAGACTGTGTCCGCTGCGCCGCTAGCGCCGTTTCGAACCCCGCAATATCCACGGTGTATCCGCGTTCGCGCGCCATCAGCTCGGTGAGGTCGAGAGGGAACCCGTACGTATCGTAAAGCCGAAACGCATCCTCGCCGGCGATAGTGCCTTTTACTGCGCCAGATCCCTGAGTCGTGGACGCGGGAGCAAGCTCGTCGAAGCGTCGCATTCCTGCGTCGATTGTCGCCAGGAATCTCTGCTCCTCGGCGCGCGTCGTGTCGATGATGTGCGTCCTTCGCGCACGGAGCTCGGGATAGATGTCGCCCATCAGATCGATCACGCTCGCCGTCACATCGACAAGCGTCGCGGTCGCTCGGCCGAGTAGCCACGCGTGTCTCACCGCGCGCCGTAGGATTCGACGCAGGACATAACCGCGTCCCTCGTTCGACGGGAACACACCGTCGGCGAGAAGGAACGCGACTGCTCTGGCGTGATCGGCCAGGACGCGAAACGCCGCTGGCTCGACAAAGATCTTGCCGTTCTTGACAGCAGCCGATTGCTGGGCGCGACTGCGCGAAGACACTCGCTGCCATTCAGCGGCGTCGGTCACGCGGCCGCGATACTCGAGCCCAATCGTTCGCTCGATCGTCTCGATCAACGGCTCGAACAGGTCAGTGTGATAGTTGGACGTCACGCTCTGCATGGCCGCAGCCGTTCTGTCGAGGCCCATCCCTGTGTCAACCGAAGGCTTGGGAAGCGGCACGAGCGTACCGTCCGCCTGCCTGTCGAACTGCATGAACACGAGGTTCCATATCTCGAGGAAGCGTCCACCTTCGGATCCCTCGACGAACGCCGGAAGCGAGAATTCCTCGCGATCAATTTCCGTCCATTCTCGGATCTCGCGCTCGGGAAATCGGAAATCAGTCGCCACATGAGCGAGATCGATGAAGATCTCGGAGCACGGGCCACACGGTCCCGTGTCGGCCATCTGCCAGAAATTGTCGTGCGGGCCAAGTCCGTAGATGCGGCTGTCGGGAAGTCCGGCAATCTCCCGCCACAGTACGCGCGCCTCCTCGTCCTCCTCGAAAACGCTTACGCGAATGTGACGTGGGTCGAGTCGCAGCTCCTCAGTAATGAATTCCCAAGCAAATCGGATTGCGTCGCGCTTGAAGTAATCCCCGAACGAGAAGTTGCCCAGCATCTCGAAGAACGTGTGGTGGCGGGCGGTGTGCCCAACCTGCTCGAGATCGTTGTGCTTGCCACCTGCGCGTACGCATTTCTGCGAGGTCGTCGCCCGCCGACCAAACGTCGGGTTCTCCAGACCGAGGAAAACCTTCTTGAACTGCACCATTCCCGCGTTGGTAAAGAGCAGTGTCGGATCGTCGGTGGGAACGAGCGAGCTGCTCGAACGGATGGCGTGTCCGTGGCCCTCGAAATACTCGAGGAATCGACGGCGAATCTCGGCTGAATGCATCGGGCGAAATATATCCTGCGAGTGGTGCAGTCCCGGAGACTGTCGAGCGATTGCCGCCTAGCTCTCGTCTTTGGCGTTATTCGGAGCGGTCCACCGCGGGACGATGTAATCACCCTCCGCATCGAGCGGCGTTCCCGCGATGAAGCTCAGCTTAGGCGGTCGCGCATACCGCAGAATCTGTAGCGGGTTGATACCGGCGCGCCGGTAGCGAAGGGAGGCAAGGTCCAATCTTCTCGAGGCGACATCGCGAGCGATCTCCTTCACGAGCCTGAATGCAACGACGCTGCGCGCACGCTCGCGCTCAGCCGCATCGAGGGGACAATGGGGCGAATTGACGGCGCTCCAGGCCGCGCCGACAACGATAGTATAATCCCGGGCCGCAGCATGGCCACGCGACGATTGCCTGGCATGAGTCCGAATCCAGAACAGGTCGGCCGGCAGCGCGAGAACATTCACGCGGGCACAGGCGTGAAGCCAGAACAGGTCATCAGACGCGTTCCCGACGTTGGGAAATCCTCCAAGGCGGTCGAACTCGAGCCGCCGGAAGATCGCGTTCGACGGTGCGCCTCCGAACATTCCGCTTCCAAAAAACTCGCGCTGGTAGCTCTGCCTAGGCGTGAGTAGCATCGGCGCAGGCCCTCCTGGAAAACGACGGGGAAGGGAAAGTCCGAACGCAGCCGATGGCTCCGCATCCATCAACGGCACCATCACCGCCAGACAGTGCGGGTACATCAAGTCATCGGAGTCATGGAATTTGATGTATTCGCCCTTCGCGAACGACGCCGCCCGATTACGGTTGGGGTAGTCGCCAAGATTCCTGTCGTTCACGAGCACCCGAATACGGGAATCCTGTCGCGCGTACGAGTATGCGATCTCGGCGCTGTGATCCGAGGAATGATCATCCACGATCACCAGCTCGAAATCCTGGAACTGCTGCGCGAGGACGCTCTCGATCGACGCCGGGAGGTACTTTTCCCGATTGAACGACGTGAGGAGAACGCTGACGCGCGGATCGGTCATGGTGACGTGAAAGGTAATTTGACAACTGCCTGGACCACGGTCAGCTTTGCACTGTAGAGCCGAGCCCGCTTACGGGCGTAGTCCCGAGTCGAAAACAGGTAGTCCTTATCGCAAGAGAATTGATCGAGCTGACGTCGCCCGTCGAGAGTGCACTCCTCGTCGGTGCGCAGCTCAAGCGACCGACCAATCGATCCAGCGGTAATGGTGTCTCGGCGGGAGTCCGCGGCGGTGACATCATGGCGGAACATCTCGCCGAGCTCGAGCGACTTGCCGATACCGCCGGAGCGGTCGTTGTCGGACGCGTAACGCAGCAGATCGAGCGCCCCAACCCCGCGACCTACCTCGGCAAAGGAAAGATCGAGGAGCTGAGCGCCGCGGTGCAGGAGCGCGGGGCGACGGTTGTCATCTTCGATGACGAGCTGTCGCCAGCCCAGGGAAAGAACATCGAGGATGCGATTGGCCGCCGGGTGGTGGATCGTGCGGAGCTCATTCTTGATATCTTCGCGACCCGCGCGCGTTCCAGTGAAGCGAAGATGCAGGTGGAGCTCGCGCAGCTCGAGTACATGCTGCCTCGGCTGACACGGATGTGGACGCACCTCGAAAAATTCCGGGGCGGCATCGGAATGCGAGGCCCGGGTGAGACGCAGCTCGAGACTGACAGGCGCCTCATCAACAATCGCATCCGGCTTCTTCGGGCGCGGTTGGCAGACGTGCAGAAATCGCGCGAAGTTCAGCGCAGCGCTCGCCGATCCCAATTCAGGGCGAGCCTGGTGGGGTACACCAACGCCGGAAAGTCGTCCATACTGCGCGGGCTTTCGGGTGCCGGCGGAATTTTCGTCGAAGACAGATTGTTCGCGACGCTGGATCCATTGACGCGCGAAGTGTGGCTCGCCGAGGGGTCTCAGATTCTTTTGACAGACACGGTGGGTTTCATTCGCAAGCTGCCCCATCACCTGGTGGCGTCGTTCAGGGCGACGCTCGAGGAGACGGTGGATGCCGACTTGCTGCTGCACGTCATCGACCTGAGCCACCCGTCATGGGAGGAGCAGCGCGAGGTCGTAGAAGAAGTCCTCGCCGAGGTTGGAGCGGGCGGTCGGCGCATTCTTCACGTCTTTAACAAGATCGATCGACTCGGCCCCGATGAGCTCACGGGGATGAAGCATCGCATTTCGCGCGTTATTCCCGATTCGGTATTCGTGTCGAGCCTTTCGGAGGAAGGACTTGAGCCGCTACGCCGTGCTCTCCTGGCGACGATGCGCTCGTTGACTCCGTTGACGGAGATCAAGCTGCCGCTTTCGGATGGCAAGCTCCTCGCGGAAATACATCGCGAAGCGGAGGTACTACAGCAGACGCATGAGGGAGAGGACCTGATCGTCCGAGCGAGAATCAGTGACGCACTGGCCGGGAGATTGCGAAGCGCGGGTGTCCACCTGTCAAAACTCTGATACGTCTCTGCACCGACCCTTCTCCTGCCAATGATCTTCGTCTGGTTGTCAGCTGCGTTCCTCCTTGCGCTCGGCGCAGCGCTTGTTCTCACTCCTCTGGTGGCACGTAGTGCAGGGGCTCTGAAGCTCGTGGACTCCCCCGACGGCGGAAGGCGTCTCCACGACCGGCCAGTGCCGCGTTTAGGCGGCGTGGCTGTTTTCCTTGGTGCCGCCCTGGCCGGGATCGTCGTTCTGATCGCAGCGCAGGGAATCTTTTTCCCGACAGGTCTCCATTCGGGCGACATGCGATTTCTTGCCGGAGTTTCCCTTGGTGCCGCTCTCCTCTTCTTCGTGGGGCTCATCGACGATGTCCGCGGACTCTCTGCGGGAACGAAGTTCGTTACACAAGTCGCCGCTGCGCTGATCGCTTTCTCCGCAGGCGCTCATTTCGACAGCGTGACACTCGGTTACGGTGAGGGAGTCGCGACCGGAGTGCTGGCGTTTCCGCTCGTTCTCCTCTGGATCGTCGGCGCGACGAATGCTTTCAATTTCGTCGATGGCTTGAACGGACTGGCAAGCGGAATCGGTGCGGTGGCGGCTCTAACCACAGTCGCCGTTGCGGCAAAGCTGGGGAATCTGGCGATACTGATTCCAGCGGTTGCCCTCGCCGGTGCACTGCTTGGGTTTCTGCGGTACAACTTTCCGCGAGCATCGATCTTCCTCGGAGATTCGGGAAGCCTGAGCGTCGGCTTCCTCGTCGCCGTGTTCCTCCTTCGAGCCTCGACAACGAAAGCGGGATCGGTTCTCGCCGTCGTGCCGCTACTTGGACTTTCGGTGCCGCTGCTGGATGGAACGCTCGCCATCCTTCGCCGCTGGCTGCGACACGTGCCGCTCGCGGGAGCGGACGCGCGACACATCCACCATCGTCTCCTGGCATTGGGGCTGACGCCCGCGAGGACGGTGCATCTGCTCTGGATGTTGGCGGGCGTAATGGCTGGGTTCGGGCTACTGATCGCGCTCACTGCTCCTTTCGTGGCTGCATCAATCGCGATTTTCGGTCTCCTCTGCGTCTGCGTATTGTTGATTTACGGAACCAACCTCTTGTCATACCACGAGCTCATCGTGGCCGGGGAGGTTCTGCTTTCGGCGCCGTCGCGCGCGAGACGGGTGATCAGCGATCAGATTCTCGCGGTCGATCTGGCGTCGCTGATTCAGTCCGCGAAGTCAGTCGACGAAATATCGGGCATCCTCGGCAACTCATCCGGTCAGTTCGGGTTCCTGGCCATGGATCTCAGTGCCGACGGATTCGATCCGGAGCCGGGTGGCGGGCGGATAATGGCGCAGAACTGGGGTTGGAGACTCGACTATCCCATTAGACAGAACGAAAGCGACCTGATGTACGGTGTTCTCAGCATCTGGTGCAGTCAGGAGCACAGCGCGCGCCCATATGGAGCGGAGCGCGCAGCGCGCGTTCTGGGTCCGGCTTTGCTCGCGTGGTTTGAAGCGGGTATCGCAGAAACTGCGGAGGGACCGAGAGCGGGAACGTCGCTGAAAAAGACACCCTCACGCTACTCACCGTCCCTTCGGTTGTTCCGCTAGAACAACGTTTGTCGCGGCACCCTCGTTCGCTTAGCTCTCGGCCGCGGCGTACTCGTACTTGTAGTAACCGCTGTACTGCGGAAGCTTAGAATCGGGGTCGTTGAGAACTGCGCCGACGATCCTGGCGCCGACGGCACTGAGCTGCTGCACTGCCTGCTGTCCAGCCTCACTCTCCGTAGATCCGGCGCGCACCACGAGTACAACCCCGTCAGCCAGAGTGGAGAGTATGGCGGCATCGGACGCGGCGAGCAGCGGCGGCGTATCCAGCATGAGCATGTCGTAAGCTTCGGAGAGGGAGGTCAGCGCCTTCCGCATCCTCTCGCCGCCGAGTAGCTCCGAGGGATTCGGAGGCAGCGGCCCCGAAGGCATCACGTAGAGTCCGGTGATATCCGTGCTGCGAACTGCTTCCTCGAGAGTCGCCTGACCGAGGACGTACTCGGTGAATCCGGGGGAGCGATTCACACGAAATACCTTGTGCAGCCGCGCCCTTCTTAAATCGCAATCCATGATCAGGACTCGCATTCCCTGCTGCGCGAATGACACCGCGAGATTGGCGGCCGTCGTCGTCTTGCCCTCGCCAGGCGACGGACTCGTCACGACGATGGTACGCAGCGTCTGAACGGCCTGCGAGAAGATCAGGTTGGTGCGAAGGGTGCGGAAAGCTTCGGCGCTGGAGGATCGCGCGTCATGCACAGTGATCAGGCCTTCCGCTCGCTGACCATTGCGACGCTTACCGTTCCAGTTCCCGATCAGCTTGGCGACGCGTGCGCGGCCAGCCCGGTTGGCTGCGAAGCGCGGAATGACGCCGAGACCCGGCACCTGCAGAACACGCTCGACCTCGTCCCTCCGTGTGATCGAGGTGTTCATTCCATCCACGACGACGGCAGCACCGAACCCAAGCATCAAGCCGAGAATGAGTCCCATGGCCAGCTTTCGGGTACGGCCTGTTGCGACGGGGAAAGTAGGGACGTCAGCCAGGTCCACGATTTCCACCTGACCCACCTCCACTGCCTCGGCCATTTTGGCCCTCTGATAATCTTCCTGTAGCTGATCGGCGATCCGCTGCACAGCCTGAACCTGTTGGCCGAGCTGAGCTTCCTCCGTTTCGGCGCTTGGCGCGGCCGCGATTGCCGAAGAGCTCGCGGCCTTCATGTTATCCAATGATGCAATATTGGCCTGCAGCGCCTGCATCTGGTTTCGAATTGCGGCGACCAGCTTGTTGTTTGTGGACGAGATCAGCGTATTGAGCGCGACAATATCCGGATTCGTCTGAGCGGCGCCGGATGTGATGAGGCTGTCGCGCGCCGTCTCGTAGGATGCGAGTCGGCCGTAGAGCTGCTGGACGACAGGATTAGCGGCGATGCCGGGGGCGGAAACCAAGGCCCGCAGGTTAGTGTCGCCACCCTGGCCCGAGCGCTGTGCCTGCGCTAATAGCGATTCGTACATGCGGCGCTGTCCGTCGAGCTCGGCACGTCGCATTTCCACCGTCACGAGACCCTGCTCCTGCGCTGTTGCCTTCTCCTTCGAGCTGAAGACGCGTTGCCGGCTGCGGAATCCGCTGTAATCGTTCATCGCCCTCTGAAGCATCGCGTCGGTCTGACGCATCTGCTCCTCGAGAAAAATCCGCCGGCGGCGGGAGGCCTGCTGAGCGCTGGTGGCGTTGCGAACCTGGAACGCCAGAACCATGGCATTCACCACGCGCTGGGATGTGCGGGGGTCGAGACTGACGAAGGAAAGATCGATGATGTCCGTTTTCGGCCGTGCGATCCCGCGGAAGCCGCCCAGGAGCCAGTCGATCGCGTCATCGCGGGGGATGACGTGGAAGACGGCGCTCTGGAACTTCGGGCGGCTCGACACTTCGAGGGAGACACCGGCGATCTGAAACGGCTGCCCGTAACTTGCCTGCTGCTCCCGGTCACGGCCTCTCGCGGTCAAGCCGTCACTCCGAAACTCGAATCGAAGCGTATCGTTACGAGCGTCCGAAGCGACCTGCACACGTGAGATCTCCGGTACCGGCTTCTGCTTGTCGACGGGAGCAAACCGTAGTCCCTCGCGATCGACCGCATCACCGGCGACACCGCGGCTCGTCAAAACCTGCATCTGTGATTGCAGAAGGTCGGTCTCGCGGCTGAGAACCTCGGTGTATGCCGCGTCCTCGCTCCCGCCGGTGAGGGCGCGTCGAGTGTCCGCCAATCGCACCACTGCGACGGCGCGGTACTTCGGCGGAGCCGTCATGACCAGATAAAGCGTGATGCCGAGTGCAGCGCCTACGATGGCGAGGACGAGCCAGATGTGGCGGCGAACGATCGCGATGTATTCGCGCAGTCCGGCGACTTCGGTAACCGGGTCCGGATATCCCTCGGGAATGGAAGAGCCGCCCCACGTGTTCACCGCCCGCCCGGGAACACCGCCTGAGTTGATGGGAACCAGGTTAGCCACGATCGTCTAGTGCTTGACGAATATGCTGACGATCGCCGCCGCAGCTGCGATCGTGCTGGCGACGGGTCCGAAGTATTCGCGGGCCGCTGCTCCTTTCCGCCCGACCAATATCTGGTCCCCGGAACGGACCTGAAGCAAACTGACCTGCGCATCCGGCCTGCTTAGATCGAGCCTGATGATCTGCCGATCGCGGATCAGAGAGACCTCGTTGAGCAAGCCGCGCTCGGTGGGTCCGCCCGCGAGCGCGACGGCCTGCGCTACTGTGGTCTCAGGAGGAACGCTGAACAGATTGGGCGTCCTCACCTCTCCGGCCACGATGACCTTGACGAGAGGTTGGATAACGAACTGCGGAGCCGTCTCGTAGCGAGTAAGGAATGTTCGGAGCCGATCCTCTACGACTGAAAGTGGGATGCCGGTCACCTGAACCTCCCGATACAGGGGATGGATCACCGTACCCGAAGGGCCGATTGCGAAATCACCGCTCAGCTCCGGCTTTCTCCATACTGTTATTCGGATCAGGTCCCCGGGATTGAGAGTCTGCCCTGAAGCCGCGGGCGCATCCTGAGCAACGACCTGCCGGCTCGAGGCAATGAATAATAGGGCCAACAGGATCCGCGAGAATTGATGCATGGTGACCAATAGAATTTTGAGGCGGAAGACATCTCCGAGGCCGTTCCCGTCGCAACGCCTAAACCTATTGACGGGTCCGAGTGAGGTCTACCGCTGGGCCGGCGCTCTGCGGACAATGGTATCATTGACGACGATAACATCCATCCTCGTACGTAGGAAACAATCCAGTGCCTGCTCCGGGGTATCCACGATCGGCTCGTTCTCGTTGAAGCTGGTGTTGAGAAGCACCGGTACGCCCGTGAGGCGTGAAAACTCCTTGATCAAGCGGTAGTACCGCGGATTCGCTTCGGAGTTCACAGTCTGGAGCCGCCCGCTTCCATCGGCGTGAGTGATCGCTGGAAGAACCGCTCGCTTTTCTTCGCGAACGGGATACACCTGCTGCATGAACGGATCCGGCGCTGCTCCGACAAAGTACTCGTCGAGAGCCTCCTCGAGAATCGAAGGTGCAAACGGACGGAATTTTTCTCTGAACTTGATCTTCGCGTTAATCAAATCTCGCATGTCCCCGCGTCGTGCGTCGGCGAGAATGCTCCTGTTTCCGAGCGCGCGGGCGCCCCACTCCATACGCCCCTGATACCAGCCGACGACATTCCCATCGGCGATGAGTCGGGCGGTTTCGCTGCACAGGGACGCTTCGTCCGGAAACCGCTGGCAAGTGAATCGCGAGTCGGTGTTCTCTCTTTCCGCGAGCAGGCGAGCCGCATCTGCACCGGGGTATTCCGTTCCCCAATACCCGTGCTCCATGACGAAGCGGCGAGGCATGCCTAAGGTCTGGTTCCAGACATAGTATGCGGCTCCCAATGCCGTGCCGTTGTCGCTTGATGCGGGCTGGATGTAAACGCTCTCGAACGGTGTGTTCTCCCTCACTTTGCCGTTAGCGACGCTGTTCATCGCGCAGCCGCCGGCGAGGCAGAGCCGTGGATTCCGTGTCTTATCCCACAACCAGTTCAGAACGTGAAATGCGCATTCCTCATAGACAGCCTGCAACGATCTCGCAACGTCCTCGTGCGCAGCACTCAACGGCTCGCCTACGCGACGCGCGGGTCCGAGGAGATGCTCGAGCTCTGCAGTGAACAGGTTCCCCATTGTCGGCGATCCGCCCTCCCACTGCATGTCGACCCCTTCATCCCAGTGGCGAAAGTATTTCCGTTCCAGCTCGAACCGACCTCCCGACTTGAGACGAACCACGCGTCTGAGCTCCTCCACGCGGGTCGGCTTCCCATAAGGAGCGAGCCCCATCACCTTGAATTCGTCACCGTAGTTTGGAAACCCAAGGAGCTGGGTAATGGCTGTGTAGAAAACTCCGAGCGAGTGAGGATAAGAGATCTTGGCGAGCAGCTCGATCCTGTTGTTCAGCCCGATCGCGGTAGACGTGCTGATGTAGTCTCCGAACCCATCGATCGCGCAGATCGCGGCATCATTGAAAGGCGAAACGAAGAACACGCTCGCGAGGTGGGCGGGGTGATGCTCAACGAAGTGAATTCGTGGCAGCGCGCTTCGTGGAAGACCTAATGCCTGCGCAATCGGGACCTGCACCTCGTGAACCTTTCGCAGGTTTCGAGTGCGATTCACGATGTTGGCGAGCTTCATTCGATTCCGAAAAGCGAAAGATGCTTTTCGGAGGAGATTTGCCTTCGGGTCGCGACTCAGCCCGATGTGCGCAATGTCATTGCCGGTAATCCCTGCGATCTCGAGGCACTTGGCGATCGCCTCGGTTGGAAAGCCTGCCCAATGCTTGATCCGGCGAAAGCGCTCTTCCTCCACGGCGACGAGAAGCTCTCCGTCCTTGAGGAGGACAGCGGAGCTGTCTGCGTGATAAGCATTGATCCCTAGTATGTACATGCCTGGATGTGCGCGAACGTCGAGAGACCGATGCAGCCGCGAAACCGGGCCGATTTCGGCAATTGCCGTAGGCGGCCGATGCGCGCCGCGTTGACCTTTCGACTTACCGAGAGCCCTCGTCCATCGGACTTACTGCGACCGCGCCCGGCCGAGCGCCTCTGGATAGCCACGGTGTTGCATCGGCCACTCTATACACCGGCATCTGGGGCCGCTCGTGCACCTTTCGACGACTCGCGGTGAAGAAGCGGAGCAAGACCCCCTGTAACAGAATCTGTTGCACGAACCCCCCGAAGGCATCACCGATACTGCTTCCTATGGGAAACATCGCTACCGTCAAGGCTACATAGATCGCCATCGTGGCGGGCGTGGTCCGTCGCTCGAGAAGGAGGTTTGGAATCCTGTAAAGGCAGCCGAGAAGAAGGAAGACCGGTACGATCCCGATCACTCCGAAATTCACGTATGCCTCGGCGAGATGACCGACGCCGAACATCGTGGTTTCGGTATTTGCCGCGGTTTGAATGTCGTATTCTACGGGAAGGATCTTGTTGGCCACCTGTGCGATCGGCTTCTCTGGCCAGACTGCACGGGGAATCCATGTATAGCCGAGGTACGCGAGGGTTACTCCATTCTTGTAAGGAATGGGGTAGGGGGTCCACTCGATGTAGTGGGCCGTCGTCAGCAGAAGCGACAGCCGGTTCGACGCCGACTCCCGATTTCGGTTCATGATCTGCGCGGTGCGGCCGCCCTTCCCGGTCCAATAATTCTCGACGAGTCCAGAGTAAAGCTCGACTTTCCGAATCGTGGATAGTGGTTGGGGGCTAAGTCGCAGGATACTGCGGTACGTTCCCTTCACGGGCTGAAGGGCGAAAAAGACGGCAGCAATGACCGCCAGCCAAATGACGGGTGCCTTTCTCCGGATCACCCACCCACACACCAGCCAGATCACCACGGGCTCGGCAGCGTTCTGAATCATTCCGCCGGCGAATCCTATAACGACCGCGATCACGACCAAGGTGATGACGAAGGGTCGTTTCCAGGCGGATAAGCGGCCCGCGTGGTACAGGCAAGCGAGGATGGCCAGCCCCAGGTCGGTCGAGAAGACGAGTTCCAGAGGCCGCGCGATCCCGGCGGATCTCGCTACGCCGAAGAGAGCGAGGACTTCCAGCTGCAGCAGGAACGATCCAACAACTATGGCCGCCCCGTACCAGAAGAGGCGCTCGAGGTTCGGCTGAAACAGCAAGAACTTGAATCGCAGATTGAATATCCGGCCGCAGAGGCGGTAGCCAACACCGATGGAGATCAGTGCGAGCAGAGCGCAAACGAGCGCAACCGTTATCGCCCCGCTGGCAGGCACCACCCATCCGCTGAGCTGGAGGTGCATGTTCTGCTCGAAGAAAACCGGCAGCGAGAAAAAGAGTACATACTGGCCAGCCACGAAGTGGATCAGGGGCACGCCGGTCGGCTGCACTGTTGCGCGGATCAAAGGAACGGTGCCTACGACGAAGAGTATCCAGGCCAGGATCCGATCGACCGACGAATAAATCGGGAGCGCCTGAATGAGGAAGACAGGCAGTGCGAACCCGTAAACCGCCAAGGCGATGAGAATGGCCGATTGTGCCGGCAACAATCGCGCATTTGCCCGGCGTGAGCTCGCAGAGTTCACCGTTTCGGTGAGACCACGCAGACGCTGGTGTCGCTGATCATATGACCTTTGGGGAGGAATCATTCGGCCGTTGTTCTGGCGATTGCGGCTGAGTACATCTGCAACAGCCGCTTACCCACGACTGACGGAGCGAAATGCTCTGCTACCAGGCGGGGCGCTTCACTCATGCATCTCTCGTGAAGCGCATCGTCGTGGATGGCGTCGAGCAAACCGCGTGCAAGCGATGCGGGTGACCTGTCGACGACTACCCCGAGGCCGAGTTCGGAAACGAAAGATGAGAGTTGCACTTCCGGAGTTATAACGACGGGCAATCCGGCCGCCAGTGCCTCGAGCACGACCACTCCGAAATTCTCGTGGAACGACGGCAACACGAATAGATCGGCGGAAGCCAGCAGGTCCCGCTTGGCTTCGGCCGTCACGAAGCCGACAAACTCCACTCCGCTGTCACGGCAGAGGGTCGCGGCCAAATCCTTAATGCGTCGCACATAACCCGGCTTTCCCTCTCCCGCGATTATCAGTCGCGCGTCGGGCTCTGCGGCTCTGACCAGACACCAGGCTTGCAGCAGACCCTCGATGTTCTTTACGGGATGGAGGCGCGCCATCAGTAGCACTCGGGGTGCGGCCCTTCGACGCCTTTCGGTTCGGTATCCCAACGGAAGGCCTATCCAGGCGGGCGGAATCACGTGCGCACGCTCGCCCCAGGAGATTCCATGCCAGAGAGATTCATCTCTCTCCGCGGAAGTTGTGAAATGCATCGCCGCTGCGGACTTCACGTTCGGTCCATCGAGCACCCGGAAGTACCACTTCTTCAGCGCCGTTCTCCGATGCGTGAACGTGTAGCGCGACAAGGTCCCGAACGGGTGGATCACGAACGGCCGTCGGCCAAGAGCACAAAATCGGGCAGCGAGAGAGCTGATCGGGTTCAGCAACCCATGCACATGTATGACGTCGAAGCGATTCCTGTTCTTCCGCAGCCATGCGAGGAGCGGCACAGATACAACGAATGCGTCCTGACCGATGGCCGGGAATGTCTGCACGGCAATGCCTGGCACCTCACCGGTCAGCCAGGCGAGCTCCTTCGCGTCCGCCGCAGGGCCGATGATCGTGACGTGGATGCCGGCGGACCGTGCGGCAAGCGCGAAGGAGATCACCGAATACACCGGGCCCCCGTACGACCGGCGGATACTCGGAGCCACCTGTAGAATCTTGATCACCCGGAGGCACTCCGATGACGCTCGATGCCGAATGTCATTGGAGCGCTGTTTCCAGCATCCCGATTCGAAGCATGACGGACTTCAATCGATCGTCGTATGAATAGCCGGACGTCATACATCGCTCGTAGCCGAAGTTGGCTACGCTCGTTCGCGCCTCCGGGTGCGTGAGGTAGAAGCTGAGCTTGTCGAAGAATTCTTCGTCGCTGTCGAAATACTCGGCCTCCACTCCTTCGGTGAAAAACTCGAGGTGCTCGTCAGACCGGTGCCCGAGCAAGAACCCACGCATCGCGGGTATTTCGAATGAACGCGTGGTATGCTGATCCGGACAGATTTCGCGGAGGAATCCGAGACTGACTGAAGCGCTGGCAACTGCCGCCGAGTAGTTGTTCTCGTAGATCTCCCCGTGCGCGCCCTCTCCGGGTTGGACGATTTCTCGGAGCTCGGGTCTGCTCGGACCGAAATAGGGACGTTGCACAGTGGTTAGACGTCCGAGTCGAACTGCCCTCAGCGGATTGAGCCGGGCTTGTTGCGCGTGTCGCCAACCATAGCCCCATACCTTTATTATGCGGCCCACTTCGCGCGCTCCGAGGATCAGCCTTTCGCGGGCCGGCTCCCAACCACCGACGAAGGAAACGTCGGCCTGAAATCCCGCGACCGGGCCGACTGTCGGTCTGTGTCCAACGCGGTCGTAGCCCAGAGGGCTGTAGAGCACCTGGCCGGAATTCTTCGCCGCGTACTCCGCCAACTCGTATCGTTTCGTTACCACAAGAATGTCGAAGGCGGCGAGGCACGCGTCGGTGTGCGCAGTCTGCTTCCAGGCGAGCGCATAGTAAGGGTCGGGATTGTAGTGAATGGTGAGCACACCCAGTTGCCGGATCTCGTTGAGGACGTCGGCGGACAGGTACTCCTGCTTCTCGGCCCATACGAATGCGGGTGAGGTTTGACGCACCAGGCTGAGGACGCGCTCGTTGAAGCGGTCCACGGTTGCCGAGTGCCGTCGATGCTGATCCATCTGACGCCGCAGATAAGACGCAGAGCGCCAGAGAGATCCGGAGTCGATGCTTTGCATGTCGAATCCGATGCGGCGCAGTGCTTCGCACCGCATTCCGCATGTCTGCCCGCGGCCCATCTGACCTATGAAAACGCCTTTCATGCTTGCTGGCGGAGGGTGACTCTGTCCGATTCTGCCGAGGCCAGTCAACCTAGCGCGCGCGTGACCGCGGAACCATTGCCACCGCCGAATCAGTCCTGGCGATCGGAGGGCGTCAGCTCAGCCAGTTCCCGCTTCGCAGACTGCCACTTACAATTAGCAATCGCGCTGGCGGAAACCCCTCGTCGCACACATGAAGCCGGATAGGAACCTCTCCACCAAGATGAAGATCCTCATAACGGGTGGGTGTGGCTTCATCGGCCGCAACGCCGCGACGCGCTTCCTCGGGCTTGGCCACCGAGTGACAGTGCTCGACAACCTGTCGCGGCCGGGCAGCGAGCAGAATCTGGTGGACCTGCAAACGATCAATGGCTTCACTTTCGAGCGTGCGGATCTGCGCGATCGCGAGGTCGTATCCGAAATCGTGCGACGTGGCCGATTCGATGTGCTGATTCATCTCGGTGGACAGGTCGCCGTCACGACATCCATGCTCGATCCCCGCTACGATTTCGACGTCAACGCGACCGGTAGCCTGAACGTCCTAGAGGCGGTTCGGAGCCACAGCCCCGAGACGATCGTGCTCAACGCGTCCACCAACAAGGTCTACGGCGAGCTGGTCGACCTCGGCAAGGAGGAGGACGCAACGAGGTACAGGCTTCCCAATCTTGCGTCGGGCGTGAGCGAGGCGCAGCCCCTTGACTTCCACTCTCCGTATGGCTGCTCCAAAGGAGCCGCGGATCAGTACATGATAGACTATGCGCGCTGCTTTGGACTGCGGACCGTGAGCCTGAGGCAATCCTGCATCTACGGCTACTGGCAATTCGGAGTGGAAGACCAGGGATGGGTGGCGTGGTTCATAATCGCACATCACTTGAACCGGCCCATCACCATCTACGGAACTGGAAAACAGGTTCGAGATGTACTCTTCATCGATGACCTGCTCGACTGCTACGTCGCCGTCATTGAGCGGATAGATCAAGTCAGCGGGACGGCGTTCAACATTGGTGGCGGACCTGAGAACACCCTGTCTCTGCTCGAATTCATGCAGCTGCTCGAGCAGGTCTCGGGACGGAAGGTCCGACACAGCTATTCAGGATGGCG
>WNGF01000212.1_pt1 | contig 152630 bp, 138 predicted proteins | sample 5400641 | NCBI WGS metagenome assembly WNGF01 (sample SAMN13153371, study PRJNA577476) | soil metagenome | isolation source: 80 cm soil or saprolite under grassland replicate 2 | place: USA:California | collected 2016-06-15 | reverse complement strand
CGGCGATGCGCGGCAGCGACTCCAACTGCTCGCCGACGCGCAATCGCTCCGCGGCGATGCCCGGCGACGAGGCGCAGGTCTGGATGGCCCAGCCTGTCGGGGTGCGTCCGCTGAGCAGGTGATCGCCACGCTTCTTGCCGCGGTAGAGCACCTCACAGAGGGTCGCCTGCAGGCGGTCGACGACCGTCGCCAGGCGCTTGGGATCGACGAAGTCGAGGTCGGCCTGGGACTGGAAAAGGCCCACCGCATCCTCCAGCGCCGGCAGCTCGATCGACATACCCAAAGACTACGAACTTGGGTTCGTATCCGCAAGCAATTCCTGTAAATTTACATTGAGTCAGGCTACCCAATCGCCGCCCTGCCCCCGCTTCGCCGTCTCCTCTCTTCGGACCCGACCTGTACCCTCCACCGTTATTGCTGTCGTGTACACGCCGGGCTCGAAGGAAGACTTCGACCGCCTGTACCGCACCGCGTACCCACGCGTGTTCCGCACCCTGTCGGCGATCCTGGCCGACCCTGACGCGGCCGAAGACTGCGCCCAGGACACTTTCGTGCAGGCCTATCAGGCATGGAGCCGCTGGCGCCCCGATGCACCGGCCGAGGCATGGGTGCACCGCATCGCGGTCAACCGCGCCATCTCGTACCGGAGGACCGCGAGCCTGCGCACCGTAGGCGAGATCCTGCGCCGCCTCGGCAGGCCCGCCCACGCTGCCGACCCGGCGGACGAAGCCACCAAACCCGACGTTCTGACCGCGCTTCGCTCCCTTCCACCGAAGCTTGCCGCGGCCATCGTCCTGCGCCACTACCACGGCTACAACAACCGCGAGATCGCGGCGGCGCTCGGCGTAAGCGAACGCACCATCGGCACCCGCCTCCTCCGGGCCGGCCAGCGGCTGCGAGCGAAGCTCGAACCGGACTTCTCATTTGACGCTTCTCCAGCGTTTCCTTCTGACAGCCATGAGTGACGATCTTCTCGGTCCCGACCTGACAGCGCGCCTGAAAGCTGAGCTCGATCGCGTCGAGCCGCGCCACACGTCGCCGCGCTACCTCAGCTCACCCATGCGACCACTGACGTTTCGGCTCGCGCCCGCCCTGCTCGCGGCCAGCGTGATCGGCATCCTGGCCTTGAGCGCATTCGTCGCGACCGGAAGCCCGAACCCGGTGGTGTGGGGCGAGCGCGTGGTGACCGTCCTCCAACCGGGCGCCCCCTCATCGGACGACGACCACGCCGTGCCAGGCGCCACCCCGTCGCACTCGCCGGGGCGCGAGTCGCCCGAGCCGACCGAGACCGCCGAACCGCAAGAGACACCGGGCGGCGAAGGATCGTCCGAGTCGGGCAGCTCTCCCGAACCCGCCCAGTCCGCCGAACCGTCCGACACCACCTCAGGCGAGGGCTCATCTGGAGGCAGCTCCGAGTCCGGGTCAGGCGAGACCTCTTCCGACTCCAGCGGGGTGGAGCGTTCTTAGCTGCATGAAAAGACCAGTCGTCCTGATCGTCGCGGCCATCGCGGGAGCCCTGCTGGTCGCCGGGGCAGGTGCTTCCGCCCATACGGTCCTGCTCCTGGGAGGCTCGCCGGCGTCGCACTCGTCCGGGCTGAGCGACGAAGCCTCGGGCGCGCGGACGGAATCGCCAGAGCCGAGCGAGAAAGCCGAGCCCTCAGAGTCGCCCGAGCCGTCCGAGGCACCCGAGCCGGCGGACACCGAGACGGACGAGGACGCGGACGACAACGATGCCGCCGAGCAGGAGCAGCACGACAGCGGCTCCGGCGAGCACGACAGCGGCGGTGACGACTAGCGCTTAACCGCGCCGGCGCTGCACAAACTCGAACCCGAATCGCCCCTTGACGCACAGGTGACCCGAGGTGACGCTGTGGTCGAGGGGCGACGTCACTTTCACGATCGAGTTGTCCTGGACATGCAGCTCGAGCATGCAGCCCACGCCGCAGTAGGGGCACACGGTCTCGGTGACCGTCTGCTGTGACTCGTCCCAGGTCCCCGCGGCGCGCATGTCGTGCTCGCTCTTGAACATCAAGGCGCCGGTGGGGCACACGCCGATGCAGTTGCCGCAGTACACGCACGCCGAATCGGGCAGCGGCGTGTCGAACTCTGTCGAGATGTGCGCGTCGAAGCCCCGACCCGCGACGCCGATGGCAAACGTGTTCTGGGCGTCGACTCCGCACGCCTCGACACACTTGTAGCAGAGGATGCACCGCGAGTAGTCCCGGACGTAGAGCTCGTTGTCGATCTTCACTGGCTGCGCCACGGTCGCAACCTCACCAAACCGCGATGGCTCAGCCCCGTAGCGAGACATCCACGAATGGACCTGAGGTGAGGTCAGCGACATGTCGACCGAGGAGGCGAGCATCTCGAGCACCAGCCGGCGCGAGTGGCGCACCCGCTCCGAGTCGGTTCGGACCTTCATCCCCGCCTCGACCTTGCGCGAGCATGCGGGGACGAGGACGCGCGAGCCTTCCAGCTCGACGACGCAGACGCGGCACACGTTGACCGGCGTCAGAGTGTCGAGCTGGCACAGCGTCGGGGTGTCGACGCCCATGCGGCGGCAGGCGTCGAGGATCGTCGTGCCCTCGCGGGCCAGCACGTCGCTGCCGTCGATCGTGAGCATGACGTCAGCCATTCAGCACCTTCAGCTGCGTGAGGCCCGAGGCGATCGCGTTGGCCGCGGTCTGGCCGAGACCGCAGATCGACGCGTCGCGCATCGCCTGCGCGATGTCGCCCAGGAGCATCACGTCGGCTTGCGCATCTCCGTTGCGGGCGGCCAACATGCGTTCCAGGATCTCCTGCTGCCGCTTGGTGCCGACGCGACAGGGCACGCACTGGCCGCACGACTCGTCGCGGAAGAAGCGTGCGATGCGCAGCAGAACCTCCTTCATGTCGGCCGTCTCATCGAAGACGATCACCGCGCCAGAGCCCATCGTGGCGCCGATCGCGCGCGTGCCCTCGAAGCTGAGCGGGACGTCGAGCTGCGCCGGTGTGAGGAAGGACCCGGCCGCGCCGCCGAGCAGCACCGCCTGTATCTTGCCGGCCCCGGCCATGTCGAGAACCGACCGCAGCGGCGTGCCCAGCGGCACCTCGTACACGCCGGGCCGGGTCACATGGCCCGAGACGCAGAAGATGCGCGTGTCACCGAAATCCCCGTTGACGATGTCGAGGACGTTGAACAGCGTTTCGACGTTGTTGACGAGAGTCGGCTTGCCGAACAGCCCGACCTCGACGGGGAACGGCGGCTTGTTGCGCGGCTCTCCCCTCTTCCCTTCGATGGAGTTGAACAGCGCGGTCTCCTCGCCGCAGATGTAGGCCCCGGCGCCGCGGCGGACCTCGACCTCGATGTCGAGCAAACCGGCGGCCCGCGCCTGAGAGATCGCGTTCTCGACCCGCTTGCGCGCGAGCGGGTACTCGCTGCGCACGTACACATATCCCTTCTCGCACCCGGTCGCGAGCGCGGCGATCGCCATGCCTTCGACGAGGGCGAACGGATCGTTCTCCATGAGGACGCGATCCTTGAAGGTGCCCGGCTCTGACTCGTCCGCGTTGCAGACGAGGAAGTGCGGCCGCGCCGGCGCCGTTGCCACCGATTCCCACTTGCGGCCGGTCGGAAACGCGGCGCCGCCCCGGCCGAGCAGCCCCGCGTCCTTGACAGCGCCGATCACCGCTTCCGGCCCCATCTCTCGAGCCCGATAGATGGCTGCATATCCCCCATGCGCTCGGTAGCTGTCGAGGCTTTCAGGGTCGACCACACCTACCCGCCTGAGCAGGTTCGCGCCGCCGGCTCGAAGCGGCACTCTCGCCGGCGTTTCAATCGCGCCTGGCGACGCGCCCGCCAGTTCGGTCAACGTTGCCGGCGCTCGATCGCACATGCCGAGACATGGCGAACCGTGCTCCGTCCTGGCGCCGGCGAGCATGCAGACGATGTCGTCGCAGACGTGGACCGTCTCGGAGCCACGCGGCTCGAGCGCGAAGCGGGCGTAGAAGCTGACCACGCCGTAGGCCTCCGCGGGCGGAATCGACAGCCTCCGGCAGGCGTATTCGAGCGCGCCGCGGCTCACCCAGCCGGCGCGGTCCTGGATCGCGTGCAGCACCGGCAGCAGCAGGTGTCGCTGCGAGCGCGCCGCGCCCCCGCCGTACGCCAGGTGGTGGTGCGACGGCTCGGGCTCGCCCAGCAGTCCGTCCACCGCAGCCATCTCCTCGGCGGTCGCGGGCCCCCCGGTGGTGCGGATGTCCACCTAGGTGGCGGCCGCGACTGGAATCTTGTCGAGGCGGATCGCGCTCGCCTTGAACTCGGCCGTACCCGATTTCGGATCCGTGGCGTCGATCGTCAGCACGTTGGTGGAGACCTGATCGGGGAAGTGCAGAGTCATGAACGCCAGGCCAGGCCGCAGCGAATTGTCGTAGCGCACGTCGACCTCGACCGAACCGCGTCGAGAGCTCGCCCGCACCCTCTCGCCGTCGGCGATACCCAGCGCCTTCCCGTCCTCTGGTGAGATCAGGACCGCCTCGCCTCGCCGCAGAGGCGATGTGTAGCGGCCGGTCTGGACACCGGTGTTGAAAGAGTCCAGGCGGCGGCCAGTGGTGAGCCGGATCGGAAACTCCTCGTTGAGCCGGTCGACGGGAGGATCGTGCTCCACCGCGTGGAAAGGCGCGCGTGGGCCCTCGACCGGGTCCGCCCACAGGCGCCCGTGAAGGAACTGCGTGCCGGGGTGCGACTCGTCGGGGCACGGCCACTGGATGCCGCCCAGCTCGTCGAGACGCGAGTACCTCATGCCCGCATGCATCGGCGACAGGCTGCGGCACTCGTCCCACACCTGCTCTGCCGTCGGGTGGCCCCAGTCGCAGCCAAGCCGCCGCGCCAGCTCGCAGATGATCTCGATGTCGTCGCGGGCACCGGCCGGCGGCTCGAGGGCCCGGCGCACGCGCTGCACCCGCCGTTCGCTGTTGGTGACGGTGCCCTCCGACTCCGCCCACCCGGCAGCCGCCGGGAGGACGACGTGCGCGAGCTCCGCGGTCTGCGTCAGGAAGATGTCCTGCACGACCAGGTGGTCGAGGCCGCCCAGCAGGCGCACCGCGCGTGTCTGGTCGGCCTCGCTGCGGGCGGGGTTCTCACCGACGATGTACACCGCGCGCAGGTCGCCGCGATCCATCGCCTCGAACATCTCGCTCAAGTGCCAGCCCCGGGTCGATGGGAACTGCGCTCCGCCCCAGGCGCGAGCGAACTTCTCGTGGAGCTCCGGGTCCTCGACGTCCTGGAAGCCAGGCAGCCGCGCGGGGATGGCGCCCATGTCGCCGCCGCCCTGGACGTTGTTCTGTCCGCGCAGCGGGTTGAGTCCACAGCCGTATCGCCCCACCTTGCCCGTCAGCAGCGCGAGGTTGATCAACGCGACGACGTTGTCGACCGCGTTGTGGTGCTCGGTGATGCCCAGCGTCCAGCAGATCATGCCGCGCTCCGCGCGCGCGTAAGCGAGCGCGACATCTCGAATTGCGGCCGCCGGCACGCCGGTCTCCGCCTCGGCTCGGTCGAGCGTATACCGCTCCACGCAGCGCGCGAACTCCTCATAACCGGTGGTCGCGGCCGCGATGAACTTCTTGTCGGCGAGGCCGTTGTGGATGATCTCGCGCGCCATCGCGTTGGCCAGCGCGATGTCGCTGCCGACGTCGATGCCGAGCCAGACGTCGGCCCATTCCGCGGAGCTGGTGCGCCGTGGATCGACCGCGATCAACCGGGCTCCGTTGCGGACCCCGCGGAGCACGTGGTGGAAGAAGATCGGATGGGTCTCGCGGGCGTTGGAGCCCCACAGGATGATGACGTTCGTCTCCTCAGCCTCGCGGTAGGACGATGTCCCTCCTCCGGCTCCGAACACCGTCGCCAGACCGGCGACCGAGGGTGCGTGTCAAGTCCGGTTGCAGCTGTCGACGTTGTTGCTGTGCATGACCACCCGCGTGAACTTCTGGGCCATGAAATTCATCTCGTTGGTGGTCTTGGAGCAGCTGAACATGCCGAAGGCCTGAGGACCTCTCTGGCGCGCAGACTCGAATCCCGCGGCGGCCCTCGTGAGCGCCTCTTCCCAGGAGGCCGGACGGAGCCGCCCGCCGTCCCTGACCAGCGGTTCGGTCAGACGGTGGAGGCCGTCCTTCACAAAACCATCCTATGACTTGTGAGCGGCGACGAACTCCTTGATGCGCCGGAGGCCGAGCTTGAGCTCGTCCTCGGACTGCGTGTACGCCAGGCGGATGAAGCCTTTGCCCGCGTGCCCGAAGGCGGTGCCCGGCAGGACCGCCACGCCGGCCTCGTTCAGCAGCCGGCCGGCCAGGTCGTGCTCGTCGAACCCGGTGCCTTCGATGTTCGGAAAGACGTAGAAAGAGCCCTGCGGCCTGGCGCAGCGGATCCCGGGGATCTCGTTCATGCCGTCGACCACCAGGTCTCGGCGGTGCTCGAAGACCTTGACCATCCGACGCACCGCGTGCTCCGACTCAGGCGAGCCGAGGGCCTCGATCGCGGCGATCTGGGTGAAGGCGGCCGCGCACGACGACGAGTTGATCATCAGGGTGTCGAGCCTGGCGGCGAGCGCTCGCGGGGCGACGGCGTAGCCCAGCCGCCAGCCGGTCATCGCGTAGGACTTGGACAGCCCGTCCATCAGCACCGTGCGGTCGCGCATCCCGTCACGCGATAGCGGCGACACGTGCTCGAAGCCGTAGACGAGCTGGCTGTAGATCTCATCGGAGACGACGAGCAGGTCGTGCTTGTGGGCAAGCTCGCAGACGAAATCGACGTCTTCGGCGGTGAGCACGCCGCCGGTCGGGTTCTGCGGCGTGTTGAGGATGAGCATGCGGGTCTTCGGCGTGACGAGGGACTGGAGCTCGTCGAGATCCATGCGAAAACCGGACTCCTCGCGCAGCGTGACGGTCTTCGGGATCGCGCCGATGAAGCTGACCTGTGAGGCGTACGCCGGATAGCCCGGGTCGGGAAGGATCACCTCGTCGCCCGGCTCGACGCACGCGAGCAGCGTGAAGAGGAGCACGTTCTTGGAGCCCGGGACCAGCACCACGTCGGCCGGGTCGACCTCTGTCTTGAGCATCCGGCTCACGAACTGGGCGACCGCCTCGCGAGCCTCGAAGATGCCGCTCGCCGGCGTGTAGTGCGTGTAGCCGTTCTGCATCGCCCCGATCGCCGCCTCGACGATGTTGTCGGGGGTCGCGAAGTCGGGCTCGCCGATCTCCAGGTGGACGATCTTCTTGCCTTCGGCCTCGAGCTTGCGGGCCCTGGCCAGGACCTCGAACGCGCCCTCGGTGCCGAGACGATTCATCCTCTCGGCGAAGCGGATCGCGGTGCTCACTTTGTTGATCCTAGTGGACGCCCAGCAGCGAGCCGCCGTCGATACCCAGCGTCTGACCGGTGGGCCAATTGTCTAGCCCGTGGTGTTGACGTACCAGTCCGTGACGTACTGGAAGCGGTCGTACGGCTCGATCGCGCTGTTCGCGTGCACGCCGTGAACGCGCTGCGACACCGCGTAGTCGTACCGGCTCGCATAGAGGAAGATCGCGGGCGCCGCTTCGGCCATCAGCATCTGGAAGTCGATGTAGGCGGCAAGCCGCGCCGAGGGATCGACCGCGGCGCGCCCGTCCTCGAGGTCCTTGTCGATCAGGCCCCACCCGCGGGCGTAGGCAAAGTTCAAGGACTCGGGGTCGATGCCCGAATGCCACAACGAGTACTGGTCCGGGTCGGGGCCGACGTCGATCGAGATCAGCGCCATCTGGTATTTGTGCGTCAGGACGTAGTCGTGGAGAAGCTTCGACGCGGGCAGCGGCATCACGTCGACCTCGATCCCGATGTCGCCGAGCTGGTGCGCGATCGCCTCTGCGATCTGCTGGTTGGGATACGAGTTCGCGGCCACGAGCGACACCCTGAAGGGCGTCCCCTTGTTGGTCCGAAGCCTCGACGTCGGGTCCTGCTTCCAGCCCGCCGCGTCAAGCGCTCTGGCGGCGTCGATCGGATCGTACGCATGCAGCTTCGCAGCCGAGGCTGAGTAGGCCCAGCCCGCGGTGGGGATCGGGGTGGGGTCGGGATCGGCCCTGCCGGCCAGCACCTCGTTGATGATGCGCTGCCGGTCGATCGCCTCGACCAGGGCAAGCCGGATCCTGGCGTCGCTGAAGAACGGCTTGCCGTCGCCGCCGGGGTTGAACGCGACGAACGAGCTGGTGAACATGTGCAGCTCCTGCACCGTCAGGTCGTTGCGGCTCCTCAGGGTGTCGACCTCCTGGGGTTGGACCCCACCGACGAGGTCGGCGGCGCCGCTGAGGACGGCTCGAATGGCGGATTGCGGATCCGTGGCGGGATAGGTGCGCAACACGAGGTGGTCGAGGTACGGCGCGGGGACCGCGAAGGGGTTGCGGTCGAGAGTGATCGCGAGAGGACTGATGGAGGCGACCTTGAAAGGCCCGGTCCCGAACGCGCGCACGCCGCTGTAGGGGCTGGCCGCGATCTGGTCCGGCGCCATGCCGTTGAAGATGTGCTTCGGGATGATGCCGACGCGCAGGGATACCGGGAACGACGCGTCCGGAGCGCGCAGCGAAAAGACGACCTGGCCCGGGCGGCCCGCGCCGACGCCTACCTGGCGCCAGATTTCAGCGCCGGGCTGCTGGTATTCGAGGTCCTGGAGCACGTGGAACGTGAAGAGGACGTCGTCGGCGCCGAACGGCTGCCCGTCGGCCCACTTCACGTCGTGCCGCAGGTCGAACGTGTAGGTCTGGTGGTCCGGGGACACGGTCCACCCCTGGGCGAGGACCCCGACCACGTTCTGCTGGGCGTCGACGGCCGTCAGGCCCTGATAGATGACGGCGTTGACGTCGCGCGTGCTCTCGTTGGACTCGAACAGGGGGTTCAGGATGGTGGCCGGACCGACCAGCGCCTCCACTGCGGTGCCGCCCCGGGCCGGCTTGGGTACCGTGGCGACCGGCTGGCATCCTCCGAGAGCCAGAACCGCCGCAAACGCGGCGGCCGCGCCTCTACTTCGCCAGATGCGCCGAAACCCAGACGTTGGCAATCGAGCAGACGAGGAAACCGGCGACCAGGACCCAGGTCGTCCAGTAGATCTGCCGTTCGAGGCCTCGCCTGGTGCGGTAACCGCCGCCGAGGCCGCTGTCGCCGCCGCCGATGGTCCCGCCAAGGCCGGATGCCTTGGGGGTCTGGATCAGCACGCCGGCGGTCAGCAGCACGGCCAGCACGGCCTCGGCGATGACCAGTCCGTTCTGAAGCTTGTCCATGGACCCGGAGATTCTACCGAGCCGTGACTGCGCCTAAGCCCAGACCGATCCAAACCTGGAGTTGATCGCGTCCCAGTTCAGCGTGTTGAACCAGGCGGCCACGTAGTCGGCGCGCTTGTTCTGGTACTTGAGGTAGTAGGCGTGCTCCCATACGTCGACTCCCAGGATCGGAGTCAGGCCCTCCATGTACGGGCTGTCCTGGTTGGGGTAGCCCTTGATCGAGAGCTTGCCCGCCTTGTCGACCACGAGCCATGCCCATCCGCTGCCGAACTGGCCGACCGCCGCCTTGGTGAGCTGCTCTTTGAATGCGTCGTAGCCGCCGAAGGTGTTCTTCAGCGCGTCGGCGATCCGACCGTTGGGGTTGCCGCCGCCGCCCGGACGCATGATCGTCCAGAAGATCGAGTGGTTGGCGTGGCCGCCGGCGTTGTTGCGGATCACGGTCCGGATGTCCTCCGGCACCTCGTTGATGCTCCAGAGGACGTCTTCGACCGTCTTCTTGCTCCACTCGGGGTGCTTCTCGAGCGCGGCGTTCGCGTTGGTGACATACGTCCCGTGGTGCCTGTCGTGGTGGATCTGCATCGTCATGGCGTCGATGTGCGGCTCGAGGGCGTCGAACGCATATGGAAGCGGCGGAAGCTCAAAAGGCATCTATCCGATCCCCCTTTCTTGAATTCGATCTGAATACACGAACCAGTCTAAGTGGTCGAAGCTTTCGACCCAGACGCTTGAGCCTTCACGGCGGCGGCGCGGCGCTCGATCTCTGCCGGGTCGCCCAGGTAGCGCCACGAGCGCGGCTGAAAATCAGGAGCGAGCTCGTAGACGCGCGGCACGCCGGTCGGGATGTTCAGCTCGACGACCTCCTCCTCGCTCAGGCCATCCAGGTGCTTGACCAGGGCCCGCAGGCTGTTGCCGTGCGCCGACACGAGCACGCAGGGATGCAAAAGCACGTCGGGCACGATCGCGTCATACCAGTAAGGCAGCATCCGCTCGACCACGTCCTTCAGGCACTCGGCGGCGGGGAGCAGCTCGGGTGGAAGCGCCGCGTAGCGCGGGTCGTGTGCCGGATGGCGCCTGTCAGAGGGATCGAGATCGGGCGGACGCACGTCATAGCTGCGCCGCCAGAGCTTGACCTTCGCCTCTCCGTACTCGTCCGAGGTCTGCCGCTTGTTCAGGCCCTGCAGCGCGCCGTAGTGGCGCTCGTTCAGGCGCCAGCTGCGCTTGACCGGCACCCACGCCATCTCCATCTCCGCGAGCGCGAGCTGGGTCGTCTGGATGGCCCGGATGAGCACCGACTCGTGGACGACCGCGGGGCGCAGGCCCGCATCCTTCATGAGCCGGCCTGCCTCGCGTGCCTCCTGCATCCCGCGCTCGCTGAGCGGGACGTCGGTCCAGCCGGTGAACAGGTTCTCGACGTTCCAGGTGCTCTCTCCGTGGCGGAGCAGGACGAGGGTGCCGGGCGGGCTACCGGTGGCCATAGACCTCCGCCGTCGTCTTGACGATGTGGGCGAACTCGTCCGCGACCAGGCTCGCGCCGCCGACGAGGACCCCATCGCAGAGCGGCAGCTCGACGTACTGCTGCACGTTGTCCGGCTTCACGCTGCCGCCGTACAGGATCCTCACCTTGCGCGCCGCGCCGGCGCCGATCATCTCGCCCACGATCCTTCGGATGAGGCGCATCGTCTTGTAGGCGTGCTCGGGGTCGGCATTCCTGCCAGTGCCGACCGCCCACACAGGCTCATAGGCGATGACGAGCCGCGCCGAGTCGTCCGCCGAGCAGTTGGCCAGCCCCGCTTTCACCTGGGCCGAGACCACCGCGTCGGACGTCCCGGCGTCGTAGTGGTCGAGAAGCTCGCCGACGCACATGATCGCGCCCAGCTCGGACCCGAGGACGGCGGCCATCTTCTTCGCCACCATCGCGTCGGTCTCGCCAAGGTGGATGCGCCGCTCCGAGTGGCCGATGATGACCCACTGGCAAAGCGACTTGAGCATCGCCGGCGAGACCTCACCGGTGTAGGCGCCTGACGTCTCCCAGAAGCTGTCCTGGGCGCCGAGCCTGACGCCCGATTCGACGAGCAGGTCGGAGACGGCCATCAGCCACGGAAACGGCGGAAAGATCGCGACCTCGACCTTGTCCGCCTGGCCGCGGGCCACCGCCATCACCCCGCGGACGAGGTCCAGGGCGTCGTCGATGTTGGTCGGGTTCATCTTCCAGTTGGCCGCGACCAGCGGCATCCCGGGCGGCCGGCTCGACACCTACGCTTCCTTGAGGATCGCGATGCCGGGAAGCTCCTTGCCCTCGAGGTACTCGAGTGTGGCGCCGCCGCCGGTCGAGACGTGGGAGAAGCGATTGCCGAGGCCCAGCGCGTCGATCGCCGCCACGGTGTCGCCGCCGCCGACAAGCGTGAAAGCGCCCGAAGACGCGATCGCCTCCCCCACCTCCTGCGTGCCGTCGCTGAAATCCTTGATCTCAGCCACGCCCACGGGGCCGTTCCAGATGACAGTCCCGGCGCCGCGAAGCTTCTGCTTGAAGAGGGAGACCGACCTGGGCCCGATGTCCAGGGCCATCCATCCTGCCTCGACCTTGTCCGCCTCCAGGACCCTGAGGGCTTCGTTGGCCTCCATCTTGCGGGCGCAGACGAGGTCGACCGGCAGCACGAGCTTGTCGCCGGCGCCGGCGGCAACTTGCCTTGCCTCTTCGATCGCCGTGTCCTCGACCAGGCCGTCGCCGGTTGGCCAGCCGCGCGCTTTGAAGAAGGTGTTGGCCATGGCCCCGCCGATGAGGAGGGCGTCGACCTTCTGGAGCAGCGCGCGAAGCACGCCCACCTTCGTCGACACCTTGGCGCCGCCGACGACCGCGACCATGGGCCGGCGTGGGTTGTCGAGAGCCCGGTGCAGCGCCTCGAGCTCGGCCTCCATCAGCTCGCCGGCGAACGCCGGCAGGTAAGCGGCCACACCCACGACGGAAGCATGCGCCCGATGCGACGCGGCGAATGCGTCGTTGACGAATACGTCGCCAAGTGAGGCGAGGCGGCGCGCGAAGCCGGGGTCGTTCGCCTCGTCCTCTTTGTGAAAACGGACGTTTTCGAGGAGGAGGACCTGGCCCGACTGCAGCCTGTCCACCGCCGAGGTTGCAGGCTCGCCGACGCAGTCCTCCGCGAACTGAACCTCGCGACCGACGCTCCGGCCGAGGCTGGCGGCGACCGGATTGAGCGACAGCTCCTTCTCACGATCTTTGGGACGGCCGAGGTGCGACATCACGATCACGCGGGCGCCCCGTTGTGCGAGGTGCTGCAGCGTCGGCGCGGCCGCGCGCACCCGCGCGTCGTCGGCCACGACCCCGTTCGACATCGGGACGTTGAGATCCTCGCGGACGAGGACGCGTTTGCCGGCGACGTCGACGGACTTGATCGAAACTTTCAGAGCCGCTCCGCCATGTACGAGATGAGGTCGACCATGCGGCAGCTGAATCCCCACTCGTTGTCGTACCAGCTCACGACCTTCGCCCAGTCGTCGGCAAGCGTCAGCGTGGAAGGTGCGTCGACGATCGAGGAGTGCGGGTCGCTCTTGAAGTCCGAGGACACGAGCTCCTCGTGACTCACGGCGAGGATGCCTCGCAGCTCTCCGCTGGCGGCTTCGTCGAAGGCCGCGTTGATGTCCTGCGCGCTCGCCTTCTTGCTGAGCTGGATGGTCAGGTCGACCACCGAGACGTCGAGGATCGGGACGCGAAACGCCATCCCCGCGAACTTTCCGGTCAGCTCCGGCAGCACCTCGGCCACCGCCCGGTTGGCGCCGGTCGAGGTCGGGATGATGTTGTCGGCGGCCGCCCGCGCGCGCCGAAGGTCCTTGTGCGGCAGGTCCTGCAGCTTCTGATCCGCCGTGTACGCGTGGATCGTCGTCATCATTCCGCGTTCGATTCCGAACGACTCGTGGAGGACCTTGGCGAGTGGCACGAAGCAGTTGGTGGTGCAGCTCGCGTTCGAGATGACGTTGTGACTGGCCGAGTCGTAGCCCTTGTGGTTGACGCCCATGACGATCGTGTAGTCCTGGTTGGTGGCGGGAGCCGAGATGATGACCTTCTTTGCCCCGCCCTTGTCGATGTGGACACGCGCCTTGGTGGCGTCGGTGAAAAGGCCCGTCGACTCGATCACGACGTCAACGCCGAGGTCGCGCCACGGCAGCTCCGCCGGATCCCTGTGGCTCAAGAACTTGACGGCATGGCCGTCGACGTGGATGTCGTCACCCTCGACCTTGACGGTCGGCCCGAATGTGCCGAGGGCCGTGTCGTGCTTGAGCAGGTGGGCGAACGTCCTGGCGTCGCCGATGTCGTTGACCGCGACGATCTCGAAGTCCGGCTTCAGCTCCGAGGCCGCGCGGTAGATGTTGCGGCCGATGCGGCCGAAGCCATTGATGCCAACCTTGAGTGCCATAAGGGCATGCTCCTAGTGAGTGTGCGAGCGGGCTCGAAGCGAGGGGTCGAGCTAAATGTTAGGCACTGCGGCGTTCGTGCTTGGGTCCCCCGCCGCCGCCGTTGGAGAGTGCCAGCTCCTGCAGCCGGCGGAGCCTGTGGTTGACGGCCGACTTGGTGAGCTTCATGCGTCCGGCCAGCTCGCCCAGGTTGAGCTCGGGATTCTCGCTGCGCCAGCGCGCCATCTCTCGGAGCGCGGGGGGCAGGCGATCCAGAGCGCCTCTCGTCTCGAGCCGCTCGATGGCGGCCGCCTGGCGGAGGCCGGAGCCGATCGTTTTGCCGATGTTTGCGGTCTCGAAGTTCAGCCGGCGGTTGACCTCGCCGCTGACCTCGCGCACGACGCGGACGTTCTCGAACTCCATCACCGCACGGCTCGCGCCCATCATCGAAAGGAGCCGGACGATCCCGTCACCGTCCTTGACGTAGACGACAGACTGGCCGCCGCGGACCGTGATCCCGGCCCTGGCCCCCGACTCCTCGATCATCCGCCCGATGACCGAGGCCCAGGAGGCGGTGGGCGCGACGAACTCGAGGTGGTATCGCGTGCTGGGCGCGTTGACCGAGCCGCACCCCAGGAAGAGCCCGCGCAGCATCGCCTTGCGGTCGCAGGCGGCGTCCGGCCTGGCCTGGACGGGGGCCTGTTTGAAGGCCGTCTCCAGCTCGGGCGGCAGCGAGAGCTCGATGAAGAAGGACATCCGCTTGCGGGTCTTGACCGCCTGGTACTTGGCGTCCATGCGAGCCACCGCGCGACCGAGCCGGACCACCTTGCGGGCGACCGCGTTGCGGAGCAGCGAGAAGTAGGCGGAGCGGGCGCGGGAATTCCCGAGCAGGCGTCCCCGTGAGCCGAAGTAGATGCCGAGCAATTCGCTCAGCTGACAGCAGGGCCGGGCCGGAAGAAGGCCCCCCATCTCGTTTTTGACCTCAGCCGCGAAAGAAATTCGCGTGTACCTCCGGGAAGGTGATCAACCGCCCCTTTCCCCACCCGAGTCTAAAGGACGCGCCAAAATCACAGGAGTGGCGGAGATGCGCATGATCGAGGCGGTCCGCGCGGCCATCACCGAGGAGATGGAGCGCGACGATCGGGTCCTCGTCCTGGGCGAGGACGTCGGCCGGAAAGGCGGTGTCTTCGGCGCGACCGACGGGCTCTACGCCAGGTTCGGCGAGGCGCGCGTGCTGGACACCCCGCTGGCGGAATCGGCGATCGTCGGCGTCGCCATCGGGGCCGCGCTCAACGGCCTGATTCCGATCGCGGAGATCCAGTTCGCCGACTTCATCCACCCGGCTTTTGACCAGATCGTGAGCGAGGCGGCGCGCACCCGCTACCGCTCGAACGGCGACTGGTCGGTGCCGATCGTGATCCGGGCGCCGTTCGGCGGCGGCGTGCATGGAGGCCTCTACCACTCCCAGTCGATCGAAGCCTTCTACGCCCACGTGCCCGGGGTCAAGGTGGTCATTCCGAGCATGCCTGCCGACGCCCACGGTCTCCTGAAGGCTGCAGTGCGGGACCCGGATCCGGTCCTCTTCCTGGAGCACAAGAAGGTGTACCGCCTGGTCGCCGAGGAGGTGCCCGACGGCGATCACCTGGTCGAGATCGGACCGGCGGTGGTGCGCCGCGAGGGCCGCAACCTGAGCTGCTTTGCGTGGGGCCTCATGACCCACTACTGCCTCGATGCCGCCCGGCAGCTCGAGTCGGAGGGGGTCAGCGTCGAGGTGGTCGACCTCCGCACCCTGGCCCCGCTGGACCGGGAGAGCATCCTGGCGTCGGTGCGCAAGACCGGCAAGGCGATGGTCGTCCACGAGGACAACCTCACCGGCGGCTTTGGCGCCGAGGTGTCGGCGATCATCTCCGAGCACGCCTTCGAAGACCTGGACGGGCCTGTGGTGCGGGTGGCTGGGCCCGACATCCCCGCGATGCCGTTCAACTCTCCCCAGGAGGAGTTCTTCATGCCCAGCCCGGAGAAGATCGCCAAGGCTATGCGAACCCTTGCCAGCTACTAAAGGGAGCTCGCCCCTCCGGCGGCGCAAAGCGGCGCCGCCTCCCCAGCAGGTGGGGAGGCGACCTATCCCCCAGATCTCCCAGGAGGAGTACGGCTTGCGGCGGGAGAGCGTCGCCGCAGGGATGCAGGCCGCGGGCCTCGACGCGCTGTGCGTGTTCTACCCCGCTCGCGTCGCCTACCTGACCGGGTTCCACCACATCCCGACAGAGCGGCCGATAGCGCTGATCATCGGCTCGAGCGGCGAGGCGTCGCTGGTCGTGCCGGCGGTCGAGAAGGAGCACGCCGAGTCCGCGACGGGAGTCAGCCAGGTCCGCATCTACTTCGAATACCCAGGCGCCGAGCACCCGATGGAGACCGTGGCCGAGGTGCTGGCGGAGATGAACGCCCGCCCGCACCGCACCGGCGCCGACCATGACGGCTACGTGCCGTTCTGGGGCTACCGCGGGCCGCGCCTGAGTGACCTGGTGGGAGCGGAGCCCATCGACTCCGAGCTGATCGTCGAGTCGCTCCGCCGCGTGAAGTCGGAAGCCGAGCTTGCCTGCATCCAGCTCAGCTGCGACTGGGCGGTGCGCGGACACCGCCGAATGCAAGGTGCGATCCAGGTGGGCAAGACGGAGATGGAGTGCTACACGCCGCCCGCGAACGAGACGCTGTTCGAGATGGTGCGCGAGATGCCCGGCTGGCGACCGCGCGGCGCCGACGACACGGGTTTCATCGCGATGTTCGTGGCCGGCCGGTCCACCGCGATGCCTCACGGCTTCGTCAAGGGCCACGGCGTTCAGCCGGGCGACGTGCTCGTGAGCGGCGCGGGCGCCAACATTGACGGCTACCGCAGCGAGCTCGAGCGGACCATGATCGTGGGCGAGCCGACACCCGAGCAGGAGCGGGCGTTCGCCGCGATGCTCGCGCTGCAGACACGCGCGATCGAGGTCATGGCGCCGGGGGTGCCGGCGGCCGAAGTCGAGCTGGCGACCGTGCGCCTCGCCGAAGAGCTGGGCGTGGCCGAAAACCTTCGCCATCACGTCGGGCACTCGATCGGGCTCGAGGGCCACGAGGCGCCGTTCCTCGACCGCGGCGATGACGCCGTCCTCGAGCCGGGCATGGTCTTCACCGTGGAGCCGGGCGTGTACATCAAGGACCTCGGCGGTTTCCGTCACTCGGACACCGTAGTGATCACCGCCGACGGCCGGCGCGTGATGACCGATTACCCTCGGGAGCTGAAAGACCTCATCGTTTAGAGGCGCCTCTAAGCCCCTGCCGCCGCGATGGCCACGTCGGTCGGCCGGATGTGGCTGCTCACCAGGTGCAGGACCGGCACACCCCGGTGGATGCGATAGCGCACGCGGTCCAGGGCCACCGGCGGCAGCACGTCCTGCTCCCCCTGGATGACCACCGTCTCGTGCGGCCTCACCTCGATCCAAACTCGACCGATCGCATCGCGAGGCAGGCCTCCTGGGACGTAGACGTAGCGGCGATCGCCGACGTGGTCGCGCGCACGCATCTCGGCCCGCCTGAAGGCGTCCTGGGCGACGTAGTCCTTGAGGTACGGATCGCTCACCTCCCACAGCTCGGCCGGGCCCGGCGGGGACTGGCCGCGGTAGAGGAACACGACACGCTTGCCCTGCGACACCGCGATGCCCTCATCGATGATCGCGTCGGCGCTGTTCTGGTCGCGGGGGAGGACGACCAGCACGTCAGCCGGCTTGCGCAGGAACTGGAGGGCGATCGACTCGGCAGCCAGCTCGGGACGGTACGGCACGGGAAAGACCGCCGGGCGCCGCAGCCGTCCGCTCCGGTACGTCCACAGGCCGACCATCACGCCCACCCCGGTGAGGGCGCCGCCAAAGATGGTTGCGTCGGGCTTGGCGACGATGTTGACGCTCCATGCCACGACCGCCAGGCCGGTCGTGAACACGCCTATGGCGAAGACGACTCTGCGCACCAGCCGCCCGTCGAGCCTCAGCTCGCGCCGGCGGATCACGTCGAGAGAGACGTTGGTGAGGATGATCGAACCGAGGAGGCCGAACGCGTACAGGTTGCCGAGAAACACGGCCGTCCCGGCCGAGCTCTGAGCCGCCAGGTACACGATGGCCACCGGCGGGACGACGGCGGCCAGGATGGCGATGTGCGGTGTGCGGCGCCAGGAATTGCGAAGCTCGACGACGCGCGGCAGGAAGCCCGTGCGGGTCAGCGCGAGGAATACGTGGTAGCCGCCGATGATCGCCGTGTTGCTGGCGAACATCAGCAGGATCGACCCTGTCACGGCGACGTAGACGGCAAGCCCGTGTCCTGAAAACTGGCCGCTCAGCAGCGAGAGCAGCTGGTTGATGTGGGCGGGGCTGTTGGGGTCGGAGACCAGGACCGTCTGCCACAGCGAGAGGATCGGGCTCGTGAGGAGCATGACGATGATGACCAGGCCCATCGTTCGATAGGCGGTCCTGCGTCGCGGGGAGCGCATCGCCGGGGCGATCTGGGCCACACTTTCGAGACCCGAGAAGGCGAGGAAAGCGGCGCCAAACCCGAACACGAGCGTGAGCGGTGTGAGCGGTGGAGGACCCTGCGCCACCTGCGCGATGCTGTGCACGATGCCCGCCGGGCCCAGCTGCACCGCGACGATGATCACGACCAGCAGCTGGCCGCCGGCCGCGAGGGATGCCGCGACAAAGCTCACGATCGCGCTTTCGCGGATGCCCACGATGTTCAGGAATGCCAGCCCGGCGAGGGCGACGAGCGTCCCGGGGACGGCGCTTCCCCACGCGACCTGTGGCAGCACGACCGTCAGGTAGCTCACCCCGGAGAAGGCGCTGATCGCGGCGGTCAGGTAGTAGTCGACGATGATGAAAAGCCCGCCCACGAGTCCGACGAACGGGTGGAGCGCGCGCGACGAGATCGTGACCACGCCGCCCCCTTCGGGATTTCGCCACGTGACCTCGGCGTACTTCAGGGCGAGGAGCACGAACGCGACGGCGGTCATGGCGATGAAGATGGCCGAGCGTTTGTTGTAACCGCTCGCCGAGACGATGCCCGGCACGTAGTAGATGGACGTGCCGATGTCGGCAAACACGATCGCCCAGCACAGCAGGGGTCCGAGGTTGGCGCTGTGGACCTTTACCCTGCGGCGAGCGGACGCCGAGGTGAGCATCAGCGGGCCGTGCGGAATGCGACCAGGTACCGCCGCAGGCTCTCCAGCTCGCTTCGCACTCGGAAGAGCGCGCGGTACGCCTCGCCGTCGTCCAGTTCCATATTCACGACCACCGCGAGATAGAGGTCCGCGCGTTCGAGCTGGCGGATGGCCGCGCGCAGCACCTGGCGGTGCTCGTTGACCGTCCTGATCCTCGCCGGCTGGAGGACCGCGCTGCGCATGTCCCCAACTTAAGAAACGGCGCGTGAGGTCTCTGTGGGGAGACGCGCCGAAGCCGTATGGATTCTGTATGGGTTTCGGCTACTCTCGCACGGGATGGACTCCGGGTCGGTGGCTCGCCGTGGCCGGAGGCCAGGCGATCTTCGAATCGTCGTCCGCCGGCCGGCCAAGCTCCCGCGGACGCTGGGGGCCTCGGCCCTTTTCGCCGCCTGCTACGGCAACGTCGGCTCGAGCATCTACTACGCCCTCGGGGTCACGGCCGCCTTCGCCCTCGGCCTGACGCCGGTCGCGCTGATCCTCGCCGGCTTCATCTTTGTCACGACCGCCCTGAACTATGCGGAGGGCACGGCCGCCTTGCCCCACGCGGGCGGCAGCTCGAGCTTTGCCCGAAGGGCCTTCAACCAGCCGATCGGCTTCATCGTCGGCTGGGTCCAGCTGCTCAACTACACGGCGACCGCGTCGATCTCGGCGTACTTCGCGATCGGCTATCTCGGCGTCTTCGAGAAGTACAGCCCGATCTTTCACGAGCTGCGCTACAACGACTTCTGGCACGTCACGGCGACCTCGGCGCTGATCGGACTGTTGATCGTCGTCAACGTGATCGGCATCCAGGAGTCGAGCCTGCTCAACCTGGTGCTCGCGTTCATGGACCTGATCACGCAGCTGGTGCTCGTCATCCTGGGCCTGATCCTGCTGCTCAACATCAGGACCGTCATCAGCAACGTTCACCTGGGGATCGCCCCGACGTGGGGCAGCTTCCTGGCCAGCATCTCGATCGCGATGGTGACCTACACGGGCATCGAGACGATTTCGAACCTCTCCGAGGAAGCCAAAGACCCTGGACGAAACGTTCCCCTCGCGACCGTGTGGGTGATCGTCGCGGTGCTCTTCGTCTCCGCCTTTTTGCCGACGATCGGCATGAGCGTGTTCCCCGTCCACCAGGACCCCGCGACGGGACAGTACGTGACCGACCTCGCGGTTAAGTTCAAGGAAGACCCGGTCGCGGGGATCGTGGGCGGCTTCTCCATCGTCTCCTCGGCCCTCGCGTTCTGGTCGGGCGTCTGGGTCGGCATCCTCGCCTTCACGATCCTCGTCATCGCGACGAACGCCGGCTTGATCGGGATCTCGCGGCTCAGCTACTCGCTGGCCGGCGCCGACCTCCTCCCCAAGCGATTCGCCGCCCTCCACCCGAAGTTCAAGACGCCCTACATCTCGATCATCGTGTTCGGGATTGTCGCGGCCGTGCTCGTGCTCCCGGGCATCTTCGTCCACAGCGCTGAGATCGACCTGATGAGCGCCGTGTATTCGCTCGCGGCCACGTTCGCGTTCTGCTCAGCCCACCTGTCGGTCATGCGGCTTCGTTTCATCGAGCCGGCGCTGCACCGTCCCTACCGGATGCCGTTGAACATCAGGTTCGGGCGCGACAGCATCCCAGTCCTTTCCCTGGTCGGCGCGCTGTTCATCGGCACCGTCTTCACCCAGCTCATGTTTCAGAACATCTCCAGCTCGACCTTCATCTTCGTCGGATGGCTCGGTCTAGGCGTGCTCACCTACGTGCTGTACAGGCGCTATCGCGACGAGCCGTTGTGGGAGCCGCTCGAGGTCCCACCGCCTCGCGAGCGCGAGGTCGAGCACGTTCCGTTCGAGAGCCTGCCCCGGAGCGCCCGCTACCGGATGGGCCGGCGGGAGCGGATCGCCGCTCACGCCGCGCTCGCGGTGCAGGTGCACGAACGCCATCGCCCGGGGTGGCAGCTCGAGCTTGAATTGTTCTTCGCGCGACACGGTGCGGTGCGAGGCATCCTGATCGTCCTGGTGTTTGCGTCGATCAGCGGCCTGGCCATCTTCGTCGACCTGTCGCAATACGACCCCACCGGTACGGGACTCGGATGGTCACCCGGGCTCGTCGCGGTCGCGTTCCTGGCCGCCTACGTGTTGAACCGGAGTCACGCCGAGCAGTAACCGTAGTAGGGGGAACCTTGCCAGGTTCCCCCTACTCTGGGCCGCTCAACGGCCGCTCGCGCGCGTCCGACGGCCCATCGTCGTGCCGGCCGGATTCGCGGCCCGAACCCCCTCCGGATATGAAGGAGATGATTGCGTCGAACTGGACGCATCGATGGGTGGCGACAATGGCGCATGGGTTGCGGCCGGAGCAAGTCCGGCCGCGGGTGCAACGCTACCGAGATAGGGGTTAGTCCGTCCGGAGCCGGTAACCAACTCCCGGTTCATTGACGACGTAACTCGGGTTGGCCGGGTCGTCGCCGAGCTTCTTGCGGATCTGGGCGACCACGTAGCGCGTGTTGTACTTGTCCCCGACGGCGTAATCGCCCCACACCTGGCGCAGCAGCGTCGTGTGACTCACTGGCTTGCCTGCGTGAAGGGCAAGGTAGCGAAGCAGCTCGTACTCGGTCGGCGTGAGGCGAACGGTCCGGCCGCCCACCGCGACATGCCGCCGCGCGAGGTCGATCTCGAGCTCGCCGCTTCGAATCACGGGCTCGCCGGCGGTCACGTCGGCCTGGCGGCGCAGCACCGCGCGGATCCGGGCCACGAGCTCCTCGGTGCCGAAAGGCTTGACCACGTAGTCGTCTGCGCCCGCGTCCAGCGCCTGGACCTTGTCCCGCTCGCCTGGCATCACGCTGACCACGATCACCGCGGCCCGTGTGTGGGGGCGCAGGGCGCGGAGGGCCGCCAACCCGTCCATGCCGGGGAGGCCGAGGTCGAGCAGGATGACGTCGGGCCGCCATCCCGCGGCCTCGCGGATGGCCGCCTCCCCGCTGCCCACCGCGCGGACGTCGAAGTCGTGATAGCCAAGCCCGGTGCGCAGCGCCCGCTGCATCTCGACCTCATCGTCGACCACCAGCACGCGGCCGCTCATCCTTTTGTCTGGGCGCCCTGCGCGCCCCCGGCGGCGGGCACCGCCGCGAACGGAAGCGTGAACGTGAAGCGAGGGCCGCGCCTTCGGTTCTCGGCGCGGATGGTGCCCCCGTGGGCTTCGACCACGCGCTTGCAGATCGCCAGGCCAAGGCCTGTTCCAGCCGTCCGCCGGGTCCAGAACGTGTCGAAGACGTTTTCGAGGTCGGTGGGTGGGATCGCCGGCCCGTCGTTCTCGACCCACGCCTCGAGGCTTCCGTCCATGGCGCGCGCGCCGATCTCGATCGCTCCGTCCGCCGGCGCCCACTCGACGGCGTTTTCGACCAGGTTGAAGATGAGCCGCCCCACCTGCATCTCGTCGACGTCGACCAGGGGAAGGTCGTCTGAGACGTGGAGGACGACCTTGCGGTCCTTGACCTCGGCCCTGAGCTGGCCGAGCGTCCCGCCGACCACGTCGGCAAAGCTGTGCGGCTCGCGCGTCAGGTCGACCCCCGCTTCCAGTCGTGACAGCGCCAGCAGCTCGCCCACCATGCGGTCGAGACGCGCCGCCTGGCGGTCCATGTCGGTCAGCAGCTCTCGGTGCTCTTCCTGCAGCCCCGCGCGCGGCGTGGTCAGGGCGGTGAGCCCCGCACGAAGCGCCGCGATCGGGCTCTTCAGCTCGTGAGAGAGCGAAGAGAGGATGGCGGCCTTCAGCGAGTCCGAGGCCTGCAGCCCACGCGCGCGCTCGGCTTCGACGGACGCCCGCCGTCGGTCGAGGAGGAGATCCGCGAGCCCGATGAGCGCCGCCAGCATGCGCAGGTCGCTCGCCTCCGGACGAGGCTCGCCCAGCTTCAGCACGGCCACGCCTCCGACCAGCGGGAAGTAGCCGACGCCGGATCCCGGCCCGTGCATCTTCATGGGAACGAGCGTCCCGTCCTTGACAGATAGGCCAACCTGCTGGCCACGCTCGTAAGACCAGCGCGCCTGGTTCAACTCGTCCTCGGCGAGGATTGATCCCGCAACAAGCGGGGCCTGTCCCGACGAGATCGCCACCACGGCAAAGCGCTCGACGCCGCGCATCCGCAGAGCGCTGTCGCAGACCATCGTGAGAGCGGCGGCCGCCTCCTGGGTACGCAGCATCGCGGTGGCGAGCTCGTACAGGGCCCGCGAGTCGGAGGCGATCGCCTCCGCGGAGGCCTGGGCCCGTCGCCATGATGCCGCCAGCTGGCTCGTGACGAGGGCCACCGCCAGGAGCACCACCAGCTCGAGCAGCTCAGCGGGCCCGCGCACGGTGAAGGTGCCGACCGGCGGCACGAAGTAGAAGTCATAGAGCAGGAAGGCGGCCACGCTGCCGACGACGGCGGGACCGCGGCCCCAGCGGGCCCCGAGCCACAGCACGAACAATATGTAGAAGGCGGAGAGGCCAGACACCGAGCCGATGTCGTTGACGAGCCAGATCGCGCCGGTGATCGCGATCGCGCCGGTGATCGCGATCGCGTAGGGCGCCAGCCGGCGCGTCGTCATGTCGGCGTCAGTCTACGAGCCGCACCTCAACTGCCTCCCGCAACCGCCCGCTCCTGCGCGCGGTTGGCGTAGCCGGGATGGGAGGGCTTCGCCACCCGATACCACGCCAACGTTTCCGCCAGCGCGTCCTCGAGCGCCGAGGGCTCGAACCCGAGCTCGCTGCGAGCGCGGCCGATGTCATAGCCGGCGTGACGGCGCGGATCGGGGCCGTATGGGCTGGCCCCCTCAGGAAGCTCGGCGAACGGAACCGGATGCATCCGCGCCGGCATCCCGAGCGCGCGGGCGATGCCCTCGATCAGGTCGCGCAGGCTGACGTCGCCGAACGCGGCGTTGTACGCCCGGCGGGTCGCCTCCTTGCGCAGGTCACACGCAAGCGCGCACGCGAAGCCGATGTCTTTGACCCAAGCGAGGTTGGCGCGCGCCTCGTACGTTTCTGCCGGGACGAGGACCGGCCCGCCGTCGGCCACCCGCTCGATGTACGCGGCGATGCGAAGGGTGTGATCGCCGGGCCCGAACACGGCCGGCGGGCGCACCACGGTCCACGGCAGATCGTCGTGGCGCGACAGGAGGGTCTCGCACCATCGCTTGCCGTCGAGGTAGTCAAGCGCGTCCGGCGGGTCTCCGGCGAGCGGCACGAAATCCTCCTCTCGCGCGAGCTTGCCATGGAGGTCGGGATAGACGCCGCTCGACACGAACACGTACCGGGCGCCCCTGAAGTTGCGGGCCACCGCCTCGATGTCGCCGGGCTGGAAGCAAGCAAGGTCGAGCAGGACGTCCGGTTCGGTCTCCGCGAGCGCCCTGGCCAGCTGCTCCTCCTCGCCGCGGTCGAACGCGACGTAGCTCGTGAAGGTCCCGTAGGGCCTTTCCTTGCGCCCGGCCGCGATGGTCTCCACCCCGCGGCGCATCAGCTCCTTGCACGCGGCGACGCCGATGAACCCGGCACCCCCGAGGACGAGGGCTCTAGTCAACGTCGCGGGTCACGAAGTCGACGTCGATGCCTTCCTTCTCCCGCAGGCGGCGCGCCAGCTCGGAGGCGAGCACCACCGAGCGATGCCTGCCACCGGTGCAGCCGAATGCGACCACGACGTGCATCCGCCCCTTCTCCTTGTAGAGCGGGAGCAGGTCGCTCACCATCCGCTGCACGTCGTCAAGCACGCGGCCTGCCGCGGGTTGCTTCATGACGAAGTCGGTGACCGCGGAGTCCCGCCCCGACAGGTCGCGCAGCTCGGGCACCCAGTACGGGTTGTCCAGGAATCGGGCGTCGATCAGGAGCGCCGCATCCGCGGGAGCGCCATGTTTGTACCCGAACGCCAGGCATGTGACGAGCGGCCGGTCCCGGCTGCGCAGGTGAGTCGCCAGCTCGTTGCGCTGGCCGGCTTCGATGCGGTGGTGGGCGCGCTCATAGGTGCCCCCCGGATGGCGGTCGTCTTCGCCGTCGTGGACCAGAACGTACTTGATCGCCTTGCGGTCGGCGTCACGAAGCAGCTCGGCCGCTCCGTCGCTCGCGCCGAGCACGAAGTCCCCGTCGCCGATGCCGTCGAGATCGTCGATCCGCTGGAAGCCGGCGGCCACGAAGGAGGCGACCGATTCTTCGAGCCGCTCCGTGTTGGAGGCTCCGACGATAACCAGGGTCACAGGGTTTCCTTCAGACGGGCCGCAAGGCGTTCGGGGATGCCGAGCTGGACGATCTCGCCGACCGGCGCCTCTCGGATCGCCTGCACCGAACCGAAGTGTCGCAGCAGCGCCCGCTTGCGCGCGGGCCCGATGCCCTCCACCGAGTCGAGCGGTGAGGTGAGGGCTTTGCGTGACCGCACCTTGCGGTGGTGCGTGATCGCGAAACGATGCGCCTCGTCGCGGATGCGCTGGACCAGGAACATGCCCGGCGAGTTGTGCTCCTGGACGATCGGCTCGGCGCGACCCGGCGCGAAGATCTCCTCGCGCTCTTTGGCGAGCGCGAAGGTAGGGATGTCCGCATAGCCGGCCGCCTCCATCACCTCGAGGGCGGCGCTCAGCTGGCCTTTGCCGCCGTCGATGAGGATGAGGTCGGGCCGGCTCGTGAACGAACGGTCGCCGGCGATGTCCGCCTCTTCGCGGCGCTGCGCCGACTCGAGCCGCTCCAGCCGCCGGCGCAGAACCTCCTGGAGCATCGCGAAATCGTTGGGCCCGGGCGTGAACTTGATTCGGAAGTGCCGGTAGTGGTCGTTGCGCGGGCGGCCGTCCTCGAACACGACCATCGAGCCCACCGCCGAGTCGCCCTGGATGTTGGAGATGTCGTAGCACTCGATCCGGTTCGGAGGGCTCTCCAGGTCGAGAGCCTCGGCGAGCGCCGCCAGCATCGGCTCCGTGCGGCTGCGGTCGTAGTCGGCCTGGATGCGCATCTGCTCCAGCTCCTGCTTCGCCGTCTCCGCCAGCTGGGTCACCAGCCCGCGCTTGCGTCCGCGCTGTGGCACCTCGAGCTCGACCGGCCGTCCCCGCTTCTCGCTCAACCAGCCGGCGATCAGCTCGGGCTCGTCGACCGGTCCGGGCAGGACAACCGACCGGGGGACGTGGGTCGCGCTCGAGTAGTACTGGAGCATGAAGCCGCGGAGCAGCTCGGGCTCGGTCGCGTCGCCGGCGCCGTCGAGCGCGTGACCGTCGTGGCCGACCATCTTGCCCTGGCGCACATACGCGACCTCGACGTAGACGTCCTTGCCGCTGCGGGCGTAGGCGACGATGTCCTGGTCGTCTCGCCCCCGCGTCAGCACCTTCTGACGGTCGGCGATGCGTTCGATCGATTGCAGCTGGTCGCGATACCGGGCGGCGTTTTCGAAGTCGAGCCGCTCCGCGGACGTCCGCATCCTGTCCTCGAGCTCCCGCACGAGCAGGTCGGAGCGGCCCTCCATGAACAGCGCCACCTCGTTGATGCGCGCCCTGTAATCCTCGGAGCTGATGCGCCGCTCGCAAGGGCCCGGGCAGCGCTTGATGTGGAAGTCGAGGCAGACCTTGCCCTGCTTGAAGATCTCGTCCGAGCAGGTTCGGAACGGCAGCAGCTGGCGGATCGACTTGACGGTCGAGCGCAGCGATTGCGCGGACGTGTAGGGACCGAAGTAGAGCGCGCCGTCGTTCTGCACCCGCCGGGAGTAGTGGACGCGCGGGAAGGCCTCGGTCACGGGCAGCTTCAGGTAGAGGTAGTTCTTGTCGTCCTTGAGCCGGATGTTGAAGCGCGGCCGGTAGTTCTTGATGAGGTTGTTCTCGAGGACCAGGGCCTCGACCTCGTTGGCGGTGGTGACGAACTCGAAGTCGGTCGCGCGACGGATGAGCTCGGAGACGCGCGCCGTCTCCGCGTAGCCCGGGGTGAAGTACGACCGCAGGCGGTCGCGCAGGCGCAGGGCCTTGCCCACGTAGATGACCTGGGTCTTGCTGTCGCGGAACAGGTAGACGCCAGGGCTGTCGGGCACCGCCTGCAGCCGCCGTTTGATCGTGTCCTCGAGCGTCACGCTCACGCCTGCTGCGATTCTAGGAACCCGTAAACTCGGCGCCGTGAGCGAGGAACACCCGCCGACGACGATTGCGGGCCAGGAGTCCGCGCCGATGACGACCGTGCCGCACACACCCGAGCTTGCCGCCTATACGCCGAGCGCGGCTCAGACCAACACCCTCGCCGTGGTGAGCCTGGTAACGGGCGCCCTTTCGTTCTTCGCCCACGTCGTCCCGATCGTGGGCGGCTTCACCGTCGCGATCATCGCCATCATCACCGGCTTCATGGCCCGCGGCCAGATCCAGCGCACCGGCGAGCAGGGCATCTGGATGGCGAACGTGGGCATCATCCTGGGCTTCGTCCACCTCGCCCTCGGCTTCATCCTGGCGCTGGTGATCATCTTCATGGTCTTCGTGCTCGGGATCGCTCTCTTCGGCATCGCGGCAAGCGGGGGCGGGAGCCCCTCACCAGTCCCGAGCGGCTAGAAGAAGACCCTGGTGGCCGGATTCACTCCGGCGGCCAGCGCCGTTGACCGCTCAGAAATGAATTCCGCGCATCAGGTAGGCCATGGTCGCAGCCTCGACTGAGATCTCCTCTTCCGCCGGCTTCTCGCCTTTCTGACCATCCTTCCCGGCAGTCTCCGGGAACAGGTGATAGGCGCCCGTCATCACGAACTGCAGCAGCCCGGGCGCGACCGTGTTGACGCTGTCACCTATCTTGCCGAGCCGCGTCGAGATCTCCGGCTGCCTGCTGAGGATGGCCGAGGCGACCATCTCGGCCGCCTCCTCAGGTGAGCTCGTCGGAAAGTTCCTGTACATGCCGGTCGGCTCGATCATCGGCGTGCGCACCAACGGCATGTGGATGTTGGTGATGGAGACGCCGTCGTCGGCGACCTCGGGCGCGATGCAGCGGCTGAGGGCGGCCAGGGCCGACTTCGAGGCGACGTAGGCGCCGAAGCGTGGCGGAAACGCCTGCACCCCGATGCTCGAGATGTTGATGACGTGGCCGCGGCGCCGCTGGCGCATGCCGGGCAGCACGGCAAGCAGCAGCTTGACGGCGCCGAAGTAGTTGAGCTGCATCGTCCGCTGGAAGTCGTGGAAGCGGTCGTACGACGCCTCGATCGAGCGCCTGATCGACCGCCCGGCGTTGTTGACCAGGATGTCGACATGCCCGTGGTCGGCAAGGACCTTCCGGATCATGGCATCGCAAGCGTCGAGGTCGGCGAGGTCGGCCGGATACACGAAGGCCTTTCCGCCCTGCGCCTCGATCTCGTCTTTCAGCGCGTCCAGCTTCTCCTTCGTCCTCGAGACGAGCACCGCCCTCGCGCCGTGCCGCGCCACCAGCTGCGCCGTGGCCCGGCCGATGCCGCTCGAGGCGCCTGTGACGACGACCACGCGATCCTGGAGGGCCTGGCGCAGGTTGCGCTCGGTGAGGACCTCCGGGTCCATCTGGCGCTCCCAGTAGTCCCAGACCTTCCACGCATAGGTGTGGAGCGGCGGGCAGATAACGCCGGTCCCCTCGAGTGCCGCCTGGGCCTGCTCGCACGTGAAACGGGCTCGACTGGAGGCAAACCGGATCGCCTCCTCAGGCACGCGTACGCCTTCGAGCAATTGACGCTTCAGCGCCTGGGCGACCTTCCAGTGCTCGAGCATCGCCGTCGCCTCTTTCGGCAGCATGGCCGCGGCCCGGCTGTCGACCCGCAGCGTGAACTGAGGGGCGTGCGCCGCCCGGCAGAACTCGTTCGTCACGTCGCCGAGGCTGCCTGCCGCCGGGTCCGTGAGGTGGAAGGTCATGCCGTCGAGCCCGTCGCGGTGGCCAATCGCGTCGAGCGCCCGGGCGACGAAGTCCACCGGGACCACGTTGACCTGGCCGCCTTCGAATCCGATCAGGGGCACCCACTCGGGGATCGCGTGCCGCAGCCGCTGGATGAGCTTGAACGCGTAGTACGGCCCGTCGATGCGGTCGGCCTCGCCGGTCTCCGACGAGCCGATGACGAGTCCCGGACGGTAGATCCGGAATCGCAGGCCGGACTCCCGGACCATCTTCTCGGCGTCGAACTTCGTCCGGTAGTACGGGTGGTCCAGGACCTGCCCCTCGTCGAACATCTCCTCGGTGAACTTCCCCTTCCACCGGCTGCCGGCGACCGCGATCGAGCTCATGTGGTGGAGCCGGCCGCCAATCTGTTGCGTCAGTTCGACCACGTGGCGGGTGCCGTCGACATTGGCCCGCTGGTTGTCCGCCTCCGACGCCTCGAGGTCGTAGACGGCGGCGAGGTGATAGACGTCGGCGCCGCTCAGCTGGCCCAGGGCATCGCCGGCCAGGCCGAGTGAGGGCTGCGTGATGTCGCCGGCAAGAGGGCGCAAGCGGTCCTGCGCGCCGGCGGACTCGATGAACGCCGCGAGACGCTCGCGCGACCCCGGTCGCACCAGGACGAAGGTCGTGCCCTCACGCCGCGCGACGAGGCGAAGCAGGTGTCGCCCGATGAAACCAGTGCCGCCAGTGACCAGCCGGACCATTCGGAGGAACCTTAGGTTCTCACGGCTGGTTCGGCGGCGCCACGCCTAGGATTGGCGGCGATGTCCGAGCAGCCCGAACCGCCTGGCCAGCCGGGATCTCCTCCGCCCCCTCCGACACCATACGGGCAGCCGGGGATTCCTCCGCGCATTGGCCCCGCGAGCGCCACGGCGAGCCTCGTCGGCCAGTTCACGGGCAACGCGGGCTGGTCCCTCATCCTCGGCGTGGTCACGATCGCCGTGCCCTTCATCTTCAACCGCATCTTGTTTTTCCTGCCGATCATCGGCCTCATCGCCGGCATCCTGGCGATTCGCCGCGGTCAGCTGATCGGCGGCATCGTGGGCCTGGTCCTCAACGCCATCGGAGGCCTCATCACAGTCCTCGGACTCGTGTACGGCTAGGGCTCATCTCTCGCCGGCACCGCCACCAAAGGAAAAACGGCTGACACGAGGGCGATGACGACCGCCGCCCAGAGCGCAGCGTCCAGCGACCACGCGATCACGGGCCCGGCGAGGGCCGACCCGATCGGCGTCCCCATCCAGTTGACGGACATCGAGATCGCGAAGGCGCGGCCGAACCAGGCTGGGTCGGTCCGCCGCTGGCGCAGCGTGAAAAGGCCGATGTCGAACGGCCCGTTGGCAAGCCCCGCGATGGTCATGGCAATGAACACGATCGTCACCGAGCTGGCAAAGGGAAGCAACGCCATCGCCGCGACGCTGATCAGGATCGCGACGAACATCAGCCGGCGCTCGCGGCCTCGGCTGTCCAGGCGACCGACGACCAGGGCCGAGACAAGGCCGGCCGCGCCCATCGCGCCCCAGAGGATGCCGACGCTGGCGGGACCTCCGTGCAGACGGCCGAGGACCAGCACCGGGATCGCGATGTTCAGAACGCCCCAGCTCAGGTTGAAGATGGGTGCTCAGGGGCAGCGTCAGCGACGAGACGAACGCGATCACCAGGAGCAGCGGAGCGGGGAGCGCGTGTTGCCAGGAAAGCCCTGCGACCAGGAGGCCGGTCGCCGTGGCGACGATGTAGTCGAGCATGACCAGCCGCGCGCGGCCGTAGCGGTCCAGCAGCGCGCCGGCGATCGGCGAGACGACAAGACCGGGTGTGATCGCAAAGAATGCGGTCAGGCCCGCGAGCTGCGGCGACTGATAGCGGGCGAGCACGAACAGGATGAGGGCGATCGCGACCATCTGCCCGCTGACGCGCCCCACGACCAGGCTCGTGTAGAGATCCGCGAACCCTGGGACGCGCATGAGCGCGGCGTAGCTGGTCGGGCGTTTGGCTTCTAGCTCAGCCGACCGCGACACGCGAGCGCCGTGAGCGGCCTGCTCCGTTAGCCGACACGGAAGCTTTGCGCGCCCTGGCGAGCGGCTCGCGCAGGTATTGACCCGTCGCCGATTCCGGTTTGGCCGTCAGCTGCTCGGGCGTCCCTTCCGCGATGACGTAGCCGCCCTTCTCCCCGCCCTCCGGCCCGAGGTCGATCAACCAGTCGGCGGTCTTCAGCACGTCGAGGTTGTGCTCGATCACGACCACGGTGTTGCCGTGGTCGACCAGGCGGTGAAGCACCGCGAGCAGCCGTTCCACGTCCGCGTAGTGAAGCCCGGTGGTCGGCTCGTCGAGGAGGTAAAGAGTGCGCCCGGTGTCGCGGCGCGAGAGCTCCGACGACAGCTTCACCCTCTGCGCCTCACCGCCGGACAGCTGCGTCGCCGGCTGACCCAGCCGGATGTAGCCGAGGCCGACGTCGTGCAGCGTCCGCAGCTTGGTCTTGATCGCCGGCACGTTCTCGAAGACCTCGAGCGCCTCGTCCACGGTCATCTCGAGCACGTCCGAGATCGAGTGACCGCGAAACTTGACCTCCTGCACCTCGCGCGAGTAACGCGTGCCGTGACACACCTCGCAGGGGACGTACACGTCGGGCAGGAACTGCATCTCGATCTGGATGATGCCGTCGCCCTGACAGGCCTCGCACCGGCCGCCCTTGACGTTGAAGCTGAAGCGCCCCGCCTTGTAGCCGCGCATCTTCGCCTCGGGAAGGCTCGCGAACAGGTCGCGGATGTGCGTGAACATGCCCGTGTACGTCGCGGGGTTGCTCCTCGGCGTGCGGCCGATCGGAGACTGGTCGATGTCGATCGCCTTGTCGAGGTGCTCCAGGCCTTCGACCGCACGGTGCGGCCCAGGCCGGTCCTTGGCGCGGTAGAAGTGCTGCGCGACCTTGCGGCTCAGGATGTCGGTGATGAGCGAAGACTTGCCCGAGCCGCTCACGCCGGAGACCGCGATGAACGTTCCGAGTGGAAACGCGACGTCGATGTCCTTCAGGTTGTTCGCCTGGGCTCCCCGGACGACCAGCCTCTTGCCGTTGCCCTTGCGCCGCTGCCGCGGCACCGGGATCATGCGGTCCCCGCGCAGGTAAGCGGCCGTGATCGAGTGCGGATTGCGCAGCACCTTCTCGACCGGCCCCGCGGCGACGATCTCTCCCCCATGCTCGCCCGCGGCCGGGCCGATGTCGACCATGTAGTCGGCGGAGCGGATCGTCTCCTCGTCGTGCTCGACGACGATCAGCGTGTTGCCGAGGTCGCGGAGGCTCAAGAGCGTATTGATCAGGCGCCGGTTGTCGCGCTGGTGAAGCCCGATCGACGGCTCGTCCAGGATGTAGAGCACGCCCATCAGCTTCGATCCGATCTGGGTCGCGAGGCGGATGCGCTGCGACTCGCCGCCGCTGAGCGTGTTCGCCGGCCGCTCCACCGTCAGGTAGTCGAGGCCGACGTCGATCATGAACTGCAGACGCTCACGGATCTCCTTGAGGATGCCGCGCGCGATGAGCTGCTCGCGCTCGCTCAGCTCGAGCTGGTCGATGAATGAGATCGACGCGCTGACCGAGAACCGCGCCAGCTCGGCGATGTTTCGGCCGGCCACGGTCACCGCGAGTGATTCCGGCTTGAGGCGCATGCCCTTGCACGCCGGGCACGGCTTGTCCGACATGTAGCGCTCGAGCTCGGCCTTCAGATACTCCGACTGCGTCTCGTCGTAGCGGCGCTGAAGGTTGGCGATCACGCCCTCGAACGGTGCCTCGTACCACCGCGAGTGGCCGTACTGGTTCTTGTAGCCGAACCGGATCTTCTTCTCACCTGTGCCCTTGAGCAGCATGTCGCGCTGCTGCTTGGGCAGCTTCGACCACGGCCTGTCCATGTCGATCCCGAAGTACTTGCTGACCGACTCCAGCAGCTCCGGGTAGAAGAACTGAGAACGGCTCCAGGCCGCGATCGCGCCTTCGCGCAGCGACAGCGACGGGTCTGGCACCACCAGGTCGCCGTCGACCACCAGCTGCGAACCGATGCCGGTGCAGACCGGGCAGGCTCCGTGCGGGTTGTTGAACGAGAAGTTGCGGGGCTCGGGCTCGGGCACGCTCGTGCCGTCATATGGACACGCGTAGTCCTGCGACATGTTGATCTCTTCACCCGCATCGACCGGTGCGATGACCACGGAGCCGCCGCCGAGCCTCGCCGCGGTCTCGATCGAGTCCACCAAGCGGGTGCGCTGCTCGGGACCGACCACGATGCGGTCGACGACGACCTGGATGTCGTGCTTCTTGTTCTTGTCCATCGGGATCGGCTCGCCGATCTCGTACAGGCTGCCGTCCACCCGCACGCGCACGAAGCCCGACTTCCGCACGTCATCGATGAGCGATCGATACTCGCCCTTGCGGCCCTTGACGACCGGGCCGAGGACCATGACCCGGGTTCCTCTGGGCAGCTTCTCGACGTGGTCGGCCATCTGCTCCACGGTCTGCCGGCGCACCTCGCGGCCGCACACCGGGCAGTGCGGATGCCCGACCCGCGCATAGAGCAGGCGCAGGTAATCCCAGACCTCCGTCACCGTGCCGACGGTTGATCTCGGGTTCTTCGACGTCCCCTTCTGGTCGATCGAGATCGCGGGCGAAAGCCCCTCGATGATGTCGACGTCGGGCTTCTCCATCTGGCCGAGGAACTGGCGGGCGTAGGCGGAGAGCGACTCGACGTACCGCCGCTGGCCTTCGGCGTAGATCGTGTCGAAGGCGAGCGACGACTTGCCCGAGCCGGACAGCCCGGTGAAGACAACGAGCCTGTCCCGGGGGATGGACAGGGTGACGTTCTTCAGGTTGTGCTCGCGCGCCCCGCGAATCGTGATCTGGTCAGTCGGCATTCGAACCTTCGGTTATCCCCTTCTCTCGCGTGATCGCAAACGTGGCGCTGGCGGTGGCCACCAGCCGTCCGGCCGTGTCTTCGACCCTGCACTCCGTGACCGCCGTCCGCCGGCCCGCGTGCACCACCTTGCCCGTCGCGCGCAGGGTCTCCCCCACCTTCGCCGCGTTGATGAAGCTCAGCTTCAGGTCGAAGCTCATCGAGCGCACGACGCCCGGCTTGAGGGTGCGCAAGCTCCGGCCCATGGCCGAGTCGGCCAGGGCACTGATCATGCCACCGTGGACGAATCCGGCGCTGTTGGCCATGTCCGGCGTCGGGGTCATCTCGACGACCGCCACGCCATCGTCCTGGGAGACGTCGGCGAGACCGAGCCAAGCCCAGGCGCGAGAGATGGCCACCCTACTCACGGCCCTGGCCCTCCGGGACCGGCATGCACGTGGAGGATGCGCGCGCGACCAGGCGCCCTTGCTCGTCGAACACGTCGGCCTCGCCGAAAAGAAGCGTCTGGCGCATCTCGACGACGCGGCCCACGGCTCGCAGCCGGCCCTCGACCGCGGGTCGGATGAAGTTGATCTTCAGCTCGATCGTGGTGTTCCAGACCCGGTCCTCCTGCAGCGTCGCCAGGGACATGCCCATCGCGGCGTCCGCGATCTGGGTGATCACGCCGCCCTGGACGACACCTCCCCCGTGGCGGTGCTGAGGCCCGGCCGTCAGCTCGACCACGACGCGCCCCGGCTCCGCCTCGGCGATCCGCGCGCCAAGCGTCGCCATCCAGCCGTCGGGCTCGGCCGCCAGCAACGCTCTGGCCCGATCCCAATTTTGAACATGTTCGTTTCTAGTTGACATTCCCCGCGTGGTCATTTAGGCTCTAACTTGAACATGTTCAATATAGTCGTAGGATTTTGAACTGGGGTGATTGACATGGATCTCCGCCTGGTCGACTACGTCCTCTACATCGCGATCAGCGCGATGCTCACCGTCTGGGTGGGCAACACGCTGTTTCGCAACGGCCGCCCGTTCCTGGTCTCGGTGTTCAAGGAGGAGGGGCTGGCCGACTCGGTCAACACGCTCCTCGTGGTCGGGTTCTACCTGGTCAACTTCGGAGCCGCCGCGCTCTTGATCAACGCCGGCGGCGCTCCCGGCTCGCTCCCGGACATGGTCCAGGAGACGGTGACCCGCGTCGGCGTCGTGCTGCTCGTCCTCGGGGCGATGCATTTCTTCAACCTTCTCGTCTTCCACATCATCCGGCGACCTCTCCGGCAGCGACAGGCACCGCAGGTCAACTACAACCCGTACCAGTCGGTGCCCGGAGCCTAGGGCGTCGACGGCGCGCGCCAATTGATTGCTCCGAAGACCCGTCGAGGCGAAACGTCGAGGGCGGCCATCCTTGCCACCGCCCTCGACCTGTTCCAGGAGAGAGGCTACGAGGCGACCACCATGCGCGCCATCGCCGAGCGCGCCGGCGTGTCGCTCGGCAGCTCGTACCACTACTTCCCGTCCAAAGAGCACCTCGTCCTCGAGTTCTACCGGCACACGCACGAGCTGCACGCGGCCGCCATCGCGCCCTTGCTCGCCCGGGAGACTGACCTGTCCGCTCGCCTCCGGGGCACGATTCGCGCCGTGGTGGTCACCTGCGAACCTTTCCACGCCGTCGCCGGATCGATCTTCAGCACCGTCGCCAATCCCGAAAGCCCGCTGAACCCTTTCGGCGCCGCGGCCAGACCCCTTCGTGAAGAGGTGGTTGCGCTTTACGCCGAGGTCGTGCGCGGCTCCGACGCACGCATCCCAGCCGCTATTGCCGAGCTGCTTCCGCTCACCCTCTGGCTGTACCAGATGGCGATCCTCTACTTCTGGATCTTCGACCGCTCGCCGGGCAGGCTGCGCACCCTCGAGGTGATCGACGAAACGACCGACCTCATCGTCAAGCTGCTCGGCCTGGCCAACCTTCCTGTCCTGCGCGGCTCGCGCAAGCGCATCCTCGGGTTGATCAAGGACGTCGTGAGCGGCTAAGGCCCGCGTCGCGTCCGTCTCCAGTTGCGGACGGTTGTCCTCTGCTTCGGCGCCGCCGCGATCGCCATCGCGACGTCGGCATCGTCCTCCTTGCTCTCGAGCTCGCCGGAAAGCCGCTTGCGCAGCAGGATGATCCGGTCGCGGACACGCGCCGCGTCCTCGAACTGCAGCTCTTTGGAGAGCCTTCGCATCTCCTTCTCCAGGTCGCGCACGATCGCGAGCAGGTCTTCGCGCGGCACCCCCGCACCGGCCATGATCTCGACAGCGTCCGCCTGGATGTCGTTCGCATTGATCTCCAGCGCGTAGATCGCCTTCTTCACGCTCGCAGGCGTGATCCCGTGCTCGGCGTTGTACGCGACCTGCTTGGTGCGCCGGCGTTCTGTCTCGTCGAGCGCCTGCCGCATCGAGTCGGTGATGGAGTCGGCGTACATGACGACGTGTCCCTCGACGTTGCGCGCGGCCCGCCCGATGATCTGGATGAAGGACCGGTAGGCGCGCAGGTAGCCTTCCTTGTCGGCGTCGAGGATGCCGATGAAGGCAACCTCGGGCAGGTCGAGCCCCTCACGCAGAAGGTTGATGCCGACCACCACGTCGACCTCGCCGCTGCGAAGTGCGGTCAGGACCTCGATGCGCTGCATGGCATCCAGCTCCGAATGCAGGTAGCGGACCTTGACGCCGTACTCGCGCAGGTAGTCGGCCAGGTCTTCCGCGAACCGCTTGGTCAGCGTCGTCACCAGCGAGCGCTGTCCCAGCTCGGTCCTCTTGCGGACCTCGGCGAGCAGGTCGTCGATCTGGCCTTCCGTCGGCCGCACCTCGACGGTCGGATCGACCAGTCCGGTCGGCCGGACGAGCATCTCGACCGTGCGCTGCGAACGCCGCATCTCGTACGGGCCGGGCGTCGCCGAGACGTAGATGACGTTCTGCGCCCGCTCCTCCCACTCCTCGAAGCTCAGGGGTCGGTTGTCGAAGGCGCTGGGCAGGCGGAAGCCGTACTCGACGAGCGCGGCCTTGCGGGAACGGTCGCCGCCGAGCATGCCGCCGATCTGCGGCACGGCGACGTGCGACTCGTCGACGAAGATCAGCGTGTCGGCAGGCAAGAAGTCCATCAACGTGTAGGGGGTCTCGCCAGGCTTGCGGCGCGTGAGATGCATCGAGTAGTTCTCGATCCCCGCGCAGGTGCCGGTCTCGCGCAGCATCTCGAGGTCGAAGTTGGTGCGCTGGCGCAGGCGCTGCGCCTCGAGCAGGTGGCCGTGGTCCTCGAACCACCTGCATCGCTCCTCGAGCTCCACCTCGATGTCGGCCATCGCAAGCCGCAGCTTGTCGGCCGGGGTCACATAGTGCGACGCCGGGAAGACGGTGAACTGCTCACGGGCGCCCAGGATCTCGCCGGTCACAGCGTCCAGCTCCTGGATGCGATCGACCTCATCCCCGAAGAATTCGACGCGGTAGACCTTCTCCTCGTTCGCGGGAACGAGGTCGACAACGTCGCCGCGCACCCGGAAGCGAAGGCGCGCGAGGTCGTAGTCGTTGCGCTCGTACAGCATCTCGGTGAGCTTGCGCAGGAAGACCTCGCGGCGAATCGACTGCCCTTTCTCGACCCGCAGGGACTCGCCCATGTAGTCCTCGACCGATCCGATGCCGTAGATGCAGCTGACGCTGGCCACCACCAGGACGTCGCGCCGAGTCAGGAGTGACTGGGTGGCCGAGTGGCGCATGCGGTCGATGTCATCGTTGCGGCTCGAGTCTTTCTCGATGTACGTGTCGGTGCGCGCGATGTAGGCCTCGGGCTGGTAGTAGTCGTAGTAGCTGACGAAGTACTCGACCGCGTTCTCTGGCAGCAGCCGTCGGAACTCCGCGCAGAGCTGGGCCGCCAGCGTCTTGTTCGGGCTGAGCACCAGGACCGGCCGTTGCAGCTCTTCGACGGCCCACGCCACGACGTTGGTCTTGCCGCTTCCGGTGACGCCCAGCAGCACCTGCTGCGTCAGGCCTGACCGCACACCGTCGACGACCTCGGCGATGGCCTGCGGCTGGTCCCCGGCCGGTTTGAAGGGTGCGTCGACACGAAAGCGCGTGGGCATTAGAGCCCTACAATTCTAAGGCGCACAAACGTTCGGCACGTCCTCTTGCATCAGGGCAGGGAGAGGATCATCGCCTCCACGATGGACCCTTTCTGGAGAAGCTCGTCGCCGGCGGGAACTCTGACCAGCGCGTGGGCGCCCGCCAGCGACATCAGCCGCGACGATGACTGAGAGCCTGTCGTCTCGGCGACGAGCTCCTGCCCGTCGCGGCGCAGCGTGACCCGCTGATACTCGGTTCGCTCGGCCGTGGGCCGAGCGTCATAGCCCAGCCGCACCGGCAGGGTAGGCCGGTGGAGCCGAGAGAAACCCTGCATCTTGCGCAGGGCGGGGCGCACGAAGACCTCGAAGGTGACGAGTGACGAGACCGGGAAGCCCGGAAGCCCGAATGCCACCCGGCCGCCGTCCAGCGTGGCAAACGTGAACGGCTTGCCCGGCTTCAGCTTGACCCGGCCCACGTGGACGGTGCCCAGCGACTCGAGCAGCGGCTTGACCAGGTCGTGGGTCCCCACCGACACACCACCCGAGGTGACCAGCGCGTCGGTCCGTGCCAGGGCATCGACGACCAGCCGGCGCAGCGCTTCGGGCTCGTCAGGCGCGATGCCCAGTACCTCGACCTCCGCGCCGGCCTCGCGCAGCGCCGCGAGGAGCGCCCACCGGTTGGAGTCCGGAATCTGGCCGGGCCGCGCCGCCTTCCCCACCTCCACCAGCTCATCACCCGTCGACATGAGCGCAACCCGGGGGCGCCGGCGGACGGGCAGCTCGGCGCGCCCGGTGGCCGCCGCGATGCCGATCTCTGCCGCGCCCAGGAGCGTCCCCGCCGCGAGGATGCGATCGCCGACGCGCAGGTCGTCGCCGACCTTGTGGAAGTTGGCGCCGGCGCTGAGATCGGTGGGCACCTTCAGACGGCTGCCGTCGAGCCGGGTGTCTTCGACCATGACGACCGTGTCCGCGCCGTCAGGAACGACGCCCCCGGTCAGGATGCGCGCGGCGGTGCCGGCGCTGACCGTGCCCTCGAAAGGTCTTCCCGCGGCCGACTCGCCGAGCACGCGAAGCGTGGTGCCGGCATCGGCGGCGCGGATGGCGTAGCCGTCGACGGCGCTGGAGCGAAACGGCGGGAGCGGAGCCTCGGCCACGAGGTCCTCGGCCAGCACGCGGCCTACGGAATCGGCGAGCTTCACCCGCTCGATGCCGAGGACCGACGTTCGCTCGAGGACAAGCGTGGCGGCCTCGTCGGCGTCGATCAGGGGATAGGCGGACGCCCTCACTCGTAGCGCAACGCACGCGCGGGGTCCTGTGCGGCCGCCCGCAGCGCGGGCAGCAGGCCGCTCACCGTGCTCAACAGCGCGGCCAGCAGGACCGCCACGAGCACGATGGGGACGTCCGTGCGGAACACGTCGAAACCCGTGCCGGTGACCGACTGGGTCAGCCGGTCCACGGCTTCGTTGCCGAGGCGGCCGAGTCCCGCCGCCACGACTGCCCCGACGATCCCGCCGGCCAGCCCGATGCACAGCGCCTCGGCGATGAACAGCAGCAGGACGTCGCGGGACCGTGCGCCGAGCGCCTTCAGGACGCCGATCTCCTTTGTCCGCTCCAGCACCGCCGTGTACATGGTGTTGGCGATGCCGAGGCATGCCAGGAGCAGCGCGACGATCGCCAGGCCCAGCAGCGCGACGCGCAGCTTGCCCAGCAGGTCCTCGAAGTTGCGGAACTGGTCGCCGAAGGTCTGCGACTGGAAACCCAGCGCTTCGACGCGCTGGCGCAGTCCCTCCACCGCCAGCCCTGAGTCCGCCAGGAGCGTGATGCTCGTGTACTCGCTGCCCTTCCATCCGTTCGGCCCGGCAAGCGAGCTCCAGTAGGTCCGCATCACCCCGTAGGGCGCGAGCCCGCCCGAGGCGCCCGACGGCATGTAGTTGTTGGAGACGATGCCGACGACCAGCAGGGTGAGGCTCGCCGGCCTGGACACCTGGTTGCCGGTGAACGTGGGCACGATGCTGCCGGACGAGGCGACGAAGCTCACCTGCGTTCCGACCGCCTCCGCCGGCGAGGCGAAGCCCAGCGCCACCGCCTCTCCGTCGGTGAGCACGACCTCGTTCGCGGCGTCGGAGGCCGGCATCCAGCCGGCGGTGAGGGTAGGCCGGACGCTGGAGCCGCCCTGCGGTGGCAGCGACACCAGCTCGCCGGGCTTGAGGGCGCTCGGCCCGGCCGCCAGCGGGCTGTTGGGGCCGAAGGTGCCGGTCATCCCGATCTGGCCCCACGCCGCGCGCACGTGAGGGATGCCCGCGAGCGTGCCCAGGGTCTGCTCGTCGAAGCCCGGCCGGGGCGCGTCCGCGATCGGGAAGACCGCCACCTGGTGGACCTGGCTGGTGACCAGGGCGGGGGCGTTCAGCGCGTCCTGGAGGCCTCCGGCCAGGGCGACGATCAGGCTCAGGGCCGCGATCCCGATGGCGACGCCGCTGGTCGTCAGCGCTGTCCGCAGGGGACGCCGGCCGGCGCTGCCCAGCCCGACCCTCAACGTGTCACGCCAGTGCATCCGCGGCGCCGGGTCCACCGGCTCCTGGCTGCGCACGGTCGGCTTGCCCGCGTCCAGCTCGACGGCCCGGCCGTCGATCATGCGCACGACTCGGCGGGCATGCCGCGCCACCTCGGGGTCGTGCGTGACCAGCACCACCGTCGCCCCACGGTGGTTGAGGTCCTGGAGGAGCCTGAGCACGCCCTCGCCTGCCGCCGAGTCGAGGCTGCCGGTCGGCTCGTCGGCGAGGATGAGACCCGGCCGGTTGGCCAGGGCGCGCGCGACGGCAACCTTCTGCTGCTCGCCGCCGGACAACCGGCCGGCCCGCGTCCGCGCTCGATTCTCGAGACCGACGAGCGCCAGCAGGTGACGAGCCCGCTTCCGCCGTTCCTCGATCTCGACGCCGGCCAGCGTCAGGGGCAGGGCGACGTTGTCTTCGACCGTCATCGAAGCGATGAGGTTGAAGGTCTGGAAGATCGTGCTGACCCGCTGCAGCCGGTAGTCGGAGATCTCGCGGTCGGGCAGCTCGCCGAGCGGCAGGCCCGCGGCGTAGACGTGCCCCGAGGTCGGCCGGTCGAGACCGCCCATCAGCGAGAGCAGGGTGCTCTTGCCGCATCCCGACGGGCCGACGATGGCCACGAACTCGCCGGGGCCGATGTCGATGGTCACGTTCTGGAGCGCCGTCACGTGCATCTCGTGACGGCCACCGAACTCTCGCGAGACGGCGTCGAGCCGCAGGCCGACCGCCTGGCCCAGCACATCCCGGTACTCGTCGACCTGGACCGCCGGCGTCGACTGGACCGGCGGCGGCGGCGCCTCGACGACCGCGACCACCGGCTCGATCAGCGCGACGGCGGACGGTTCGGCGTCGTGCGCAGCGCCGCCGTGGCCGTCGTGCCCGTTCGGGCCGTCCTGTCCGTTCTGCCCGTTCTGCCCGTTCTCGATGGCGACGCGCGCCTCCTGGCGCGCGCGCCGGCGGCGGCGTTTGGAGCCGCTCGACTCACCCGGTTCCTGGACGATCGTGGCCACCCCGGCCCTCCTTACCCCGCAGTCTAAGTGGTGGCTTGACGCCTGCCGCGGGTCTTGGAATTACGACGTCGGCGGCGGTGGGCCGTCACGAGGTCGTGCCGGCCAGGACGCCCTCGTCGTAGGTGTCCATGGTCTTGAACGATTCCAGGATCCCCACGTCCTGCAGGGTCTTCCGGACAGAGTCGTTGGCGCCGACCACGTAGATGTCCTCGTCCAGTCCGAGCTTGCTGCTGGCGAAGTCCAGGGCCCGCGCGGCCCGCGTCGACATCGTGTGCAAGTTCTCCATCCGGATGACGACGCGCGTCGGCTTGAGCGTGAGGAGCCTGTCCAGCTGGGCGCGGAACGCGGGCTCGGCCGCGTCGCTGAGCTCTCCGACAAGCGTCAGCTCCGCCGTGCCGTCGGACACGTTCACGTAGGCGTCGAAGGTGAGCGACGAGGAGACGACGCGGACCTTGACCTTGAGCTCGCGGCCCGCGACGTGGGACAGGAGCGGGTTGCCCGCCCATCCCGGCCTGTTCTCGAGCGGGTGATCCTCGGTCCAGGCCTCGGGCAGCTTGACGGTCAGCTCTTCGGGGTCGAACTCGGTCCAGTTGGAGCCGTTGATGGTCACGTTCTCGATCCGGATGCTGCCCTTGGGCAGGAGGTCCGGCGCAACCCGAAGGAGGTTGTCCTTCAGCGCTCCCGGCTTCGGCTTGAAGTAGAGGTCGAGCGGCTGGTGGGTGATGAGCAGGTTGGTGTAGACCGCCGCCAGGTAGCACAGCTCGAACGAGTGGTAGCCGGACATCGAGTGGCTGCCCTTCAGCCGCTCGGTGCCTTCCAGGTACGGGACGCCGGTGGCCAGCACGTTGAAGTAAACGCCGCCGTTGTCGTGGTCGGGGAAGAACGCGTTGTAGAACGCGACCGACTCACGCGCCAGGCGCAGGTAGTCGGGGTCCTTGAAGGAGCCGTGCATGATCAGGTAGGCGAGGATCGCCTGCTCCTGCTGCCACCACGCCTTGCGGTCGTGCCAGACGTAGCGATGCCACTCCTCACCCTCGGCCTTACGGCGCTCCATGACGTCGTACCAGCCGCTCCGCTGCCGGTCCATGCCGACGGACGGCATGATCCTGGCGATCTCCCTGGCGAACGCGACGTACTTGTCGTTCGGGCGCAGGTGGTGGATGCGGGTCAGGTTCCACGCGATCTTCAGGTTGTGACCGACGACGCCACGGTCCTGCTGCCAGCCCCACGTCGAGTCGTGGCTCCAATCCTCGAGGAACTTCTCCTGCACGAAGGGGCTGTGCTGATAGTCGCGGAAGTGAGCCTCGATGGTGTCCGCCGTGTAGGCGAGGAAGTCCGCGTAGCGCTCGTCGCCCGTGGCCAGGTAGAGGTTGATCAGGTACGCCGGGGCGTGGTCGCCCACAGAGTTCCAGTTCTTGCGCGCGCGGTCCATGCCGAGCGACGCGGCGCGAGGGTCGAAGTCGACCGGGTCGATGTGCGAGAAGTAGCCGCCCTTCTCAGTGTCCTTGAAGAACTTCTCGAACAGGTTGACCGTCATCTCGGCGTCGCGAAGGATCCGGGGGTCGCCGGTGATGCGATAGGTCTGGATGGGCCCCGCGAGGGCGTAGATCTGCTCGTACGCGGGGATGGCGTCGTAGTCGTCGCCGAACTGGGAGGCAAGGATCTTGCGCTCGCGTCCACCGCGGACGTCCATGCCGTGGTACCAGTAGACGACTCCCTCTTCCTCGTCGACCGCCCGCATGTGCTCGCGCAGGTACTCTGTGCCCTTCTCGGCCGCCTCGAGATATTTGTCTTCGCCGGTCAGCATGAAAGCGCTCGCGAACCCGTAGATCATGCGCGAGATCGTGTCCGTCTCCTGCCGCGTCGAGTTGATCTGCTGGCCCTCCAGCGTCAGGTGCGTGCGGTAGTTGCTGTAGTCGACCACGCCGTTCGCGAACTGAGCGTTGTAGTAGAACTCCGCCAGCTGGCGGACCTGGTCGACCCACCAGTTGTGCGCCTCGGCGCGGAATTCGCTCGGCGCCCAACCCGCGAGGATGATGCGTTTGGCCTCGAATGTGAGCTTGCCGTTTTCGGGATAGAAGATGCCATAGGCGAACAGGTAGCGCCCGGGCGTCATCAGCGTCTCGAGCGCGGCGCCCGGGTCCTGAAAAGGCTCGCCCAGGTTGCGCGTGACCTCGCCGTAGCTGGCCGGAGTCAGGCGCACCTCGAATTCGCGGCCGTCAGTCGTCTGGAGGCCAAACCTGCGCTTGGCCGCGTCCGCCGTCGTCACGTAGCCCGCGATCGTGTCCGAGAACGTCCAGGTCAGCTGATCCATCTTCTCTTCCCTCATTTCGAGATGAGCACGACCACGCTGCGCGCGGCGGCCTTGATGCTATTGCCGGCCACCGCGACCTCTTCGCCGGGATCGCAGAAGTCGGCGGGGCTTGACAATGACGTGTCGACCAGGCGATACCAGCTGCGGCCGATCATCGGCGGGACCTCGAAGTCGAGCTCCTGGTCTTCCATGTTGAGCACGATGTGCAGGTCGGGCCCCGGACCGACCATGTTGCCGATTGTGACTGCCAGCACGCCCGAGGAGGGGTCGCCGAAGCCAGGCGACCTCAGCTGGCACCCATGCCACTCAATATCGTGCAGGCCGCGTTCGTTGACCTCGCCCCGCTCGAAACGAACGCGGTGGAGCTGACCGCTTGCGCGGCGCAGGGCGATCATGCGCTGGAAGAACCTCAGCAGGTCCCTGTTCTTGTCGACCAGGGACCAGTCGAACCAGCTCAGCTCGCTGTCCTGGCAGTACGCGTTGTTGTTGCCGTGCTGGGTGCGGCGAACCTCGTCGCCGTACGTGATCATCGGCACGCCTTGCGACAGCAGGAGGATCGCGGCGAAGTTCTTGATCTGACGGCGCCGCAGCCCTTCAACCGCCAGGTCGTCGGTCTCGCCCTCGAAGCCGCTGTTCCAGCTGAAGTTTTCGTCCTGGCCGTCGCGGTTGCCTTCGCCGTTGGCCTCGTTGTGCTTGTGGTTGTAGCTGACGACGTCGTTGAGGGTGAAGCCGTCGTGGCAGGTGATGAAGTTGATGCTGTTGACGGCCAGCCGGCCCGTGCGCTCATAGATGTCGGCGCTGCCGGCGATGCGTGACGCGACGAGGCCGACGAGTCCGCGGTCGCCGCGGACGTAGCGACGCACGGTGTCGCGATACAGGCCGTTCCATTCCGCCCAGCGAAAGCCCGGAAAGTAGCCGATCTGGAACAGCCCGGCCGCGTCCCACGCCTCGGCGATGATCTTGCAGTCGGCAAGCTCCTCCGAGAGCTCGATGTGCCACAGGACCGGCGGATAGTCCATCGGCGCTCCGTCTGGGCCGCGCGAGAGAATCGAGCCTTCGTCGAATCGGAAGCCATCGACGTGCATCTCCGAATGCCAGTACTCGAGGCACTCGATGATCAGCTTCTCGGGGATCGGGTGGTTGCAGTTGAGGGTGTTGCCGCAGCCCGAGAAGTCCATGTAGAACTGATGGTCGGGCGGCCAGAGGTAGTAGTAAGTGGAGTTGCCGAATCCCTTGAAATTGATCGTGGGGCCGTCGTGGTTGCCCTCGCTGGTGTGGTTGAACACGACGTCGAGGATGACCTCGATTCCGGCCTTGTGGAGCGCCTTGACCATGTCGCGGAACTCGCGCAGGTGCGAGCCCGAGCTAGGGGACACGCAGTAGCGTGAATGCGGCGCGAAGAAGCTGACCGTGCTGTAGCCCCAGTAGTTGCTCAGGTTGGGGCCGCCCGCGGGATTCGGCTTGTCGATCTCGGAGGGATCGAAATCGAAAACCGGGAGCAGCTCGACCGCCGTGATCCCCAGCTCTTTCAGATACGGGATCTTCTCGATCACGCCCTCATAGGTGCCCGGATGCGCGACGCCGGAGGTCGGCGACTTCGTGAAACCGCCGACGTGCATCTCGTAGACGATGGTCTCGCTCATGCGCCGGTTGAGGGGCTGGTCGCCCTCCCAGTCGTAAGACTGGTCGACGACGACGCAGCGCTGAGAGGTGCGCACGTTGTCGTCAGGGCCGCATGCGTCGCCCCGCCTCCACAGGTAACTGTCGGTGGCGCGGGCGTAAGGGTCCAGGATGACCTTGTTGCGGTTGAACCGGTGCCCATGCGCCAGGTCCGCCGGTCCGTCCACTCGATACGCGTAGAAGGTCCCGGCCCTCAGCCCGCGCACGTAGCAGTGCCAGAACTGAAACGTCTTGTTGAATTTGTGGTTGAGCTTGATGACCTGGAACGGCTCCAGGTCCGAGTGATGCTCGAACAGCAGGAGCTCGACTCCGGTTGCATGCTCGGTCCACACCGAGAAGTTCACCCCCTCGGCGTCAAGGGTTGCGCCGAGCGGATGGGTCCGGCCGTTCTCCACCCCGTAGGCGATGGGGTCGGGCGAATCCTCCGACTCGACCTCGGGCCGAACTTCGGGCGTCACTGCGCTCATCCTTCCGGCCTCGGCGGGTTCGCCTCGTCGACATACCCCTGGTTCAGCTCGACCACGTTGCCTTCGGGGTCGGCGAGCCAGACCGACCGCATGCCCGGGATGAAGGCGCCCATGTCGAGCGGGCCGAGGTTGACCTGGGCGTCGTCGCCCATCTCGGCCAGCTTGGAGTCAAGGTCGTCGACCAGGAAAGCCAGGTGCCGCCAGCCCGGGGCGGGCGTGCCGTCCTTGTCCGCGGGTGGCGCCGTCCGCTTCTCCGCCGCGGGAAAGAGCTCCAGGTAGAGGTCGCCGCGCTTCAGCATCACGACCTGGCCCGGTCCCGGTGCGTAAACGCGGGCACGGCGAAAGCCAAAGTGCTTGGTGTACCAGCGCTCGAGCGCGAGCGGGTCCTGGCACGTGACGGCGAGGTGGGAGAAGGTGGTCGTCGCCACTCAGGCCATCCCGACCGGCGACTTCGCGCTCAGCATGTCGATGATCTGCCGGGCCAGCAGGTGGCAGTGCGCGCCGGTGCGCGCGGTGACCAGGTCGCCGTCGACGACGACGTCCTCGTTCACGTAGACCGCGCCCATGTTGGCCGCGTCGCCGTGGAGGTTGTTGTGGACGACCACCCGGCGGCCGCGCACCAGCTCCGGCCTCGGAGCGACCAGCCACATGCCGTGGCAGATGATGCCCTTGATCACGTCCGGTTGCGCAAACGCGCGCTCCAGGAACTCGGTCGCCGGCGGCAGCTTGGTGACGTCCTCGGTGTAGCGCAGGCGGTCGCTGACCATGCCCGAAGGCACGATGATCGCGGCGTAGGTCGCGAGCTCCGCGTCGGAGACTGTCTCGAAGCTTTCCGAGACCTCGAACGGCATCCGCGCCTCGTGGCCGAGGAAGGTCAGCTTCGGCTGGCCCCACAGGCGACTCAGGAAGTGAACCTCGGCCCCTTCCTCGGCGAAGCGGTGCTGGTAGTAGTGGATCTCGGGCTCGTAGTAGTCGCTCTCGATCAGGATGCCGATCTTCTTGCCCCTGAGCTTCTTATCCATCTACAGCTTCTGGTCCAGGAAAGGCCGGAACGGCACCGAGTCGTGAATGGTGCGGACGTACGTGATGTAGCCGCCGACGATCTCGAAGTAGTTGGCGCCGATGGCGTCGATGGGGACGCCGGCAGCGTTGGCCGCCTCGCAGTGCCAGACCACCGCCGCCTTCTCCCCGTCGACGACGACGTGCTGCGGGTGCATCAGGAACTTCGAGTAGCCCTTCTTGAGGCCGCCGACCGCCCCACGGAGGATGGCCGCGCCGACGACGTGCCCCGCCAGCTGCTCGTCCATCTTGACGGTCTCGTTGAAGAGCGAGAGCCAGGCGTCCCAGTCGCCGCGGTTGACCGCCTCGTAATACGCGTCGACGACCTGGCGCGTGGTCCGGATCATCGTGCTCACAGAGTGGCCGAACCCTCCATGGGCTTCAGCTCGTCGACCGTGTACTTGAGGATCACGGCCTTGCCCGATGGCGCGCGGGTGACGACCCACGTCTGGTACGCGTCGAAGCCGAGCCACTTGCTGTTGGCGTCCGGAGGGTTCCAGACCTTCGCCTGCCAGTTGACGACGACCTTGACGTCGCTGTCGCCGCCGCTGGGCTTCGAGTCCACCTCTTTCACGGTGTGGATCTCATCGAAGAACTTGTGGGTGACGTCGCTGTACCAGCCTTTGAAGTCCTCGATTCCGTGCAGCGTCGCCTCGGGGAAGACCATGGTCAGGCCCTCGCTCGCGAGCATCGGGAGCAGGTCCTCCACCGGAACGTGGACGTCCAGCGCGCGGTACCAGTCGCGCGCGAGCTTGTCGACCTCCTGGTCGGTCAGCGCCTGGATCGTGGTCATCGTGGGCTTCTCCTTCGTTACGCCGGCGTCGGCTCGCGGTGCGATGCCATCGCGGCGCGGATGCGGTTGACTCCACGCTCGAGCTCGAACGTGGTGAGGAACAGGAACTCATTGCCGGGCAGGTATTCCTGCTGCCACGCGATGAGGCGGTTGCGCAGCGCGTCGTCGTTGGGGACGTTCGGGCCGATGGCCTTCAACGTCTTCATGAAGTGCTTGATGTAGCCCTTCTGCCACTCGATGGACGACTTGTCGGCCGGCGTTGTGCCGTGGCCGATGTAGAACCTCGCATCGGGCAATTCGAGCTCGAGGCGGTCCAGCAGCGCCAGCCACTCGTAGACGTGTCCATCGCCGAAGAAGCCGTGGGTGCGGTTCATGATCGAGTCGCCGACGAACGCGTGGGTCTGGCCGTCGATGTCGATGATCCAGGCACCGTCCGCGTCCGACTCGCCCGGCCCAAGCTCCATGTAGCGGATCTGGTGACCCTCAACGTTCAGGGTGTGCCCGTCCTTGATGACGACATCGGGGTAGACGCGCGGCTCCGGGAACTCGGGGCCGATCATCGCCTTGGCGACCTCGTGCTTCTCGTCATCTTCGCGATGCATGAAATCGATGCACGCTTGCGTGGCGAGCTTGGGAACGTCGGGAAACGCCGCCAGCCCCAGCCAGTGGTCGGGGTGACCATGGGTGATGATGACCGCCTCGATCTTCTTGCCCGTCGTCTCGGCGTGCTTGCGCATGCCCTGGGCGTTCGACAGAGCGAAGAGGCCGTCGACGATGACGACCGACTTCTCGAACTCGATGATGTACGCATGGACGTGGTCGGGAAAGACCGGGAACTTTCCGGTCACCTTTGTGATCTGTGGCATCGACTGACCTCCCAAAGTCCTCTTTGAGCTACCTACTGGGCCACGTATCCGCCGTCGGCGGAGATCATCGCCCCGGTCGTGAACGACGAGGCGTCTGAAAGCAAGAAGCAAACCGTCTCGGCGATCTCGTCGGGGGTGCCGACGCGGCCGATCGGCTGCAGCTGGAACGCGTGGGCGACGAAGTCCGGGTACTTGGCGTTGACCGCGCCGGTCAGCGGCGTGCCGACGAACGACGGGCAGACCGCGTTGACACGGATCCCGTTCTTCACGTACTCGATGGCGGCGTTCCTGGTCAGGCCGACGACGCCGTGCTTGGCGACGACGTAGGCGGCCGCACCCGGCAGGGCGACCAGGCCGGCGGCAGAAGCGGTGTTCACGATCGACCCCCCGCCCTCGGCGAGCATGATCTTGATCTCGTGGCGCATGCAGCGCCACACGCTCTTCAGGTTGATGTTCATGGCGACGTCCCAGTCGTCCTCGGTGACGTCGGCGGTCGCGGCCAGCTCACCCGCGATGCCCGCGTTGTTGAAGGCGCAGTCGAGGCGTCCGAACGTCTCGCCGACGTGCTCGAAGAGCGCGTCGATGTCTTCTTTCTTGGTCAGGTCGGCGCGGTAGAAGTCGGCCCGCCCGCCGGCCTCCTCGATGGCCCGCACCGCCGAGTCGCCGTGCTCCGGGTTTCGCTCCGTGATGATCACGCGCGCGCCGCGCTTGCCCAACATCGTGGCCGTGGCCAGGCCGATGCCCGACCCGCCACCGGTGACGAGTGCGACCTTTCCGTGAAACTCGCTCAACGCGTTCCTCCCTCTTCTCGACTCACTGTCCGCAACGTACGTGTCCGTGCCCGGTGACCTCGTCCGTCAGCACGAGGTCGATCAGGAATGGCGAATCGTCCGCGAGCGCGGCATCGAGCGCGGGCCCGATCTCCTCGGGTCGCTCGACCCTGACCGCGCCCACCCCCATCGCCTTCGCCAGCTGGTCGAACCTGATCTCCGGGCGCATCAGGTCGAACGAAGCCGGGAAGTCGTGCTCGGGCAGCCCGCGCTCGCGCCAGTACTGCTGGATGTTCAGCTTCAGCAGCTTGTAGCTGCCGTTGTTGCAGATGACGAGCTTGGCTCCGATCCCGTGGTGGGCGGCGGTCCACAGAGCCTGGATCGTGTACATCGAGCCGCCGTCACCCGTGAAGCCGACGACCGTTCGGTCGGGGTGCGCCAGCTTGGCGCCCAGCGCGCCGGGGATGCCGACGCCGAGCGAGCCACCGCGGGTCTGGTAGTAGGAGCCAGGCTCGTCGGGCGAGATGTAGCGGACCAGGTCGGGCGAGGAGGTGAGAGCCTCGTCGAAGATCAGCCCTCTTCCGTCCAGGCGCTTCGCCAGCTCGCTCATGAAGCGGGCCGGGCGCATCGGCGCCTGGTCCCACGCCTGCGCGTCCGCCGCCCGCGCTTGCTCGTCCTCCTCCTGGCGCCGCACGCGCGCCGCGGTGCGCCTGGAGGCGGCGGCGTCCGCCTGGCCGGCGCTCATCGAGGAGCGCAGCGCCGAGGCCAGCGCGCTCAACGTGAGCGCCGGATCGGCCACCAGGCCGACCGTGACCGGGAAGTTCTTGGCGATCTCGTACGCGTCGAGGTCGACGTGGACGACCGCGGCACCGGGGGCGAAGATGCTCTCGAGGTTGGGAAAGACCTCGGGCAGCAGGTAGGTGCCCACCACCAGCACCGCGTCGGCCGCGCCGACGATCGGTGTGCTGTGGCTGCCGAACATGTGGCCCAGCTGGCCGCGGTACTGGGGGTGCGAGCCGGGGATGCTCACCTCCGAAGAGTCGGCTCCCCATACGTCGGCGCCCAGCGCCTCGGCGACCTCGACCAGGGCCCGCTGGCCGCCCGAGAACGCCACCCCGTCGCCGAAGATGACGAGCGGCCGCTCCGCGCCCGCCAGCAGCCTGGCCGCGGCCGCGACGTCGTCCGCGGTGGGCGCCACCCGGGTCACCGGCAGCGAGGTGGGCACCGCGGCCTCGGCGTTGGCCTCGTCGAGGACGTCCATGGGCAGCGCCACGAACACCGGCCCCATCGGGGGCGTGCTCGCGATCTTGATCGCACGCCGGACCACCCGGAGCAGCGAGCCCGCGTGGAGGACGCGCGTCGCCCACTTGGTGACCGGCCGCGCGATGGCGACGAGGTCGGAGGCCATCTGGGCGTCCATCGCGTCGTACATGACGCCGGACTCGCCGGCGAACACGATGAGCGGCGCGTGGCCGCGCCTGGCCTGGTACAGCATGCCCACGCCGTTCCCAAGGCCGACCCCGCTGTGCAGCTGGACGACGGCGGGCCGGCGCGCCGCGCGCGCGTAGCCGTCCGCCATGCCCACCGCGATGGTCTCCTGGAGCGCCAGCACGTAGGAGATGTCCGGAAACTCGGCGATGGAGTCGAGGAAGCCCTGCTCCACCGTGCCCGGGTTGCCGAACATGAACCGCACGCCATCGGCGCGCAGCTGCTCGAGCAGGGCATGGCGGCCCGGCCTGGGCGTCACCGGAGCGGCCGGCGCCGCGTCTTGATCCTGGACGGCGGTCGACCGCATCAGGAGGGGGCGATCACCTTCGCCTTGGCGCCGTTGGTCTTGGCCGCCGCGGGGCGCTGAGGCGCCTCGTGGACGTCCACGCCGCGCCAGCCGTAGTAGCGGCGGCCGTTCTCGAGGACCTCGACCAGCATCTTGCCCGTCATCCGCGAGTCGGCGGTCGAGCGGCCCGTGACGAACGGGTAGTCGACGATGACCGAGATCTCGTGGCCGACGTTGCCGTGGTACTGGCCGTCGGGCCCGACGGCGTCGCGGAGCACGTACTCGAGCGGGTAGGGGGGCGGGCCCATGTTGAAGTCGGTGCCGACAAAGCCCGTGCCGTCGTGGTAGTCGTACTCGATGCAGTGGCCGGTGACGTGCCGGCCCTGGATGATGCTCTTGCGGTCTTCTTCGCTGCGGGCGAACGCCAGGCAGGCGACGCCGTAGCACTCGGCCGCGATGGGCTTGTCCTTGCGGTAGAAGTCGAGGATCAGCTCGTGGACGCGGTAGTTGTTCGCCATGTCGACAAGGGGGCCGCTGCCGCCGACAAGGAGGATGGCGGCGTACTCGTCGAGCTCCTTGCTGATCTCGTCCAGCCGGTTGTTGTAGGCCTCCTGCTCGCGCAGGTAGTTGTGCGAGGACCGGTAGGGCTTCTCAGGCAGCCACTCCTTGAGGCTGACCGGGTTGTCCAGACGAGGCGAGCTGTTCCACTCCCGGGTCTTCTCGGCCATCTCGGGGCTCGTGACGCCGCGCCCGAGCGGAGGGTCCATGAAGGTTTCGTCCATCGATGGCGGGAGCGCGGGCGGACGGCGCCCGTTGTTCGTGGCGAAGACGACCTCGTAACCGGCGGCGTCAAGGGCCTCCAGTGGCCCGACCAGCTCCTCCCCCCAGAAGCCCCACTCCGAGAGGATGCACAGCACCTTCTTCGCCATCTACCGTTCCCAGCCTCCTGCGACGAAATTGTGGAGCCGCCCCAAAGCAGGCGAAACGGCTGAGACTGAAGGCCCGACCTCCCTTCCAGGCGTCCTCCGCGATGGCGGCCGTCGCATCTTAGCCCATCCATTCCGGACAAATGCAGCTTTGTCAAGAGAGTTGCCGCGGGTTCCTTTATCCTCGCTCCAGCACCGCCGCCAACCACGCTCCGGCGCCGCCTGGAGGAGGGAAATGCAGACACAAGAAGGCCTCAAGCTCGAGTTTCTTTTCCATGGCGACCTGACCCTGGACATGCCCCAGGACGTCGGCGAAGGGCCCCACGGGAACCGCCAGGTCATCCGGGTCGTGAGCGGCACGATCGACGGCCCGCGGATCAAGGGCACCACGCTTCCCATGTCCGGCGACTGGCTGCTCCTCCGCAACGACGGGGTGGGCGAGCTCAACGTCCGCTCGACCATCAAGACCGAGGACGGGCACCTGATCTACATGCACTACGACGGGGTCATGCACGCCAGGCCCGAGATCATGCAGGCGATGTTCCAGGGCCAGCCCATCAAGCCCGAGGATCTCTATCTGCGGATGGCGGCGTTCTTCGAGACCTCTTCCCCGCAGTACTCCTGGATGAACAAGCTGCTGGCCGTGGGCTACGCCGAGGTGGCGCTGCCCAAGTTCAGCCTTTATCTATACGCGGTGGACTAACGACCTGGGCTTCGAACCAGCTCAGGTAGGCCGAAGACCCACTTTCGATCGCCAGCTGGATGATCTCCGGGTTCTCGTAGTCGTGATGGCTGCGGACGAACTCCTGGACCGCCGCCGCCCGTGAATCGAGGGTCTTGATCAGCAGGAGCGCCTCGTGCTCCCGCTGCAGCCGGCCCTCCCAGAAATAGAAGGAATGCACGGTAGGCACAACCGAGCAGCTTGCCGCCAGGTGCTCTACGACCAGGGCTTCGCCCATTCGCTCGGCATCGTCGCGAGCGCCCGTGGTGACCATGATCAGGACTGCCTTTTCGGCCATGCCGATCAATTCTGCGGGTTTCGCGGACGGTCCAGCCAGACGGTCCCCGCGACGAGCGCGATCGCGCCCAGCAGCAGTCCGCCGATGACGTCCGACTCCCAGTGCACGTCGAGGTAGAGCCGGTCCAGGGAGACGAGCACGACCGCGGCGATCGCGCCCGCCACCGCCAGGACGCGCACCCGCGGATTCGGTGACAGCCGCACGATGACGAAGGCGAGCAGCCCGTACACGATCACCGCACGCAGGACGTGCCCGCTGGGAAAGCTGTTGCCGAAGCCGGACTGCGCCGCGAACAGCTGCGAGATGCTGGGGCCGTCGGCCTCCGCGAGCGAGCGCGGGGGTTGGGGGTGGGCGAGGTTCAGCTTGTAGTAGAGCTCGAACCCCTGGGCCGCGACGAAGCCGAAGAAGACGAGGGCGTCCGAGCCGAATCCCGAGCGCCACAGGTAGACGGTGAGCGCGAGCATGAGAACCGTCGTCAGCTCGAACCCGCCCAGCTCCGCGATCGCCTGGAACGGCAGGTGCAGCGAGGGCTGCCACGCGTCGTGCATGGCCCGCGCGACCTGCAGGTCGAGGCTGGTGAAGGCGCCGGCGCCGACCGCGATGGTGAGAGCGATGAACGCGACGCTGAGGACCGCGATCCCGGCCAGCCGCGGAGCTAACGCTGGCAACGGCGGCAGAAGACGGTCGTCCGGCCGGCGATGCGGACCGAGCTGAGCGGGCGCCCGCACGTGAAGCAGGGCTCCCCCGCGCGGCCGTAGACGAGGAGCTGCTCCTGCTGCGTGCCGGCCTCGCCCCACGCGTCGCGATAGGTGTCCACCGAGCTGCCCCGGTTGGCGATCGCCAGCACCAGCGACTGGCGCAGCGACTCGTGCAGCCTCCGGGCGGACTGCCTGCTCACGGTGCTGGCCATGCGCGTCGGCCGCAGGCGCGCGCGGTAGAGCGACTCGTCGGCGTAGATGTTGCCCACGCCGGCGATCGCGGTCTGGTCGAGCAGCACGGCCTTGAGGGGCGCGCGGCGTCGCCTGAGGCGTCGATAGAGCTCCTCAGCGGCAAACTCGGGATCGATCGGCTCGGGTCCGAGGCGAGGCATCTTCCTGGCCGCGAGCAACGCCTCCTCGGTGCCGAGGAGGAGGCGGCCGAAGCGGCGCGGGTCGCGGTAGCGGAGCTGGCGGCCGTCGTCCATCGTGAAAACCGCATGGGTGTGCTTCTCGAGCGGCGTCACGGGGTCGACGAGCCGGAGCTGGCCGCTCATGCCGAGATGCACCACCAGGAGCAGGACGCCGCCATCGGGGATGGTCCGGACCATCCGAGAGTCCGATGCCTCCAGACACAGAAGGATGTACTTGCCCCGCCGGCCGACCGATTCGATGCGCATGCCCTGGACGGCGTCGACGAACTCCTCCGGCTCGGGGTGGCGCACGATCGTCGGGAAGCCCAGCTCGCAGCGGACGATGGTCCTCCCGACGAGATGCGGGCGGAGGTCGGCGACGATGGTCTCGACTTCGGGCAGCTCAGGCACGAACCACGGCGAGCTTGCGCATGTCCGCCCAGTTGGGCCCGACCTTCATCTCGACCTCGATCCCGGTCTCGAGCTCGTAGGCGCCGGTCATCACCCTCGGCACCTTCTCGGCGAACTGGTCGAGCTCGGACTGCGGCACCTCGAAAAGCAGCTCGTCGTGGACCTGCAGCAGCATGCGGCCCTCGATCTGGTCGGCGTCGATCTCGCGGTGCAGGCGCACCATGGCGATCTTGATGATGTCGGCCGCCAGCGACTGCATCGGAAAGTTGATCGCCATCCGCTCGGCCGCGCTCCGCAGCTGGTAGTTCGGCGAGCGCAGGTCGGGGATCGCGCGCCGGCGCCCGGTGGCGCTGACGACCAACCCCTCCTCGCGCGCTTTGCGGCGAACGTCGTCGAGGTACTCGCGCAGGCGCGAGTAGGTCGACCAGTACTGGCCGAGGAACTCGCGCGCCACGTCCCCCGTGATGCCGAGCTGCTGCGACAGCCCGTACTCGCCCTGGCCGTAGATCGAGCCGAAGTTCGCGACCTTGGCGAGGCGGCGCTGGTCGGGGGTCACGGCCTCGAGCGGAATCTTGAAGACGGCCGCGGCCGTCGCGGTGTGGATGTCCTGCCCGGCCGCGAACGCGCCGAGCAGCATGGGATCGCCGCTCAGGTGCGCAGCGATGCGCAGCTCGATCTGCGAGTAATCGGCGGAGACCATCACGTGGTCGGGCCGGCCCGCTTTGAACGCGCGGCGGATCCGCTGCCCCAGCTCGGTGCGGATCGGGATGTTCATCAGGTTCGGGTTCGAGGACGAGAGGCGACCCGTCGCGGTGCTCGCCTGGCCGAAGGACGTGTGGACGCGACCGCTCAGGGGGTCGACCAGCTGCGGCAGCGCGTCGACGTATGTCGACTTCAGCTTCGAGAGCTGGCGGTGCTCGAGGATCTCCGGGATGATGTCGTGCTTGTCGCGCAGCGACTCGAGAGTGTCGGCGTCGGTCGAGTAGCCGGTCTTGGTCCTCTTGCCGACCGGCAGGCGCAGGTCCTCGAAGAGAACCTTCGCCAGCTGCTGCGGCGCGTTGAGGTTGAACTTCTGGCCCGCGAGCTCCTCCACCCGTGACTCGATGGTCGCGAGCTGCCCGCCGAGCTCGTCCTGCATCTGCTTGAGGTAAGGGACATCGATGGCAACGCCCTCGCTCTCCATGTCGGCGAGGACGCCCGCGAGCGGCAGCTCGATCTCATGGAAGAGGTAATCGACGGCGAGGTTGCGCATCTCCGCCTCGAGACGGGGGCGCAGGTTGAGGACGGACTCCGCGCGGCGGGCCGCGTACTCGGCGGCCTCGTTCTCGGCGACCGCCGACGGCTTGCGCGCGGCGCGGCCGGTGCCCAGCAGATCCTCGGCGCTGACCAGCTCCACGCTCAGGAACTCGCGGGCCAGGTCTTCGAGCCGCGGGTCGCGCGAGCCTGCCCCCAGCAGGTAGGCCGCGAGGAAGGTGCTGAACGCCCACTCCCTCTTGCCTCCGCCGAGCGACCGCAGCGCCAGCTCGGTCTCCTTGGCGTCGTGGCCCGAGATCGGCCGCCCCCCTGACAGCGTGGCGGCCACCGCGTCCATCGCCTCCGGCCTCGCTACATAAAAGGTATGGGCGGCGGTGGCAACGCCCAGGCCGCAGATCTTGCACCCGCGGCCACTTCCCTCGGTGAACGCGAACACCCCGACGTCGCCCGTGCCGTCGAGCAGGCTCGCGGCTTCGGTGGGGTCCTCGACGATCCTCAAACCTGCGGCCTGCGGCGCCGGCTCGAAGGCGAGGCTCGGCTGCACCGGCACCTGGTCCGGCGGCGGGAAGCGGCTGAGCAGCGCCCGAAACTCCAGGTGGTCGAAGACCCGGCGGGCCTTCTCGTAGTCGTACCGCGTCCAGCGCGCCCTCTCGAGCTCGAGCTCGACCGGGACGTCGCGGACGATCGTCACCATCCGCTTGCCCAGGCGGACCTTGTCAGCGTTCGCCGTCAGCGAGGTCTTGAGCCTGCCCTCGGGCAGCTCGCCGATTCGGTCGAGCAGCGCCTCGACCGAGACGAAGTCCTGGACCAGCTTGGCCGCCGTCTTGTCGCCCACGCCAGGCACACCGGGGATGTTGTCCGAGGTGTCGCCGCGCAGCGCCTTGAAGTCGACGAGCTGCGGCGGCTCGAAACCGTAGCGCTGGCGCACCTGGTCGGGGCCGTAGACGAACGTGTCGGTGATGCCGCGGCGGGGCACGAGCGCCTCGACCGAATCGGTGACGAGCTGGAGGCAGTCGAGGTCACCGGAGACGATGGTCACCGAGTGGCCGCGCTCCTCGGCGACGCGGGCCAGGGTGCCGATCACATCGTCGGCCTCGAATCCTTCGACGCCGTAGATCGGGATCGAGAACCCCTCCAGCACCTCGCGGACCATGTCCATCTGCGGCCGCAGGTCCTCCGGCATGGCCCGCCGCCCGGCCTTGTACTCCTCGTACTCCAGGGAGCGGAACGTCGGCTTGCCGAGGTCGAAGGCGGCGATGGCGTACTCGGGCCGGGAGGCGAGCACGATCGCGAGCATGGAGGTGAAGCCGTAGACCGCGTTGGTGACGCGCCCGTCCGAGGTGCTCATCGGGGGCAGGGCGAAAAACGCCCTGTAGATGAGGCTATGGGCGTCGATCAGGACCACTCGCCCGCGTCTCCCCTTCGCCACGGCCAAATGTTACGTAGGGCCGAACCGATACCCCGAGGGGCCGCACCGCGTTCAATGGGAGGGATGCGGAGGACCGAGGGCTAGAATGGATTCGAGGATGAAAAACCTCATCGAGGTGTCCGTGGACAGCATCCGCATCCACATGCCAACCGCTCAGCACCTCGTGATCCTGAAGGAGAAGGAGGCAGACCGCTACCTGCCCATCTGGATCGGCTCCTTCGAGGCCCAGGCCATCGCCACCAAGATCTCCGGCAACTCGCTCGGCCGGCCTCTCACGCACGACCTGATGGCCACCGCGTTCGGCGACCTGGGCATCAGCGTCAAGCGGATCGTCGTCACCCGGCTGGCCGACCAGGTCTTCTACGCGCGGCTCTACGTCAAGCAGAACGGGCGCGACCTCGACTTCGACGCGCGCCCCTCCGACGCCATCGCGCTTGCCGTCCGGGTGGAGTGCCCGATCTTCGTCGCCACCGAGGTGATGGACACCGCCGGCATCATCCCCGAGGCCGACGAGATCGACGGCGAGAAGGACAAGGGCGAGACCATCGTCGACGAGGAACGGCTCGCGGTGTTCCGCGACTTCGTCAACAGCCTGGACCTCCCGGAGCTTCCCGACGAGCCGGGCGCCAAGGACGAGCCCGGCACTCAGGACAGACCCGGAGGCAACCCGGGCCGGGGCTGACCACGCCGCTCACGGGCGAGCTCGACCTCGCGTTTCGCGTCTTCGTCGCCCTCCTGATCGGCCTCGCTCTCGGTCTCGAGCGTGAGTTTCGCGGCCATCCGGCCGGCCTGCGCACGATGGCGCTCATCGCTGCCGGCTCATGCCTGTTCACAGGGCTCGGCCTGGTCCCCACTTTGGGCAAGGCGGTCGACCCGACGCGAATCGCGGCCCAGATCGTCACCGGCGTCGGTTTCCTCGGCGCCGGCAGCATCCTGCGTCAGGGCGAAGAGGTCAAAGGGCTGACGACGGCCGCGTCGATCTGGGTCGTCGCCGCGATCGGCATGGCGATCGGTTTTGGATATTTCCAGACCGGGCTCATCGCGACGGTTCTCGTCCTCGTCACCCTGCTCGCGCTGAGGTGGGTCGAAGAGCGATTCTTTCCGGCCCGCCACAACCGGCGGCGCGACGACTCCGCTCCGAAGCAGCCGCAGACATGAGCGAGCGCAGCGTCGCGATCGTCACCGACTCCACGGCCGACCTGCCTTCCCAACTGGTCAAGGCACGCGCCATCACGGTGGTGCCTCTGACGCTGCACTTCGAGGGCCGCTCGCTGCTCGACGGCGTCGACATCAGGCCGTCCGAGTTCTACCGCAAGCTGCCCAACGTGACGACGCATCCCACGACCTCGCAGCCGGCGCCCGGTCGGTTCGCGGAAACCTACAGCGCGTTGCTCGCCGACCACTCGGACGTCGTGTCGATCCACATCTCGGAGAAGTTGAGCGGCACCTACGCGTCGGCGATCCAGGGCGCCGAGATGACCGATGCAAAGCGGGTGCACGTCGTCGATTCGCAGCTCGTGTCGATGTCGTTGGGACTGTTGACGCTCGCCGCGACCGAGATGACGAGGCAAGGGGCTGACGCCGAATCGATCGTGCAGCGCGTGAGCGCGATGCGCGACCGGGTGCAGACGTTTTTCTCGGTCGCCACCCTGGAGTTCTTGCGACGCGGGGGCCGGATCGGCCGCGCGAACGCGCTCCTCGGGTCGGTCCTGCAGGTCAAGCCTGTGCTGTGCATCCGCGACGGGCTCGTCACCCCGCTCGAGCGGGTGCGCACCTTCGACCGTGCGCTCAACCGCGTCGTCGAGCTGGCACGCGAGGTCGATTCCGGCAAGGGTTTGTGCGTGATCGTCGGACACGCCGACGCCGAGGCGGACGCGGAGCGAGTCGCGCGGGAGCTCGAACCGGTGACGGAGACGCTGATGATCCAGCCGCTCGGACCCGTCGTCGGCGCCCACGCGGGGCCTGGTGTCGTCGGGGTCGGGTGCTACTCCGCGGAGATCATGCCGCTGGGGATCAAGAGAGCCGCCAGCGCACAGAGCCGGGGGTGACCGACTTGCTCACGCGGCCCTCCACCGCCAGCGCCTGCAGGTGAGCGAGGCCTTCCTGCAGAGCTAAGCGCTTCTCATACAGGTTGTCTCGCGGGCCCCACAGGTCCAGGGCGAGCTGCCATCCGGTCTTCTCATCGCGGCCGAGGATCTCGAGGATCTGGTCGAGCCGCCGCCGGTGATGCGCCACCAGTGCGTCGACGCGGGCCGGCGCATGCGCGAAAGGCCGTCCGTGGGCCGGCAGGACGAGCCTCGGTTCGAGCGCTGCCATCCGCTGGAGTCCGTCGAGATAGTCGTGCAGCGGGTCGGGCGTGCTCTGCGGATGCAGGCCGATGTTGGGTGACAGCTCGGGCAGGATGTGATCACCCGCGAAAAGAAGACCCTCCGCCGGCGCAAACAGGCAGATGTGACCCGGGGAGTGGCCGGGAGTCCACTCGACTCGCATCCGGTGGCGGCCCATCGCGACGTGCTCGGCGCCGTCCAGTTGCACAGATGGGTCCGCGGTCTTGACGACCTCGCTCAATGCGCGCTGCGAGTTGCTGAGGACCTCTGCCTCGTCCGGGGGCACTCCGTTGACGAGCAGGTAGTGCCTGACCTCCGCGACCAGGTGCTCCAGCTCGACGTAGCGCGGGTGAACGAGGGGCACCTCGAGCCGGTGGATGTAGAGGTCGGCGAGACCCTCGCCGGCGAGGATTCCGGCGGCGCCGTAGTGGTCGGGATGGATGTGGGTGACGACGAGGCGGCGCAGGCGCTTCGAGCCCAGGTGGTCGAGCGCCTGCCGGATCGCCTGCAGCGATTCCTCGGCGTTCATCCCGCAGTCGAGCAGGTCGGCCTCTTCGCCGTCAGTGAAGAGGAAGACGTTGACCAGGCCGTCCTCGAATGGAATGGGCAGGCGAAGCTCGAAGACCCCCGCCGCAACTTCTGTCAGCGCGAGATCGGTTGCCACCCCGGCATTGTCCACGACGTCATTAAGATGAGTAGGAGACCGTACCCGAACGTACTAAAAAATGAGACTGATTCCGTCAGGGAGGATCCGATGTCCGAAGTCCAGATGACACCCGACCAGATCGTCGAAGCGATGCCGCAGTTCCTCATCCCCGAGAAGGCCGGGACGACCAAGGCCACGATCCAGTTCGACCTGAGCGGCGACGGCGGAGGCAAGTGGTGGGTGCGGATCCACGACGGCACCGCTGAATCCGGCAAGGGCGACCCCGGAGAGCCGGCCAACCTCACGCTGCTGGCTGACGCCAACGACTGGGTGAAGATCATGACCGGTCGGCTGGACGGCACCGCCGCGTTCATGCAGGGCAAGCTGAAGATCAAGGGCGATATGGGCCTGGCGATCAAGATGCAATCGCTGTTCCGGAGACCGAACTAGAAAGAAAATTTCCAGGTGTTCAGGCGGGACGACATCTGGCTTTCCAGGTCGAGCAGCCCGGAATGCAGATCCAGGACAACCACGTGATGGGGGGTCAGGGCCACGCGCCGTCCGTCGGACAGGCGCACCGCCTCCACTGAGTTGCCCCAGCTGATCGGCTCCGCGGTCAACCCGGGCTTGAGGTTTGTCCCGACCCAGTCGCCGACGCTGGAGGCGCCGCCCCGCTCGTAGGTCGAGATGATCATGAAGGCGAAGTCGCCGGCGCAAGGGCTCGGGGTCACCCTGGGAGGCCCCGGGGCGGTGGGGGACGGGCTCGTGGTCGCGCAGGGCTCGGGGGTCGGCGGAGCGTAGGTGACATTGAATGTAAGGTCGAAGCCCGGAGGGCTCTGGCTGCCCTGCGAGCGCTCGAAGTACCTCCAGTTGCCCGGGTAGCAGAAGCCCCACCCGGCCTGCGGGTCCTCGTAACCGTGGTCCCCCTGGGCACACTTGAGATCGGCGCCGATCTGAGGTACGCTCGGCACCGGCCGCGGGGAGTTCGGTTGGCAACCGGCTACCGCGAGCACGGCAAGCGCGGCAATAATCTTCGGGGGGATCGGCAGCGGGGTCGGCATCGGCGACTAATTGTGGGGGAGCGAGTACGCATGCCGGTGCAGGCGTTCTGCTCTCGGAATCCAAACAACGCCGGAGCCTAATGGGTTTGGAGGGGGGATTTAGCAATGGCGACTCGAAAGAAGACAGGAAGCGCTCCGGAGGAGAGGCTGGAGGCTGACAGGAGACTGCTGGAGCTCCTGGCCGCGCAGTGCGGCGAGGAGGCCGGCCTGCACCGTCCGCTGAACGACGTCGTCGGCGGCGTGATCACCGGGATTCCCGAGGAGACCGACCTCGCCCAGGCGCTGTCGGACCGGGAGACGAGCGATCTTCTCGTGCACCTGCTGGACCAGAACCGGGAGCAGGTCGAGCGGGCACTGGAGAGGCTGCGCGAGGGCTCGTACGGGATCTGTGAGGGCTGCGGCCGCCGGATCCCGGAGGCACGGCTCAGGTACCAGCCGGCCGCCACCCGCTGCGTCGAGTGCCAGGCCCACTGGGACCGGCTGAACGGCCGAACGGCCTAACTCCTGTTGTCTGGCTGAGTCGTCCGGCCAAGAGGTGACCGGGCGGCGATCACGAGCGCCAGCCCGAGCACGACCATGGCCGACCCGATCCAGAACCACTTGATGTCCCCGGTCATGTAGCTCCCAGGGATGTAGCCAAGGCCCTGGCCGGCGAACACCGCGCCGGCCAGGAGGATCAGGCCGCCGACGACACCGAGCCCGGTCCTCACAGCCCGCCGTAGACGACGGACTTTTCCTCGGTGTACTGGAGGAAGGCCTCCACGCCGTGCTCCTTGCCGAATCCCGACTGCTTGGTGCCCCCAAAGGGGAGCTCGTCGTGCGCGATCTGCAGCGCGTTGACCCAGGTGTAGCCCGCCTCCAGCTCCAGGACCGCCCGGTGGGCGGCCGCCATGTTGGTCGTCCAGATCGACGAACCGAGCCCGTACTGCGAGTCGTTGGCCAGGCGCAGCCCCTCATCGAGGTCTTTGATCCTTCGCACCGGAAGCGCCGGCCCGAACACCTCCTCGGTCCACATGCGGGCGCCGTCGGGTACGTTCTCCAGGATCGTCGGCTCGATGAACCAGCCCCTTTCGTAGTCCTTGCCGTTTGGCCGGCCGCCGCCAAATGCGACCTTCGCTCCGTGGTCGACGGCCTCTTTGAGCTGCGCCTCGACCTCGGCGCGCTGCGTTTCGGTGTGCATCGGCCCCATGCGGCTCTCCTTGTCGAGGCCGTTGCCGGGCTTCAGCTTGGAGGCCCGCGCCACGAGCTTCTCCAGCAGCGCGTCGTACACCCCCTCCTGGACGTACAGGCGCTTCACCGCGAGGCAGGCCTGCCCGCAATTGAAGAAGCGGCCGACCGAGATCGCGCGTGCGGCGCCTTCGAGGTCGGCGTCGTCGAGCACGATGCACGGGTCGCTGCCGCCAAGTTCCAGGGTCACCTTCTTCAGGCCCTCTGCGGCGCGAGCCATCACCTTCTTGCCGGTCGGCGTGGAGCCTGTCAGCGCGATCTTGCGGATCAGCGGATGCGACACGATGGCCTCACCCGTGGCCTGGCCGAGCACCACGTTGACCACGCCTTCGGGCAGGCCGCCCGCGATGAGGGCCTCGATGCACGCGAGAGTGGAGAGAGGCGTCGTGCTTGCAGGCTTCAACACCACGGTGTTGCCGGCCGCGATCGCAGGCGCGACCTTGTTCGCCGCCAGGGTGAGGGGAAAGTTCCACGGGACGATGGCGCCGCAGACGCCGATCGGCTTGCGGACCACGAGCCCGTAGGTAGTCAGGTCGGGCAGGCGCACGTGCTCGCCGTGGATCTTGTCCGCAAGGTCGGCGAACCAGGCGATGTTCTCGCCGAAGCGCTGCGCCTCGATGCGCGACTCGAGCAAAGTCTTGCCCTGCTCCCTGGTCAGGAGCGGCGCGATGTCCTCCACCTTCTGGAGCATGTGGAGCGCGGCTTTGTGCAGGATCTCCGCCCGCTTGTTTGCGGGCAACCTCGACCACGTGACGAAAGCCTTCGCGGCGGCTTGCGCCGCCTTGTCGACGTCGGCCGCGCCGCCGGCCGGCACCTCGTCGACGACGTCGCCGGTGGCCGGGTTGCGGACTTCGTACGTCTTGCCCGAAGCGGCCTTGGTGCGGTCGCCTTCGATGATCATCGTCGCCATTCGGCACCCCCGTCAGTTGGTTCTTTTCGTTCTTCGATAAGGTTATCGGGTTCCCTATGCCGGTCAGATTGGAGAAGCAGGGCGGCGTCGGCATCCTCGTCCTCGACAGGCCGCCCGTGAACAGCTACGACTACGTTTTCCTGAGATCTCTTGCGGGCGCCATCGACAACGCGCGCAACGACTCCGAGATCCACGCCTGCGTCGTGACGAGCGCGTCGGAGAAGTTCTTCTCCGCGGGCGCCGACGTCAGCGCATTCGCAGCGGGCACGGCTCGGTCGCGACTGATGACGGCGATCATGGCCCACGAGGCGTTCCGCAAGCTGGAGAACACGCCGATGGTCTTCATCGCGGCGATCGCCGGGCACTGCCTGGGCGGAGGCTTCGAGCTCGCGCTCGCGTGCGACCTCAGATTCGCCGCGGAAGGCTCGTACCAGGTCGGGCTTCCGGAGACGAACCTCGGACTGTTCCCGGGCAGCGGCGGCACCCAGCGCCTGCCGCGCCTGGTCGGACTGTCGAAAGGCCTTGACATGATCCTCAGCGCTACGACCATGAGTCCCGCGCAGGCGAAGGAGGCCGGGCTGGTGGATCGCCTGTTCCCGGACGCCGCCGCCTGCAGGCAGGGCGCGATCGACTATGCGGCCAGGCTGGCGGCCGGGCCCAGCGTCGCGCTCGGTCACGCCAAGCTGGCGGTCACGCAGGGCTTCGGAGCGCCGCTCGACCTTGGCCTGGCGATCGAGCGCGAGGCGATCAGCCGCGTCTTCGTCTCCCAGGACGCCGACGAAGGCATCAAGGCTTTCGGCGAGAAGAGAAAGCCGGAGTTCAAGGGCGAGTAAGCAGAGGGATCGCCCCCATCCGGCCCGGGCGCCGTCTGCGCCGGGGCCACCTTCCCCGGCAAGCGGGGAAGGTAAGACACACTCCCCACCCGGCGGCTTCGCCGCCGACCTCCCCAGCAAGTGGGGGAGGTGAACTACCTCGTGGACGTCGACGGGGATCCCCGCCGTGCGCGATCCCGCGCCTGCGACCCGGCGGTTGGAGACTGGGTCGTCCTCGACGACGGCCGCATCGTCGAGGTGCTTCCACGTCGCACGGTAATCTCGCGGCGCGCCGCGGGGGAGGTGACCCGCGAGCAGGTGCTCGCGGCCAACGTCGACGTCGTTTTCGTCGTCGCCGCCGCGACCGACGTCAACCCTCGCCGCATCGAGCGCTTCCTCACCATCGCCTGGGCAGAGCGGAGCCGCGCCTGTGATCGTGATCACCAAGTCCGACCTTGCCGGGGCACTCGACGCGTCGTTCCCGGGTGCTCCGGTGATCGTCACCAGCGGCGCGAAGCGACGCTCGCCTGCAAATGGACGAGCGTCGCAAGTGGAAGCAGATCGCGGTTGCGAACCGCGCCCGGGAGCGCTACTTGCGCTGATGCAGGCCGTTCCAGAAGGGCACGTGGCCGTCGGCGATCCAGGCCAGGACCTTCTTGGCCTCGGCCGGGGTGATCAGCTTGTGGTCGACGAGGTTGTCGAGTCGCACGGTGAGGTCAGGCAGCAGCCGTGCGATGAACTGCGGTTTGGTCAATCCCTTCGCCTGTGCCAGGTCGGAGACGGTCTTGCCCTCTTTCAGGCTGCTGACCAGCGCCTCGGGCGTCATGCCCAGGACATCGGCCTCGGCCGCTATGACCGCGCGGCGGATCGCGCGCCGGTCATGGTGTCGCGCGTTGTTGTCGGCCTGCTGCTGCCGCTGACCGGCCGCGGTGCCCGTCGGGTTCGGCGATGGCGACGCGGCGCTGACGATGCCCGTGGTGAGAAGCGCGGCGGCGCCGGCCGCGCCAATGGTCTTCACGGCGGCGGATGCGAAAGGAATCATGGCCTTCACCTCGAAATGGATTTGGTGACGTCGAGATTGAGGTGAGGCTGTCAGCGAGTCGTTGGCGCCACGTCAGTCTTTTGTAACTGGCGCGTCCAGAAACCCTCAGGATCGAAACGCCTGATCGCCTCGAGCTCCGGAACTGTGGGCGCTGACGTTTCGCTTACATCGGCCGCGATCTCGAGGTCCCATCCGGTCAGTCCACGCACCTCCTCGACGGTGTGGCCCGGATGCACCGACGAGAGGTAGGCCTCGCCACCCTCCTCCGGAAACCGCAGCACGGCCAGCGTGCTGATGATCGCCGCCGGTCCTCCGCCGAGCAGGCCGTTTCGCTTCCGCCATCCACGGCTTCCGTCGCCGTGCCCGGGCGAGGTCACAAAGGACACCCTGTCGACGAGGCGGCGCCGCTCGTGGCTCATCAGCGTCACCCAACGCCGGCTCAGGATCGCGATGTCGGCTCCTCCCCCGCTCCCCGGCAGCTTGACGGCCGGGTGCGCCGGGTCGCCCACGTACGAGGTGTTGAGGTTGCCGAAGCGGTCGACCTCCGCGCCGCCGATGAAACCCAGGTCGACATGTCCCTGCGCCATGAGAGCCATCGCGTTCGACATCCTGGTCGCCCACAGCGCGCCGGTCACGTTGGGCGGGTCGCCCATCGTGCCCAGGAAGGCAGCGGCGGGCTGGTCGCGCATGAGCCCCACTTCGAACAATCCACGCGCGCGGGGTGCGTGCGCGTTGCGGGCCACCGCGTACGCGAGGACGGGCAGCCGCATGCCGACGAACACGAGGTCGCCGTCACGGATCTCGCGCGAGGCGACAGCGACCATCAGCTCTTGCGGCGTGTAGCGGCTAGACATCCCCGAAATCCGCGGGAACCGACGGCCGGTGATCCTTGATGCGGAGAGCGTCGACGTCGATCCGCTTCAGGTAGGTCTCCCGGTTGGGCACGCCGGCCACCCACTCATTCAGCCAACCATCGAAACCGCCGGCCGAGCGCGACCTCGAGGCGTAGTCGCGGTAGAACGCATGGTCTCGCTTGAAGTATCCCTGCACAGGAGATGGGTGCGCCCCGCCCGGCTCGTGCACCACGGCCACCACCTTCGTCTCGGGAAAAAGGATCCGGTTCGGGTCGCTCAACGTCACTGTAGAGTCGACGAGCTCTTCGGAGGTCACGATCACACGCTCGGCCGCGAGGCCCGCCTCCTCCGTGATCCCAAGAGGGCCCCAGGCATGGGCACGCCCATGCTCGTCCGCGCGCTGCACGTGGACGATCGCGACGTCTGGCCGCACCGCGCCGACGTGAACGAGCCCCTCGCTCACGGACAGGTTCGGGTTGGTGCGCAGGATGTCGCTGCCGAGCAGGGTCCTGGTCGGAAGGCTGGGCACGTTCCACGCCGCCGCCCACAACGCGAGGGAGATCGAGAAGTTGGAATGGTCGTGGATTTCCAGCTCGCGCGGGATTCCCGACTCGCACGCCCGCCGGTAGCAGTGGCCGAGACCTTCAGACACGTTGCCGACCCATGCCGCGGTGACCCGGCGCACGCATCCCGCGCCGATGAGCTGGTCGAACAGCGCGTCGGAGATGGGGCCGACGAGCTCGAGGTCGCGCCGGCGCTGACGGATGAGCTCGTGGCCGGCCGCAAACGGGATGAGCGGCTCCAGCGCGACGCCAATTGCCACGGTGGCGCCGTCCGGCACGAACCGTTCGACGGCCTGCGCCATCGACATCACCTTGGTCACGGGGTTACTGGGCGATGGTTTCCAGGTAGGAGCGGTAGTTGCGCTCGAGCTCGGCCATCGAGTCGCCACCGAACTTCTCGAGAACTGCCTCGGCCACAGTCAGCGCCACTACCGCCTCGCCGATGACGCCGGCCGCCGGGACGACGCACACGTCGCTGCGCTCGTAGTGCGCCTCGGTCTTCTCTTTGGTGTTCAGGTCGATGGAACGCATGGGCTTTTTCATCGTGGAGATCGGCTTGATGGCCACGCGAAGGTCGATCGGCTCGCCGTTGGTCACGCCACCAGTCAGGCCGCCGGCGCGATTCGTGAGGTGCTTGAAGCGCCCGCCCTGGTAGTCGATCTCGTCGTGGAAGTCAGACCCCGGACGCGCGGCCCCCTGGAATCCCGCCCCGAACTCGACGCCCTTCACGGCGTTGATGGACAGCACCGCCTGCGCCAGGCGCCCGTCGAGCTTGCGGTCCCAGTGGACGTAGCTCCCCAGGCCTACCGGAACACCACGGGCGACGACGCGAAACGTCCCCCCGAGCGTGTCGCCCCGCTCCGCCGCGTCGTCGATGGCCGCCACCATGCGCCGCGACGCTTCGGCGTCGGGGCAGCGAACGGGCGACGCTTCGATGTCCTCGATCTTCACGGTGTCCGGGTCGCAGCCCTCGAACCCGATGTCGACGGCGCCGATCGACTGGGTGAAGCTGAAGACCTCGATGCCGAAGTGGCCGAGCAGCTTGCGCGCGACGCCTCCGGCGGCAACGCGCGTGGCGGTCTCGCGCGCGGACGAGCGCTCGAGCACGTTGCGGATGTCGGTGTGGCCGTACTTCAGGGTACCCGCGAGGTCGGCGTGCCCAGGACGCAGGCGGGTCACGACCTTGGGCTCGAAGCCTTCCTTGGAGGCGGTCATCTGGGCGGTCCAGTTGACGTGGTCCTTGTTCTCGAGGACGAGCGTGACGGGGCTGCCGATCGTGTAGCCGCCGCGCACGCCGCTGACGATCCGGGCGACGTCGGTCTCGATCTTCTGCCGGCCGCCACGGCCGTGGCCTCCCTGGCGACGCGCAAGGTCGCGGCGGAGGTCGTCCTCGCTGATCTCAAGCCCGGCCGGCAATCCCTCGATGACGACCGTCAGCTGTGGCCCATGTGATTCGCCCGAGGTCAGGAAACGCAACATTCAGGCGATCATAGAGCGCGTTGCCGGAACGCCTGGAAGTCGCGCTCATCGACGTCGGCGGCACCCTGTGGCCGAATTCGTGGCCGGTCCGCAAGGAGGACGCCGTGGGCCGTCGCCTCAGGATCCGAGCCGCGATGCCCGGGATCGAGCCCGCGACGGTCGAGGCCCTGGCGGACGACCTGATCGAGAGCAGCCGGCCTGGCGACGAGGCACGCACGATCTCGACCGAGAACCTCGTCTCGATCAACTCGCCGGCGGAGAAGCTCATCGCCGGGTGCCTGGGCCGGAGCGGGCTGCCGGCTGACGCGGACACCATCCGGCGCCTGCGCCGCGCGATGTCGATCCCGGTCTCCGATCGCATGAAGCCGCTTCCAGGTGCGGTCGAGCTCCTGGCCACGATCCACCAGCTCGGGATGCGCACCATCATCGCCAGCAACACTTACTGGCGCGACGCCGAGAGCTACTGGGAGGACTTTCGCCTCCTCGGCATGGCCGAGCACGTCGACGACATAGTCACCTCGGTCGACGCGGGCCACCTCAAGCCGCACCCCGCGGTATTCGAGATGGCCATGCACCGTTCGGGCGCAGCCGCCGAGCGGTGCCTGGTCATCGGCAACCGCGAGGAGAACGACATCCAGCCCGCGCTCAAGCTCGGCATGCGCGCGATCCTCGTCTATCCCGACGACCCCAAACCCATCAACAGCCGCGCGGAAGCCGCCGTCCCTGACCTGTGGGAGTGCGCCCGTGTGCTCAGGGATATGCTCGAACGATGAGGGATGAGGTGCTGCGCCGCGTCGAGCGCGTGATGCTGACCCTCGATGTGAACGGCGAACCAAGCGAGCTCCTCGTGCCCGTGCACAAGACGCTGCTCGAGGTGCTGCGCGAGGACATGGGGCTGACGGGCACCAAGCACGGCTGCGAGCTCGGCGAGTGCGGCACCTGCACGGTGCTCATCAACGGCAAGCCCCAGCTGAGCTGCCTGCTGCTGCCCATCCAGGTGCAAGGGCGTGCGATCACGACTGTCGAGGGACTGGCCAGGGGTTCGGAGCTGCATCCCCTTCAACAGGCGTTCGCGGAGCTCGGGGCGGCCCAGTGCGGTTACTGCACTCCGGGGATCCTGCTCGCCGCGAGCTCGTTGCTCGACGAGAACGCGGCGCCGACGCGCGAGGAGATACGCGAGGCGCTGGCGGGCAACCTGTGCCGGTGCACGGGCTACACGAAGATCCTGCAGGCGATCGAGCTGGCTGCGAGTCGAATGACATGAGACAGCGCCCCCACCCGCCGCTGCGCGGCGACCTCCCCGGCGAGCGGGGAGGTGAAATCAGCGAGCGCCCACACTCCCCAGCAGGAGGGGAGGTGAATGGCTTCCGGGTCGTCGGCAAACCACTGCCGAAGGTGGACGCCGTGAGCAAGGTCACCGGCCGCGCCGTCTACGCCGACGACATGCTGCCCGCGCGCACGCTCCACTGCAGGATCCTCCGCAGCCCGCACCCTCACGCCCGGATCCTCTCCATCGACACCTCGGCCGCCCGGCGCATCCCCGGCGTCATCGCCGTCATCACGGGCGCCGACCTGCCGATCAAGTTCGGCATCCTCCCGGTGACCCAGGACGAAAGGGCACTCGAGCACGAGAAGGCGCGATACGTCGGCGACCCGATCGCCGCCGTCGCGGCCACCGAGGAGGAGATCGCCGCCGCCGCGTGCGACGCGATCGCGGTCGAGTACGAGGTGCTCGAGCCGGTGATGTCGATCGAAGCCGCCCTTGTCCCGTCGAAGGACGAGCGAATCCAGGACTACGGCGGGCCCAACAACATCCACAAGCTCGTCGCCCTCGAGTTCGGGGACGTGGACGGCGGGTTTGCTCGCGCGGAGAAGGTCCGCGAGGACGTGTTCTTCTTCCAGGGCAACACGCACCTCCCGATGGAGCAGCACAGCGCCGTCGCCACGTACGTCGACGGCCGCGTGACGCTATGGTCGTCGACCCAGGTCGTCCACTACGTGCACCGCGCGCTGGCGAAGGTCCTCGAGCTGCCGATGCACCGCATCCGCGTCATCGGCGCCGCGCACGGCGGCGGCTTCGGCGGCAAGACCGATCCGTTCGCTCACGAGATCATCGTGGCCAAGCTCGCGATGGTGACCGGCCGGCCGGTCAAGTGCACTCTGACGCGGGAAGAGGTCTTCTACACGCACCGCGGCCGGCATCCGGTCCTGATGTGGGTGAAGACGGGAGTGACGGCGGACGGACGGATCACGGCGATGCACTTCCGCAGCGCGCTCGACGGCGGCGCGTACGGTTCGTACGGCGTCGCGTCGACGTTTTACACCGGCGCGCTGCAGACCGTCACCTACGACATCCCCGCCTACCGCTTCGAGGGCTGTCGCGTATTCACCAACAAGCCGCCGTGCGGGCCCAAGCGCGGCCACGGGACGCCACAGCCTCGCTTCGCCCTCGAGCTGCACCTCGAGAAGATCGCCCACGACCTCGGCATCGACCCTGTCGACCTCAAGCGCCGCAACTTCGTCAAGCCCAACACCAGGACGGTCAACTGGCTCCGCGTGACGTCGTGCGGCCTGGAGGAGTGCACCGACCTCGTCATGAAGGCATCCCGGTTCCGCGACCGGAAGAAGCGAGAGGGCCATGGCATGGGCTTTGCGATCTCGAGCTACCTGTCGGGCGCGGGCACCGCCATCTACTGGAACGACATGCCCCACTCCGAGGTCCAGATCAAAGTCGACCGCGGAGGAGTGACCGCGTACTGCGGCGCGATGGACATCGGCCAGGGATCGGACTCGGTGCTGGCCGCGATCGTCGCCGAAGAGCTCGGCCTGAAGCCGGCCGAAATCCGGCTTGTCACCGCCGACACCGACACGACGCCGATCGACCTCGGCTCATACTCCTCGCGCGTGACGTTCATGGCCGGCAACGCCGCGCTCGAAGCCGCCCGCAAGATGCGCGCGCTGCTGGTCGAAGCGGTGGAAGCCGCCGGTCGCAGGTTCGATGACGTTCCCTTCGAAGAAGCCAGCGTCCTGGCCGAGGCGCGGTTCGGCACGCTGGCCACCGCGGGCAGCTACACCCCGCCGAAGATCGCCGGTCCGTACAAAGGCTCGGGCGTCGGGCCGAGCCCCGCCTACAGCTACTCCGCCTGCGTGGTCGACCTCGACGCTGATGCGCGGACCGGGCTCGTCCACGTGAACAGGGTGTGGATCGCGCACGACGTCGGGCGCGCGATCAACCCGCTCCTGGTCGAGGGCCAGGTCGAGGGAAGCGTGTACATGGGCCTCGGCGAGGCGCTCATGGAGGAGCAGGTCTTCCGCAAAGGCCTGCACAAGTGGCCGTCGATGCTGGAGTACAAGTCGCCGACGTTTCTCGATTCGCCGGAGATCGAAACCTTCATCGTCGAGACCGTCGACCGCGAGGGGCCGTACGGCGCGAAGGAGGCGGGCCAGGGCCCCCTGCTGCCGGTGCCGCCGGCGGTCTGCGCCGCGGTCCATGACGCACTGGGCGTCTGGATCGACGAGATCCCGGTCACGCCCGAGAAGGTGATCGAGGCCCTGCGGCGAAAAGAGAAGGGCGAGCCTGCGCGCTACGGGCCGGCGCGATTTCCGCCCATTCCATATCCGCCGGCGATCAAGGTCGAGCCTCCACCGCAGGACCTCGGCTGATGCTGCGGCTGCCCCGATTCAACTATCTGCGGCCGAAGAGCGCGCGCGAGGCGGCCACCATGGCGGCCGAACTCGGCCCGCGCGCGATGTTCGTCGCCGGCGGCACCGATCTCTATCCGAAGCTGAAGCGCCGCCAGTTCGAGATCGACACGGTGATCGGTCTCGATTTCCTGCCCAGCACGATTCGCAACGGCTCCACCGAGTGCGTGATCGATGCTGGGGTCACGCTCAGCGCGGCGGCGCACGACGCATACCTGAACGCGGCCTTCCCGGGCTACGCGCAGGCCGCCGGACTTGTCTCGTCTCCCCCGCTTCGCAACGCCGGCACCATCGGCGGCAACCTCTGCGTCGACACTCGGTGCAACTACTACGACATGACTTACGAGTGGCGGAAGGCCGCCGGCTTCTGCCTGAAGAAGGACGGCGACATCTGTCTTGTCGCGCCGAGCAGCCCCCGGTGCTGGGCGGTCTCTTCCTCCGACTCGGCCCCGATGGCCATGGCCCTCGGCGGTGTGGTCACCCTCGCAGGGGTTGACGGCGAGCGCGAGCTGCCCGTCGCGTCCCTTTACCGCGACGACGGGATCCAGTACATGGCCAAGCAGCCGTCGGAGGTGGTCACCGGGCTCCACCTGCGCCGGACGGCGGCAACGCGCAGCGCGTACGTCAAGCTCCGGCGGCGCGGCTCGATCGATTTCCCGGTCGCCGGCGCCGCCGCGGCCCTCGAGCTGGAGGGAGACGTGGTGGTCGAGGCCCGGATCGTGCTGTCCGCCGTGGCCTCCTACCCGCTGGAGGCAGGCGCGGCCGAGGCTTTCCTGAAGGGCAAGCGGCTGGATCCGGAGACCGTTCGCGAGGCGGCCGAGCTGGCCGCCAGGCCGGCCAAACCGCTCGACAACGCCGATCTGAACCACTTCTGGCGGAAGCGCATGGTGAGGGTCGTCGTCGAGCAGGTTCTCGCCCGCCTCAGCGACCAGAAGCCGGGGTTCGACGGTTAAGCTTGCAGGTCGGTATAGCGGCTTGATTCATCATCCATACATCCAGAAGGGCCAGGGAATGGTTGAGTACGCGCTCATCCTCGCCCTGATCGCGCTGATCGTGATCATCGCGTTGATCGCGACCGGCGGTCAGCTCATCAACGTCTACTCGAACATCACGGCCACCATGTGCGACTTCCACGTGGGGTGCTGAGCCCCCTCACTCGCTTCGCGGACAGAGGGGTTCCTCAAAACGGTCAGGGGATGGTGGAGTTCGCCTTGATCCTCGCCCTGATCGTGCTGGTCGTCATCGTCGCCCTTCTCATCACCGGCGGCCAGGTCGTGAACCTGTACTCGAACATCACCGCCACGATGTGCAACTACAAGGTGGGTTGCTGAAGGCTAGCCGGCAGGCACCGCCGCGGCGGCTTGAGCCGCCCGCGCCGCGTTCTGCCGGATCGCATCGAAGTTCTTCGACGCCAGCGCGTCCGCCGGGAACAGCGAGCCGGTGAGGCCGATCGCCTTGACGCCAAGCTGGAGGTAGGCGCCGATCTCCTCGATCGCCACCCCGCCCGAGACCCAGAACGGGACGCCGCCCAGGGGGCCGTTCAGCGCCTCGATGTAACGCGGGCCGCCCACCGGCGTGACGGGAAAGATCTTGACCAGCGCCGCCCCGGACAGACGCGCCTGGTAGATCTCGGTCGGAGTCAGGGCGCCCAGCACGCACAGGAGATCCTCCTTGCGACAGGCGTCCGCCACCTCGGGCAGGAGCACCGGGGTCACCACGAAGCTGGCGCCCGCCTGCTTGGCCTCCATGACCGCACCCGGGTCCCAGACCGTGCCCACGCCGACCGGGTACCTGCCGCCGGTCGACGCAACCAGCCCCTTGATCAGCTCGAAGCAGGACGGCACGGTTTTGGTGATCTCGATGGTGCCGATGCCGGCCTCGAGCGCCGCCAGGCACGCCTGAAAACCGGCGTCGGCATCCTCGGTGCGCAGCACGCCGCAGAGACGGTTGGGGAAGACTTCGGCGATTGACCGCACGCGTGCGGCGAATTATCCCGCAATTCAGTTCCGGGGCCGGCATCCCTGTGCCCACCACGATCTCGGGCCTCATTACACTGGTACATACGTATGACCGGGGCCACCGCCGCCACCGAGAGCACCCGTGACCAGATCATCCACGCGGCGGCGGACTCCCTGCTCGAGAACGGATACTCGGGCACCAGCGTCCGCTCCATCGCCTCCAAGGCCGGCGTGGCCATCGGCAACCTGCAGTACTGGTTTCCGACCAAGTCCGAGCTGCTCGTCGAGGCCTGGCGCTACCTGACGGCCAAGTCGGTCGAGGAGCTTCGCCGCACCCTGAACCAGCTCACCGACCCGCTCGAGGTCCTGGAGATCGGCGTCGAGTCGCTGTGGGACTCCTTGCGCCGCCTCGGCGACGTCCAGCTGGCGGCGTTCGACCTGCTGGTCCAGGCGCCCCGGACGGAGCGGCTGCGGGCCTACCTGCCCGAGCTCTTCACGCGCTACCGCGAGGTGATCCAGGAGCAGCTCGACCGGCTCGAGGAGGATGGCCGGATCCGGCTGACGGTGCCGCGCGACGTCCTCGTCCCACTCGTCCTGAACACCGTGCTCGGCTTCGGCCTCTACTACGTGGTCACGCGCGACGACGAGTCCTGCGTGCGTGCTCTGTCCGCGTTCCGGCAGCTCGCCGGCAGTGTCATCGAGCCGGCCTAGTGCAGCTTCTCGATCGCGAGCTGGACCGCCTCGAGGGACTGTGGTCGGACGGCCTGTCCGACACCTACCGCGACTACCTCGAGTCGGTCGACCATTTCGACGCCGAGATCCAGCCCCGGCTGGCGCTGGCAGCGGCGCTGATCGAGGTCGGATTGCGGCTGCAGGGCCTCGGCGCGCGTGCGGCGCCCCCGACCACGCTCCTGATGGGAGACCTGTGCCTGGCGCGCGGCTCCAGGCTGCTGGCCGACAACGCGCCGCTGCCGGTCCAGGTCGCGTTTGCGCGAGCGGTGGAGCTGATCTCCTCGGCGGCGGCCTCGGAGCAACCCGCCCCGGCCACCAGGCGGCTGCTGCAGGGCTCTCTCGGAGCTTCGCGGTGACCGCCGCCCGAATCGAGTTCGCGACCAGCCATCCGACCGAGTTCGTCGACATCACCGACCGCATTCGTGAGGCGATACGGCACTCCGGGCTCCGCAGCGGCAGGGTCTACCTGCAATCCCTGCACACGACGCTGGGGATCGCGGTCAACGAGAACGAGCCGCTGCTTCTGAGCGATTTCAAGGGCCTGCTCGAGCGCATCGCGCCCGCCGGGGCCGGCTACGAGCACGACGACTTCACCCGCCGCGTCGACATCCAGCTCGACGAGCCGGTCAACGGCCACGCCCACTGCCGGCAGCTCCTGCTCAGCGCGTTTGCCACGCTGCTGGTCGAAGACGGCCGGCTGGTGCTCGGCCGCTGGCAGTCGGTGTTTGCCGTCGAGCTCGACGGCCCTCGCCACCGGCAGCTCGCGCTCCAGGTGGACGGAGACTTCGTCCGCACCCCGCTCGAGGTCCCCGAGACGCTGGTCGAGCTCGAGCTGGCGCGCCAGCTCCGGGTCGACCCCGAGGCGGTCGCTTCGCCGATGCGCCGGCTCGTCGAGGCGGGAGGCAAGCGCCTGCGGCCGAAGCTCGTCCAGCTGACGGCGGGGATCGGACCTCGCAACGACCCCGTGCGAGCGGTCGAGCTGGCGGCGGCCGTGGAGTTCCTCCACAACGCGACTCTGATCCACGACGACTACGTCGACGAGAGCACGCACCGTCGCGGCCGGCCCACGGTTGCGGCGGCAGAAGGGCCCGAGCGCGCGATCGCGGTCGGCGACTACTACTTCGCCAAGGCGACGCGCCTGATCGCCGAGATCGGCAATCCCGGCGTGACCTCCGCGGTGGCCGTGGCCCTCGAGGCGATCTGCGCCTCGCAGATCGACGACGTCGCGCTGCGGGGTGCGTACCCAGGCGACCGCGAGTCCTACCTCCGCGTCGTCCGCGGCAAGACCGCGTCCCTGTTCGCCGCGGCGTGCGCCAGCGGCGCGCTGCTGTCGGACGCGGCATCCGAGGTCGTGGAGGCGCTGCGCCGGTACGGCGACCTGCTTGGGATCGCGTTCCAGATGGCTGACGATATGGTCGATTTCAGCCCGAGCTCGGGCAAGCCGATGGGTCTCGACGTGCGCCAGAGGGTGCTCTCCCTTCCTCTTATCTATGCGGCGGAGGACCGCGTCGTCGGTCCGGAGGTACGCCGCCTGCTCGCGGGGTCGCTGGGCGACAACGAGGTCGGCCGCGTCACGGACCTCGTGGCGTCGAGCGATGCGCTGCCGCGCGTGCGCAAGGAGGCCCAGGATCTGATCGACGCGGCCGTCCGCGAGCTGGAGACCGTGGAGCTCGACGGATTGCGGCCGACCCTGATCAGCCTGGCCCGTTCCGCGGTCGACCGAAACTCCTAGCGAGCGCCGGAAACGATCCCCACAGTTCCCATCGCGAGGCTCTGGTAGCGCACCGCCGACCAACCCGCCTGCTGCGCCATCGCGACGAGCTCTTCGGGCGTGCGATAGGAGTCGACGGTGTCGCTCAAGTAGCGATAGGCGGCACGATCGCCGGAAATCGCGCCGCCGATCGCCGGCAGCAGTGTCCTGAGATAGAGGCGGTAGGCGCCCCCAACGATCCCCGTCGGCGGGCGGACGAACTCCAGGACGACAGCGCGATGCCGGACGACGCGGATCATCTCGCGCAGCCCGCGGACCGGATCGGCGAGGTTGCGCAGGCCGAAGGCGATCGTGGATGCCTCGAAGCTCGCCTCATCGAACGGGAGGCCCAGGGCGTCGCCCTCGATGAACTCGATGCCCGGGTGATCGCGGCGCGCGACCTCGAGCATCTGGGGGCTGAAGTCCAGCCCGACGACGCGTCCGCCCTGCGCCAGCTTCTTGAGCTCCGCCGTCAGCTTCCCTGAGCCGCACGCCACGTCCAGCGCCGACCCCCCCGGCTGGAGTCCGGTCTCGCGCGCGGCGCGCCGCCTCCAGCCGCCGTCGGTGCCGATCGACAGCACGGTGTTGACCGTGTCGTAGCGGCGCGCGATCCGGTCGAACATCGACCGCACCGCGGCAGGATCTCGTTCGCTCAGCGACTCACACTCGATGAGATGTTGCGCGCGTCACTTCTTCGCGCGGCGAGCCAGGAAGTTCTGTACTCCTTCCGCGAACTCGGGGCTCGCGGCCTGCGCCTCCTGGAGATAGGACTCGAATTCCATCGCGTCCTCGTACGTAGAGCTGAGCGCGTGGATGACCGCGCGCTTGGCGCCGGCGAGAGCCTGACGCGGCTGGGAGGCGAGCTGCGCGGCCAGGTCGCGCACCTCTTCCTCGAGACGGTCCGCCGGCACCAGGCGATTGATCACGCCCAGGCGATGCGCGTCGGCCGCTGACAGCGGCTTGCCGCTGAAGAACATCTCGTACGCGACGGCCGTGCCGGCAAGTCGCGGCAGCAGCCAGCTCACGCCTCCGTCGGGCGCGAGGCCGATGTTGACGAACGCCTCGAGGATGTACGCCTCAGGCGTTGCGATCCGGATGTCGCAGGCGAGCGCGTAGCTCGCGCCGATGCCGACCGCGGGACCGTTCATGGCCGCGATCACCGGCTTGGGCATCGTGCGCAGCCGCATCAGCATCGGCATGTACTCGTTGCGCAGCACGTTGCCCACGTCTTCGGGCGTCCGCATGCCTGCGCCTTGCACCATCTCGGTCACGTCGGCGCCGGAGGAGAACGCGCGGCCAGAACCGGTGAGCACGACCACGCGGACCGAGTCGTCGCGCTCCGCCTCCTTGATCGCGCCGGCCAGCTGCTTGCGGGTCAGGGCGCCGATCGCGTTCATCTTGTCGGGCCGGTTGAAGCGGATCCAGGCGATCCCCGCTTCGTTGGCGATGTTGATGTGCTGCTCGACCTCGGTCGCCATCTCTTTCATCTACCTTTGAACACGCCCTTTCGCTTTTCCAGGAACGCGTGCATCCCTTCCTTCTGGTCTTCGCTTGCAAACAAGAAATAGAAGCTCTTGCGCTCGAAGCCGAGACCCTCCGCCAGCGGCGTCTCGAAGGCCTTGAGCACAGACTCCTTCGCCATCCGGGCCGCAAGCGGCGGCTTTTCGGCGAGCTGGCGCGCCAGACGCCTGGCGACCTCGATCGTGATCTCGGCGGGCACGACCTTGTTGACGATGCCGAGCTCATACGCGCGATGCGCCGTCACCGGCGCGCCCGTGAGCATCACCTCCATGGCGGCGTGCTTGCCGGCGGTGCGCGGCCAGCGCTGGGTGCCGCCCGCGCCTGGGATGATGCCGAGGTTGATCTCCGGCTGGCCGAGCCGCGCCGAATCCCCCGCGACCACCAGGTCGCACATCAGCATCAGCTCGCAGCCGCCGCCCAGCGCGTAGCCGTTGACGGCCGCGATGAGGGGCTTGCTGAAACCCGCCAGCGACAGCCATCGCCCGGTCTGGTCGCGACGGAGCTGCTCGACCGCCCCGCGGTCGGCCATGTCGCCGATGTCGGCTCCGGCGGCGAACACCCGCGGGCCTCCGGTGAGGACCACGGCGCGCACGCTCTCGTCCGCGTCCAGGTCGGCCAGCGCGGTGGTCAGCTCCCGGATGACGTCCGGGCTCAGCGCGTTCATGACCCGCGGCCGGTTGAGCGTCACGGTCGCGATCGGGGCATCGATGTCGACCAGGATGTGCTCGTAGCCCATCCGGCCTATCATCGGCTAAATGCCACGGCGGCTATGGGACTCGTATGGGCGGGTCGCGGACGACCTTCGGATCTCGGTCACCGACCGCTGCAACTTCCGCTGCATCTACTGCATGCCGGCGGAGGGCCTCAAGTGGCTGGCGCGCGAGGACATCCTCCGCTTCGAGGAGATCGTGCGCCTGGCGCGGATCTTCGTCGAGCGGTACGGCGTGCGCACGATCAGGATCACCGGCGGCGAGCCGCTCGTCCGGGTGAAGCTCGAGGAGCTGATCGGGATGATCAACGCGATCGACCCGACGCTCGACATCACGATGACGACCAACGGCGTCCTCCTCCGCCAGAAGGCGCAGGCGCTCAAGGACGCGGGACTGAAGCGGATCAACATCTCCCTCGACACGCTGCACCTGGACCGCTTCAAGGAGATGGCACGCAGCGATGCATTCAACCGTGTGATGGACGGCATCACTGCGGCGCGGGAGGCAGGGCTGTGGCCGATCAAGCTGAACATGGTGGTCATGAAGGGCCACAACGACGACGAGGTCGTCGACTTCGCACGACTGGCCCATGGCGAGGGCTACGAGGTGCGTTTCATCGAGTTCATGCCGCTGGACGGCGACAACATCTGGACCAACGAGCAGGTGGTGCCGAGCCTCCGCATCCAGGAGCAGATCGAAGATCAGTTCCCGCTGGTGCCGTTCGAGGACACGCGGCCGGGCCCGGCGACACGCTACCGGTTCGCCGACGGCGCGGCCGGCGGAGTCGGTTTCATCTCGTCGGTCAGCCAGGCGTTCTGCACGACGTGCAACCGGATTCGCCTCACCGCGGAGGGTGGCCTGCGCACGTGCCTCTTCTCGCTGCAGGAGACGCCGCTGCGCGACCTGATGCGGTCGGGGGTGTCCGACGACCACGTGGGGTCGGTGATCGAGGCGGCGATCTGGCGCAAGGAGGAAGGGCACCTCATCAACAAGCCGGGCTTCATCAAGCCGGCGAAGTCGATGTCGCAGATCGGGGGCTGATCCACCTGCCGCGATAGTCCGGACTGTCAACCGTTTGCGTTCGAGTCCTGCGGGTGTTAGTCCGGACTAACCGCGTATTTGGCCCCGGCCTAAGCTAGACCCCGTGCTCAAGCCGGAAGAGGCTCAGCGGCCCTACACCGTCACCGAGCTCGCCAACGAGATCCGCCGCGAGCTCCGACCGCTGACCGCCCTCCTGCTCAAGGGCGAGGTCACGGGAATGAAGCAGGGCGCCAGGGGCCACTACAGCTTCAGCATCCGCGACCGCCAGAGCCTGATCAACGCATTCATCTACGCCGACGACGCTCGCCGGGTGAACACCCTGCCCGAGGACGGCCAGGTCTTCATCTTTCGCGGCCGCGTCGACTACTGGACGCAGTACGGGGCGATCCGGTTCATCGTCGAGCAGGTCGAGTTCGACGACGTGGGCAAGCTGCGAGCCCAGCTCGAGGAGGTCAAACGGCGGCTCGAGGCGCAGGGGGCGTTCATGCCCGAGCGCAAGCGCAAGCTTCCGTTCCTCCCGCGCTCGGTGGCCCTCCTGACGTCGCCGACGGGGGCCGTCATCCACGACCTGCAGGAGACGATCTGGGAGCGCTACCCGAACATGGGGATCGTCGTGTACCCGGTCCAGGTCCAGGGGGCCGCGGCGCCGATGAGCGTGGCGCGCGCGCTCCGGCGCTGCAACCAGGAAGGTCTCGCCGACGTGATCGTGCTGGCCCGCGGAGGTGGGAGCTTCGAGGAGATGTATGCGTTCAACACCGAGCTCGTCGCCCGCGCGATCCTGGAGTCGAGGCTGCCTGTCGTGACCGCGCTGGGGCATACATCCGATCGCACCGTGGCGGACCTCGTCGGTGACGCCGAGTGCCGCACCCCGACCGAGGCCGGGGCCCGCGTGGTGCCCCGGAAGTCGGACCTCATCGCCTCGCTGCGCGATCGTGAGCGGCGGCTCGAGCGCGAGTTCGGCCAGCGGGTCGCCCGCGATGGCGAGCGCCTGGCGCACCGGCGGCAGCGGATTCTGCAGCTGCTGCCCGCGCTTGTTCGCCGGCGCGAAGAGCGGCTCACGCGAGTCGCCGGCGAGCTGGCGAGGCTCAGCCCGATCGCGCAGGTCGTGCGCCGCGAGGAGGCCCTGCGGGATCGACGGCGAAGGGTCGAGAGCGCCGCCGCCGCGCGCCTGGCCCGGAGCGGCAACGCACTTGCCTCCCGGCGCGCCGAAGCCCGGCTCGACCGCGCGCTGGCCGAGCGATTCGCCGGCGCCACTCGAGCGCTTGCGCACCGCGGGGAGCGGATCGTCGCGCTGAGCCCCGACGCCGTGCTCTCGCGCGGCTACAGCATCACCCAGGACGCCGCGACCGGCACGGTGATCCGGTCCGCGGAGGCCGCCCGGGTCGACGGCCGCGTCCGCATCAGGCGCTGGAGAAGCTCGACGAGCAGTTGAAGCTGCTCGAGGACGGCAACCTCTCCCTGGAAGGCGCGCTCAAGGCGGTCGACGACGCGCGGATCTACCTGAAGATCTGCACCGAGCGCCTGGAGGCGGCGCGCAAGAAGATCGAGGTCCGCGGAGAGGGCGAGGCTACGGAGTAGTAGTCGCGACCTCTGGCTCTTCGGTCTCGAGCTTCTCGTCCATCGCGCGCAGGCGCTGGCTGAGGCTCTTGATGAACTCAAGCAGCAACTCGGGGTGCTCGTGCACGATCGCGTGCAGGCGGTCGCGGCGCAGCACCCGGACGGTGGTGTCGGCCATGGCCTGCGCGCTGGCGGACCGTGGCTGCTCGTCGAACACCGACATCTCGCCGAGCACGTTTCCGGAACGGTGCCTGGCCAGGGTGACCTCGCGACCGGCGTGGTCCAGGTGGACGCGGATCTCGCCGTCGACGATGACGAAGAGCTCGGCCCCCACATCTCCCCTCCGGAACACCGTCTCGCCACGCGTGTAGTGGCGGGTCACCATGAGCCTGTCGACGCTGGCGAGCTGCTCGAGCGTGAGCGCGTTGAAGAGCGGAACCTGCTTCAGCGCGATCAGCTCTTTCATGTGTTCATCGAGTCCGTGCGACGCCGCTCCGGCCGTCTCGCGCACCCACCTGTCGGGGTGCTTCGCGAGCGCATCGAACTCTGACTGCGACAGCGGCCTGGCGAGGACGGGGTCGAAAGATTCCGGCTCGAGCAAGCGCGCCAGGGGCACGGCGAGCCAGCCCGGGCCGAAGTTTAACAACGTTTCCAGCGCTTCCTCCCTCGTTTGCGAATGCAGGGAGGTCAGCCCGCGCTCGACCGCCTCGAAGCCGCGCTTGCCGTGCAGCGCGCGCATCGCGGAGAGGCCAGACTGCACTGCCCCCTGCACGTAATCGTCGAGTCCGATGCGGAGCAGCGCGTGGGCCGCGGCCACCTCCCCGTCCACGTGTCGAATCGCACCGGCGACGCGACTCGACAGCCGCGCCAGGTGGGCGGCGGTGGAGAGCTGCACCTCGAGATGGGCCCTCGCGTGCTGGACCAGGTCCGGCCGGCCGCTTCGCATGAGGGCCTCGATGGTCGCCGCCGAGCTGTCGTTCCGCGTCGCCAGCAAGGGAAGGGCGAGCGCCAGGGCCTCCGGGGCCTGGGCCGCCATCGCCTCCGCGGCGAGGAGGCGCACGTCGTGGTCGCCGCTCCCCAGGCCGTCCGCCAGCGCCGCCGCGTACGACTCGAACAACGGACTCGGCGGCGCCCACCGGGCAGCCTGCCGAAGCGCCTCGCGCCTCACCTCGACCTCGGGGTCGCGAAGACACGCGACCAGTGGCTCGGCGGCCTCGATCACCTGTCCCTTGAGCCTGGCGAAGCTCCGGATGGCCTCCAGGCGAACTTTGGGGTCGGGGTCGCGCAGGCCGTCGGTCACCGCCTGGCCGTCCTCCTGAAAAGCGGCCGCCCAGACCGCCGCCGCCCGGTCACCGGCGTCAGCCGAGCCGCGAAGTCGGGCAAGGAGCTCGGCCGTGCCCTCCCACCTCTCGGGCCTCGCCGCCCCCGCGACCGCGGCGGCCGCCCGCACCCAGCCGTCGCCGTCCCGCTTCGCCTTCTCCAGCTGGTCGAGCGTGATGCGCCCCGCCGGGGCCATCTGGAAGGCCAGCCTGCGGACGACCGGATCGACCGACTCCGCCAGCTCGGGCACCAGCTCGGCGAAGTCGTCAGGCGCCATCCTGGCCAGTGCCGCGGCGGCCAACTCCCTGGCGCGCACGCTGTCGCCGTGGATCAGGCCGCGCAGCTCCGCCACGTCTTCCGGCGTCGGCCGGCCGATGGCTCGCTGGTAGTCCGTCAGCGCCAGGGCGTGGGCTCGAAGCCGCGCGTAGATCGCGTCGAGGTAGAGGCCGCGCAGCCGCCACGCCGCCGCGACGAAGGCGATCGCGGCCGCGATTCCGACCAGCGCGAGCGCCTCGACGCTGTTCGCGATCGCCGGCTGCAGCAGCAGGAGGGCCGCGCCGCTCAGCACCGCGCCGCCGGGAAGGATCGCATTGTTCAGGAGGAACTGCAGCTTGGGCACGACTTGCGCCGGCAGCGCGCCGGCCAGCGCGTTCTGCGCCGGGTCGTCGAGCCCGGTCTGCAGGCCGTTGCGCACGATGAAGAGGAAGAGGGCGGTCGCCAGGACCGGGTTGATCGCGACCGCCGCGAACCCGAGCAGCGTGAAGATCGGAAGGGCGAGGATCGCGTTCTTTACCCCGAGGCGGTCGAGCACCCAAGGTGTGACGAAGAGGCTGATCCCGAGCTGCACCATGTAGCAGACGAGCCAGGCGTTGCCGATCAGGATCGTCAGGTTCTGCAGGTTGTTGTGCGTCGCCTGGACGAACAGCACGGCCACGAGGTAATCGCCGATCCGGCTGGCCACCTGCAGGACGAGGGCGAGGATGAGCAGCGCGAGGACGATCTGGCTGCCCGTGGCGTGCTCCAGCGCGCGCCCGAACATCGCCAGGATGCCGTTGCGCTTGCGCTCGACCTCGTGTGCGACCAGCACCTGGTCGGCGTCGTCGACGAAGGCCGGCCGGTAGAGGGTTCGCTCCAGGCCTGAGCTCATCACGGCGGCAGCGATCGACCCGATCGCCCAGACAAAGATCAGCGGCTCGGTGGCGAACACGGCCACGACGGTCGTGGTGACGCCGGACAGGATGTAGCCGACGCTCGAGCCGGCCGCGATGACGGGAAAGATGCGCTTGCCTTCCAGCACGTTGAAGTGCTGGCTGACGAAGCTCCAGAAGTGGAGCATCACGAGCTCGAACGCGACCGAATAGACGACGTAGGCGGCGAACGCCACGGTGCCGTCTTCGCGGACCATGTACGCGACGAAGACGACGGCCGCGGCCACCGCGTTGGCGACGAGGTTGAGGCGGAACGCGCGCCCGACGCCGAAGCGACGTGTCAGGGCGCCCTGCAGCGCGTCCATCGGCCAGACGGCCAGGGCGAGGACAATGAAGAACAGCGGATAGGCGCCGGGCCCGGACCTGTTCAGGAAGATCGACTGCGTCGCGCTGAACGCCGTATACATCGCCCAGCCGACGACGATGGCGAAGCCCGCGACCTGCAGCGTGCGCCGCAGCTCGGTCCGGCGGACGTGCAAGATCCTGGCCAGCAGGGGCGAGAACGCCTCCTGCTCGATCTGTCTCAGATTGCCGGCCACCGCGTTGCCCTACACCTGCTGGACGCTGGCGATCCTCTGCAGCTCGGCGATGCGCTCTGCGATCGGCGGGTGGGTGTCGAACAGCCGGCTGAAAAAGCTGCCGTGGTGCTCGTCGGGGTTGTCGATCATCATCGCCGCGACCGCGTGGTTGAACCGTTCGGGACGTTTGTCGTTCTGAGCGATCTTCTGGAGGGCGGAGATCAAGCCTGTCGGGTTGCGGGTCAGCTCGACGCCGCTGACGTCGGCGAGCGATTCGCGCTGCCGCGACAGGGCGAGCTGCATCAGCGGCCCGACCACCGCGGCGATGAGCGTGAAGATGACGCCGATCGCGAGCACGACCAGCGCGCCCTGGCCGCGCATCCGCATCCGCCCCACGCTGTTCCAGAACGCGCCCGAGATGAGCGCGGCCATCCCGATCATCGTCGTCACCACCAGCAGCAGCCGCACGTCGTAGTTCCTGATGTGGCTCATCTCATGGGCGAGCACGCCCTCGAGCTCTTCGCGGGTCATCATCTGGAGAAGTCCGGTCGTGACCGTCACCGCCGCGTGGTTGGGATCGCGGCCGGTCGCGAACGCGTTCGGGCTGGGGTCGTTGATGACGTAAACCTTCGGCAGCGGCAGGCCCGAGCCGATGGACAGCGCCTGGACGATGTTGTGCAGCTGCTGGTACTGCTGCGGATCCGCAGGCTTGGCGCCCATCGCGGAGAGGACGGTCGCCGAACCGAGGTAGTAGGCGTAGAGCGCGGCGCCCACGCCGAGCAGGCCCAGGATGATCGCCCCCGCGACAGCGCCGCCCTGGCCGCCGGCCAGCCAGCCGATGATCAGGCCCGCGGCAAGCCACACCAGGAGGAATCCGATGATCACGATCACGCTGTTCCGCTTGTTGCGAGCGATCTGGTGGTACATCTAGTGTCCTGCGCCAGAAGTTGGTGATAAAATAGTGAGGCGCCAAATTCTGACTGGAGGGCACCCACTATGCATCGCGGCCGCCCCAAACAAGATCTGGTTGTCAGCGCCGAGGATCTCCTGACTTTGCAACGTTGGACCTCCCGACCCAAGACTGCGAGGGCGCTGGCCATGCGCTCCCAAATCATTCTTGACGGGGCCGCCGGAATGACCAACACGGCCATCGTCAAGCAGCTGCGAATCACCCACAACACCGTCCGCAAGTGGCGGACTCGATTCCTCGAACAGGGCATCGGCGGCCTTCTCGACGAACCTCGCTCGGGAGCGCCGCGCAGCATCGGCGACGATGCCGTCGAGGCTGTCATCACCAAGACTCTGGAGTCGACCCCGCGCGACGCCACCCATTGGAGCACGCGCTCCATGGCCGAGGCCAGCGGTCTGAGCCCGACTACCGTGCGCCGAATCTGGAAGGCTTTCGAGCTCAAGCCTCATCGGGTCGAGACCTTCAAGCTCTCCAACGACCCCCAGTTCATTGAAAAGGTGCGGGACATCGTCGGTTTGTATCTCAATCCCCCCGATCGAGCGCTTGTGCTTTGCGCTGACGAGAAGGGCCAGATCCAAGCTCTGGACCGGACCCAGCCGATCTTTCCGATGCGCCCGGGAACGCCTGAGCTGCGCACCCATGATTACCGCCGCCACGGCACCACCTCGCTCTTCGCCGCCCTCGATGTGGTCAGTGGCAAAGTGATCGGAGAACTGCACCGCCGGCATCGTTCGATTGAGTTCCGCAGCTTCCTCGACCACATCGAACGAGAGATTCCGACCGACCTCGGCGTGCATCTCATTCTCGATAACTCGAGCACTCACAAGTCGCCCCTCATCCGCCGCTGGCTCATCCGGCATCCCCGCTTCCAGGTCCACTTCACGCCCACCTACTCGTCCTGGATCAACCAGGTCGAGCGCTGGTTCGCAGCGCTCACCGAAAAACAAATCAAGCGCGGAACCCACCGAAGCACACGACAACTTGAAGACGCCATTCGCCTCTACCTGGCGACCCACAACGAGAATCCCTCACCATTCGTGTGGGTCAAGACCGCTGACGAGATCCTCGCCAATATCACTCGTTTTTGTGCACGAACTTCCGGTGCACCACACTAGACCTGATTTCTACGCCATGGGGCGCCGGCCGTTGCGGCGCATCGTGTCGCGGACACGCTCGGCCACGTACCGTCCCCAGATCTGCGCCCAGACCAGTCCGTTGCCGAAGGCAGAGACGTCTTCGGAGTGATGCTTGAAGTGGTAGGTCCACATCGCCCGATGGCGTTCGTACGAGAGCTCGCGCTTGCGCTCCGGCGACACGGGCTTGACGTGGCGGGTGGCGTTCGCGAACGGGACGTAAAAGATCTTCCAGCCGCCGAGCTTCAGGCGGTAACAGAGATCGAGGTCCTCGCCGAACATGAAGTAGCGAGGGTCGAAGAAGCCGACCCTGTCGAGCGCCGACTTACGGAGCATCAGGCACGCAGCCGTGCCCGCGTCCATCTCGTGCACGTCCGACTCCGGCAGGTGACCCATGTTGTGGCGGCCGAAGCGAGCGCTTCGCGGAAACAACCTGCTCAGGCCGACCGTCTCGTAGAAGAGCGTGCGCGGGATCGGGAACGCGCGCCGCGCGTCGGGGTCACGCCGGCCGTCCGGGAAGAGCAGGCGGGGACCCGCCGCCCCGGCGTCCTGCCGCGTGAGGAGCATGTCGGCCAGGCGCCCGACGCACTGTGGGTCCAGGGTGACCTCCGGGCTGAGGAGCAGGACGAAGCGGCCCTTGCACCGCTCGAGGCCCAGGTTCGCCGCGCGGCCGTAGCCCAGGTGTTTCGACTGGACGAGGACCGTGGCCTGCGGAAACTCGTCGGTGACCGCGGCCGGGGAGCCGTCGCTCGAGTTGTTGTCGACGACGATGGCCTCGACCGGGACGTCGGCGCTCGCGAAGAACGATTTCAGGCAGCGCAGCAGGTCGTCTTTCGCGTTGCGGCTGACGATCAGCGCCGAGACGACAGGCTTCGCGGGCTCCGGCATCGGTTGGGAATTATCACCGGAGGGGCCCCCAGATAGAATCGGCGAGAAGTGCAGACCGGCGCGCGACTTGACGTGAGCCGGCGCCTGGCCTCCTTCCTACACGACCGCCTGGTCCGCCAGAACCTGGTCCTCTTCGCCGGCGGTCTCGTCGCCGGGATCGGCGGTTTTGTCTATCACGCCATCGCCGGGCGGATCCTCGGCCCCGAGATCTACGGACAGGTGGCGTTCCTGATCGCGGTCTACGCCGTAGGGACCGGGCCGGCGCTGATCCTGATCGTGGTCCTGGCCCGATACACGGCGATGCTGGCGGCGCGCGGCGACCCCGGAGTCCGTTCCCTGCTGGCGCGCACCGTGCGGCTGATCGCCATCCCCTGTCTTTTCTTCATTCTCCTCACCGCGCTGTTCGGCCACTCGATCGCGGTCTACGCCCACGTCGGCTCGACCATCCCCATCCTGGTCCTGGGTTTTTCGATCGCGCTGATCTGGCAGGTCGCGATCCCGCGCGGCATCCTCCAGGGTCTCCAGCGGTTCACCGCCCTCTCGCTGAACCTTTCGCTGGAGCTGGTCGTCCGGACCATCGTCGTTTTCGTCCTGCTGCGCGCCGGCTACGCGGTCTCGGGCGCCATGACCGCGGTGTTCGCCGGCCTTGCGTTCGTCTTCTGCCTCGGGCTCTGGTCGCTGCGCGACCACTTCCGCCGCGGCAGGAGTCGCGTGCGTCTGCGCGTCATGGCCGGCTTCTCGCTCACTGCGACGGCCGGCATCATCGGCGTGCTCATCCTCTACAACCAGGACGTGATCCTCGCCAAGCACTACCTCAACGACCATGACGCCGGGATCTACGGCGGCCTCAACAAGATCGGCACCATCCTCTACTTCCTGACGCTCAGCGTCAGCCAGGTGCTGTTCCCACGCGTCGTCGAAGCGGTGGCGAGGGAGCAACACCCCGGACGCATCCTGCTGTCCTCGGCGGGCATCCTGTGCGTGCTCGGCGCGGGCGCGCTCCTCGTCTTCGCAGTCGCCCCGGGCCTCGTCGTCGGCATCCTGTTCGGGCCGGCGTTTCGCGATGCGGTGCCGCTTGTGTTTCCGGTTGGGGTGATCGGCCTGGCGCTGGCCCTGGACAACCTGCTCGTGCAGTTCTTCATGGCCGTCCACGACCGCGCGTTCGTGCCCATCCTCGCGTTGGGCGTGGTGGCCGAGGCGGGGCTCATCTTCCTCTTCCACGACCGCGTCGGCCAGGTCGTGCTCGACGTGCTCGTGGCGCTGCTGGGACTGCTGGTCCTGCTCAGCATCAGGTGCTACGTCCTGCTCCCCAGGCTCCGGCGGGAGAGCCTGGCCGAGGTCGAACCCGCCCTGGAAAGTTAATCCCGCCGTCCCAGGAGGGACAGCGGGATTGGGTGCTCGGCGACGACCTACTCTCCCGCCGGGTTACCCCGGCAGTACCATCGGCGCTGGAGGGCTTAACTTCCGTGTTCGGAAAGGGAACGGGTGTCTCCCCTCCGCCATGATCACCGAACACGGAGATTATACCGAGGCCACCCTCCCCACCCGGGGCTTCCCGACCTCCCCAGCAAGTGGGGAGATGAATGGGACTACTAGCGGGTGCGGCGCCTGCGGGCGCGGAGGCTCTTGATCTTCCGAGCCTCGGCCGGCGGCACGTAGTGCGCACGCCGTCTCATCTCACGCACAAGACCCTGCTCCTGCACCTTGCGGCGGAACTCGCGCAGCGCCTGTTCGAACTCTTCGGGATCCTTGACGACGATTCGCACGGCCCGACAAGGATACAGGTCGAGCCGAAGGGCCGTGCTGTAACCGTCACTCGAGGACAGCAGTCGCTGGCGCGTCTCTAGGGGTTGACCCCCGCGAGGCTGACCGTCGCCGAGTGCGTCCCGCTCGTGTTGACCCACTTGACGGTGACGCTGTCGCCAGGCTTGTGCGAGCGCACGGCAGTGCCGAGCGTTTCCGACGATGTGACCGTGCTTCCGCCGAGGCTTGTGATCACGGAGCCGCGCGTGATGCCCGCCGATGCGGCGGGGGTGCCGGACTGCGGCGTCGCCGTGACGAGGGCGCCAGCGCTCACGTTCAGGCCCAGCTGGGCGGCGGTGGTGGAGTCCAGCGTCTGCACCGCCACGCCCAGGTATCCAACCTGGCCGTAGGTGAGGTCCCCTGCCACCTCGTGGGCGCGGATCCGGTTGGCGATGCCGATGGCGACGTTGGACGGGATCGCGTAACCGGTGTCCGACGCGGCGGAGCGAAATCCCTGAGCTTCGCCTGCCGTGATCATGCCGACGACCTGCGAAGAGGCGTTGACCAGAGCTCCGCCCGAGTCGCCGGGGTAGATCAGAGCGTCGCTTTCGATCATCCCGTTGAGCGTCTCCGAGCGGCCGGGACCTTCGCTTGCGGTGATGGTCTGGTCCAGCGCGGTCACCTCGCCCTGCGTCGCGTGTGGCGCGCCGCCGTGGCCGAGCGCGTTGCCGATGGCGACGACAGTGTCGCCGACTTTGAGCGAGGTGGAGTCCGCGAGGGTCACCGTGGGCAGACCCGACACTCCGCCATCGATCTGGATGACGGCGGTGTCCTGCGAGATGTCGACGCCGACCACGTGGGCCGTGTAGGTCTGCGAGCGCCCCTGCACGGTCACCGTGATGCTGGTGGACCCGCTGACGACGTGGTCGTTGGTGAGGATCTCGCCGTCAGAGCTGATGATCATGCCAGTGCCGGCGGCCTCGTTCGATCCAACCGTGGTGTTGATGTCGACGATGGCGGGGCTGATCCTGGCCGCGATGGCCGACGTGCTGCTGCCGTTCGAAGAGCCGCCCGACCCCGGCGAGACCGGAGCGATCGGCGATGTCGAGGGGAGTGTCTGCGCGATCTGGTGCGAGCTGATCGCTCGGGCAAGGCTCCACCCCACGCCGGCGCCCGCGCCGGCCGCGACGATGGCGACCAGGACCACCCACGCGGCGATCCGGCCCCAGACCGAAGAGGCCGGGGGCGGGGGTGGCGCGGGCGCCCAGGCCGGCGCGGACGGTGGCAGGTACGGCTCGGCCGGCGGCAGCAGCTGAGGCTGCTCCGGCGCGGCGGGTGTCTCTTCAGGCATCAGGTGGACCTCCGGTGACTCGCATGAGCTTGTTCGATGGCAACCAGACTGCCGGCGCAGGCTGGGAGCAAGCTCGACGGATCCTTGGCGTTTGCTGAGAAATCTACGGCTGTTGCGGCGGCGCTGCCGAGGGCGATCCAGAAGGCGAGGCCGGGGGCGACCCGGACGGCGAGGCCGAGGGCGACGCTGATGGCGACGCGCTCGGGGAGGCTGAGGCCTGTCCGCTCGGAGTCGGATGCTCCGCCGGCGCGGCGCCCTGTGGCTCGGGCGGAGCCGGCGGGGTCGCCATGGAGAGGACGGTCATCATGACCAGGGCCACCAGCCCGATGGCGACCGGAACGGCCAGCGTCTCCGCCCCACGGCCTGGGCGCACGCCTGTGCTCTGGGCCGAATTCCGATAGGCCCGCCGCAGCGGTGTGAGGTGAATGCCTTCGGCGGACGCGCCGGCCCAGGGCGCGTTCGCGTAGATCCCGGCCTGAAAGAGGAGGAGCACAGCCAGGGCTGCCGTGGCGACCGAAGGCGCCCTGAGCAGCATGACCGCCGCGGCCGCAAATCCTGCGGAAGCAAGCAGCGTCTCCATCTGAGCCGAGCGGAAGGCCTTGATCACCGAAGCTTCCCTGTCCTGGACCTTGGGCGTGCGCAGGAAGGTCGTGTGGAAGCGCACGAGCCCCCTGAGGCAGGCCAGCGCGACCACCCAGCTCAACGCAAACCAGACCTGCAGGCCGGCAATCGCATCGCGCCACGTGCATCGCGTCTTCAGCTTCATCGCCCACACGGCACGTAGGAGCCCTGTCGCCAGGAACACGATCGGAAGCCCCAGCGCAACACCCGTCAGCCGGCGGATCGGCAGCTGGTGATGCATCGCCGTCGACAGGGCGGTGAGAAGCAGCAGGAGCATGAAGCAGAACATCAGGACGTCGCCGAACCACTGCACGTTGCCGAGCAGGTAGTGGATCCGCTGGGCGATCGTCAGCCGCCACTCCTTGCCTGGTCGCAGAAGTCGCTTCCAGTGCAGCCGGAGGATCTGCACCCCGCCCAGCGCCCATCGGAAGCGCTGCTTCTTCAGCCCGTCGAAGCTCAGCGGCATCAAGCCGTGGCCGTACGCGCGGGGCACGTAGATGCCGGCGTACCCGAGCGACAGCATGCGCAGGCTGGCCTCCGCGTCTTCGGTCACCACGTCGGTGTTCCATCCGCCGATCTCTTCCAGCACCCGGCGCCGAATCAGGCCCATGGTGCCGGCGAAGATGATCGCGTTGCGGTGCGCGCGAGCGGGCATCGTGATCTCGAAGAAGTACTGGTAGCTGTAGTAGAGCCCGCGCAGGTACTGATCGTCGGACCAGTCGCGATAGTCCTGCGGGGTCTGGACGAAAGCCACCACGGGGTCGGCGAAGTGCCCGACCACCGAACGCAGCCAGTCTCGCTCGACGACGTAGTCGGAGTCGACGACGCCGATGATCTCGACGTCTTTGGGCAGCCGGCGTGTGGCTTCGTTGAGGGCGCCGGCTTTGAAGCCGGGCCAGTTTTCCAGGTGCATGAACTGGAACCGCGGACCCAGGCGCTCGCACAGCGCCTCGAGCCCTTTCCAGGTCTGGGCGTCCGGCGTGTTGTTGTCGACGACCTGGACGGTGAGGTCGGGATAGTCGAGCTCGGCAAGCGACTTCAGCGTTTCACCGACGACCTCCAGCGGCTCGTTGTACGCGGGGACCTGGACGGCGACCCTCGGGAGGTGGTCGGGGTCGCGCGGGTGCGCAGGTTCCGAGGTGCGGCTGAGCGTGTCCACGATCTCGAAGAGGTACGAGATGGAGAACGCGAGCGCCGCCAGCTCGAGCAGCAGAAGCAGCGTCGAAGCGACGAGGTAGACCGGGTCTCGGGCGACGGCGTACGTGATGGAGGCGGCGTAAAGCACGTAGGCGACCGCCGCGAGCGTGGCGGCGGCGAAGATCTGGGCCCCGAACCAGCTCCACCGGCGCAACGCAACCCGCACCAGAAAGGTCGCGACCAGCGCAGCCGCGCCGAGCGTGACGTCGAGGGCGCCCTGGCCGCCGATGATGCTCGCGTTCCAGGCCACCAGGACGATCAGGAACAGGCCCAACGGAAGGCCGATCCAGATCCGCGAGCGAATCCCTCCCGGCCACAGCGCCACGACGGTGCCGGCGGCGCTCAGAGCCCCGAAGAACAGAGCCGCGTGGAGAAGCACCGCAATGTAAAACGCCGCTTGATGGTTTTTGCCCCGTCCGCAGCTTCAAGAGCGGCTTCAGCTAGGAGGTCGAGCAGCCTCCGGCGGTGGGGTGGGTGACCGGCGCCCCGGTGGGATGCTGCGCCGGCGACCCGACGGGCACCGTTGGCGCGGCATCGGTCGGATTCGAGCTACAACCAGTGGTCGCGCTGGATGCGGTCGGCGCCGAGGACTCGTGGGGCTGGGTCGCCGTGGTGGCCGGCCGCGGAGCCGGCGTAACCGGCACAATGGCCGGCGCCGGCGGCGCTGACGTGGTGTCGGTGAAGGGCGGTGCGATCGCGATCGAGCGGCCGGCCGGGGCAAACGTCTGGGCGGGCGCGCCTGGCTCGGTCGGACTCGCGGCCAGGCCGATGACGGCCACGGCGGTGCCTGCCGCCACAACCACTGCCGCCTGCTGCCACTGCACCGACCGCACCACGCCCATCGCGCGCTCCTGCGACCTGGACAGAAATCCGAGCGCGACCAGGACGACGGAGGCGATCCAGATGCCCGCGTTGCGCGCGTTCTCCTCGAGTCGGGCGAGCGCGGTCGACAGCCGCCTGCTGACGGTCCGGGCGGAGACGTGCAGCATGCGCGCGATCTCGAGGTTCGTATGGCCCTGCAGATAGGCCATGGTCAGGATGAGGCGATCGCTCCGGTGCAGCTGGGCCAGGGCGTTGAGCACCGTGTGGCGCTGCAGCGCCGTGACCAGTCCGCGCCAGCCGCTGTGGTCGCCCGGCAGCCAGCCTGCGTCGGCAACGAGAAGTTGCCTGGCGTGTCCGTTGCGGCCGCGCCCGCGGCGCCGGTTGACGGCGAATGCATGCGAACCGCGGACCAGCCACAGGCGAAGGGAGGCAGCCGCGTCGTCGGTGACCTCTGACGCTCCTTCCGGGTGCTCGGGCCAATCCATATCGGCGCGCGCCCTCATCGTCCGCAAAGGCTACACCCGCCTGTGGAAAATCAGTTCACGTTTTTTGGACCTCTAACCACGGGCGCCCCTGCAGTTAACCTCAGGCGAGCGGGGCCTTAGCCGGCCCGTGCGACCACAAACCTCGGATAGTCCGGACTGACGCGGCTTAACCTTTTCGACTTTTCGGGATAGTCCGGACTATCGAGGGTTCCGACTCGGGTTTGGAGCCCACGCCCGGATTCGAACCGGGGACCTTTTCCTTACCAAGGAAATGCTGTGTCTAAAGTGTGCCCAGCGTATAGCGGGTAGGCTGGCCCCGGATGCTCGGGGTCGGCCTGATCGCAATCGTCGGCCTGGTGCTCGCCAACGCCTTCTTCGTCCTGAGCGAGTTCGCGTTGATCACCGTCGACCGGGGACGGCTGGAGCAGCGGGCGGAGGCGGGCGATCCACGGGCGAAGGCGCTCCTCGACGCGACCGAGCAGCTGACCCGTCATCTGTCCGCCGCTCAGTTTGGGATCACGCTGTCGTCGCTCCTGATCGGTTTCGTCGCCGAACCGCTGGTCGCCGGGCTGATCCACCCGATCGTGCGCGGCCTGCCGTTGCCCGAAGAGGACCTCGCGCTCGGCCTCTCGGTCGCGCTGGCGCTCCTGATCTCGACCTACCTGCAGCTGGTGATCGGCGAGCAGGTGCCGAAAGGAATCGCCATCGCGAAGCCGATGGCGACGGGGCTGCTGGTGATCAGGCCTCTGCGCGCGTTCGCATGGACCTTCGGGCCGTTGGTGCGGCTGCTCAACGGAGTCGCCGACGCGGTCGTACGCCGTCTTGGGCTGCAGCCGCGGAGTGAGCTGACCGCTGCGCGCAGCATCGAGGAGCTGGAGGTGGTGATCCGCGAATCCGGGGCGCGCGGGACGCTTTCCAGGGAGACCGCGCGCCTGCTCTCCCGCGCCATCACGTTCGGAGGTCGGACCGCGCTTGATGCGATGACGCCGCGGCCTCAACTGGTGACCGTCCGTCGATCGTCGCCCGCGTCGGCGATGCTGATCGCGGCGGGTCGCAGCGGCCACACGGGGATGCCCATCCAGGGCGCGAGTCCGGATGAGGTGGTCGGCGTGGTGCGGGTCGAGGACGCGCTTGCCCTAACGCAGGACGAACGCAAGCGCACGCAGGTCTCAGCGATCGCTCGCGACACGTTGGCGGTGCCGGAATCGAAGGATCTGCTCTCACTGATCAGCGAGATGCGCGCCCAGCACATCCAGCTCGTGACGGTGATCGACGAGTACGGCGGGCTGGCGGGCATCGTCACCGACGAGGACATCCTCGAGGAGATCGTCGGCGAGATCGATGAAGGCCGGCCCGGGGTGGCCGCCGCGCCGGAGCCGGGCACGCTTCCCGGTTGGGCTCACGACGACCAGGTGCTCGAGGAGACAGGCTTCACCATGCCGGAGGGCGAGGGCGCTTATGAAACCCTGGCCGGGTTCCTGCTCAGCCTCTTCGGCCACATCCCCGCGGCCGGCGAAACGATCGTCGTCGACGGCTGGACGTTCGAGGTCGCGGAGGTGGACGAGCATCGCATCGCGTGGGTGCGGGTCCGCCCTCCCGCGCACCGGGCGCGCGACGAGGAGCGGCGGGCGTGATCGTTCCGCTGGCCGCGCTGGCCGCGGTCCTGCTGCTCGCCAACGCCACGTTCGTGGGCGCGGAGTTCGCGACCGTGGCGGCGCGCCGGTCGCGCCTCAAGCAGCTGGCCGCCGCCGGCGACGCCATGGCCGCGACCGCGATCCACCATGGGAGCGAGCTGCCCAGGACCCTGGCTGCCCTCCAGCTCGGGATCAGCACAGCGTCGATCGGGCTCGGGTTCACGCTGGAGGCGATCGTCGAAACGGCGCTCGAGCCGGTGCTGGGCTATGTCCCGGTCGCGCAGACGGTCGCCATCGACGTCGCGATCGCCGTCTTCGCCGTGGCGCTCGTCTCGAGCCTGCACGCGCTGTTCGGCGAGATGGTGCCGAAGAACCTGGCGATTGCCGCGCCTGAAACTATGGCTCGCCGGCTCGCCGTGCCGACGTCGCTCGTCGTGTGGCTGTCGACCCCCTTCATTCCGCTGCTTTGGGGTAGCACCAGCCTCCTTCTTCGCCTGATGCGCGTCCGCACCCCAGACACCATCGAGGTGGCAACGTCAGCGGAGGAGATCCGCACGATGCTCGAGGCGTCGCGCGCTGAGGGAACCATCCGCGATTACGACGAACGCCTGCTCAGCAGGATCCTCAGCTTCTCCCAGATGCGCGTCACCGACGCGATGGTCCCGTGGCCGAATGTCGTGACCGTCCCCTATTCGGCCAGCGTCGAGGAGTTCGAGCGCGCGTTTGCCAGGACGCGTCGCGGAAGGCTGCCGATCCGGGCCGTGGACGGTGAGCGCATCGTCGGCTATGTGAAATCGTGCGACCTTGCGCAGGTCCCCGACTCGCAGCGCGGAGCGCCCATCCCCTCAAACCTCACGCGCGATGTCGTCCAGGTCGACGAGAGTGCCAGCCTCGTCGCGGTGCTCGATCTCATGCGCACCGCGGGCCGGCACTTCGCGGTCGTGATGGGGGCCGACGGCTCAACCAAGGGAATCGTGACCATGCGGAGCGTGATCGAGCTCTTGATCACGGACTAGCTGGCTCGTCCTGGAGAGAGCCCCAGATCGCTGGAAGGACGTCGATGAGATCGTGCTCAAGGGCCGCGGCCGCTTCATCGTCCGCGATGGCAAGTGGGAGCAGCTGCCGACGTCTCCGCCGCCGAGATAAAGGGGGAAAGCGGCCGGCAGGTCAGCCGATTTCGGGTAGGCTCGGATTGTAGGGAAGTGCTGAGTTTCGAGTTCACGGGCGCGAATTGGAGCCCACGCGATTTCGGGTAGGCTCGGATTGTAGGGAAGTGCTGAGTTTCGAGTTCACGGGCGCGAATTGGAGCCCACGCCCGGATTCGAACCGGGGACCTTTTCCTTACCAAGGAAATGCTCTGCCGCCTGAGCTACGTGGGCGGGCTCAAACCGATTCTATCGGCGCCGAAAGGGCCTGTCGGAGGCGCTAGGCTCCGGAACTGACCTTCCCGACGTCGGTCATGATCTCCGCCTTGCCGCGGATCTTGATCGCGGCGGTCAGCTCGGTGAACTGCGCTACCAGCACCTCCCCCGCGTCCAGCCGCTCCGAGTGATGCGACCGCGTGTCCTTGCCTCGCGTCAGGCCCATGATCACGACGCCGTCCTCGAGCGCCTTGACCACGATGTAGCGACCGCTAGCCTCTTCGTCCTCGGTCACCGTTCCCCCTTCCATTGCCGTTGGACTGTGCCTTGGGCCTGATGGTCTCCAGCCGCGTCGCCGCCTGACCGACCAGCTCGTCGATCTCGGCCGCCAGCGCCGGACCGGCGAGCACATGATAGCGATCGGCATTCACGATCACCTCGCGGCTGCCGACGACCACGTGGAGCACTACCTCGTCGGTCCCGGGGTGGCGCGCAAGCACCGCCTCGAGGCCGTCGGCCAGCCCCGTGTCGCTGCTCGGAATGCGCACGTGGACGAGCTGGCGCCGCGACACCGGCGCGCATTCGGGGTCGTCCCACAGCCACGCCATATCAGCCACGACCGACGCGGTTTCGACCTCCGCCTCCATCTCCGGCTCGACCGGGGATCCCGCTGCTCCGCTCGCTCGCGTGCTCCCCGCGCGGGCATCGACCTTGCCTTGGACGACGACGACCTTGTCCGGCTCGAACAGCAGCCTCGCCTGCTCGAAGACGCGGGGAAACAGAACGATGTCGACCGCTCCCGTCAGGTCTTCGAGGGTGGCGTAGGCCATGATCTGGCCCTTCCGGGTGACCACGCGGCGCACCTCGCGCACCAGCCCCGCCACGCGCACCTCGGTGTCCTGCAGCGCGCTGGTGACCTCGACGGCCTGGGTGTCGGAAAGCTTGGCCAGCTCGGCCGCGATGCGGCGGAGCGGATGGTCGCTGAGGTAGAGGCCCAGCAGCTCCTTCTCGAGCCGGAGCTTCTCGTCGCCCGCCATGGGCGCGACGTCGATCGTGAGCCCGTAGTCCTCGGCCGCGGCCTCAGGTGAGCCGACCATGTCGAGCAGCGAGGTCTGCCCCGACTCCCGATCGCGGCGCGCCCGCTCGGCGCGGCTCACCGCGTGGTCGAGCGCGGCGATCAGACGAGCGCGTTCACCGAGCGAGTCGCACGCACCCGACTGGACCAACGCCTCGAGCACTCTCCGGTTGACGTCCTGGATCGCGGAGGTGCGCTCGCACAGATCTTCGAGCGACTTGAAAGGACCGTCCGCATCGCGCATGCCGACGATGCTCTCGACCGCATGCCGGCCGACGTTCTTGATCGCGGCCAGGCCGAACAGAATTCGGCCGTCGGTCATGGAGAAGTCGGTGCGTGACTGGTTGACGTCGGGTGCCAGGACGTCGATGCCGCGCAGCCGGCAGTCGACGATGGCGGTCGCCACACGGTCGAAGCTCCCTTCCATGTGGATCAGAAGGGCCGTCATGTACTCGAGCGTGTAGTTCGCCTTCAAGTAAGCGGTCTGGTACGCGATCACGCCGTAAGCGGCCGAATGCGCGCGGTTGAAACCGTACTCCGCGAACTTGGCGATGCCGTCGAACAGCGACTCCGCGGTGTGCTGCGCGATTCCGCGCTCGACCGCTCCGTCGATGAACTTCGTCCGGAGCCTGGCCATCTTGACCTTGTCCTTCTTGCCCATCGCGGCGCGCAGGATGTCGGCCTCGCTCATGGAGAAACCCGCCAGCTCGCGGGCCGCCATCATCACCTGCTCCTGGTAGATCATCACGCCGTACGTGTCGCGCAGGATCGGCTCCAGGCGCTCGTGCATGTATTCGATCGGCTCGCGGCCCTGCTTGCGCGCGACGAAGGCCGGGATGTTGACCATCGGTCCCGGCCGGAACAGCGCGACCGCCGCGGCCACGTCCTCGAAGCTCTGCGGCCGCATGTCGGTGAGCATCCGCCGCATCCCCGCACCTTCCAGCTGGAACACGCCATGCGTGTCCGCGTTGGCGAGGAGCTCGAACGTCTTGGCGTCATCGAACGGGATCTTCTCGATGTCGATCTCGATCCCGCGGCGGTCTTTGACCAGGCGCAGGCAGGTGGCGATGATGTCCAGGTTCTGCAGGCCGAGGAAGTCGATCTTCAAAAGGCCGATGTCGCCGACCGCCTTCATGTCGTATTGGGTGATCACGGACTCGCGGCCGGGGCCGAACTGCAGCGGCGTGTAGCGCACGAGCGGTTCGGGCGCGATCACGACGCCCGCCGCGTGGGTGCTGACGTTGCGCGACACACCCTCCAGGCTCCTGGCGACGTCGACCAGGCGCTTGGCCTCCTCGCTCGACTCGTACGCCTCACGAAACTCGGAGACCTCTTTGATCGTGTCCTCGAGCGTCTTGGAGCGGCCCTGCCAGACGGGGACGAGCTTGGCCAGGCGGTCCGTGTCGCGCAGCGGGACCTCGAGCACCCGCCCGACGTCGCGGATCGCCGCCTTGGACGCCATCGTCGTGAACGTGATGATCTGGGCCACGCGGTCGACGCCGTATTTCTCGCTGACGTAGCGGATCACGCGCTCGCGGCCTTCCACCGAGAAGTCGCAGTCGATGTCGGGCATGGAGACACGGTCGATGTTGAGGAAGCGCTCGAAGATCAGACCGTGCTGCAGCGGATCCAGGTTTGTGATCCCCAGGCAGTAGGAGACAAGGCTGCCGGCGGCGCTGCCGCGGCCGGGGCCGACGACGATCCCGTTCTGGCGTGCGAAGTTGTAGAAGTCCCACACGATCAAGAAGTAGGAGGCGTAGCCGGTCGCCTTGATGACAGAGAGCTCCTGCTCGGCCCGCTCCTTGACGGCCGACGAGGGCTCGCCGAAGCGCCACTCCATACCTTTCAGCACGAGCCGGCCCAGGTACTGGTCGGGGGTCAGCCCGTCGGGCACGTCGAAGGGAGGCAGCAGGGTCGCCCCGAGGTCGAGCTTGAGGTCGCACTGGTCGGCCACCTCGATCGTGCTGGCCAGCGCCTCGGGCAGGTCCGCGAACGTCTCGATCATCTCGGCCGGCGTCTTCAGGTAGTTCTCCTGGGTCGAGAAGCGCCAGCGGTTGGGGTCGTTGAAGCGCGCGCCGGTCTGCAGGCAGAGAAGCACGTCGTGTGCCTCCGAGTCGTGGCGGTGGACGTAATGGAGGTCGTTGGTTGCGCACAGGCGCAGGCCGAACTCCTGCCCGAACTTCGCCAGCGCCGCGTTGACCTCGACCTGCCTGTCAATGCCGTGGCGCTGCACCTCGAGGAGGAAGCTGTCCTTGCCGAAGATGTCGCGGTAGGCGGCGACCGACTCGCGCGCGCCGTCGATGTCACCGTCGACGATCCGGCTCGCGGCCTCGCCCTGCAGGCAGCCCGAAAGCGCGATCAGCCCCTTTGCGTGCTCGGCCAGGATCTCCTTGTCGATGCGGGGCTTGTAGTACATCCCCTCCATCTGGCCGACCGTGCAGAGGCGCATCAGGTTGAGGTAGCCCTCGCGATTCGCGGCGAGCAGAGTCAGGTGGTTGGGGTCGCGGTCCACTCGGCCCTCCCGGAGCAGGCGCGAGCGCGGGGCGACGTAGACCTCGCAGCCGATGATCGGCTTGATGCCGGCTTCCTTGCAGGCCTTGTAGAAATGGATCGCGCCGTACATGACGCCGTGGTCGGTGAGGCCGATCGCGGGCATTCCGAGCTCCGCGGCTCTCGCCACCATCGCCGGGATGCGGCTGGCGCCGTCGAGCAGCGAATACTCGGTGTGGTTGTGGAGGTGGACGAAGGTTTCAGGGGCGTGCGGCATCGTTTGGCTCGGGTTGGCGGAGACCCCGCTCGATAGTCTATCGAGAGCCGAATTGGTACAGGGGCGTACTTAACCCGGTCCGTTCGTTTAAGCTGCCCCGGTTGATCTCGGGCGTAACCGATGCAGCTCCTGAGGCCAATCCTGACGATGGTCGTCAGATCGCTCGGTCCTGGGCGCCTCCGCATCTCCGTGGTCAAGCTCGCCCGCCGCCTGGACAGGGTCTGACCTAAGACCGCTCCAGCAGCGCGACCGATTCGACGTGATAGGTCTGCGGGAACATGTCCACGATCGCCGCGCGCCTCACCCGGTAGCCGCCTCGCACCAGGCCGACCAGGTCGCGCGCATGCGTCGACGGCTCGCAGCTCACGTAAACCAGCCGCTCCGGTCCGAGCCGGATCAGCTCGGCCAGCGCAGCGGGCTCGCATCCCGCCCGCGGCGGGTCGAGGATCGCCGCCTGGTGGCGGCCGAGCCGGATCCCGCGCAAAACCGTCTCGACCTTACCCGGCAGGTACTCGACACGGGCCGAGTTGATGCGGGCGTTGAGTCGCCCCAGCTGCACCGCGTGCGGGTTCTCTTCGATTGCGGTCACCGAGGCGGCATCGCGGGCGACCGCGACCGAGATGGTGCCGATCCCCGCGTAGAGGTCGAGGATTCGCTCCTCGGGTCGCGGCTGGAGCATGCCAAGCGCCGTGCGATACAGCACCAGCATCTGCCTGTAGTTGGTCTGTACGAAGGTGTCGCTGCGGACGCGAAACGCGAGGTCCCAGAACTCGACCGTCATCGCGTCGTCCAGCAGTGTTGCGTCCGGCAACAGGGCCGAAACGCGATGGGCGAACTCTTCGCGCGGCCAGCGCGGCTCGCGACCGTGAAACCTGAGGCGCCACAGCAGACCCCGCCCGGTTGGCTCGACGGTGAGCAGGAGGTTCTGCAGGCCAGTGAGCTGAAGCTCGTTCGCCGCCTGCGCGAAGGCCGGCAGAGCGCGCTCGATCCGCGCGTCGTGGATGACGCAGCTGTCGATGGCAAGCAACGAGTGCGAGCGCATCTTGTGGAATCCAAAACGCCAGCCGTCCGCCCCGGCAACCGCTTCGAACTCTCCGCGGATCCGGTAACGCCATGGATCGTCCATGCCCAGCACCGCCACGTCGGGAGGCAATCGCAGTCCGGCCCGCGCCCAGGCCTCCTCGACCACCTGGCGCTTCAGCTCGAGTTGGTGCTCGTGAGAGGCGTGCTGCAGCTGGCAGCCGCCGCACGTCCCGAAATACGGACACGGCGCCTCGACCCTGTGCGGGGACGGCTCCAGGACTCGGGTCGCGGCGGCGACCGCGACCCCGCCCTGGTGGCCGCGCGGCTCGGCCTCGACGACCTCACCCGGCAGCGCATAGCTCACCAGCCACACCTTGCCGTCCTCCCGGGCGACGCTCGCGCCGCCGTGCGCGGGCGAGGAAGGCCGCAGGATCAGCGGCGCCACACGGACACCGGGTCGCGCGCCGGCTTGAAGCCCGCCGACTCGACCATCTGCGTGGCGAGCTGGAACCCGGCCACGATCCTGTCCGGGCTGTGGGCGTCGCTGCCGTACCGGACCGCCTGGCCGCCCATCTCCCGCCACCAGCGCACCACGGTGAGGTCCGGGCAGAGCCTGTCGCCGCGGGTGGTGTTGACCTCCAGGACGCGGCCCGTGCCGACGGCCGCCCTCAAGACCGCGCGGATCTCCGCCTCGAAGTCTTTCTCGGCGTAGGCGGGCCAGTATCGCTTGGGGTAATCGAGGTGGGCGAGCGTCTCGAATGGCTGCGCGCCTTCGACCATGGTGAGCACCTCTCGGAAGTAGTCCCGGGTCGCGGCGGCCATATCCAGACCCTCGCGCTCTCGGAACTGGCTGGCGTCGACGATGCCGCCGTCGAGCCGCACGCAGTGGACGGATCCCAGCACCATGTCCAGCGGGCCGGCGGCCAGGATCGCCGCGGTCTCGTCGGGAAACCAGTGCGGCTCGCCGAGCTCGACGCCGCTCAGGATGCGCAGGCCGGTGAACCTGGCGCGGCATCGCTCGAGGCAGTCCAGGTAGCCGGCGATGTCGACGGGGTGCTGGTCCGCGTGGACCCTGACGAAGTCGGCGTGGTCGGTGAACGCGATGGCCGGCAGGCCGAGCTCGACCGCCCGCTCACAGCTGCGCTCCATGGAGCCCCGCGGAGCGTCGTACGACCATTCCGTGTGCACGTGGAGGTCGGCCGGCAGAGGCACGGGACAAGGCTACCCGGAGCTGACTGTTGAGCAGAATTGGCTCAGATCGTAAAGTGGCGCGCTGATTCGCTTGCCAGGCGGCGCCAGATAGAGGAAGATTTCGCCGCCCGGATGACCTCCAAGCTCACGATCGCGGCGTCCGCTGTTCTTCTCATTGTCGTGCTCGCGCCGCTACCCGGGTCTCGGGCGAGCACTGCGAGTCCGCCCGTGTCGTCCGGGATCTCGCTCGGGGGAATCCTTGACCGTCAGACCTGGCCGCGCATGGCCGGCACCGGCTTCTCGCTCGTCCCCAGGCCGAGGGTCGAGCAGAGCACCGTCCATCCTCCGCGCCTGAGCTTCCCGAGCGCGGTTCGCGCCGCCGCCGTGACGATCGGGCCCAGCACCGCCTCTGCGCCGCTGCGGCGAACTGTTGCGCCCAAGCCGAAGGTGGGGCTGTACAACGGCCTGAACAGCCCCGGCATGGACGACGGCGTCAACAGCCCCTCAGAATTGTCGCCGCCTGATTCAACCGGTGCGATCGGGCCGAGCTACTACATCGAGATGGCCAACGCTGCAATCAAGGTCTGGACGCGCACGCTCAACCCGGTTACTCAGTCGACTCTGCAGTCCTGGGTCGGAGTTCCCGCAAACACCGCCTACTGCGACCCCCAGATCCAGTGGGACTCGTCCTCGAATCGGTGGCTGTTTACCTTCATCGGGTGCAACCCGACGACCGGGAGCTCCCAGGAGATCCTTGTAGGCTGGTCGAAGACGGCGAATCCGTCGAACCTGGCGAGCGGCTGGTGTGGATTCGGCTTCGACACCACGCCGTTCACGTTCGATTTTCCGAAGCTCGGCCACAACTCCAAGTTCGGGATCATCGGCGTCAACGTCTTCGACAACAGCGTGGCGCCTGCACCGTTCCTGGGCACGGGGATTCTCTGGTGGAGCAAGCCGGCCAACGGCAGCACGACGTGCCCGGCGTCGCTGGCTCTGCACGGCAGCGATCTTCCGCTTTACAACGGCGACGGCAGCACACAGACGACCACCGCCGTCCCTGTCAACACGACGACCGGCTCCGCCAACGGCTACGTGGTGTCGGCCTACGACCCTTCCAGCTCGACGCCGAGCAAGATCGCGGTGTGGCATCTGGATAGCACCGGGGTCCTGCACCAGGACGTCGACGTGAGCGTCGCCACGTACGGAGCTCCCGCACCGGCGCCGCAGTCCGGAACGTCGAACGTCCTCGACACGGGAGACGGCCGGATCACGCAGGCGGTCGGCGACCCGACCAGCGGCATCTGGACCCAGCACACGGTCGCCGGAGCCGGTGGACGGACAAAGATCGCCTGGTACGAGATACATGTTTCCGGGGGCGTCTCGGCGCTTGTCCAGGAGGGCACCGTCAGCAGTCCGACCGACTTCGTCTTCAACGGCGCCATCTCGCCTCGCGCCGACGCGGGAGGCGCGGCGATCGTCTACAACCGCTCCGGCACCGCGCAGCTGCCGCTGATCGCCGCCCAGATCAGAGTCACTGTGACCACGGCTGGGACCATGGAGCCGGGTGAGCTGATCCTCGGCACGAGCCCGGCATTCGACGACGATTTCACGTGCAACAACCCTTCGCCAGGGACGCCCTGCCGGTGGGGTGACTACGCGGGCGCTTCGCCTGACCCCTTGGTCAAGAACGTGGTCTGGGGCACCAGCGAGGTCAACGTCGCCAGCAGCGGCGCCCCCGCCTGGCAGGACCGCAACTTCGCCCTCAGCTTCATAACCGCGCCGCACGCGCCAACCTCTGTCACGGCAGTCGCCCACGACCGCTCGGCCCGTATCACGTGGACGCCTTCCACCTTCGTCCCCAGCTCACCGGTGACCTCTTATGTGATCAACTCCTACATCGGCGCGTCCCAGGACAACCTGATCATCGTGTCCGGGAGCGTGACCTCGGCGCTGTTCCAGAACCTGACCGACGGAGTCACCTACACGTTCACCGTGATCGCGACCAACAGCGTGGGTGACAGTCCGGAGTCAGACCCCAGCAACGCGGTCACGCCGACACGTGCGCAGACCCAGTCGACCGCCGCCTCGGCGCCGCGGATCACTGCGACGCAGTCGTCGCCGAACGCTCCGCCGCCGACCCGACCCTAGGCCGACTGCGACAGATAACCCCACACGTCGAAGTAGATGCGGGCCTTGGTCTTGAGGTTGGTGAAACTGAACCTGCCCGAGGAATTGAGCGGCACCATCATGTACGAGATCTGCACGCTGATCCCGGCGGTGCCCATCTGGCCCCACGCTCCGACGTGCGGGTCGGGGCTCCCTGCCGGATAGATGCTAAGGACGGCAGGCTCGATCGACTGCACCGCGCACCAGGCGGCGACCGCGCCTGCCGGAACACCGGTCGGCGCGAGGTTGAGTTGTTTGGTGGCATCGATGTTCTGCACCACAGCGCCGATCGGCAGCAGCACGCCTGTGCCGTAAACCCGGCGTGGGTTGGGGAACACCTCAAAGGTCGTCGCCCGTCGCCAGGTGCCCTGGGAGTTCGAGAGCCACAGCGTGCCATCGGCGTCCCGGACCTGCTCCATCTCGTTCGGGGTGTAGACCGGTGTGCCGGCGGGCTGCGGGTCCTGGAGGATGCGACCGCTCGCCCGTGCGTAGAGCCCAATTCCCGTGCTGCTCTCACCGGTGACCCCGACGCCTGAGTCCGTCAGGCCGTACACGGCGAAGGCGGTGTCGCCGGTCGCCCAGGCGTCGACGCCATCACGCAGGTCGGGAGCCGCCGCGCCCGAACCTCCGCCAAGCCCCTGGAGCGCACCGCCGAACTGGCCGTCCGCGCCCAGCGAGGTGGTGAGCGCCGCCTGGTCGAAGTTCGCGTCCTTGACCGCCAGCACGTTGATGGGCGGGGTCACGCCGCTGCCGCTCAGGCTGGTGGTCGCGTCCGCGTTGTTGGCCTGTCCCGCGACGACGTTGTCGCCCGTGTTGGCGACGACCGGGGCGGCTCGCAGAGCGGCGGCGCCCACCGCGCCCAGGGCGGCCACCCCACCGAGCTTCAGTAGGTCGCGGCGGCTGCGGACGCCGTCCAGACGCGGGCTGTTGGCAGTCCCCTCCAGCCTCGCCACGCGTCGCGTCATCTCCTCGACCAGCGCGGTCAGCCGCGCAACCTGTGCTTCGAGCTCTCTCTTGTCAGACATGCTTACCCCTCGGTTTTGACTTTCGCTCTGGACTCTGGCGAACCGAATTCCTGCGCTCGACAGACGCCTTGCTGCGGACTTTCGCAGGGGCCTGTTTGACCGGTTGCCTCTTCCTTGGCTTGACTTTCGGTGACGGCCTGGCCTGCATCCCAACCCACTCCCTGATCACTGGCTGTACAGCCGCACAGTTTGATGCTTTACAGCCTGCCTGTCACCCCAGCAGTTCGAGAAGCACCTGGTTGGCCACTTTCGGGTTGGCCTGCGGCGCGCGTTTGCGCAGGTCGGCCATCAACGCCTGCATCGCCTGTTTCTTGCCGCCCCGGAAATCGGCGACCGCCTTGGGGTTGGAGTCGATCACGGCTTCGGCGAGCACGCGAAGCTCGGAGTCGTCGCTCACCTGTTCATAGCCGTGCTCGGCGGCGATCTCCGCGGGCGTGCGCCCCGACTCGACCGACTCCAGCAGCACCTCGCGTCCCTGGTCCCGTGTGATGCGCCCGCCGTCGACGAGCTTGACGAGCTCCGCGAGATTTTCGCCCGAGGGCAGCTTCATCGTGGGCGCGATCTCGTTGACGATCCAGTTGGCCGTCGACACTGGGGGCCCGCCGTTTGCAATCGCCGTGTCGTAGAGATCGGCAAGGTCGCGATCGCCACCGATCGCTTGCGCGACGGCTACAGGCAGCATGCCGGCGAGACGCGCTCGGCGGACCGCCGGTAGCTCAGGCAAGGCGGCGCGGAGCTCTTCGACCCAGGCACGGTCGAGCTCGAGGGGCGGGATGTCCGGCTCCGGGAAGTAGCGGTAGTCCTCGGCCGCCTCTTTGCTGCGCTGCTCGAAGGTGCGCTGCTCGGCTTCCGACCAGCCGCGCGTCTCCTGCACCACCTTGCCCCCTGACTCGAGCACCTCCCGCTGGCGCTCGACCTCGTAAAGGATCGCGCGATGCAGGGCGCGAAACGAGTTGATGTTCTTGAGCTCGGTCTTGACGCCCAGCTCCTCCGACCCGGCGCGCCGGATCGAGATGTTCGGCTCGGCGCGCAGCTGGCCTTTCTCCATATCGGCCTCGGAAGCGCCGACGGTGCGGAGCAGCGTGCGCAGCTCCATCGCGTAGTCGCGCGCCTCGTCGGCGGAGCGCAGGTCGGGCTCGCTGACGATCTCCATCAGGGGCACGCCGGCGCGGTTCAGGTCGACGTAAGACTCCCAGGCCTTGTGCAGCTTGTCGCCCGCGTGAATCAGCTTGCCCGTGTCCTCTTCGAGGTGGACGCGCCGGATGCGGACGCGACGGCCCCCAAGCTCGAGGTACCCGTTGACGCTCATCGGCAGGTCGTACTGGCTGATCTGGTAGCCCTTGGGCAGGTCGGGATACATGTAGTTCTTGCGGTCGAACTTCGTGTGGCGAGGGATCTCGCAGTTGAGGGCCAGCGCCGTCTTCAGGCATGCCTCGACCGCCGCCTTGTTGGGCACTGGCAGGACCCCGGGAAGGCCCAGGCAGACCTCGCACACGTGCGTGTTCGGCTCGGCGTTGAGGGGGGCGATCGCGCAGCCGCAGAACATCTTGGAGCGCGTGCGCGGCTGGACGTGGACCTCCATGCCGATCACGACCTCCCAGGAGCTAGACAACCGAAGCCACCTCGGCGCCGACGCCGCTCGCCTGCTCGAACGCGCGCGCGACACGAAGGGCGACGTTCTCCCCCCACTGCGGCGCCAGCACCTGCAGCCCCACCGGCAGTCCGTCCGAGGTGCCGCACGGGACGCTGATGCCGGGAAGGCCCGCCAGGTTGCCGCCCAGCGTGAGCACGTCGCAGAGGTACATCGAGAGCGGGTCCTGGGTCTTGGATCCGATCGGAAACGCGACGGTCGGCGAGGTCGCGCTCACGATGGCGTCGCACTTCTGGAACGCCTGGTCGAAATCCCGCTTGATCAGCGTCCGGACCTTCTGCGCTTTGAGGTAGTAGGCGTCGTAGTAGCCGCTCGAAAGTGCGTACGTGCCGAGCATCACGCGGCGGCGGACCTCGCCGCCGAACCCCTTGCGCCTGGTCGCGAGGTACAGCTCGGTGATGTTCGGGGCGTCGACCTCCGATATGCCGTACCTCACGCCGTCGAACCGAGCCAGGTTCGACGAGCACTCGGCCGGCGCGATGATGTAGTACGCCGCCAGCCCGTAGTCGGTGTGCGGCAGCGAGACGTCGACGATCTCCGCGCCCTGCATGCGCAGGACGGCGAGAGCGGCGTCGATCGAAGCCTTGACGCCCGGCTCGATGCCCTTGACGTCGTAATACTCGCGCGGCACACCGAGCCTCATGCCCTTCACGCCGCCGCCGAAGTTGCTCAGCACCTCCATCGGCGCGCGGTCGGACGACGTCGCGTCGAGCGGGTCCAGCCCGCTCATGATCGAAAGCGTGATCGCGGCGTCGTCGACGCAGCGGGCGAACGGTCCGACCTGGTCGAGGCTGGAGGCGAATGCGATCAGGCCGTACCGGCTGACCCGGCCGTAGGTCGGCTTCATGCCGACCACGCCACACAGCGCCGCCGGCTGCCGGATCGACCCGCCGGTGTCCGTGCCGAGCGCGATCATCGCCTCCCCCGCGGCCACCGCCGCCGCGCTCCCGCCCGAGCTTCCTCCCGGCACCCGGCCGAGGTCCCACGGGTTGCGCGTCGGGAAGTAGCCCGAGTTCTCGGTCGAGCTGCCCATCGCGAACTCGTCGCAGTTGGTCACGCCCAGCATCACCGCGCCGGCCTCGAAGAGCCGCTGGACCGCGGTGGCGGTGTAAGGCGGCCTGAATCCTTTCAGGATCTGCGAGCCGGCGGTGGCCTCCACGCCGCGGACGCACAGCACGTCCTTGACCGCCAGCGGGATGCCCAGCAACGGCAGCGCGGAGTCGCCCTGCCTGATCCGCCTGTCCGCTTCGCCGGCCTGCTTCTCCCACAGCTCGGGCGTGAAGCGGAGGAAGGCCTTGACATGCGGGTCGAGGCGCTCGATGCGCTGAACGTGGGCGGTCACCAGGTCGGCGGCCGAGACCGAGCCCAGCCGGAGGAGGCGCAGGGCCTCCTTGACCGTCAGCCGGGTGAGGTCGTCCGTCAAGTCTCCTCCTGGATGGAGGGGACGCGGAACATACCGTTGACGGCGGCCGGCGCGTTGGCGAGCGCCTCTTCCTGGGAGAGCGACGGGCGCGGCTCGTCTTCTCGCAGCCGGCTCGCGATCTCGACCACCTGCGCGGTCGGCGGGATATGCTCGGTGTCGAGCTGCTGCAGGCGGTCGATGTGCTCGAGGATGCCGCTCAGCTGCTCGGCGTAATAGGCCTCGTCGCCCGGCTCGAGGCCCAGGCGCGCGAGCATGGCGACATGGCGGACTTCGTCCCTGGAAAGCGGCATTGGAGAACGTCTAGCTTAGGTTCGGCGGGCGAGCAGGATCCAGGTGGCGGTGGCGCTGCAAGCGACGCCAAGGGTCAGCGATCCGACCCCGATGACGATCAACGCGACCCTCACGCGGTCGACCGCGGACGGCTCACCCAGGAATCCGAGCACGAACCAGCCCCAGTACAGGAGCGCCGCGCCGGCCGCCGCCAGGGTCCAGAACCAGGTTCTCATCGCGGCAGCAGGGCCTTGAACTGCTCTTCGTCGAGGATGTTCAGCTTCAACTTCTGCGCCCTCTCCAGCTTGGAGCCCGCCCCCGGACCCGCTACAACGTAATCGGTCTTGGAGCTCACACTGCCGGCCGCCTTGCCGCCCAACTTGCGCACGAGAGCCTCGGCGTCCGGCCTGCTCATCGTCTCCAACGTCCCGGTGAAGACAAAGGTTTTGCCGGTGAAGGGACCATCACCCACCACTTCAGCAGCCTGCGGCTCGACGCCGGCGGCCAGCAGCTTCTTGACGAGCTCGGCTCCGGGGCCCTGGAAGAAGCTGTGGACCTCGTGCGCCATGCTCGGGCCCACGCCTTCGACGCGCTGGAGGTCCTCTTCCGTGGCCTTTTCCAGCCGGTCGATGCTGCCGAAGTCGTTGGCCAGCAGCATCGCGGTCGCCTCGCCGACCTGGGGGATCCCGAGCGCGTACAGGAATCGCCCCAGCTCGGGGTGGCGGCTCGCGTCGATGCGATCGACCAGGTTCTGGGCCGACTTCTCCGCGAATCCCTCCAGCTCTTTGACCTGGTCCTTACCCATTCCATAGAGGTCGCTCGGGTCTTCGACCACCGCTCGGTCGATGACCTGCGTGAGCGTCGCGTAGCCGAGGCCCTCGATGTCCATCACCGCGGCGAAATGCCGCAGGCGCTCCAGTCGCTGCGCGCCGCAGAAGGGGTTGATGCAGCGGTGCGCGATGTACGGCTCCTCACGGACCACCTCTCCCCCGCACACCGGGCATTTCGCCGGCATCTTCCAACCCGGTTTGGGGTCCTTGACGCTGACGATCTCCGGGATCACGTCACCGGCGCGGTGGATGGTGACCCTCGCGCCCACGTACACGCCCTTCTCGTTGACCTGGGCCTCGTTGTGCATGGTCACGTTGCGCACCGTCACTCCGCCGACGACCACCGGCTTGAGGTGCGCCACGGGCGTGAGGACACCGGTCCGGCCGACGTAGCACGCGATCTCCTCGACGTCGGTCTCGGCCTGCTCGGGCGCGTACTTCAACGCGATCGCCCAGCGCGGCGAGCGGGCGACGAAGCCCAGCTCCAGCTGCTGGGCGAATCCATCGACCTTGACCACCATGCCGTCGATCTCGTACTCCAGCTCGTGCCGGCGCCGCTGCCACTCCGCGTGGTACTCGATGACCTCGTCGATCCCCTCGAGCCGGCGCCGGTTCCTGTTGACGCGGAAACCCATCGACTCGAGCGCCCCGAGCACGTCCCACTGCGACTGGCACGGGCCCGCCGGGTCCAGCATGTACATGAACGTCTGCAGGTCGCGGCCGGCGGTGACGTTGGGGTCGATCTGGCGCACGCTGCCCGCGGCCGTGTTGCGCGGGTTGACAAAACGCGGCTTGCCCGCCGCCTCCATCTCGCGGTTCAGTCGCTCGAAGCCCGCGATGGGAAAGTAGACCTCGCCGCGGACCTCGAACAGCTCGGGCAGGCCCCTGGCCGGGGTCACCGAGAGCGGCACGCTGCGGATCGTGCGCACGTTGGCGGTGACGTCCTCCCCCGTCGTTCCGTCGCCCCGCGTCGCCGCCCGCTGGAGCCGACCCTTCGTGTACGTGAGGCTGATGGCGAGGCCGTCGATCTTCAGCTCCGCGCAGTAGACGACCCTGTCGCCCACCGCGGCCCGCACGCGCCTGTCGAACGCGCGGATCTCGGCCTCGTCGAAAGCGTTCTGCAGGCTGAGCATCGGGGAGCGGTGACGTACCTTGGCGAACTGGTCGGACGCCTCGCCGCTCACGCGCTGCGTGGGCGAGTCGGCGGTCAGCAGGTCCGGGCGCTCGTCCTCGATGCGCCGCAGCTCGAGAAACAGGGCGTCGTACTCGGCGTCGGAGACCTCAGGCTGGTCGAGCACGTAGTAGGCATGTTCGTGGCGACGAATGAGCTCGCGCAACTCCTCGACGCGGACGGCGGGATCGACTGACTTTTTGCGCTTGCTCACTTCGTCAGCGGCGCGAGCATCCCGCTCAGGATCTTGAGCCCGACCCTGTCGAACTTGATGACGAGCTCCTCATCGGTCCGCGTGAGGGTGCTCTTGACCACCGTGCCTGCGCCGAATGCCGGGTGACTGACGCGGTCGCCGCTGGCGAAGCGCTGCACCGGCGATGGCGCCGGCGCCGCCTCGACCTGGCGCTCGACGTAGCGCTCCCTGTAGCCCTGACGCGGCGGCGCCACCGGCGCGCTTCCTCGCGGCGCGGCCAGCATCGACTGCGGGATGTCGGTCAGGAAGCGGCTGGGGAATGCCGGCTGCGAGCGGCCGTAGAGATGGCGCCGGAACGCGCAGCTGAGATAGAGCCGGTCCTTCGCGCGCGTCATTCCTACATATGCGAGGCGCCGCTCCTCCGCCATCTCGGTCGCGGCCCCGGCCAGCGATGGGTTCTCCTCGCGCTCGTCGAGGGCGCGCTGATGCGGCAGCAGCCCCTCCTCCATGCCGACCATGAAGACCACCGGAAACTCGAGGCCCTTGACCATGTGCAGGGTGATCAGGGTCACGCCCTCACCGTTCTCGTCGTAGGCGTCGACGTCGGAGACGAGCGCCACCTCGGCCAGGAAATCCTCTAGCCCCTGGGCAGGCTCGCGGTCGTCGAAGCTCTCGGCCAGTCCGCGCAGCTCGTTCAGGTTCTCCAGCCGCGCCTCGCCCTGCGGCGTCCCGTCGAGGTAGTGCGCGCGCAGGCCCATGACCTCGATCACGTGGTCGATCAGCTCGCTGGGGCGGAGCACGCCCATCGTCGAACGCACGGACTCGATCTGGGCGCGAAAACCCTGCAGTGGAGCGACCGCCGCTTTGGGGACGCCGGGCACGCGCGCGGAGTCGGCGAGGATGGCCAGGACGTCGGCTTCGCTGTCCCGCGCATAAGAGTTGATCGCTTCGATCGTGACGTTGCCGATCTTGCGCGACGGCACCGAGACGATGCGGCCAAAGCTCAGCGCGTCGCGCGGGTTGAAGCAGAAGCGCATGTAGGCCACGAGGTCTTTGACCTCGCGGCGCTCCCAGAAGCGGACGCCTCCGACCAGGCGGTAAGGGATTCGGCGGCGAGCCAGCACATCCTCGAACGCACGCGACTGGGCGTTCGTGCGGTACAGAACTGCGAAGTCGGAGTAGCCACGTCTCTCCACCTTGCGCAGCCGCTCGATCTCGTCGGCCACGAACTCGGCCTCCTCGACCTCGTTGTAGGCCTGGGTGGCGATCACCTTCTCGCCGCCGGCGCGCTCGGTCCACAGTCGTTTCTCGGCGCGTTCGGGGTTGCTGCGGATGACGCTGTAGGCGGCGTCCAGGATGGCCTGGCTGGAGCGGTAGTTCTGCTCGAGGTGGACGACGTGCGCGTCCGGATAGTCCTTGCGGAAGTCGAGGATGTTGCGGATGTCGGCGCCGCGGAACCGGTAGATCGACTGGTCGTCGTCCCCGACCACGGCCACGTTGCGGTGCTCCGCGGCGAGCAGGTTGACCAGCACGTACTGGGCGCGGTTGGTGTCCTGGTACTCGTCGACCAGGACGTGGCGGAACCTGTCGCGCCATTTGTCCAGCGCTTCCGCATCGGTGCTGTAGAGCTCGACGAGCTTCATGATCAGGTCGTCGAAGTCGAGGCCCCCGGAGCGCCGGAGCACCTCCTGGTACGACTCGTAGACGCGGCGCAGGATCTCGTCCGCGTAGCTGCGGTTGGGGATGTCCCCCGGTCGCTTCAGCTCGTTCTTGGCCTGCGAGATGCTGTTGCTCAGCGCGCCGATGGGGTAGCGCTTGGGGTCCAGCCGCAGCTCGTCCAGCACGCGCTTCAGCGCCGCGCGGGTGTCGTCCTCGTCGAAGATGACAAAGCTCGGCACGATGCCGATGCGCTGCGCCTCGCGGCGCAGGATCTTCACCGCGGTCGAGTGGAAGGTGCCCACCCACATCTTCTGGGCCGCGTCGCCGACCAGGGCTTCGACCCGGCCGCGCATCTCGCGCGCGGCCTTGTTCGTGAAGGTGACGGCGAGCAGCCGGTCGGGCCAGACCCGGTGCGAGGCGATCAGGTAGGCGATGCGCGCGGTCAGGACACGGGTCTTCCCGCTGCCCGCGCCCGCAAAGATGAGGAGCGGTCCGTCGCCGTGCGTGACCGCCTCTTGCTGCGGCGGGTTCAAGCGCGCGAGCAGTGCATCGATCTGGGGCTGGGAGGTCTCGGAAATCACGAGAACTGGAGTTTACCCAGGGCTGGAAACACTCCATCCGACCGTTAGACTCGTCGTGCCGTTGAGCCGCGAACTTGACCTGGGCGTACGTGACCACCTGCTCTACGAGGTAGCGCGCGACCTCAGCTCATCGCTCGACCTGGACGTCGTCCTGCGCAAGGTCATGGACCGCGTCATCACCCTGATGAGGGCGGCGCGCGGGTTCATCGTCCTGGTCGACCCGGACACCAACATCATGTCGGTCCAGATGTCGGCCGGCGAGGCCGACGAGGAGAAGGCCCGCCAGTTCCTCGGCTCCAGGACCGTCATCGAGCACGTCGTCCGTTCCGGGCAGGCGGTGGTCTCGACCGACGCGAGCCTGGACGACCGGTTCAAGGGCCAGCAGTCGGTGATCATGCAGAACCTGCGCTCGATCATCGCCGTGCCCCTGGTCACCAAGGGCAAGGTCATCGGCGCGGTATACGTCGACAACCCGTTCCGGGCGGCGATCTTCGAGGAGGAGGACAAGGAGTTCCTGCAGGCGATATCCGACCTGGCCGCGATCGCCATCGACAACGCCCGCCAGTACGAGCGCTCGGAGTTCCTGCGCCAGGTCTTCGAGGCCCATGTCAACAAGCAGGTGACCGACTACGTGCTCACCCGGTCCGGCCGGACCCTCACGTTCATCCAGGGCGAGCGCCGCGAGGTGACGATGCTCAACTCGGACATCGCCGGCTTCTCGACGCTCACCCAGAGCATGGACGCCGAGGAGCTGGTCCAGTTTCTGAACGACTACTTCCAGCGAATGATCCGGGTCGTCCTCGACCACGGCGGGAACATCGACAAGTTCCAGGGCGATGGCATGCTGGTCGTCTTCGGGGCGCCCAACCCCATGCACGACCACGCGGAGCGGGCCTTGAACGCGGCCGTGGACATGGTCCGCGAGATCGACAACTTCAACCAGGAGCTGGTCGACACCGGCCGGTCGGCGATCGCCGTCGGCATGGGGCTCGACACCGGCGAGGTGGTCGCCGGGCATGTCGGCTCAGGAGACCGCATGGAGTTCACGCTGATCGGGGTGCCGGTCAACAACAGCGCCTACCTGTCCAAGATCCGGCCCGCCCGGGTGCTGATGTCGGAGACGACGCGGGCGCGCGTGCCGGACGGGTTCCGGGTCACCGACTTCGAGCCGATGATCCTCAAGGGCGCGAACCGGCCGCAGCCGATCTTCGAGCTGGGCATCTCCGTCCCCGCCGACTAGAAAGAGTCTTCCCCGTTAGCGGGGAAGTGCCCGGCGCAGCCATGGGATGGGACCACCCCTTTAGTGCCAGCCAGCCCTTGGCGGCCGGGTTCATCCCGGCCGCGACCCGCGCCGCAGAATCGACTCCCAATCGATGTTGACGAGTAGCGCTTCGACAATCCCTTCCTCGCCGGAAGGGGTTAGTGACGCGAATCCGGCGCGAACAGCCGCGGGGCCTCACGTCAACCAAGAAGCGCCGTTGAGCGTCGCGACGTAGGGGGAACCTGGCAAGGTTCCCCCTGCGAACTTTTAGCCCTGGCAGACCCAGCGGCCGGGGCCGTAGTGGGAGTAGAGCCAGGCCGCGGCGAAGGAGTTGGCCCGCGGGTCGAACGGCGACTGCCTCGCGTACGGCGTTCCCGACCACGTGCTGGGCAGGAACTGGAACAGGCCCGACGCCCCGCTGTCCGTGTTGACCGAGTTCGGGTGGTAGCGCGACTCGCACCAGGCGACGTTCATCGCCCACTGCACCGCGGCCGGTCCCAACGGACTGAACGCGTCGGTGATGTCCTTGGCGATCTCCGGCGGTGGGGGCGGGTGGTTGCTCCGGGCGGCGATGGCGGCCGCCAGCGCCTGCGCGGCGGCCAGCGCCTGCTGCTTGGCCTGGTACTCGGCCAGCCCCTGCTTCAGCTCGTCCGACCACGACTGCACCTCCGCCATCCGGGCAGCCTGGACGCGGTCGTTCTTCGCCTGCTGGACGGCAGAGCTTCGGTCAAACGCGCTCAACTGGGTCACCGCGACGGCGAAGGTGCGCTGCGCCGGCGGCTCCAGCCGCGGCAGGACAACGGTCACCAGGATCACGACCCACACGAGCACCGCCCGAAAAAGCGGCAGCAAACCCCTTTTTTTCCGCTCCTACCTTGATCTCGCCCTACCCCTGGGGCGGTCAGGCCTGAGCTCGGAGCGAGGACGTCGAGAAGGCGTGCTCAGGAACCAGGAAAGCAGCCACCTTACCACACGGGCGGCGACTTTCCGTAGCCCTACGCCGGCGTCACGGAAACTAGGCCGAGGCGGCCTCCGCGACCTGGCTTCTAACCCTGTACGCGACCACCGCCCCTTCGAAGCCCTTGAGCTCCAGCTCGACCCGTTCGACGGGCACGCGCTGGGCCTCCAGCCACTCCCTGGACCGCCGGTAGGCCTCCTCGGCAAGCATCACCTCGCCCGCCCCCGCCACCGCCTGGAGCCGGGAGGCCAGGTTGGTGACCGGGCCGAGGACGCTCAGGTTCGCCGACTCGGCCAGGTTGCCGACCACCGCCGGACCGACGGCGACCGCCGCGCCGACCGGCAGGCCCGCCAGCGCCGCCTTGTCGATGAGCGCGATCGCTGCGCGGAGGGCCTGGACCGCGTGGTCGACCGACTGTCCGCTGATGTTGAAGGTCGCCATCACCGCGTCCCCGGCGAACTTGTCCACGACTCCGTTTCGACGCTCGACCTCGTGGGTCGCCCAGCGCTGCAGCGCGGAAATCCGGTCGGCCAGCTCGGCGGGCGGCGTCTGGCCAGCAAGCCTGGAGTAGCCGCGCACGTCCGCGAAGAGCACCGACACCATCCGCTCGCCGGGCGTGATCCGAGACGCCGATGCAGGCTGGGCAGCGGGCTCGGCCGCCGGACCGATGTCGAAGCCGATCCGGGTCGCCGTGTCCCGCGCGATGCGCGCCGCGAGCCGGGCCTCCGCGGCACCGGCCTGCGAGGCGATCTGTCGCAGGCGGTCCTCGGCGCCGTCGACGTTGCCGCATCGATGCTCGGCCTCGGCCAGCGCGCTACCGGTGTGCCACACGTCGAGGAGGAACCGGCCCTTCTCGAACTCGGCAACGGCCGCGGTCAGGAGCTCCCTGGCGTCGTCGAAGTGACCCTCGGCGAGAGCGAGGCGTCCCCGAGCCGCGGCGATCCGGGGCGAGGCCAACACCTCACCCCGCGCCGGTATCTGGTCGAGGAACGACCTCAGCCAGGCGGCGTCGGCCGCTCCCTGCGCTACCGAGTCGGCGGGCGAACCCATCCCGCAAACCGTCGGCACGACGGTCCGCGCTTCGGCGTCGGCGCCGGCAGCGTCTTGAGCCGCCAGCCGGCAGCGGATCCTCGGCATGCAGTCGTAGATGACATCCTGGGCGTCGCTGCGCCGAGAAAGCGCCGGCATGGTCGCGACCGCCTGGTCGACGTTCAACATCTCGGCCAGAACGTGAGCCAGAAGCACCTCTGACCTCCAGACCATCTTTTCGTGGCCGGCCTCACGTGAGTTCTGGAGGGAGTTGGTGGCGTGCCGCAGCGCGTCGTTGACCTGTCCACGCTCGAGTGCTGCCAATCCTTTCATGTACGGCAGCCAGGGCTCGTCAGTTACGGGGTCGCCTGCCTCAAGTCGTTCCAACCACAGGGTCAGATCGCGACCTCGGGCGAGATGCACGCTCAGCCACGACGCGTTGTAGACCGCGTTGCGGACCGGAAAACCGGCCCCGGCGGCCACTGCGGAGCGGTAGCTCTGGTCGATGGCCGCGAAGCCCTCTTCGACGCGACCCAGCCCGACCTCCGCGATCGCTCGAAAGTTCAGCGACCATGCTTTCGCCCCCTCGGCGCCCGCGCGTTCGGCGATGTCATAGGCCTTGATCGCAAGCTCGAGTCCCTGCTCACGATCCTCATTGAAAGAGGCGATGCCCGACAGCCGGATGTAGGCGACGGCGAGCGCCTCGCTCGGGCCGTGCGGCTCGAGCACGTCTCGCGCCTTTTCGAACTCCTCGCGGGCGCGGTCGGTGCGGAGGAGCTCCCACCAGCAGCGGCCGAGCAGGACGCGATAGCCCGCAGCCTCGACCATCAGGCCCGCCGCCTCCAGTTCGGGGATGGCCTGCTCGAGGAGACGCTTGGCCGTCGGCGACTCGGTGTTGTTCCAGTACGCCTCGGCAGCCCGGCAGTGCATGCGCGCGCGCTCGATGGGATCGGCGACGAACGGGGCCGCGCGCTCCAGCAGCTCGGCCGCGTCACGGAAAGCCCGAGCCCGGTTGGCGTCCGCGGCAGCCGTGACGCACATGGCGACCGCCTCGTCGTTGCGGCCCGCCACGAAAAGGTGGTTGGCGAGGTCGACCGCCGTTCCGTTGGACGCGGTCTTGAGCACGTCCGCCACGCGCGAGTGGAGCTGCTGGCGCCGCGGCAATACCAGGTCCTCGTAGATCGCCTCCCGCGTCAGGGCGTGCCGAAAGCGGTAGCGGCCGCCAACCCTGTCCTCCTCCTCCTCGATGAGCTGCGCCGCGATGCTCGCCTCGAGGGCGGCCTGCACCCCCGCCTGGTCGACCTGCGCCACCTCAGCCAGCGGAGACAGCTCAAAGGAGCGGCCCATCACGGAGGCCGCCGACAGCACGGCGACGTCCTCCCGGCTCAAACGCTCGAGGCGCTGGAGGATGGTGTCGCGCACGGTAGGAGGTATCCGGATCTCGGCCAGAGACTTGCGGTCCCATCCGTTGTCGGTCCGAAAGATGTCGCCGCGGTCGATGGCGTCACGCAGCATCTCCTCCAGCACGAAGGGGTTTCCCTCGCTGCGCTCGTGCAGGAAGTCCCGGAACTCGTTGCTGATGGAGGTCTCCTCGAAGATCGCGCACACCATCGCGGCCACCTGCGCGGAGTCGAGCGGCTTGAGCTCGACGAGATCGACCTGGCCATTGCGCCGCCAACCCTGGATGGTCGGGAGCAGAGCGTGCTTGCGGTGCATCTCGTCGGTCCGATACGTCGCCACGACCAGGACGTTGGTCGAGCGGAGGCGGCGCGTGGCGTAGTCAAGCAGCGCCCGGGTGGCGGGATCAGCCCACTGCAGGTCTTCCAGGATCAGGAGCAGCGCCCTCTCCCGGGCCACGTCCCGAAGCAGGATCAGCATCGACTCGAACAGGCGCATCTTGGCGACCGTCGCGTCGGTCACCGCCGCGGCAGGCCGCCCCAGCTGGGGAAAGAGCTGCGCGAGCTCGTCGGCGGCCGGGCCCAGCCGATGCGCGAGCTCGGTGGCGTCGATGCGGCCGAGGTGGTTGCCGATCGCCTCGAGGAACGGCAGGTAGGGAAGCGAGAGCTCGGCCTCGCTGCAGCCTCCCGCCAGCACCCCACACCCCAGCCGCCGCGCGCGCTCCGCGAGTGAGTTGACCAGCCGGGTCTTGCCCATCCCCGCCTCGCCGCCGACGATGACGACGCCGCCGTCGCCTCGCAGCGCGGACAGCAGCGCGTCCTCGAGCGTCGACAGCTCGGAGTCGCGGCCGACCTGGATCGGTGAGAGGACTCGGGACAGGACCATCGGTCAGAAGAGGTGCGTGAGCCGGTTCCTCAGCAGCTTCCTGCCGGGCGGCTCGACGTACGCCGGCAGCATCTCTTTCATCTTCCGAAAGGCTAGATCGGTCAGGGCCGCAGGATCGGTGCCGGCGGCCGGCAGCGGCGTGCCGATGACGACCTTGATCGGCTTGCGAAACCAGAGGTCCTTGGTCCCGGAGAGGGCGACCGGGATCACCGGCACTCCGGCCTTGATGGCGAAATGAGCGAAGCCCTTGTGGAAAAGCATCAGCTCGCCCTCCCGCGGGCCGTAGTTGGCCTCGGGGAAGATGGCCACGGCGCCGCCGATCTCCAGGCAGCGGTCGACGTGCCGAAACAGCGCCTTGTCGCCATGGCGCTCCCTCAGCACCGGAACGTACCCGCCGGTGGAGCGGACGAGCCACCACTGGAACTTCCGCGTGACGAGGATGGTCGGGTCGGCCAGGAAGTGCAGCCGCGGCTCGGCCGGAAACAGCAGAAGAAGGGCGAACTCGTCGAGCCAGTTGAGGTGGTTGGCGATGACGACGTAGTTACCCGAGCGCGGGATGCTCTCGTGGCCGGTGACGTCGAAGTGAAAGCAGAGCCTCAGCAGCGGGATGCCGACCAGGCGGACCAGCCGGTACGGAAGGTTGGCCTTGGGGCTGACGCGAAGGAGGTCGGCGGCGGGGAGGACGGCGTCGGCTGTGGCCACTGGAGTGCCCGCAGTCTAGAAGACGAGAGGCAACCAGCCCAGGAATCGGTTGTAGACGCCAAGTGAGCCCTTGACGTCGAGGACGGCACCGCTCAGGTTCGCCGCATCGGAGCTCGAGATCTTGCCGGCGTTGAAGTCGGCCCGCAGCTCCCTCAGGAAGGCGTCCAGCTGGTTGTCGCAAGCCTGCAGGTCACCGCGCCCAAACGCTGCCGCCGCGGCCTCGAGCTTGCTGATCAGGCTGTTCTTCTGGCCGGCGGAAAGGCCGCTGAGGTTCTTCACGTACTCCTCGAGTGCCGACAGGGCTTGCGCCGTCGTCATCACCGTCACCGTGGTCCTCGCCGTCCCCTGGCCACCGTCTTTGTCGGTGACGACCAGAGTCACGGTGTAGGTGCCCGCGCCGTCGTAGGCGTGCGAGGAGGAAGAGGTGCCCGACCCGCCGGGGCCGAAGTCCTGCGCCGCGCTCGCGCCGTCCCCGAAGAGCCAGGTCACCTGATGCGTGTCGAGGACGCCAGGATCGGTGAACGTGCCGTTGAAGGTGACCGTTTGGCCGCTGGTCAGCACAATCGGCGAGGTCAGGACCACGCTCGTGATGGCGGCCGTCGGATCCACGTTCGTGGCCACGACCGTCGCCTGAGCTTTCCCGGTCATATTTCCGTCGTCCGTCGCGCACAGGGTGAGGTCATAGATGCCGTTGTCCAACGGCGTGAACGTGTAGGTCGCCGCAGACCCGATGGGCTCGGTGGTCGCGCAATCCTGTCCCAGGTACCACGCGTATTTGAACCCAGCCGCGATATCGCTGGTGTCTTTCGTAGTTGCGGAGCCCGTGAGCAGGATCGAGGAGCCCTCGGCGACCGAGGAGGGGCCGGAGATCGTGACCGTCGGCGCGACTGCCCTGTAGGTGACCGAGAAAGACACCAAAGAGCTGTTGCCATGACCGTCGGCGGCTGTGATGGTCACGGTTGCACTGCCCTCGTCAGAGGCGAGACCGGCCCAGGTCCAGGTCCCGGAGCTGGTGCCGGTCTTGGACGCGGTCCCGGTGGACGCGGTCACCGTGACGTTGTCGCCGTCTTCGTCGAAGTAGGTCCCGGAGTTGGTGGGGATCTGACCTCCCTCATCGACGGTGACGGCCGTACCGTTGGCGGCCAGCTTTGGCGCGACGTTGGTGCTCGTGGCGCCGACCACCCAGGTCTTGAACGCAAGGTCCTTCGCCGTGGTGTCGTGAGACCACCCGGAGCAGATCGAGCCGCAGACCCACAGCTCACCGGCCCGGTACGAGTCGGGATCGGAGCTGTAGTACCACGAGAATCCGGTGACCGTCTGGATCGCGATCGCATACGAGTGGCCCGAGACGATCGAGATCGCGGGGTCGAAACGGAAGTCGCGGAAGCCCTGCGACCAGGTTCCCGAATCCGCCGTCGCGGTGCCGAGCACGGCGCCGGGCTGCCTGGTGGTGAGGTCGACGTCCCGGAGGCTGACCCGCACGATCAGGCTGCTCGTCTTCTTCGATCCGACCGAGACCCGGTCGACCTGGCCGCTGAGGCCGGCCGTGAAAGTCTGCGCGACCCACGGGATGCTGGTCTTGGGAAAGAACTCCATGATCGTCTGCGACTGGTCGACCCCGTCCGCCGCCTGGACGGGAGCCGCGACCGAAAGCGCCAGCACCGCGGCGAAAGCCGCCGCCAGCGAACCCCGACCGACATTTCTCCGGAACGGACTCTTCACTTGACCCGATTGACGAACGTGAAGGGGGTTTCCTGCGCGGATTTCGGAGGTGGTTTGGGATCCGCGGGGGCTTAGAACCCATGACGCCCCAATCGGCCACCAACCCACGCGGCGGCCCATCTCGCCGACCGGTGCTTGCCTACCCGCTTGGCATCTACTCGATCATGTCGACCGACGGCGGCGCGACCTGGTCCAACCCAGTGCTCGTCGACCGCGTCCAGTCGCACAAGGTCTCGGGCAACCTGCGCACGTCAGCGCTTCCCTCGGCTGAGATCGATGGAGCCGGCCGTGTATACGTCGCCTGGCAGGACTGCGCCTTTCAGCCAAGGTGCGGCTCGAACGACATCGTGTTCAGCAGCTCGGCCGACGGCGCGCACTGGACCCAGAAGACGCGGATCCCGATCGATCCGATCGGCGTCGGCGACCACTTCATTCCCGGCCTGGCGGTAGACCCTGCGACCTCCGGCGCCGGGGCGCAGCTGGGGCTGAGCTACTACTTCTATCCGGATGCCAACTGCTTCAAGCCCAACAAGCCGGCCTGCCAGCTGTTCAGCGGCTTTGTCTCGTCCGGGGACGGAGGCGCCACATGGGGAGGGAAGACCGAGACCTCCGGACCGATGGACCTGACCTGGCTTCCACTCACGAGCCAGGGCTACATGGTCGGCGACTACATCTCGACGTCCTTCAGCGGCGGCCGTCCTGTCTCCGTGATCGAGGTCGCGCTCACACCTGTGGGTGGGGTCTTCGATGAGGCCACCTACACGGTACCTTTCGGCCTGGTCGTGATCGCGGCCGGCTCGGGCGCGCCGGCGACCGTGAGCGCGGCAACGTCGGTCGGGACCGCGACGCCGCCGGCGAAGATCCGATGACCTGACCTCCCCTGCGGGGGACGAAGGTCCGCGACCTCGTGCGTTGGCCCGCGCGCCAGCGAGTCTACGGCGCGGTAGTGTGCACACTTCCGCGCAAGACCTCGAGTATCTCCTCCCCGTACTTGCGCAGCTTCGACTCACCGACTCCCGACACGCGCAGCAGCTCGGCCAGGGTCGCCGGCTTCGCGGATGCGATGGCCGCGAGCGTCGCGTCGTGAAACACCACGTAGGCGGGAACACCCGAAGCCCGGGCGGTCTCGAGCCTCCAGCGTCGCAGCCGATCCAGCGTCTCGACTGGAACATTCGTCGGCCCGGCCCCCTTTGACTCGGCGGGCAGCGTGAGGGCCGGCGTGGTCTTCCCGGCGAGAGCGTCCCGGCCCGCGGGCGTGATCTCAACCACCGGGTATTCGCCCGAGCTCTGACGGGCCAGCCCGGCGCTGATGAGCCCGGCTAGGAGCAGCCTGATCCGCTCCTCCTTCCAACGGTTCAATGCGCCGTGGAAAGCAAGCTCCTGGACCCACGGCTGCGCCGCCGACCACTTCGTGCGCCGGCCGCCGAGCACGGCCGCCACGTTGGCCAGCCCAATGCGCCCGCTGAAACGAGACGTGGCGGCGAGGGCCGCCTGCACCACATCGGCTGCAACGGGCTCCTCCGGGGGTGAGGCGCTGAGGCAGTTGTCGCAAGACCTGCAGCGGCGCGCGACGCCTTCCTCGCCGAAGTAGTCGGCGATGCGGGCGTGCCGGCATTCGCGCATCTCCGCATAGGCCATCATCTGCGCCAGGCGCGCGTACGCATGGTCTATCAGCGGCGAGCCGTCCTCGAGGCCGGTCTCTTCGATGAAGAAGGCCTGCAGCTCGCGATCAGCCGGGCTGTAGAGGAGCGTGCATTCCGCCGGCCTCCCGTCGCGTCCCGCGCGCCCAGCCTCCTGGTAGTAAGCCTCCAGGCTGCCCGGCAGGTGGTAATGGATGACCCGCCTGATGCCGGCGATGTCGACTCCCATGCCGAAGGCCGAGGTCGCGACCACGACCCGTGTGCGCCCGGCCGTGAAGTCATCCTGGGTGCGGCGCCGCGCATCCGCGTCCTGCCGCCCGTGGTAGCTCGGGACGCGGAGCTCGGCCCCGAGCTCCTCCGCAGCGGCCACAGTGCCGACGTAGACGAGAGCCTGTTCCCTGGGCGTTGCCAGCAGGCTGCGCAGCTGCTCGCGCTTGGCGCGATCGCCGCGACAGCGGATCACGGCCAGCTTCAGGGTCGGACGGTTGAACCCACTGACCGAGATGAAGGGGTCGCGCAGCTGCAGGTTGCTCGCGATGTCGGCGCGCACCTGAGGGGTCGCCGTCGCCGTGAACCCGGCCACCGGCGGCCGCCCGCAGGCCGCGATCGCGGCGGCCAGGAGCCGGTAGTCGGGGCGGAAGTCATGGCCCCAGGTGGAGATGCAGTGCGCTTCGTCGACCACGATGCGCAGGATGCGCAGCCTGGCGAGCTGGTCCATGAAACCTGGGCGCCCGAGCCTCTCAGGTGCGAGGAAGAGCAGCCGGTATTCGCCGGCAAGAGCACGCCGAAGCCTCTCTCGCTGCTCCGACGGCTCGACCGACGAGTTGATGAAGGTCGCCGCGACTCCCCGTTCCGTCAGGCGGTCGACCTGGTCCTTCATGAGGGCGATGAGGGGCGAGACAACCAGAGTTAGACCGCCGTCGACGACGGCCGGTACCCAGTAGCTGATGCTCTTGCCCGAGCCGGTGGGCGCGACCGAAAGGACGTCGTGGCCGGCAAGCATCGCGGCCACCACGTCCGATTGTCCGGGCCTGAATGCATCCAGGCCGAAGACCTCCCGCAGCGTTCGCTCCGCCCGGTCGATCACTTCGCCCGAGTGTGACGGAATCTCTGGGAGCGAATAACGCCGCCTTAACAGCACACATGTCGAATCTCGGCAGCGTTTGGTGCCACAGCGTTTGGTGCCGGCGCGGAGATTCGAACTCCGGACCCTCGGTTTAAAAGACCGCTGCTCTAACCAGGCTGAGCTACGCCGGCTAACTACGATTTTCCCGAAATCGTGCCTTTGACCCATCGAGTGTGCACCTAGTTGGCTATCAACCCCGGTCGATGGCCGACTGGCTGCACTCTCGGCGTGACGTGGGGGCTCGCGATCGCGGTGGCGATCGCTGCCTGCAACCCGACCAACCCCACACCGAGCCCCACCCCTACCCCCCTCGCCTTCGACCAGACGCTGAGCTTCCCCATCGTCCAGGACGTGGCAGACTTCGACCCCGCACTGATCGCGAACCCCACCGACGTCGACATCCTGCGCAACGTCTTCTCGGGCCTGTATCGCTTCGACGACCAGCTGCATGAGGTCCCCGACCTGGCCGCCGGCCTGCCCGCCGTGTCGGCCGACGGGCTCGAGTACACCTTTCAGATTCGCGCCGATGCCCGTTTCGCCAACGGTGACCCCATCACGGCGGCCGACTTTCAGTACAGCTGGAACCGGGCGGCGGCGAAGCAAGGCGACTACGCCGGCCTGTTCTCGCTGATCGCCGGCTACCCACAGGTCGCGGCCGGCAGGACCGCGGCCATGGTGGGCCTGACCGTGGTCGACTCGACCACGCTCAAAGTGCGGCTGGTCAAATCGGCCGGCTACTTCCTGACCCTTGTCGGCCTGTGGCCCTTCTGGGTGGTCGACCAGAAGGTGATCACCGCGGCGGGTGAGGACTCGTGGTTCAACAGGCCCGAAACGCTCGTGGGAAGCGGGCCGTTTCGGATGACTGCCAGAACGCCGGGTCAGTCCATGGACTTCGAGCCTGTGCTGGGGTGGTACGGGGGTGGTACGGGCACCCTGTCCCGGGTCCACGTCGAGGTGGTGGCCGACACCGCAGCGCAGGTCAGCCAGTACGAAGCGGGAGTCTTCAGCCTGGTCGGCTACGGGCGGCAGACGCTGTCCGCCGAGGCGGCCGCCCGCTACACGAGCGACCTCAACCTCAAGCATGAGCTGACGCTGGTCCCGCAGGGCGTCTCTTTCTGGGTCGGCTTCAACCTCAAGTCCGGCCCGTTCGCCGGCATCGAGCGCGGCCGAGCCGGGCGGCACGCCTTCAGCCAGGCGATCGACCGCTCGGCGCTGGTCGGCGCCGTGTGCAACCTGGAGACGGCGTGCACAGCGGCGACCGGCGGCGTGGTGAGCAAGGGCCTGCGGGGTTACCTCGGCGACGGAGCCGACCAGAACGTGCATTTCGACGCCGCGGCGGCGAAGGCCGAGTACACGAAGTGGGACCCGACCGGCGCGAGGGTCAAGGGCCTGACCTACACCTACGACACCAATCCCTTCAACAAGGCCGTCTGCGCCAATCTCGTCGCGCAGTGGAAGACGAACCTGGGCGTCGACGTCCGGTGCCTGGAGATGGACCGCAAGACGTTCTTCGACCAGCGCGACGGGAGGTGCGCCTATCCGCTGTTCCGCCAGAGCTGGGCGGCGGACTACGACCACCCCCAGGACTGGTTCGAGTACCTGTTCGTCACCGGAGCCGCCTCGTCAGGCTCCTGCTACTCGAACCCGCAGCTCGACAGGGCGGTTGCCAGGACGGAAGCCGCCTTGCCCGGCTCGGACGACACCGGCTACCACGACGCCGGCTCGATGCTCATCGCCGATGTCGCCTTCGGCGGTTTGCTCTACGGCGTGCAGGAGTACCTGGTGCATCCATATGTGAAGGGCGCCGGCGGGAGCGCGCTCTACGACAACTCCTGGACGAGCGTGCGCATCCTCGCGCACTAAGTCCAACTAGGCGACTGGAGCGGCCGTCCCCAGGATCTCGGGCGCCATCGTCGACGCGAAGGGTCCCTCCGGGTTGTCGATGAGCCAGACGTGGAGCATCTGCGGCGTGGTCTTGTTGGTACTGCCCCTTGGGCAGGATCCGCTCTTCTCGTTGCCGTCGTTGTCCACGCTATGGACGAACGCAACCGCGATGGCGGTGACATTGTCGAAGCAGATGTTGGCGTGCTGGTGCCATTCGGTGAGCGGGCCGCCGATCTGGGGGCCGTCCATGGCCCGGTTCGGCATGATGTACATGGCTCCGATCAGCACCGGGCCCTGCTTGCCGTTGTAGTAGATCAGCGACTGCACGTGCTGGGGATCGAGCACGTCGGATGGGACCATGTAGCTCCGGTTGACGTAGTGCACGATCTCCCCGTTCGGCGGCTCCATGGGCACGTATCCCGCGGCGATGGCGGCGCGGAGATGGGCGTACCTGGCGACCGCGTTTCGTGTGTCCACCATCAGCCGGGTCGCCGCCTCGAGCTCGGCCGCGGTGGGCTGACGGGTGACGCCGGTCGCGTGGTCGTGGGTGGCCGCGGCAGTCCTGGGCTGACCCAGCTCGCGGGACGCGGCCCAGCCCGCGATGTCGCCCGAGACGACGACCAGGACGAGGGCACCTCCGAGCAGGCCACGCCGCACCCAGAGCCCGTAAGGGAGCGCCGTGTAGGCCGCGCCGACGACCCCGACGACGACCAGCCCGATCCCTATCCCGAGCAGCACGTGGCCGGGGTTGCCGAGGTTGAAAATCCCCTCGCGGTGGGCCAGGGTGGGGTCGAGGGCGTGCAGGTAGGCGTCGATGGCGAGGCCGGCGAGAAGCGCCACCACCCCCAACAGGCCGGCCGACAGGAAGGCCGCCGTGCGCCTCATCCCGCCCCCCATTCAACCACTCCGACGAGCCCGAAATGTCATCGGAACTTGACTTCGGTGAACCAAACATCAACACTGAAGGTGGAGTAGCGGGGCCACCCGGGATTCCCTCAGGAATCCTTAAGGTGGCAAAGGTCCGTCGCCGGCGCACTCTCGCCCCGGTCATGCCGGGAAGAGGGCGATGGACTTTCGAGGGAGGCGAACCTCTACACGTGCGCACCCCTCGAGCCGTGTTTCGTAGGAGGTGGCATGACGCGAATCTCAGTCTTTCGTTCCCTCGCCGTGGCGCTGGGGGCGGTTTCGATGGTCGCGGCCTGTGGAGGGGGCACGACGGGCGGTGGCGAGAATCTCGCCGCCGACCAGACGCTCAACTTCCCATTGGTCGACGACGTAGGGAACCTCGACCCGGCGACGATGTCGGCGGCGGTCGACATCGACATCTTCCGCAACACCTACTCGGGCCTGTACAGGTTCGACGACCAGCTGAACGAGGTCCCGGACATTGCGGAAGGCCCACCGCAGGTCTCCTCGGACAACCTCACGTACACCTACAAGATCAAGCAGAACGTCAAGTTCTCCAATGGCGACCCGGTCAAGGCGGACGACTTCATCTTCAGCTGGAACCGAGCCGCCCGCATGCAGGGTGACTACTCGTCTCTCCTGGCGCCCGTCGCAGGCTATGACGATGTGGCCGCCGGCAAGGCGCACGACATGACCGGCCTCAAGAAGATCGACGACTACTCGTTCTCCGCCACGCTCAGCGCGCCAGCCGGTTACTGGTACACCGAGAACGCACTGTGGACGTTGTGGGTCGTCGACCAGAAGGTCATCAAGGGAGCCGGAAAAGAGGACTCGTCCGACTGGGCGAGCGTCCCCGAGACCTCAATCGGCACGGGCCAGTTCAAGATGACGGCTCGCACTCCCAAGCAATCGCTCGACTTCGGTCCGGTGCAGAACTGGTGGGGAGGCTCGACGGGCAACCTGACCAAGGTGCACATCGAGATCGTGGCCGACCAGAAGGCCCAGCTCACCAAGTACGAGTCGGGCGGCTACGGCCTGATCGGCTTCGGCGACCAAGGCCTGACCCCTGAAGACGTCATCCGCTACCAGAGCGACCCCAAGCTCAGCAAAGAGCTGCAGCTTCTCCCCGGTGGCCGGGCAACGTGGATCGGCTTCAACATGTGCGAGGGCGCCGGCAAGCCGGTCAAGACCTGCACCGCGGCCTTCCCGTTTGCAGGCGAAGCGGGCAAGCTGGGCCGCGAGGCCTTCAGCCTGGCCGTCGACCGGGACCAGCTCGTCGACATCGCGTGCTCGAAGGGCACGACGTGCATCAAGGCGACCGGAGGCATAATTCCCAAAGGCCTCAAGGGCTACATGGGCGACAACACCGACCCGTGGGCCAAGTTCGACGCCGCCAAGGCGAAGCAGCTCTACCAGCAGTGGGACCCGAACGGCTCCAAGGTCAAGGGTCTGATCTACACCTACAACTCGAACGCGGTAAACAAGGCCGTGTGCGACAACCTGGCCTCCCAGTGGAAGCAGAACCTGGGCGTCACGGTCCAGTGCGCATCGACCGACCGCGCGTCGTTCTTCAACGCACGCACCAAGTGCGCATTCCCGATCTTCCGACACAGCTGGAGCGCGGACTACGACCACCCCCAGGACTGGTTCGACTTCCTCTTCATCACGGACGCCGGATCCTCGGGGTCCTGCTACTCGAACCCGCAGCTGGACTCGATGGCGAAGGACGCCAACACCAAGGACCTGAGCCAGTCGCTCGACCAGTACAAGGCGATGGGCCAGATCCTGATCGACAACACGGTCGGCGGCGCCCTCTTCTACGGCAGGCAGCAGTACCTGGCCCACACATGGACCGTCGGCGGGGGCAAGAACGCCCTTTACGACTACTACTGGTCTGACGTAAAGATCCTTCAGCACTAAGTCGATAGGTATCGACCACAATTAGGGGGGTCCGCCCTCGGGGCGGACCCCCTTTCGTAAACCTCGTGAACAGGGAAGTGATTGGCGGATGAGAGGGACCCTCCTCTACATCGGACAGCGATTGGTGCTCATCGCGATCACCACCGTCCTCGTTTCCTCGGTCGTCTTCCTGCTTCTTCACCAGATCCCGGGCAACGCGTTCCTGAACGAGACGCGCCAGACCCCGCAGTCGCTGGCAGCCCAGCTGCATCACTACGGCCTCGACAAACCCCTGCCCCAGCAGTACACCGACTGGGTCACCGGAGTCCTCCACGGCAACCTCGGCGAGTCGCTCATCAACCGCGGCGTGAAGATCACGCCGCTGCTGCTCCGGGAGATGTCGGTCAGCGCCACGGTCGGCTTTTTCGCGCTCCTGGTGACGATCGGCCTGGGATTGCTGCTCGGCGTGATCGCAGCGCTGAGGCAGAACACGTGGGTCGACTACGTGGCGTCCAGCTCAGCCGTGGTCGGCTACAGCGTGCCGAACTTCGTCATTGCGATCCTCGCCCTCCTGATCTTCGGCCATTACTTCTACATCTGGACCGACGGCACGGTGTACTACAACGTGGGGTGGGGCGACTGGACGCAGATCCCCATTCCTGCGATCGCGCTCGGCTTGCCGTATGCCAGTTACGTGGCGCGCCTTACTCGTGCCAGCATGCTCGAGACCATCCGCACCGACTATGTGCGCACCGCCTGGGCCAAAGGCTTGAAACCACGCATCGTCGTCATGAGACATGCGCTCCGCAACGCACTGATCCCCGTGGTGACGATCCTGGGCCCGCTGACCACCGGGATCATCACGGGGTCGGTCGTGATCGAGAACATCTTTGGGATCCCCGGACTCGGCAAGGAGTTCGTGACCAGCATCCTCGCTCGCGACTACAACATCGTGATCGGGGTCTTCACCTTCTACGCGGCGCTCGTCGGTCTCGCCAACCTCGCGGTGGACGTGATCTATCCGGTCCTCGACCCGAGGATCCGCTACTGATGGCGCAGGCAGCGCCGGTTGCGCAGCCCGACGTCGAGCTGGCGACCTATGAGGTCCCCGAGCAGACGACCCTGCTCGCCGACGCGTGGCGCAGGATCCGCCGCAACCGGCTGGCGCTGGTCGGAGGGGCCATCATCGCCCTGCTCTTCGTGGTTGCCATAATCTCGATCTTCTGGACGCCCTATCCCACCTGGCTGCAGGCCGTGGGCCCGACCTACCAGCCTCCGTCACCCAAGCACCCTCTCGGGCTCGACCAGGCCGGACGCGACATCCTGAGCCGCATCATGGGCGGCGCTCTGATCACGGTCGAGGTGGGCATCGGCAGCGCGCTGATCGTCAGCCTCCTGGGCATCCCACTCGGCCTGCTCGCCGGCTTCTACCGTGGCCGGGTCGACACGGTCGTCTCTTTCTTCATCAACATCTGGTACGGCATCCCCGACCTGCTGGTCGCGCTGATCCTGGTCTTCGTGCTCTCCGACGCCCTCCACCTCATCCCGCGAGGCGTATTCGTCATCATCGTCGCGTTCTCACTCACGCGATGGATGGACGTCGCCCGCCTGGTGCGGGGGCAGGGGCTGGCGCTCCGGGAGCGCGAGTTCGTCGAGGCGGCGCGCATGGCGGGCGCGCGTGACTTCGCGCTGCTGCTTCGCCACATCTTTCCGAACGCGCTCGGCCCGATCATCGTCCAGGCGACGTTTGCGATTCCCGCCGCCGTGCTCTTCGAGGCCTTCTTGAGCTTTCTCGGCCTCGGCCTTCCCCCGCCCACCCCTTCCTGGGGCGCCATGGCGGCCGACGGCTACCACGCCATGGACTTCGCACCGCACATCGTGCTCGCGCCGACCATCGCCCTGTCGGTCACCCTGATGGCCTTCAACTGGGTGGGCGACGGCCTTCGGGACGCATTCGATCCCCGGATGAGGCGTTAGCTCTGGCCTCCCTCCTGCGGGTACAGGACCTCCGGGTGCAGTTCGAGGTGCCCGGGGCCACGGTGACCGCTGTCGACGGGGTCAACTTCGAGGTCGACCGCGGCGAGATCGTCGGCATCGTGGGCGAGTCGGGCTCGGGCAAGACCATGACCGCGCTGTCGGTGCTCCGGCTGATCCCGGAGCCGGGGAAGATCACGAGTGGGCGGATCCTGTACGGCGAGAAGGACGTCGTCCAGATGACCGACGAAGAGATCCGTGAGTTCCGCGGCAACGAGGTCGCGATGATCTTCCAGGACCCGATGACCTCGCTCAACCCGGTGCTGCGAGTCGGATTCCAGGTCGAAGAGGCGATGGCCGCACACAGCCGGTTCACCGGCAAGCAGGCGCATGACCGCGTCGTGCCGCTGCTCCAGCGCGTGCGCATCCCGGCGGCCAAAGACCGCGTCAGGGACTTTCCGCATCAATTCTCGGGCGGCATGCGTCAGCGCGGGATGATCGCGATGGGCGTCTCCAACGAGCCTTCGCTCCTCATCGCCGACGAGCCGACCACGGCCCTGGACGTGACCGTCCAGGCATCCATCATCGAGCTGCTTCGCGACATCAGCCGCGAGCTGCGCGCGGCGGTGATCCTGATCACCCACAACATGGCGCTGGTCGCGAGCCTGTGCAACCGCGTCATCGTGATGTACGCCGGGCGCGTCGTCGAGGAAGGTCCGACGCGGGCCATCTTCAAGAACCCGCAGCATCCGTACACCTGGTCGCTCCTGCGGAGCATGCCGCGCGTCGACGAGGTCGAGAAGGAGAGGCTCATCTCGATCAAAGGCCTTCCACCCGACCTCGGCAGGATGCCTCCCGGATGCAAGTTCCACCCGCGGTGCAAGTTCCGCATCGACCGCTGCCTCACCGAAGAGCCGCCGCTGGGCGAGGTCGACCCTGGACAGCAAGCACGCTGCTGGGTGCTGATGAAGCATGTGCAGAACCCGGAAGCCGAAGCCCTGAGATGAGCACGCAGACGGCCGTCACGCCGACGACCGACCCGACGCAGCAGTCGGCGCTGGTCCGCGTCGAGAACCTGGTCAAGCACTTCCCCGTCGCCGGCGGCCTGTTCGGGCGAGCGGTCGTCCACGCGGTGGACGGCGTGGACCTCGCCATCCAGCCGGGCGAGACCCTCGGCCTCGTCGGGGAGTCGGGCTGCGGCAAATCGACGCTGGGGCGGGTGATCGTCCGCCTGCTGCCGGCCACCTCCGGGAGCGTTTACTTCAAAGGCACCGACCTGACCAAACTCCGTGGGGAGAAGCTGCGACGGACCCGGCAGGAGATCCAGATGATCTTCCAGGACCCGTACGCGTCGCTGAACCCCCGGATGACGGTTGGCGACATCGTCTCCGAGCCGCTGCGCAACTTCGGCGTGGCCCGCGGCCGCAAGGCCGAGAAGAGGGTGCAGGAGATGATGCGTGTGGTCGGGCTGAACCCCAACTTCGTCAACCGCTATCCGCACGAGTTCTCGGGGGGCCAGCGCCAGCGCATCGGCATCGCCCGCTCGCTCGTGCTCGACCCGACGTTCATCGTCGCCGACGAGCCCGTCTCCGCCCTCGACGTGTCCATCCAGGCGCAGATCGTCAACCTGATGGAAGATCTGCAGGCAAAGTTCAACCTGACTTTCCTCTTCATCGCGCACGACCTCTCCGTGGTCCGCCACATCAGCGACCGGATTGCCGTCATGTACCTGGGCAAGATCGTCGAGATCGCGCCCAGCGATGCCATCCGCGACAAGCCGCTCCACCCCTACACGAAGGTCCTCGAGAGCTCCGTACCCGTGCCCGACCCCGACCTCGAGGCGGCGCGCAGGCCGATCCTGCTCAAGGGAGAGATCCCGTCCCCGGTGAACCCTCCGTCGGCGTGCCGGTTCCACACGCGCTGCCCGATCGCGCAGCAGATCTGCTCCGAGGTCGAGCCGCCGTTGGAGATGAAGGAGAACGGGCGGTTCGCCGCCTGCCACTTCCCCGGCCAGCTCTAGAGGCCAGTTAGTCCGGCTTAATCCGGCGCTCCTTTGTAGGATCTTCGGTGATGGGGGGTTCCGCCGGGGGTAGGCGGCGGCAGGAGGGCGGCGAGAAGGTCACCGGGGCGACTCGCTTCACCGCCGATCTCGAGCTCGCCGGCATGGTGCACGTCCAGCTCGTGCTGTCTCACGCCGCCAGCGGGCAGATCCACGGCATCGACACCGTGGCGGCGCGCTCGGCGCCAGGCGTGGTCGACGTGATCACGGGTCGCGACCTGCCCGAGCTCGACAGCGCGGGACCGGACCTGCCGCTCGCACTGGAGCGGGTCTTCTACGTCGGGCAGCCGGTGGCCGCGGTCGTGGCCGAGACGGAGGCTGCCGCCGTCGACGCGGCCGCCCTGGTGGCCGTCGACTACGACGAGGCGCCGCCGGTCGTCGACCCGACGAAGGCATCCGCCGCCGGCGCCCCGCTCGTGCTCGACGAGGATGAGCGGGCCGACGAAGAGGACGCGTCGATCCATGGAGGATCCACCGCCGCCGAGGAGAGCGATGCGGCGCGGCCGCGAAACGTGAGCAGCGTGGTCAACATGACGCGTGGCGAGACCGACCGGGCGCTCGAACAGTCGGAGGTCGTGATCAGGGCGAGCTACGACATCGCCGGCGCGCACCACTCGTTCCTGGAGCCTCATGTCGCGGTCGTGCGGCCCGAGCCGGAGGGCGGGTTGACCATCTGGTCGCCCACCCAGGGCCCGTTCGTGGTCCGTGACGACATCGCGAGCCTGACCGGTCTCGCGCCGCACCGAGTCCGCGTCATTCCGATGCCGGTCGGTGGCGGATTCGGAGGCAAGATCGAGCTCCTCGAGCCGCTGCTCGCCCTGATCGCGATGCACGTCCGGCGGCCGGTCCGGCTCGCGCTGGGAAGGTCGCAGGAATTCGTGCTGGGCCACCCGGCGCCGGCGGCACACTTCGATATCGAGCTCGGCGCCAGGCGCGACGGCACGCTGCTCGCGCTGCGCACCCGTTTCCAGTTCGACAACGGCGCCACGGCGGGATGGCACGGCGGCCTGACGGCGGGCTTCCTCGGTGGGACGTACCGGATCCCGAACTTCGACCTTCAGGGGTTCGAGGTGTCGACGAACAAGACTCCAGTGGACGCGTACCGCGCTCCCGGTGCGACGCAGGCGTACTTCGCCCTCGAGAGCGCCCTGGACGAGCTCGCGGTCCAGATCGACATGGATCCCATCGAGCTCCGCCTGCGCAACGTCTCGCGCGAGGGCGACCCGACAGCTGATGGACGCACATGGCCGCAGGTGGCGTCGGTCGAGGTCCTCGAGCAGGCGAAGCGCCACCCTCTCTACACGGCGCCCGCCGGCGACGGTGAGGCGGTGGGCATCGCCCTCGGGTCGTGGGGCGGCGCGCGCACGCCGTCGGCGGCCGGCTGTCGCGTCGAGCCCGACGGGACGGTCTCGATCACCGTCGGCTCGCCGGACATCAGCGGCACCGCGACCGGGCTCGCCATGATCGCGGCCGAGGCTTTCGGCGTCAGCCCGGACATGGTCCACGTCGAGGTGGCGGACACCGCGACGGCCCCGTTCAGCGCCACCTCGAGCGGAAGCCAGGTGACCTACAGCGTCGGCGGCGCGGTCTACGAAGCCGCTGCGGAGGCGCGCCGCCAGCTGCTCGAGATCGCAACCGAGGAGCTGGAAGCTGCGCCCGAGGACCTCGACATCGTCGACGGCCGGGTCGCCGTCAAGGGCTCGCCGAACCGCTCGATCGAGATCACGAGGCTGGTCAGCCTGGGACGCGAGTTCATGGGCAGGTACCGACCCATCCAGGCCACGGGTCGATCCGCCGTGCAGGCGGCCTCGCCGATGTTCACGGTGCACATCGCGCGGGTGAAGGCCGACGCCGAGACGGGCGCCTACCGGCTGACCGGATTCGCCGCGATCCAGGACGTCGGTCGGGCCATCAACCCACCCGAGGTCGAGGCTCAGATCCACGGCGGCGCCGTCCAGGCGCTCGGCCGCGCCCTGGGCGAGGAGCTCGTCTACGACTCTGACGGCCAGCTTCGCTCGGCGTCGTTCCTGGACTACGAGGTTCCCGCCGCGGACCAGGTCCCGGCGATCGACGTCACGCTGGTCGAGATGCCGTCGCCCGTGGGACCGCTCGGCGCCAAGGGCGTCGGCGAGCCACCGGCCATCCCCGGCACCGCCGCGCTCGCGAACGCCGTCTCGCGCGCGACCGGAACGCGCGTCCGCAGGGCGCCAATCGACCGCTGGCAGCTGGTGAGGACCGCTCACGACGGACGGTAGCCTCCGCGGCTACGTGGCGCGGATCTTGCCTGACCGGCCCACGATCCTGGTCAGCAACCGAGGCCCGCACGACCCGCGCGAGGACGGCACGTTCCGGCGCGGCGCGGGTGGCGTGATCACGGGCCTGTTGACGCTGGCGGAGGCGACCGGGGCCAACTGGGTCGCGTGCGCCCGCACCGACGCCGAACGCCGGCTCGCCGAGCAATCGCCTTCCGGCCTGACCGTGCCCCTGCGCCAGGCCACCGGCCGCCTCTACTACGCCACTCCGACGCGCGAGCAGTACGAGATGTACTACGCCGTGATCTCCAACCCGGTGCTGTGGTTCATCCAGCATTACCTCTGGGACCTCGGCACGGAGCCGGTCATCGACGCCCACGTGCATCGCGCGTGGGCCGAGGGCTACGTGAAGGTGAACGAGCAGATGGCCGCCAGGGTTCTCGAGCTGGCTCGAGCCGCGTCCCATCCTCCCCTCGTCCTGGTGCACGATTACCAGCTCTACCTGGTGCCGCGGATCGTGCGCAAGGCCATGCCCGAGGCCTTGATCCAGCACTTCATCCACGTGCCGTGGCCGACCGCCCAGTACTGGAAGGTGCTGCCCAAGCACATGCGCGACCCGATCCTCGAAGGCCTCCTCGGATGCGATGTGATCGGGTTCCAGACCAGTCTCGACGTCCGCAACTTCCTGCTCACATGCGAGGAGATCCTCGGCCTGCACGTCGACGATCGGGAGCGGGCTGTGGTTTCAGGCGGACGCGTCGTCTACGCTCGCCACTACCCGATCTCGATCGACGTCGGCTCGACGATGAGGCTGGCGGCTTCGCGGGGAGTCAAGCGCCAGGAGCATGAGATTGCCGGCTGGCGTCCACCGCTGCTCATCGTGCGCATCGACCGGACCGACCTGTCCAAGAACATCGTGCGCGGGTTCATCGCTTACGAGAAGATGCTGCGGTATCACCCCGAGCTGCGGGGACAGGTGCAGTTCTGGGCCTTCCTCCAGCCTTCGCGCCAGGATGTGGCCGTGTACGTTCGCTACCTGCGCCAGATCCGGCAGACCGCGGCGCGGATCAACAGCGAGCTCGCCACTCCCGAGTGGCAGCCCATCCGGCTCGAGATCGGCGAGAGCGAGCGCAAGGCAGTCGCCGCCATGAAGAACTTCGACGTCTTGCTCGTCAACCCCGTTTACGACGGGCTGAACCTGGTCGCCAAAGAAGGCGCGCTGGTCAACATGAAGGATGGAGTGATCGTGCTCTCCGAGAACGCCGGCGCCCACGAGGAGCTGCGAGGGGCGGTGCTCTCGGTCAATCCGTTCGACGTCGAGGCAACGGCCGCCGCGCTGCACGCGGGATTGACGATGGCGCGTGCGGATCGACACCGAATGAACGAGCAAGCACGAGAGGTCGTGCGCATGAACGACATCGCCCGTTGGATCAGCAACCAGGTGCAGGACCTGCGGGATCTCGCACCGCAAGCGCCATATACCGAGCCTCTGGCTCGGACTTCCCCGTAAAGGGGAGAGTCAGCCTGCCTGTTTAGCCCACTCGAGGATCTCTTGCAGGACCGCCGTCGCGCCGGCCGGCCCGGCGACGACGAGGTCGCAGTTTTCGAACAGGTTGGGCGGCGCCTCGGGCGACCACACACCCACGCACCAGTGCGGGACGTCCATCTGGGAGACGTACTCGAACATCGAGCGGTCGTTCTCGTCGTCACCGAAGCAGACGACCCCACCTGGATCCTCGCCCGGGAGCAGGGCCGCCAGCGCGCTCCCCTTCCCCGCCTTGGGAGCGTGGACCTCGATCACCTTGCGTCCGAGCGCGGGCTCGAGCCGGGCGCCGTCCAGGAGCGGCTGCAGCAGGGTGAGCATCTGCCCCCCCGTCATGTCGGTGTTGCGGAAGTGGATGGCTGTGCTGGCCGGCTTCACCTCGATCCAGGAACCGGGAATGCCCTGCAGCAGCCTGCCGGCCTCGCCGTTGAATCGATCGAGCGCCTCCTTCTGCGCGTGGCGAGGGATCGCCAGCCCGCTGTCGCCGATGAGGCGCACCCCGGAGATCGGCACGAGCGTCTCCAGCTGTGCAGGCGGCCGGCTGCTGAGCACGATCACGTCGGCGAGGAGAGTCACCAGCTCGCTGAGCGCCGCCAGCGCTTCCGGCTGCGCACTCGCTCCCGCCGGGTCCTGGACGATCTCGGCGAGGGTGCCGTCGAAGTCGGTGACCAGGATGACCTCATCCGGCCGGACGAGGGCGAGAGCCGACTCCTTCCAGGCGTGGGTGACCTGATCGGCTTCCTGAATCATCCCTCGTTGTAGAAACGCGGCCTGTGCCGCTCGATCACCGATTTCAGTTCAGGACGAGTTGGCAAAACGCCAAAACCATGCCCCCCGCCGTTAACCAGGCGCGAGGCGCAGAACAGATCCGCGGCGTCCGGATCGCCGTGGCGCAGCATGAGCGAGGCCTGCCAGGCGACGGCCATCCGCGCGACCACGGCCCGCGCTCGCGATTCGAGCTCGCCCGAGTTCGCGATCTCCTTCTTGATCTCGTCGACCGCGCACTCCAGTCGAGGATCGCGCACAGAGCTCACCTCTCCAAAGTACGCGCTCAGCGAATCCGGCTCCCGCTGCATAGCGCGCAACACGTCGAGCGCGTTGACGTTGCCGGAACCTTCCCAGATCGAGTTGAGCGGCGCCTCCCGGTACAGGCGCGGCAGGATCGACTCTTCGACGTAGCCATTTCCTCCGTGGCACTCGAGCGCCTCGGCGACGACCGCGATGGCGCGCTTGCAGGTCCAGAACTTGGCGATCGCGACTCCGATCCTGCGCAAGGCGGCCTCCGCGGGATCGCCGGCGCGGTCGAAGGCGCCGGCGAGGCGCATCATCAGGATCGTCGTCGCCTCGGACTCGATCGCCAGGTCGGCGAGCACGTTCACCATCAGCGGCTGCTCGCTGAGCAGCCTGCCGAACGCGCTCCGGTGTGCGGTGTGATGCGTGGCCTGGGCGACCGCCTGGCGCATCAGTGACGCCGAGCCGATGATGCAGTCCAGTCGCGTGTGGTTGACCATCTCGATGATGGTCCGCACCCCTCTTCCCTCTTCTCCGACCCTCACCGCCCACGCCGCGTCGAAAGCCACTTCGGCGGACGCGTTGGAGCGGTTGCCCAGCTTGTCTTTCAGCCGCTCGATTCGAAAACTGTTGCGCGTCCCGTCCGGGAGCACGCGCGGAAGCAGGAAGCACGTGAGGCCGCCCGGCGCCTGCGCCAGGACTAGGAACGCGTCGCACATCGGGGCCGAGCAGAACCATTTCTGGCCGGTGAGCAGGTGCTCGCCGCCGGATCCGGCCGGCTCGGCTCGGGTTGTGTTGGCGCGCACGTCAGACCCGCCCTGCCGCTCGGTCATCGCCATCCCGAAGAGCACGCCCTTCTTGGCCGCTGCGGGGCGCAGGCCGAAGTCGTACTCCAGCGCGGTCATCAGCGGTTCCCACTGCTCGGCGACGCTCGGTTCTTTGCGCAGCGTGGGCACGGCGGCGTAGGTCATCGAGACCGGGCATCCGTGTCCCCCTTCGACCTGCGACCAGAGGTAGAAGGCTGCGGCGCGCGCCGCGTGGGCGCCAGGGCGCGGCTCGCGCCACGGCAGCGAGTGCAGCCCGTGACCGATCGCCACCTTCATCAGCTCGTGCCAGGCGGGATGGAACTCGACCTCGTCGATGCGCTCGCCGAAGCGGTCGTGGGTCCGCAGCTGCGGCGGGTTGGCGTTGGCCTGGAAGCCCCAATCGATCGCTCGCTGCGTGCCGGCGAGCGCTCCGAGCTCGGAGACCAGGTCGTGTGCCCACGCCGCACCCTCCCGCTCCAACGACTCGCGCAGCGGCACGTCGGAGGCGAACAGGTTGTAGTCGACCAGGGGCGGCGGCTGGTTGCTACTCATTGAGCTCCGCGATCAGGCGAAGCTGCTCTTTCCGCACTTCCTTGTCCGGCATCACCGGCCAGACGATGAGCGTGTCCACCCCGGCGTCGCGGAAGTCGCGCAGCTTCGCCTTTACGCGGTCGCGAGGACCGACGATGGACACCAGGTCGATCAGCTCGTTTGGGAGCGCGAACATCGCCTCCGTCCTCTGGCCCGTCAGGTAGAGCTCTTGCACTTTCGCGGCCGCCTGCTCGAAGCCATACGAGGCAACCAGACGGTTGTAGAAGTTCTGCTCGCGCGACCCCATCCCGCCCACGTAGAGGGCGACGATCGGCCGCATCGCGTTGCGCGCGCTTTCCAGGTCGTCGGCGATCATCACGTTGACCGACGGGCAGATCCGGAAGTCGTCGAGCGAGCGGCCCGCGCGCGCTGCTCCCTCCTCCAGCGGCACGCGAAGCGCCTGCGTGTGCTCGGGGGAGAAGAAGACCGGAAGCCATCCGTCTGCGATCTCGCCCGCGAGGGCGACGTTCTTCGGGCCAAGGACCGCGAGGTAGATCGGGACCTGGTGCTGGACGGGCCGGATCGTGAGCTTGAGCGCCTTGCCTGGACCGTCGGGCAGCGGCAGCTCGAGCGTCTCGCCGTGGTACTCGATCTTCTGATGGGCGAGCGCGAGCCGGAGCACCGCGACGTACTCACGCGTCCGCTGCAGCTGCCGCGCAAACCTCACGCCGTGAAAGCCCTCTGAGACCTGGGGTCCCGACGTGCCGAGCCCGAGCAGCATGCGGCCGCCCGAGAGGTTGTCGATCGTCGCGGCCGTCATCGCCGTCATCGCCGCGCTGCGCGCGGGGATCTGGAAGATGCCCGCGCCGAGCTTGATCTTGCTGGTCCCGGCCGCGAGCCACGCGAGCACCGTCGCCGCATCGGACCCGTAGGCTTCGGCCGCCCACACGGAGTCATAGCCGAGCGATTCGGCGGTCTGGGCGAGGTCGAGCTGGTCGGCGAACTCGATGCCGAGGCCCCAGTAGCCGACCGACACTCCCAGCTTCACAGGGATGAGCATAGGGGCGCTCCCCATCCGGCCCGGGCGCTTCGCGCCGGGGCCACCTTCCCCCGGCTAGCGGGGAAGGAGAGTCTGGTAGAGCAAGAAGACGTTCAGGCTGATGATGAGCGTCGCCACCGCGTAAGCCGCGTAGTTGGTGTACCTGCTGTTGGCCAGGTTGCCCATCAGCTTCTTGTCGCGCGTGAACATGATCAGCGGGATCAGCGCAAACGGGATCCCGAACGAAAGGAAGACCTGGCTGAGGACCAGCGCGCGCGAGGGATCGAAGTTGGCGCCGATCACGAAAAGGGCGGGCACCATGGTGATCGCGCGGCGCAGGAAGACGGAGATCCGGCGGCGGATGAAGCCCTGCATCACCACCTGGCCGGCGAGCGTGCCCACCGAGGACGAGGAGATGCCGGAGGCCAGGAGCGCGACTCCGAAGATGATCCCGCTGTTCGCGCCGAGGTACGTCTCGAGGCCGGTAAAGACCTGGTCGAGATCGCTGCCGACGCCAAACATGCCGCGGGAGTTGAACACCGCGGCGGCCGTGGCCAGCATCGCCATGTTGATCAACCCCGCGATGCCCATGGCGATGACTACGTCCACCCGCTCGAAGTGGAAGATCTTCCGCCTGGCCTCCGGGTTCGCGCCCACGACCCGCCTTTGCGTCAGGGCCGAGTGCAGGTAGATGACGTGCGGCATCACGGTCGCGCCGAGGATGCCCGCGGCCAGCAGGACGGACTCCGTGCCGTCGAAGTGCGGGACCAGCGCGCCGCCCACCACAGCGCTCCAGGATGGTTGGGCGCGCAGGACCTCGAGGCCGAAGGCGACCACGATCACCCCCACAAGCACCGTGATCGTCGCCTCGAGCCGGCGGAACCCGAAGGCCTGGAGGGCGAGGATGCCAAAAGCCGCGATCCCGGTGAGGAGCGCCGCCGTGAAAAGCGGGATGCCGAACAGGAGGTTCAAGCCAAGGGCCGCGCCGACGAACTCGGCGAGGTCGGTCGCCATGGCGATGAGCTCGGCCTGGATCCAGAGAAAGAAGACGACCGGGCGCGGGAAGCGGTCTCGGCAGACCTCGGGCAGGTTGCGCCCCGTGGCGATGCCGAGCTTGGCGCTCATCGACTGGATGAGCATCGCCATCAGGTTGGCCGAGAGAACGACCCACAGCAGCATGTAGCCGAACTGCGAACCGCCGGCCATGTTGGTGGCGAAGTTGCCGGGGTCGACGTACGCCACAGCGGCAATGAAGGCCGGACCCAGGAACGGCAGGACGGCCCTGACGCCACGCCTCTCTCCCGTGAGCGACCTCTCGGCCGCGCGAAGGACCCGCAGCTCTCCCGGGAGGGCATGCTCGGCGCCCGCCACCATCGGCTGCGCGATGACGGCCCGAACGATCTCGGCCACTAACGCCCTTCGGCCACGAAGATGGCCCGCGCCAGGCCGAGGGGCACACTGGACCGGCGGCCCTTCACCTTGACCTCGACGGGCCCCTCGAACTCGCTGCCCGCGACGACGGCGATGGCGGTGCCGGGCATGAGGTTGCGTCGCTCGAGCTCACGGAGCTTCACCGGGTCGTCGTCGGAGACGCCCGCGACCACCAGCTTTTCGCCCGGGTTGGCCTCGCTGAGCGCGCGATGGCTGACCGGGCGCACTTTGCCACCCAGGGTCGGGATGGCGTGTCCATGGGGGTCGATCTCCGGGCGCCCGAGCAGGTCGAAGATGCGCTGCTCCATCCGCTCGGAGATCACGTGCTCGAGCCGCTCCGCCTCCTCGTGCACCTCGTCCCAGCTGTAGCCGAGGACCCGGACCAGGAACATCTCGAGGAGGCGGTGGTGGCGGACCAGCTCGAGCGCCACCTTGCGGCCCTCGCGCGTGAGCTGCTGGCCCCGGTAGCGGTCGTGCTCGACCAGGCCCTGAGTGGAAAGGCGGGTGACCATCTCGCTCACGCTCGGCGAGGAGATTCCCAGGCGCTGCGCCAGCTCGCGCGTCGGCACCGGCCGCTCGTCGCCGCCCAGCAGGTAAAGGGCCTTGAGGTAGTCCTCCTGGGACCGGGTGAACGTGCTGCGGCGCTCGAGATGCTCGACCACGAGCCTAGGCCGTCCTAAAATGAACTACTGGCTTGCCTATCACGAAAGATAGGATAGCCTAATTCAGCGGCGCGATGCTACCGCTTAGCCGAAAATCTCGCGCGGTCCTTCGCTTAGCTGCAGTCGCCCGTCGCGCGGGAGGCCGGGTTGTACGTGACCGAGACGTTGGGGGTGATCCGCACCGTCCCGGGTGACGTGATCACCGCGAGGTATGAAGCGCATCCCTCGGCCAGCACGAAGTCGTGGTCCACGCTGGTGACGCCCAGGACGCCCCAGGTCGCGCCCGAATGGTGCATGCACCAGTCGGTGTTCGCCCTCCCGTTGTAGACGCACTCCACCGCGTTGGTGAACTCGGACGTCGACAGGATGCTGACGCTGATCGGCCCGCTTGCCTTGAGGCGCAGGTGATAGGTGAACGTGTCGGGCACGGTGGCGGACAGGTACTCGTTCGGGCCGTGCAGGGTGACCGGGACGTTCCAGACGCCGAGCGTCGGGTGCTCGAGCTCGGCCTTGGTCCTGGCGAGCTCGCCGAGGGAGGCGGTCAGGTTGGCCTGGGTGGCGTCGAGCTGGTCGTGGAGGATCTGGTTGCGGCCGGTCAGCGACTGGTTCTGGGTGGTGAGTCCCCGGATCGTGGTCTGGTTGTTGGTGTCGTCCACGTAGAGCAGGCCGAGCCCCACGGCCGAGATCAGGAGCGTGGCGGTGAGGGCGATCGTCCACCAGCGCCGCTCCCGCGACTGGAAGACGGCCGGCCAGTCAAAGCGCGCCGGAGCGATGGATTCCGATGGCGCCGGCTCTTCCGCCGGCACCTCATTGGGTTGGGTGACATGCTCCATTTCCGTTGTCGAGATGATGGCACCACCGGAACTGTCGATTGTCAAATCTGTCCAGGTCGTGGCCACGCGCCGTAGACCTGGCTGATCCTGGAGGCGGTTTCCGCCTGCTGGGCGACGTCGAAGATGAACGTCTTGCCGTTCGGCTGCCACGCCGGCCCGATTCCGCAGCTGGTCGAGCAGACGGCCTCCTCGACGTAGAAGAACTGGGTGGTGTTGAGCCAGGCCGGCGACGAGCGCACGTTGGGCAGCTGGCCACCCGAGCGCCCGCCGTGGCCGTACAGCCAGACGTGCGGGGTGCCGGCGCTGTCGCGGACGGTGAAAGCGATCTGGTCGTCGCCGGTGTCGGCGCGAGGCCGGATCCAGGCGACCTGGGAGATGGCTTGCGAGACACCGGCCGCCGAGTCCCAGACCTGGACCGAACTGGAGCTCGGCATCCGGTAGTACAGCTTGCTGCCCGCGCTACCCCAGGTCGCCATCGTGCCCCTGGACAGGCTGAACGCCAGGCTGCCGTCGATGGTGCGCCGGACCTGGAGCTGGTCACCCCAGCTGGTGAACGTCTGGACCAGGGCGAAGTAGGCGCCGTCAGGCGAGAACGCGAGGTAGGAGTCGTCCTGGTTGGGGTCCGGACCCCGGCCTGGCACGGGCCCCATCGTCGCGATCACGCGGTCGCCGCCTCCGCTCAGGAGATGCAGGGTGACGGCGCTCGCATCGGAGGCGACGTAGGCGAGAAAGCCGCGGTCGGGGCTCCAGGCGTGCAGGCCGTCCATGAAGCTGCCGCCGGACCACGTCGCGGCGACGGTGCTGACGCCGTTGAACAGGTCGAGGACGGCGATCACGCTCGTCCCGCTGTTGGTCGGGTTGCCCCGGGTGGCGTACCACGAGATCATGCGCTGGGTCACGAGCTGGGGCTGGAAGGAGCCGCCGCTGATGCCGCAGATCGTCTTCGGGCTCCTGGCGTCGGCGACGTCGGCCAGGACCGGCGTGGCGGCGCCCTGGAGCTTGAGGACCGCCTCCTGCGCTGACGGCTGGCCGGCGCAGCTCGCGTGGAGTGCGGCCCACGCCGGGACGGCGACCGGGGTCGGCTCCGCGGTCGGTGACGGTGAGGGGCTGGGGCTCGGGCTCGGCTCCGGGCTTGGGCTCGGATACGGGGATGGTGTCGGGGAGGCCGGGGTCGGGCTCGGCTCTGGAGCCAGCGGGCCGTTCGGCGTGCAGGCGCCGACGGCGGCCAGGATGACGAGGAGGACTACCCCATTCCTCACGCTTGGTTGGAACGATCGGCCCCGCGGTCGGGTTACGCGCATCCGGGGATCCAACAGGTCGCCCAGAATACCGGTTGGTCCGGTGAGGCTGGGTTAAGGATCGACGACGGGCCAGACCATCTAGATTGCGCGCAGTGAACAGCTACCTCCGCCCCTCCCTCAACTGGCTCCTCGTCTTCGTTCCGGTTTCGATCGTGGCCGAGCTGTTCATCCATCAGCCGGTCCTGATCTTCGCGACGTCGGCGCTGGCGATCGTGCCCCTGGCGGGACTCATCGGGTCATCCACGGAGCAGCTCGCGATCCGGCTCGGGCCGAGCGGTGGCGGCCTGCTCAACGCGACCCTCGGCAACCTGACCGAGATGATCGTCGCCATCCTCCTCGTCAGCGCCGGCGAGTTCGCCGTGGTCAAGGCGACCCTGATCGGCTCCATCGTGGGCAACCTGCTGTTCGTCCTGGGGGTCTCCTTTGTGGCCGGCGGCGTGCGTTTCAAGGAGCAGAGCTTCAGCAGCCAGTCCGCCGGCGTGCATTCCGCCTCCCTGTTCCTGGCGGTGGCGGGCCTGCTCATCCCGGCCCTTCTCGTCCTCACCACGCCCAACGTGGACTTCACCGCCAAGGAGGCCGTCAGCGCCGGGGTCGCGTTCGTGCTGATCGTCCTGTACCTGGCCGCGCTCGCATTCACCCGGATCACACACGCCCACCTGTTTCATGTGCCGGAAAGAGGCGAAGTCGCCACCTGGTCGATGTCGCTCGCGCTTGCCGTCCTGGTCGTGGCGGCTCTGCTCGTCGGCCTGGAGTCCGAGTTCCTCGTTTCGTCCCTTGATCCCGCCGTGAAGCAGCTCGGCATTCCGGCCGCCTTTGTCGGCCTGATCCTAATTCCCATCATCGGCAACGCCGCCGAGCACGCCTCCGCCGTCCTGTTTGCGATCAAAGACCGCGTCGACATCACGCTCGAGATCGCGGTCGGCTCGTCGACACAGATCGCGATGTTCGTCGCCCCGGCACTGGTTTTCGTCAGCCTGGCGATGGGGCGGCCGATGGATTTCATCTTCACCGGCTTTGAGGTGACGATCGTGGCGCTGGCGACCCTTGTGTTCACCGTGATCTCGGTGGACGGGAAGAGCAACTGGCTCGAGGGGCTCCAGCTGACGGGCCTCTACCTCGTCGTCGCAGTCTCGGCGTATTTCGTAGTCGCGTAGCCGTGATCGTCGTCTGCGGCGAAGCCCTGATCGACATGATCTCCAGCGCCGACGGCACGCAGCACGCGATGGCGGGCGGGGGGCCCTTCAACACGGCGCGGGCACTGGCGCGCCTGGGCGTGCCGGCGGCGTTTCTCGGCCGCCTGTCCGGTGACAGGTTCGGCCGCGAGCTGGCGAGCCTTCTCGTCGCCGACGGCGTCAGCCTGGAGATGGCGAGCATCGGGCCGGAGCCGACGACGATCGCCCTCGCCGACGTCAACGCGGACGGCTTCGCCGAGTATCGGTTCGTGATCGAGGGCACCTCGGCTCCCAACCTCACGCTCGACATGCTTCCCGAGCGACTTGCTCAGGACGTGACCGCCCTGCACATCGGGACGCTGGGACTCACGCTGGAGCCGATTGCCTCCACGCTGGTCGAGCTCGTGCGCCGCGAGCGTGACGGCCGACTGGTCATGCTCGACCCCAACATCCGCGCCGGCCTCGCCGGTGAGGGCGAATACCGCGAGCGCGTGCTGAGCCTCATCGCGCAGAGCACCATCGTCAAGGCAAGCGAGGGCGACCTCGACTGGGTTGTCACTCTCGGGGCTGAGGGCGCGTACGGGACCCATCGTGACCTGAGGGTCCAGGTCACGGCGCCGGCCGTGGACGTGGTCGACACCTTCGGCGCCGGCGATGCATTCGGCGCCGCCCTGCTCGCCTGGCTGCACGACCACGGCGCGGTCCGGCCTGAGCTATCGCTCGATGGCGACCAGTTGCAAGCGGCGCTTGACTACGCCTGCCTCGCCGCCTCGATCACCTGCCGCCGCGGCGGCGCCGATCCGCCCTGGAAGCGCGAGCTCAGCGGAGAGGCGCAATCCGGTACTTGACGTGGGTCACCGCGGGAGAAGCCACCACCTTCACCGGCTCGAGGATGGGATCTCCCACATCCTCGAGCAGCCGCTCGCCCGAGCCCAGGAGGATCGGCACGATGTGCAGGTAGAGCTCGTCGAGGCTGCCGGCGGCAAGACACTGGCGGATGGTGCTGGCGCCGCCGGCGATCGCGACGTCCCGATCGCCCGCGGCCTCCCGGGCCAGCTTGAGCGCCGAGGCGATTCCGTCGGTGACGAAATGGAAGGTCGTCCCGCCAGCCATCGCCAGCGGTTGGCGCGGATGGTGAGTCAGGACGAACACCGGCGCGTGGTAGGGCGGCTCGTCGCCCCACCAACCCTTCCAGTCCTCGTCCCATGGCCCGGCCCCGCCGCCGAACATCTTGCGACCCATGACGTAGGCTCCGCCGCCCTTGAGGAGGTCTTCGACGATCTCCGAGTCCGGGCCCTCTTCCCCGCCGTCCTCGCCTTCACGGCGGCGCCAGGCGGTGGTCGCGAACATCCACTCGTGGAGCCGCATGCCGCCCTCGCCGATCGGGTTCTCGAGACTCTGGTTGGGCCCGGCGGCGTAGCCGTCAAGCGAGATCGAGATCTGGCAGGTGACGATGCCCATCCCCAACACTGTGCCCGAATTCGAGGCGACGTGCATTGAGCCCGCCGCGAGTCGGGTTAGCTATAGGGCAGCCGGCTGACCTGCACACAGCGTGAGCCAGACCTGGCCACGAACACGACCGCAAGCAGGCCCAGCGTTCCACAGACGGCAAATGCCACGCTCAGGCTCAGGGCCTGCGCCAGGAGGCCGATCAGAAGCGGGCCGAGCATGTCTCCGAACTCCTTGAACGACCCTGCCGCCCCCATGGTCGCGCCGAGCTGGCCGCTGCGCGCCCAACCGCTGATGAGAGCATCCGTATTCGTCCACACGACGCCGATCCCGACACCCGCGGCGACAGTGGCGATGAACATCGGCACATCGCGCAATATGCCAAGGGACATGACGGCGAGAGCAGCAACGGCAAGCCCGGCGTAGATCGTGCGCTCGGGTCGGACGCGATCAGCGATCACGCCTGCGATCGGCTGCACCAGCAGATAGCTGGCGCTCGCAGCGGTGAGCACGATCCCGGTGGCGACGGGCCCATACCCCAGGTCGTGAACTCGAACCGGCAAGAAACCGAACAGGATGCCCACCAGGAACATGTTCACGACGGTGACGAGGTACCACGGCCAGAGGTCCGATCGCCTGAAAACAGCGAGGAACGAAGCCATCGAGAACTGGTCATCGTCATCGTCGAGCGAGGCTTGGTCTTCAGCCGCCTTCGGCAGCGTCAACGACAGTGCGAAGCCGAGCGCACCTATGGCTGCTGAGACGAGGAAGATGTTCGAGAACTGTGAGCCGGCGACGATGGCCGTGCCGATCGCGGGGCTGACCACGTAACCCGCTCCCTTGATGGCGTTGTAGACCCCATACGCCCGACCTCGCCTTTCGCCGTAGTACGCGCCCACCATCGCAAGCGAGACCGCCGACAGCGCGGCGGCGCCCGCGCCTTGAGCGAAACGGACGACGATCAGCAAGCGCGGATCGATAAACGGGTATGCGAGTGAGGCCAGGGTGAAGACGACGATGCCGGCCAACATCGTCTGCTTCATGCCGCGCCGGTCTGCGATGGCTCCGAAGATGGGTTTGGCCACCAGCTCGGCGAGGTCGTACGCGGCGATCAGCACTCCAATCGCCGCCACGCCGACTCCAACCGCCTGGGCGTAGGCCGGGAGATTGACCGCGACGATGTGGGCTCCGAATGAGGTGATGAAGGCGACAAAGCCAAGGATCACCGCGAGCCGAAGGCCCGGACTCTCCTTGAATGCGACCGCGGTCGTCGCCGCCACCTCTACCGATCAGTTTCGGTGATCCCCTGCGGGGCCGCGCATCCGCTCGAGGTCGCGGCGGGTCCATTCGATCCACCACGTCGCGAGCCAGAAGATGAAGAGCCCATTCACGACGTGGAGAGCCGACAGCCATGGTTTGTCCGTGGCCTCGAGATACGGGGCGATGAAGATCGCCTGCAGGAAGAGCAGCGGCACGAACGCAGCAGCCAGGCCGGTCATGCGCCAGGGCAGGCGACCGACAAACGCGGCTGTGACCATGAGTAGACTCACAACGAGTACCACCAGAGCCCCCAGGGCGTGAAAGCCCAGGGCTTCCGTCCCCTGCGAGTTCCCCGCCATCGCCGAAAACACGCCGGCGCCTGCGGTCGTGAACTGGACGATGATCAACAGCAGCATCAGCACCGTCCCCCAGCGATAGCCCTGCCGCGCAACTCCTTTCATGGGACGACATCCAGGGCCTGCGGCGGCGGCGCCGAGGAACGGACTCCGAGCGAGGCCCTCCCAACGGGGCGAGTCAACAGCAGCGTGCCGGCCATGAGCACCCACAGCACCCAGATGAAGATGCCGAAGAAGTACAGCAGGTTCAGCACCAGGGCGACGGCCATGAGGAAGCCCGACCAGGCGAACCACTTTGGGAAACCGCCCCAGCGCAGCGCCACGAGCGAGGTCGCGACAACCATCACGGCCTGACCGAACAGTCCAAGGTTGATGGAGAGGAAGGCCGCCGCGTCCAACAGGTGGTAGACCATCGGATCGATGGTCCGCGGCGCGGAGTCGAAGATCATCGCGAAAGGCGCCAGGAGAATCGCCCCACCCGCCAGGAGGAGGATCGCGGAGGCAAGCCCGCCGCCGTAGGCCACGTCGGCAAGACTTCCTGGGGCCGGCTCCAGCCGTCGGAGCGAAGCCCGGAGGCTCGCGGTGAACCAAAGCAGCGCGGCGCCGGAGAGCCCGATCAGGGAGTACATGAGGAGAAAGCCCGGCCCTCCCCTGCCCTGGTAGTAGCCGGCTATCTGCGCGGCGCCTACGTTCGCCGGAAGCTCACCGGGCCCGAGGAACGCGAAGAACAGGACCATGAACGAGACGGCGAAGACAAGGCCGGATATCGGCGCCCATCGATCCCAACCGCTTGCTGCGTCCATATTTCGCATCTCCTATCGCTGAGCACTTATTTGGCGCCTTGACCCTACGTGCCGATGTCCGGCCTGTCGTCCCTCCCGACGCCGAACCCGGGTCGCTCGCGCGGGTGATGTTTTGCCGGCGCGGATCGCTCTTGCGGCGTATGGAAACCAGAACGGCGATGCCCTACCGTGCAACTCGATGCGGGACGCGCTGGTAGGCCTCATCCGGCGGCATGGCGAGGGAGTGCTGGCCGCCGCCCTGACGGCGCTCGTGCTGCTCGAGATCCTCGTGGTCGACCGGCCGGCGTCGACCCGGCTTGCGCTTGCTGCGCTGGCGGTTGTCCTCGGGGCGGCCGCGGCCAGACGCGTCCGTGCCCCATTTGTCCTGCTCGCCTTGATGCTCGTCATCTCCGTGGCATCGGCGGTGCTGCCGCAGGCGGGCGCGGGGCACGTGGAGACGTTGGGGCTCTTCCTGTTGCTCGCCGTCTACAACGCGGCCGCGCACACGAGCGGCCGCCGCGCGCAGCTCGCCGGCGCGATGAGCTTCGGCCTCTACATCGCCGACCTGCTGGCCGATACGCAGGGCATCTACGCCGAGGGCGTCGTCTTCTACGCACTCCTCTTCGGCGCCCCGTGGGCCGCCGGTCGGGCGGTGCGGCGCTGGCGCCTCAGCGAGCGAAGGCTCGAGCAGGAGAAGGCGCGAACGGCCGCGGCCATCGCCGAGGAGCGGGCGCGGATCGCTCGTGAGCTGCACGACGTGGTCGCGCACTCGATCAGCGTCATGGTCGTTCAGGCGCGCGGCGGCCGGCGTGTGCTGAAGTCCGAGCCTGCCGACGCGAATGAGGCGTTTGCGGTCATCGAGCGGACGGGCCACCAGGCCCTCGAGGAGATGCGCCGCCTGCTCGGCATGCTCCGCAGAAGCGACGAGGAGCTCACGCTCGCGCCGCAGCCCAGTCTCAAGGAGCTGGAGCGGCTGGTCGAGCAGGTGCGGGCCGCCGGGCTGCCCGTCCAGGTGGCCATCGAAGGCGAAGCACGAGAGCTGCCGCCGGGCGTCGACCTCTCCGCTTACCGCATCGTGCAGGAGGCGCTGACCAACGCGCTCCGGCACGCCGGCCCGGCTCGCGCTCGGGTCGTGGTCCGATACCGTGCGGACGACATCGAGCTCGAGATCGCAGACGACGGCCCCGGCACCGACGACGCCTCGGGGCCTGGGTACGGCCTGGTCGGGATGCGCGAGCGCGTCTCTGTCTACGGCGGCGAGCTGCAGGCGGGGCGGCGGCCGGAGGGCGGCTACGCGCTGCGCGTCCGCCTGCCGCTGGGATCCGTCCGCGCTTGACGATCCGCGTCCTGCTCGCGGACGACCAGACGCTCGTGCGCAGCGGTTTCCGGATGATCCTCCGCACCGAACCCGACATCGACGTCGTGGGCGAGGCCGCAAACGGGAGCGAGGCCGTGCGGCTTGCGCGCGAGCTGGATCCGGATGTGGTGCTCATGGACGTGCGCATGCCGAGCCTGGACGGCATCGAAGCGACTCGCCAGATCATCGGCGGACGCGAGTCCGCGCCGCGCGTGCTCGTGCTGACGACGTTTGACCTCGACGAGTACGTGTACGAGGCGCTTCGGGCCGGAGCCAGCGGGTTCCTGCTCAAGGACGCGCCCGAGGAGCAGCTCGTGTCCGGGATCAGGATCGTTGCCGAGGGCGGATCGCTGTTTGCTCCCGCGGTGACCCGGCGGCTGATCGAACGCTTCACCGGCGCCGCGCCGCCGCAGCCTCCGGCAGCGCTCGCGGAGCTGACGCCGAGGGAGCTCGAGGTGCTGCGCCTGCTTGCCCGCGGTCTCTCCAACGAAGAGATCGCCCGTGAGCTGGTGGTCTCCGAGCACACCGCCAAGACCCACGTCGCGCACATTCTCAACAAGCTGGACCTGCGCGACCGCGTGCAGGCGGTTGTGCTCGCCTACGAGTCGGGGATCGTGCGCATCCGCCGGTAGCGGCCGGACGCCATCGCGACGATGCCCAGCGCGAGGACCAGGAACGCCAGGTAGCCGAGCGGGATGCGCCGGAACGCTTCGAGCGGAGGCAGGAAGAACGAACCACCATGGAGGTACATCCCCGCGAACAGCGCGCCATTGAGGAGGAAGTCGACGCCCAGCATGGCGAGCCAGACGATCATCGAGAGGCGGAGGCGCCGCCCAATCGTCAGCTGCGGCCAGGACGCGCTCGCCGACACGGGGGCATGATCGGGCGACCAGGCCGCGGCCGACAGGGCTCATCGTCACCGCACTTCGCGGCCGATCGTCATTTGCCAGGCCCCGCTACCGTGGGCGTCGTGCGAGTCGCGACCTGGAACGTCAACTCGGTCAGACAGCGCGTGCCCCGGCTCCTGCCGTGGCTCGATGACCGTCAACCGGATGTCGTCTGCCTGCAGGAGACCAAGCTCACCGACGACGCGTTCAGCGAGCTGCTGGGCGACCCGTTGACCGGGCGCGGCTATGCGATCGCGCACCACGGTGAGGCTCAGTGGAACGGCGTCGCGATCCTCTCCCGGGTCGGGCTGGACGACGTGAGCAAGGGCATCCCGGGGGCGCCGGGGTTTCCCGGCCAGGAGGCCCGATTGATCGCGGCGACGTGCGCGGGCGTGCGGATTCATTCCGTCTACGTGCCGAACGGGCGCGTTCCCGACTCGGAGCACTTCCGCTACAAGCTGGCCTGGCTCGCCGCGCTCGGCCGGATGCTGTCGGTCCTTCCGGTCTCGACGCTGGTCTGCGGCGACATGAACATCGCCCCCGCCGACGGCGACGTCTTCGATCCGGATGCCTACGTCGGCCAGACCCATGTCACGCCGGCCGAGCGAGCGGCGCTCGCCGAGGTGACCGGGCTGGGGCTCCACGACGTGGTGCGCGAACGCTGGCCCGAGGCCCGGATCTTCACCTATTGGGACTACCGCGCAGGGATGTTCCACCAGGACATGGGAATGCGCATCGACCTGATCCTCGCGAGCACACCGGTCGCCGGCCGGGTGCGGGCGGCCTGGGTCGACAGGCAGGCCCGGAAGGGCAGCGGGCCAAGCGATCATGCCCCCGTGATCGTCGACCTGGACGAAGCGCCGGACGGGGACCTGGGGCCGGTGGTGCCACCGCCGTCGGCGCCCGTGATCGGCCGCGGGCGTATGAGGCTGCCCCAGGCCCCCTGATCTGCGCCGCCTCGCGGCAGCCAGTCGACCTCCGGATCGAAGCGGAGCCGGGGGCAGCACCGCCATTACCCGCGAGCGCCGGCAGTCGCGGGTTTGGAGGCCCGCCATTACCCGCGAGCGCCGGCAGTCGCGGGTATGGAGGCGAACCGACCGTCTGCAATTTCTCCAGCCGTTTGTGGGCCAGCTTCCCAGCATGCTGGGTTGCTGTATGATGCGCTCGATGAGCATCAAGGTCACTGTCGAGCTCGACGAAAAGGTGCGGCGCGCTCTCAAGCAGGCTGC